>Ga0247744_1000160_pt1 | contig 13675 bp, 8 predicted proteins | sample UWRJS154409C5_FD_180946 | JGI IMG/M metagenome (GOLD analysis project Ga0247744, IMG submission 180946) | Soil microbial communities from Arlington Agricultural Research Station in Wisconsin, United States - UWRJ-S154-409C-5 | ecosystem: Environmental > Terrestrial > Soil > Agricultural land... | reverse complement strand
GGCTTCCCGATGGGTTGAGCCAATAGGTCCTCGGCTTCGATAAGCAAGCCGAGGACTTGGCGCAGGAGCGCTCGTTCGCGGTACGATGAGCGGATGGAGCTTCGGGTCATCGGGTGCCACGGCGGCGAAACGCCCAAGCACCGTACGAGCGCGTTCGTCCTCGATGACCGATTGGCGATCGATGCGGGCTCACTGACCAGTGGCCTCGAGCTCCCCGCGCAGATGGCACTGGAAGCCTGCCTGGTCAGCCACGCGCACCTCGATCACATCCGCGATCTGGCCACCATCGCCGACAATCGCTGTCAGCAGCGTGTGGGGACCTTGGTGATCGCCGCACCCAAGCCCACGATCGACACGCTCAAGCGCCACTTCTTCAACGATCATCTGTGGCCCGATTTCACCAAGATCCCGTCCGGCTCGGGCCCCACGATTCAGTACCTCGAGCTCGAGCTCGAAAAGCCGACTCAGATCGCCGGCTTCGATGTGCGCGCCGTGGGCGTTAGCCACACCATCGACACGGCCGGCTTCCTCGTCCGCAGCGCGGCGGGCACGGTCGCGTACACCGGTGACACGGGCCCAACCGATCGCTTCTGGGAGCTCTTGAACCAAGAGACGAACGTCAAGGCGCTGCTGGCGGAGGTGAGTTTCCCCAACGCGGAGCAGGCGCTAGCGACCGTGAGCGGCCACCACACGCCGCGCACGCTCGCGCTCGACTTGGCCAAGCTGGATCGGCCCTCCGACATTCCGACCGTCCTCTACCACATCAAGCCCTTCTTCCAGGCCGAGGTGGAGCGCGAGTGCGCAGCGCTCAAGGGCCTGAACCTGCAGGTTCCGCACCTCGACGATCGCTTCGTGCTCTGATCGCCGCGCGCGCAAGCTCTCGGAACGAGCGCGCGCTCAGGCGCTCTGCGACAGGATCTGCAGCGCGGCCAAGAGCAACGTGGAGACGGAGACCGCCTGTGCGGCCAAGCACCGCGCGGCCCGTACGGCGAGCTCCTGATCCCGCAGCGCCTCGAACACGCGCGTCGCGCGTTCGATGTCGGCGCGACGCCGAGCGACCGGGAAGCGGAGCACCTTGCCCATGGCTCAACTATGGGCTCGCCAGGTGAGTGTGACAACTATGTGACGAACGAATGGCGAACTCGTGGAGGACGTTTGGCTACCCGTTTCTAAAAGTTGACATAATGTTTCTTATGCGCGTTTACCAGACAGGGAGAAGACGCAGGCCTGCCGGCCGGGGTCCTGCTGCCCCCTTCGGCCGGCCTATCCAGGCAGGCGCGCGCGCACCCACGAGCCGCCTCGAGTGAGCTCGTGCGGGAGGCGAACGCTCTCGCTCAGCCACACACCGACCGGCTGGACGAGGAGGAAGTAGCCGAACAGCCCAAGCGCTGCCAGAGCGCTCACCAGGCCGAACGCTGGTCCGACGAAGCAGAGCGCCGTCAGCAGCCCGGCCACGGTCACGATGGCCAAGAGCACGCTCACGACGCGTAGCTCGAGACCGACCAACGTCGCCCGTGGGTCATCGGCGCTGAAGACGAGCGGCCGCTCCCGGTCGGCACGCAAGACGTTCCCCTCGAGGTAGCCGCCGGCCACCTTGCAGCGATTGCCGATGTCGACCTCTAGGGTGCGCTCGGCCCCGCGGGCGTGCAGCGCCGGCCGAGCCAGTTGGTCGAACTCTTCCCGACTCGAGCAGCGCGTCCTCGCCAAGACCTGCTCGCGCGTTGGCCAGACCCACACGCCCTCGGGGCTCGCGTCGATCTCGAACTCCCCTTTCGGCATCGTGGCCAAGCCGCTCGGCACGTGACAGGGCTCGGTCCGACGATCGTGAAAGTGGATCTGTCCGTCACCCTTGGTGCGTCCAGCCTGGACGATGCGAAGGGTTGGCCCGGCCTCGGGTGGGCCCGTGAAGTCGCCGACGGTGCCGGCCAGACGCCGACGCAGCTGGGTGAGCCGCCGGAAGTCGCCCAAGCCGTGGGCCACGATGAGGCCCGTATTGACCCAAACGATGCCCAAGCACAGGGCGGCCATGACCTCTCGCTCGAACGTCATGGCAAGGCCGCCGATTGTGTCTCGCCTGCCGCGATCTCCGGCGCGGTCACCTCTTGGACCGCGGAGCGCGCGGCTTCCGCTCGGCGCTCGGCGCGACTCGGCAGGTCGATGCCGCCTGCACGCGCTTCGACAGCGTGGCCGTCGACCGCCCTCGGCCGACTCCAGGTGAGGATGTATGTGCGCAGCAGGTAGAGGGCCATGCTGCGCTGATCGAGACTCGGCGCGATGCGGGGCGCCACCTCACGACGGTGCGCGGCGTCGAGCTCCGACCAATGCAGGCCGGCACGGTTGTGATGGATCGTGTGGTAGCCGTTGTTGCACATGATCCAGTTGAACGCGCGTCCGACGAAGTTCCGCGAGTGGTTCCACTCGCTCGAAATGTCGGCCCCGTCGTGCTGGAGAATGTTGATGCGAAGGATGCAACGTGCGCCATAAAGCTGCGGCACACATACGAAAAACAGCGTCGTCCAGAAGTCGAAGATCATGAGCACGGCGGTCAAACCGAACGCGAAGCCGAGCTCGGTTTGGTACTGCCGTACGAAGCCTTCGTGCCGCGCCGTCTTGGCCCAAGCGGTGACGCCGTTGAATGTGCGCGTGCCCGCTACGTTCGGGAAGTGGACCAGGTTGGCCAGGTTCCAGCGGAACCTCACGCATCGACTGTCAGCCCAGTCCCACTGCCCGTCGTCCTCGAAATGATGGTGCACCAGGTTGTGTGCAGGAATGTTCGCGCTGGCCGGGTAGAGATTGCCGAAGCTCAGAATGGACCGAAAGATCAGGTTCAATCGCTTGCTGTGAAAAATGCCCCGATGCAGGTGATTGTGAATCACGACCGCGTTCAGGAAGCTGAGCGCGCAAGCGAGCGCAAGAACTGCAGGATTTCGGTAGCTGGGCAGCCAATACATGCACGAAAGCGTCAGCCAGTACGCAGTGACGATTCCGATCTGACGCCATTCCGTCGAGTGCCGCACGAGCCACGTTTCCCCGCCGGCCGGACGCGCGCTGGTGGGGTTTGCACCGGCCGAGCTATCACCGGCCGAACTAGCACTTGCCGAGCTGGCACTGGCGCCGGATGTCCTGGCTGCCGCTTCCCCGAGCGTCATGTGGCGGGGGCCTAGCATTACTGCCAACAAGCGTCGAGAAGGACTCCCCCCCCGCTTTCTTTCGGGTTAGCTTCCCCGGGAGGAGCGGCCAGCTTGAATCCCATCAGCGTCTTCACGAAGCATCCGATCAACCACTTCAAACAAAGCCGTTGGTTCTACCCCGTGTACGACGGCACTTGGCTGGTTGGCCTCACGGCCGCGATCGCTGCCGTCCAGCTGTCTGGCTACGTTCCGCCGGTCCCCACGTTCGCGGACTTCGATCCGACCTATTTTCTGACGCTGCCCCTGGTCGTCTACTTCTTCATTCTCTGCAACGTCTTCGCTCACAACGCGTCCCATCGGAATTTCCCGAAGGCCATCAACCGCCTCGTGGGCGAGATCGTCGGCTTCTTCGTGCTCACTCGGTATGCGTCGTGGGAGATCATTCATCTCCGCCACCACAAGTATTCCGACCAGCCCGGCAAGGATCCGCACGACATCCTGTCCGGCTTCTGGCTGAACTTCCTGCCCCACTTCGTGCTCAACGTGGAGCGGCAGCTGAAGCAGAACTTCTACGACTTTCACGGCGGCGACACGCCGGAAAATCGCCGCTTCGAACGCCTACGCGCACTCCTGAGCTTCGCCACCGGACTGGCGCTGATCATCTCGTTTTACGTCGTGGCGGGGCCGCCGATCTTCTGGCTGATTCTCTTCCCCGCGCAGATCATCACCATCGTGCATCTGGCGCATTTCAACTGGTCCACCCACAACGGGTTCAGCAAGGACCTGGACTTTGCGCCGATCAACATCGACCGCGGCTTCTACTACCTCGGAAACAGGATCTTTTTCGGCATCTACTACCACGACAATCACCACCGTATGGTGAAGGTCTTCAATCCGATGCGGATGGGGGCACGGCTCGAGGGGCGCCGAGCGAGCGTCAAGGACGCGTTCCCCGAGGACGAGCCGCGCCCGGGCCAGCAGGACGCGCCGCCTCTCGCACTCGAGAACTAGCCGCTGTCGCGCGAAAATTGGTCGTCCCTCGGAATTGCCACTCGGGCGTCGGGGGTCTGCGTCGCCCCCGTGTGTGTCCGGAGGCCGACACGGATTGACTCGCCCGAGCGGACATAGTTCTCTAGTAGGGTGGTGTCGGGCGCGCGCGCGGGACAGGTGACGAGAGACACCCTCATTCGGACGAGCCCGTCGCTCGTAGGACTGCTTGGGTTGTCCCTGCTGGGCTCGTCTTTGCTCGCGACTGCCTGCGGGCGCGACGCCAAGCCGACGGGCGATCCAGCGGCGTCCGATTCGGCGGAAGGGCTCGCCGTTGCCTCCAAGACGGCCACCGTGGTGGAGATCGCCTCGGGCTCGCGCCCGCGGGCGACCAGCTGGACGCCCGCGGTTCGGCCTAACCTGCCGGCCGACCCCCGCCGGGCGGCGCGAGCCTTCGTCCGGGACTGGGCGCAGGCCCACGGCGGGCCGAACGCTCATCGGGCGGAGCTCTCCGCGGGCGCCGTGACCGGTCGCTCCGGGCGGAAGGTGGTGCGCTTCGATCACCACGTCGGTGGGATTCCGATTTGGCTCGGCAGAACGAGCGTCCTCTTGTCGAGTAGCGGCACTCCTGCTGCGGTGTCGGGCTTTCCGGAAGCCGGCGCCGTGCTCGGGGATTTCGAGCTCCAAAGCGAGCAAGCCGCGCTCGTGGCCTGGCGGCGGCACAGGCCCGAGGTCGAAGTCGAGCTCGTTCTGGCGGCGCCGAGCCCTGCCGGCGACACCTTCGAGCTCGCGGCCGGATCCTCGGTTTCCCTGTTTGGGCCCATCTTGGCCAGCCGCGTGTACTTCCGCTCGAAGGCCGGCCTCGTGCCCGCCTACTCGGTGGCGCTCGGTAGCGAGCTCGGCGCGAGCGATCAGCGCGGCGAGGAGATCGTGGTCAGCGCGAGCGACGGGTCGATCCTCAGCGTTCGACACACGCTCCTGGGAGCGCATTCCTACCGCGTGTGGACGGCCGCCGATGGCACGCCGGCCGAGAGCCCGCTCGCGAGCATTCTGCCCTACCCCGCCAGCGAACCGATGGGGATCGTGCCCGCCCCGGCCGCGTCGACGCTCATCGAAGTAGACGGTCTGAATCACAACCCGGAGGGCGACGCCGACCCCTGGCTGGCGGCGAATGCGACCACCACCAGCGGCAACAACATCGACGCTTACGTCGATTTCGACGACCCGGACGGCCTGAGCGGGCCCGAATTTCGCGCCGGCGTGACCTCGCCCGGCGTCTTCGACCAGAGCTACGACCTGTCCCTCGGGCCGCTCGCCAACGACACGCAGTCCGAGGCGGCGATCATCCAGGCGTTTTACACCACCAATTGGCTGCACGACTGGTACTACGACTCCGGCTTCGACGAGGTCGCTAGGAACGGTCAGGCCGACAACTACGGTCGCGGCGGCTTCGAGGACGACGTCATGCAGGTCGAGCTGCAGGACGCAGCCACTTCGTCGAACCCGCAGCGGAACAACGCCAACATGTACACGCCGCCGGACGGCGCGTCGCCGATCATGCAGGTCTACGTGTGGACCGCTCCGGTGCAAAGCTCGATTGTGGCCAGTCCGGGCGGGCCCTACCCCTCGGCCACTGCCACGTTCGGTCCAGCCACCTTCGACGTCTCGGGACAGCTGACCGCGGTCAACGACGGCACGGCCGACACCATGGACGCGTGCCAGGCGGTGACCCAGGACCTCACCGGCAAGGTGGCGCTCATTCGACGCGGCGGCACTGACTGCCCGTTTGCGGACAAGGTCAGCCGAGCAGAAAGCGCTGGCGCCATTGGCGTCGTGATCGCCAACAACGTGGGCGGCGCCCCGCCCGCCATGAGCGGGACCTTGCCGGGCGCCATCCCGACCCTGTCGACCACCCAAGAGGGCGGAGACGAGCTCGTGGCGGCGCTCGCCGCCGGAGCCGTGACCGTCCAGCTCAGCCTCGACAACGCGCCCGAGCGCGACGGGGCGCTCGATGGCACGATCGTGGCCCACGAGTGGGGCCACTACCTGCAGGAGCGCCTCGCCCCCTGCGCTGCTCCCGAGATCGTCGATAACGGGGGCAACCCATATGCCCTGCCGACCCAGTGCTACGCGATGGGTGAAGGCGGCGGCGATTTCGTCGCGCTCCACATGCTCTTGGGCGAGGACGACGACCCGGCGCTCGCCTACCCGATGGCGGCCTATGCCGCCGCCTCCCAGACGCCCGACCTCTACTTTGGCCTGCGGCGCTACCCGTATTCGACCAGCCTCGACATCAATCCGCTGACCTTCCGCTTCATCGCGGACGGACCCGCGCTGCCAGCCGAGGTCCCCGGTATCGAGTCTGGGGCCCCCAACGCCGAGGTGCACAACGCCGGCGAAATCTGGGCCACCATGTTGTTCGAGGCCTACGCGGCCATGTTGGCCGAGGCCGCCGCGCCGGGCGACGACCGGACCTTCGCCGACGTGCGCCGCAGCATGTCGGACGACCTCGTGCTCGGCCTGTCCATGATGCCCGCCGAGCGAACCCTGCTCGATTCGCGCGACGCCGTCTTGGCCGCCATCGCTCTGCGCAGCACTTCGGACGCCGTCGCGGCCGCCGAAGGCTTCGCCAAGCGTGGCGCTGGAACCTGCGCAGAAGGCCCTGCCTTCGACTCGACCGACAACCTCGGCGTCGTGGAAGACTTCGAGGTCCACCCCAAGCTCGAGGTGGGCCTGGTGCTCGCCGAGGACTCGAAATGCGAAAACGGCGAGGACGGCGTGCTCGATGCTGGCGAGACCGGCACCTTGACCGTCGAGATCGTCAACCTCGGGCACGCGGTGGCGACGGATACGACGGTGTCCGTCGCTGGCCTGCCGCCCGAGCTGCGCGCGCTGGAGGGCACCCAGACGACGCTCGACGAGGTTCCTGCACTCGGCACGGCCGTCGCCAGCTTCCCCGTCAGCTTGGACGACATCTCCAAGTTCCTCACCGGCTCGCTCACCATCACGGTCGAAAACGACGCGGGCTGTACGTCGAGCATCGAGGCCGAGCGCGAGGTCGCGATGAACTACGACGTCGACGAAGCCGGAGCCAATACGGACGACTTCTCGACCGACACCGGGGGCTGGTCCGTGATCGGACCTCAGGCGGAGGCCATCTGGGAGCGCACGGGTGAGGCTTCCGACGCCGTCTGGCACGGTGACGACTACGAACCCGACTCCAACACCGCGCTGGTCTCACCTCCGCTCGAAGTGTCCGCGACCGAGCCGTTCCAGGTCACCTTCAGCCACCGCTACAGCTTCGAGGAAACTTCGGGAGATCCCGAGCAAGCCCTCAATGGCTCCTGGGACGGCGGGGTCGTCGAAATCAGCCTGGACGACGGCGCCACCTGGCAGGATGCAGCCGACGTTTCGGGGGCGGATCCGGACTATTCCGGCTCGATCACCGAAATGAGCAACAATCCCCTCACCTCGGGCGGCACGCCGCGTCCCGCGTACGTCGGAGAGAGCCCCGGGTATCCGGGCTACGACTCGACCACGATCGACTTCGGCACCGAGCTCGCGGGAGAGACGGTGCGTGTCGCCTTCCGCATCGGGACGGACGGGATGGGCGGCGCGCCAGGCTGGGACATCGATGACGTGAGCTTTGCCGGGACGGACCCGGGTCCGTTCGCCAAACTGGTCGCGGACACCACCGCGGCCGAGCCTTGTCCGGAGCCGGTGGCCACTGCTGGCGGCGGCACGGGCGGCACAGCAGACGAGGACGGTGGCAGCTCGGCAACCGACGGCGCGGGGAGCGACGGCAATGGCACCGGAGCGAGCGGCGGGTCGGGTGGTCAAGGGACCGTCGCCGCGCCGGGCGGCTGTGGCTGCCGAGTGACCAGCGCTCGGCCATCTCCGTTCGGCGCCGCGGCCGCAGGTCTCGTCGGCCTGGTGCTGCTACTCCGGCGGCGCAGGTCGCAGCCGGCGCGCTGATCCACCCGCTGATCAGTACGGAAAGGGCTCGGGGGGCGCGTGGCTGGGCGCCACCGCGTAGGGACCGGGCGCATTGACGTCGAGAGCCAGCAGGGTCCCGCCATTGGTCAGCACGAAGGCTCGGCCGCCATGGGCCGCGGGAGCCCCGCTCACCCCGAGGTCGGTGTGGATGCCGTCGATGAGGCTGCCGTCGACCGGCGAGACCAGGAACGTGCCGAGCTGGCTCGAGTTCACCAGCAGTGCCCCGAGCACGAAGGCCGGCCCCGAAATGCCGCCGCGCGGCACTTCACGGCGCCACACTTCACGCCCCGTTTCCGGATCCAGCGCCCACAGGCCCGACGTCCCCGTCGACACGATGACGAGCGAGCGCTTGGGTCGTTCGATCCCGCCGCGGACGTGCGCTGGTTCCTCGAAGAGCGCCAGGTCCGACACGCCGCGCACGTCGGCGTTGGACCAAAGCAGCGTGCCGAGCTCAGCGTCCAGGGCGTACACGCCGCCGGCGTAGGAGCCGAACACCACCATGTCTCCCGCGGCCGCCGTTAGGCCGATGGGGGTCGTGTCCACGTCGAGGTACTTCGGCGGTTCACCCAGCGCTTCCTCGGCCTCGGTCGCCAGATCGACCGGTTGCCAGGCCTCCTGTCCGGTTGCCGGGTCGAAGGCCGTCGCGGTGCCATCGCTGAAGCCCATGTACACCCGGCCGAACGCCAAAGCGGGGCCCGAGTAGCCAGCGACCTCCATGCCGGCAGCTGGGCTTCTGTGGTGGGTCCAGACGATTTCGCCGCTCTTGCGCCGCGCCGCGATCAGGGTGTCGTTGGCGTTGGCAAAATAGATCAGCTCGCCGCGCACGATGGGCTCGCGACCGATCTCCGAGCGCGTCGACAGCCGCCAATCGAGCGCCCCATCGAGCGCGTGAACGCGATAGAGCGCTCCGTCGTGCGAGCCGAAGTAGACCACGTCCTCCTCGGCATCGTAGTGCGGGCGACACTGCACGAAGCTCAGGGTTTCGAAGCGCCACAGGACCTCGCCCTGTGGGGCGCTGAGCGCGTAGAGGCCGCCGTCGCTCGAGCCAACGAACACGCGACGGCCCTGGACGTCCAGCCCGGGCTGACCGCGCTCGTACGGCTCGCCGTGCGCGCGCGAATTGGCCACCAAATCGCGGGTGTAAGCGATGCTGAGCGCGCCGCCCGGCCGCTTCTTCCACACGGGCAGGTCGGCGTTGGCGCGCTTCTGCAAGCTGTTGCAGGCGAGCAAGCCTGGCGCGAGCAGACCCAGCCCGAGCCCGAGGAGGCGGAGGAACCGGCCAGCTCTCACTCGCCGGCCTCGACCGGACCGGGGGGCGGCTCCGGCGACGAGGCCGGGCTCGCGGGCGGAGCGGGATCGTCGAGCTCGCTACCGGGCAACTCCGCCGGGGGCGCATCCAGAGGCGCCACGTCGATCGGGGCCTGGCTGGCCGGGCTCGGGACAGCCGGGCTGGCTGGGCCAGCGGGGCTCGTCGGGGCGCCCTGGGCTTGCATGGCCTCGAACTGCTTGCGCAACGCCTCCAGCTGCTCCGGACTGATGCCGCCGCTGGCGGCCGCCGCAGCGCGGGTCGGATCGACCGTCTTTTGTAGCTCGCGCGCGGCGGCCTCGATGTAGCCCGGGCTCGCGTCCGCCGAGCGCTTCTTCTCGAGCTTCTCGAGCAGCTTCACGAGGCCTTCCTTGGCCTTGTCGACCTGGCCTTGCTCGTAAGCAACGCGCGCGCCGTGCAGCGCTCCGAGGAGCGCCGCCTGCCCGCCGAGGTCGGTCAAGACGCCGATTGCCTTGACCGCGTCGTCCAGCCGTCCCTCGGCTTCGTGGCAGAGGGCGACCCCTTCCGCAGCCCGCACGCGGAGCTCGGGGAAGCGTGCCGAGACTGGGCTTTTGAACACGTCTTCGTAGGCGCCGCGCGCACCCTCGAACTTCTGCTGATCGTAGAGCACCCCCGCCTGGCCCAGCTTTCCGAGCAGCCGAAGCTCCGGCTCGGGGGACTTTGCCAGATCGGTGAAGCGGCTGAGCGCCGTCTCCAGGCGTTTTTCGTTCGACTCGAACTCGGGCCTGGTGTCGACCAAACTTCGATCGGTCGGCGTGACCGGCGTCACGCTGGAGAGGCGGCCGTGTGCGGCGGCCAGGGCTTCACCGACGACGTGGCCCTGCTCTTCACGCACGACGTCCTGTCGATAGTCGTACACCAGGTAGGCCATGGACCCGGCAATCCCGAGCACGATGACCCACTGCAGCCAGCGGAAGTTCTGCTTGAGCACGCGTCCCGCCGTGTCCGCGCCGCGCACGAGCGCGTCGTCGACGCGCTCGGCAGTCGCCAGACCTTCATTGCGAGCCGACGAGAGCTCCTTTTGGCGATCGGCCTTGCGCTTGGCAATCGCTTCGGCCCGCAGGCGCTGATTTCGGTCCTTGATCTCGTCCTGCTGGGCGCCCTTGGCGGCGTCCGCCCGGCGTTCGCGACGGGATCGCTTGTCGGTCTCGGCTTCGCTCACGGCCGCCTGCTTACCAGAACCGCAGCGAGGGTGCGAAGGTCATCGTTCGGGCGACGCCGGGGCCTCGGCAGAAGGCTCCCCAGACCCATTTTTCCAGGGCTCCGGCGGCGGGGGTGGGACCTCTTCACGCAGTGGGACGACGGCCAGCGAGTCGACCAAGACCCCTCCCTCGGCGAAGACCGCCAGGCGCAGGGGGAACCCAGGCCGGCCACCAAAGGCCTCAGGCAAGGTCACGGCCACCTCGGTCGGCGCGTCCACCGCTGAGAACTCGAGCGTGACCGTGTTTTTGCCACCGATGTCCGGGCGATGGTGCAAGCGCCCCTCGCCGTCTTTCGGCGGCGCCAAGCCGCCGAGCGGTGCCAGATGGACGCGCCCGGGCGCCCCAACGGCGCGCGCGCGCACGATGACGCGGACTCCGAGTCGCGGCGCGCGACGCGACGGCAAGGGCGGCACCACCACGCTCACGTCGACCCCGCTGTCGGCCAGTTGACGCAGGCGCCCGAGCGCTCGGTCATTCGGGCCACCGACCTCTTCGAGGACGCCCGCCGCGTCCGCCAAGCCAAGGCCGCCGGGCAGCGCGTCGGGCACGCCGAGGAAGTGCCGCAGGGGCACGACCAACTCATCCTTGGCGCCGAGCTCGAGCAGGGCGCGCGCCAGCGCCACCCGCGCTGGATGGTAGCGTTCGCCGTTCAGCGCCCGGGTAAGCCAGGGGCGCGCATCTTTGTCGCCAATCTTGGCCAGTGTCTCGGCGATGGGCACGCGCAATCGCACGTCCGGCAGGCGGGCGAGCAGCGGGCCCGTGGCCGCCTTGGAGCGCACGAGGCCGAGCGCCGTCAGGATCTCGAGGTCGTCCTCGTGCGAGCGCCCGCTGGGAGAGGAAAACCAAGCAATGAGCTCATCCTCCCCCCGATCGTCGCCGGACAGGCCGAGCGCCAGGGCCGCGAGGCGGCGCAAGCGGGGATCCGGTCCAGTGAGCAGCTCGTGCACCAGCGGCGCCCCCTGGCCGAGGCGAGTGAGGCCGAGGGCGAGCCAGGCTCGAACCGCAGGATCTTCCTCCCGCGCGAGCGCGAGGCGCAGGGCTGGAGCTTCGGTCGCGGTGGCCAAGCGGAACAGGATCTCGGCCGCTTTGCCGCGAATGCCACGGTCCACGTCCTCCAGGAGCTGGGCTAGCTCCGGCGCCGCGTCCGCCTCGCCCGCGAGCCCGCGCACGATGGGGGCAGGCCAGCCCTTGCCTTCACTGCGCAGACCCTGGGCTTCGAAGCGCCCATGCGAGGTCGACAGGGTGCGCGCGCGGGCCTTCATGTCCTCCAGTACACGAGGCAGCTCGCCGCCCACGTCCCGCAGCTGCCCCGGATCACGGGTGAGATCGAACAGGCGACACGCGCCCGACGGACGGTGGCAGATCAGGCGGTAGCGCCCCTCGGCCAAGAGGGACAGCTCGTCCGTCTCGGCCAGGGCCAAGCCTTGACCGTCCTTCTGGTTGCCGCGGAGCTCCGGGCCGAGATCGCGACCCCGCAGCCGCGGGGGCACGGGAATGTCCATGCTGCGCAGCACCGTGGGGAGGAGATCGACGGTCTGCACCGGTGCCGTCACTCGCCGGCCCGCTTGGAGGCCAGGGCCGGCGACGACCAGCGGCACGCGAACCTGCTCTTCGTAGAGCGTCGTGCCGTGGTAGCGCCCCCCATGATCGCCGAACTCCTCGCCATGATCGGCGGTGACGATCACGACCGCGCTCGGGTCACGCGCGCGCATGAGAGCAACGACCCGGCCGAGCGTCTCGTCGGCGCCGGCGATCTCCGAGTCGTAGCGATCGATGTCCGCCGGGCCGAACGTCTTGGTCGGCTGCTCCTCGTAGGGCTCGTGGGGGCCGAACAAGTGCAGCCAAAGAAACAGCGGATCGCCCGCGGGCAGCGCGCGCAGGTAGCCTTCCACCTGGGACGTGCGCAGGGCGCCCTCGGCAAATTCCACCTTGAAGTATTCGAAGCCGAAATGCTGCCGCTCGAAGGTCTGGAACTTCTCCTGGTCGATGAAGAAGACCGCCGGCGGGTAGAACGCCGCCGTCTTGTAGCCGTACGTGCGCAGCAGGAGGGCCCAGAGGTCCGAATCTTGGGCCGCCCCCTGGAGCAAGAGCGGGCGCATGTACTTGCCCGTCATCAAGGACAGGACCGAGTAGGACGTGTGCGGAGTCGGCGCGTAGGCCGCCTCGAACAAGACCCCCTGGCGAGCCAGCGCATCGAGATGCGGGGTCGTGCCGCGCCCGTAGCCATAGGCGCCCACGTGATCGGCTCGCAGGGCGTCGACGGTCACGAGCAGCACGCTTTGGCCGCGCCAATCGATGCTCGCCGGCCCCCCCACCCTTGTGGGGTCGGCCGAAGGCCCCGTGCTCACCTGCTCCGCCGGCCGGTGCAGGCGCGCGCCAAGCTCGACCGCCAGCCCCAGGGTGGGCGACGTTTCGAGGAGCACCCAGCGAAAGTTGTCGAACCGCTCGAGGGAGCGCAGAGCGGGCACGACCGCGAGTCCGAGCCCCAAGAGCAGGACGGCGAGCCCGCGCACGGCTGCCACCCGGTGCTGCTCGAGTGCCCGCCAGGCCGGGCCACCGAGCGTCCACGCTCCGGCCCAAGCCGTGACCGTGAGCACCGAGAGGCCCAGGTGAAACGCAGGGTACAGCCGCACGAGAACGGCTCCATTGACGAGCTCCGCCAGCGCCCCGAGCGCGAGGCCGAGGACGGCGGCGAAGCGCGCATGGCCCCGCCGCGCGAGCGCCCAGAGCGCCTGAGACCAGAGCGCGAGGCCGAGGACCGCCAAGCCCGCGAGCGCGAGCGAGAATCCGAGACGCACGGCGGGCGCCGCGAGGTGGCGTCCGCCGCCGACTCCCCAGCCGACCAGTCCGCCGAAGAGAGCAAAGGTGAGCGCACGCGCGAAGCCGATCCGGCGCCAGAACGATCCCTCTGGGGGCGGCGGCGTCACCCACAGGCCACCCAGGGCTCCGAGCAGTGCGAGCCCGAGTAGCCACAGCGGCAAATACCCGATCACGCCCCGCTGGAGCTCCCAGTTGCTCGCGAGCTTGTCCTT
>Ga0247744_1000159_pt1 | contig 13751 bp, 16 predicted proteins | sample UWRJS154409C5_FD_180946 | JGI IMG/M metagenome (GOLD analysis project Ga0247744, IMG submission 180946) | Soil microbial communities from Arlington Agricultural Research Station in Wisconsin, United States - UWRJ-S154-409C-5 | ecosystem: Environmental > Terrestrial > Soil > Agricultural land... | reverse complement strand
CCCGATCGCTATGCCTCTCGGAGCGACTTCGAACAGGCTGCTGACCCGGCAGCACTAGGCAACGTCCTCTGCGCACAGATTCTGAATCGGCTGGTCGAATCTCCGGACCGTGCGCGCGAAGCTCAGGCCATCGCCGCCGACCTCCGGTCCGCCGGGCACGATCTATGCTCCTGGGATGAAGCGGACGACTTCTCAATCTGGGGCGACGACTACGTCTATCCGCCTTCTCGCAACCGATTCCTGCTCGAGATGCGCTGGCCGTCTGGCGAGGAACAGTCCGAACAGCCAGCGGTCAAAGTCAGCTTCGGCCCCTGGCCCAACAGCGGCTGAAGGCCTCGCTGCGCCCCATCGTCCCCGCCACCCGCCTCACCATCTCCACCGACGCGATGTCGGCGGTCCAGTCCTCGTTCCGAAACCAATCCTCAGCCATTCGCTATGGCGCCAGCAGACGAGCCGTGGAAACGTGGCTCGGAACGAAGTGCTCGCCACGGCCTGAAGACCGCAGGTCGTGAATGTCGTGACTGCCCATTCTGATCTCGAGCAGCTGATCGTCGTCGATTCGACGCAACCGCTGAGTCTCAACCACGGAGAGAAGGTCCACGTCGAGAACGCAGCCTAGCGGTAGGGAGCCTTGCGCAACGCCAAAGACTAGGGCCAGATCGTTGTCGGTCCGCGCCGTGTAGCTGCCGTCGGCACTTATTCGGGAGACCACCGCGCGCATGACCTCGGATCCTTCGACGCCAAGCCTAGCAGCCTCGGCGGCTTACCCGAGCATGATTCGATGCTGATTCGACTCGGATTGCTCCTCGTGCTGGGGCTCGCTTGCGGGTGTTCGTCGGCGGGGACGAGTGAGTCGTGCATCGGCACGGACCGGGCACATGGGTGACAGGTTGGCTACCAGCCTTTCGGGTCCAGACGCCACCGGCCACCCGCAACCTGATACATAGAGGAGGCGAAGGTGATGGACAGGAATACAGCGCCGTCCCCATCGGCGAACGCAATCGTCCACTTGCCGCCGTCACCAGGGCCCACGGTTCCGCTGCCAACTCCTTGCGGCAGGTCGACCGTGGAAGAAGTCACGGCAGCGCCCATGAACAGGATTTCGAGTGGGGCACCAGCGTGGTCTTTCCCGGTGAGGAGGACGGTGCCCACACTCGAAGCCACCGTCTCCACCTTCATGCCTGGGAAGATCAGCTTCGACACCGCGGCCGTCTTGGGAGGGGCACCTACGACGGCCAGGAGAAACAACGCCGTGTAGAACGCGCCGCCCGCGCCCAGGAACGCGTCAGTTGGCCCCCACATGCGAATGGCCATCAGCGTCGCCACCCATCCCAGCACCACGGCTGTGACGCCCCGCCAGTCTGGCAGCGTGCGACGAGCGAGCAGGCAAAGCGCGTGCCCCGGAACGACCAGCAGTTGCCACAGCAGTGTTTTCACCGGGCCAATGACCGAAACGGTGAGCGCCATGGCGACGCTCACCAGGAGCAGCGCTAGCCAAACCGGCTCTCTGCCTGTGGCGACATCCCCCGATGCCTGGACCTCCTTCACGCTCCGATAGTCCTCCAAGGCACTCCCAGAGAGGAACGTGCACACCGCATTGATGGTTGGAGCCCGCTCGATCGCGCGCAGTAGGTCACCCTGCATGCGGGGGTCGAGGAAATCATTCTCAGACAGCGTCTTCGCTGCCCGTTCCTTGACCCAGGCCAGATCGACGGGCCCGCGAGCCAGAGGCTCCCAGCGGAGCGCCGGTCGCGCCCGCTTCATCCAGCTCAGAAAAGCGGGCCTTTTGCCCAACTCGAGTGCACCAATCGCGTGGCGCTCCAGATCCCGATCCACGAGCACGACCGACTCCCAATACCCAGCCCGCTCAGCCATTGCCGCTATCTGCCCAAGCATTCTTTCAAGCTCGGCTTGCGAGGCGACCGATACGACCAGCTCGCTACTGAGCAGCAAGACAGGGTAGTGCATGGTGCTCATTGCCCAGCGGAGTCCGCTCCTGGTCCAGGCCCCACGGGAAGGCCCATCATGGCCGCCACCCGCCTCACCACCTCCACCGACGCATCGATTTCCTCACGCCGCAGGGACACGCTCTCGACGTTGCAGCCGAGGGGGATGCCTTTCTCGCGCGCGAATTCGAGGAGCTCTTCGAACGCTCTGAGGCACACGTCGACGGACGTGTGCAGGATGTCCCTCGAGTGGAGGAGCTCGTTTTCGAGCCAATAGGGGATGTCGATGCCGAGCCAGCGCATGAAACTGAGGGTTTTTGCCGAGCCGCAGGGGCTCAGCGTCACCAGGAGGATCGGCGGCTCCCGGCCCTCGTCTTGGCAGAGGTAGTGGAGGTCACTGAGCAGATTCTTGCTCGCAGTCACCGAGTAGACGGCCTGGCTGATCAGGAACGAGCAACCGACGTCGACTTTGGACAGCACGCGCAGGTGTTCGTCGCGGCTCCTCTCGTGGCGCTCGGCGATGGTGACGCCGCCGAGGGTCAGCGCGGGGGCGAGCTCTTGTCGGATGGCATAGGCTTCGCGCAGGCCCATGCGGACGGGCGCGGTGCGTGAGGGCGCGCCTACGAGCACGGCTGCGCCACCTTCGCGCTGGACGCGTCCGAAGAAGGCGGCCATGTCTTCGCGGGAGCGCTGCGAGACCCCGCGATACACGATTTTGCGCTGCGGCACCGCGCTGAGATCGCCGAACGCGTACTGTGCTGGGTCGATGCACTCCACGAACGGGAACGGCCGGACGGCATCCGTGCGGCTCGCTTCGTCTTGCAGGTCGTAGACGACGAGCGCGTCGATGGGCAGCTGGGAAATGCGCGCGGTTTGGACGGCGGCGATCTCGGCGCGACGCTCGGGCGACGTCGAGAGCTTGGGCGGCGTGATCCCGTAGGTGATGGGCGGGCGGGATCGGCTGAAGAACGCGGACATTGGGCTTTCCTCGTGTCGCGCGCCAGGCCTTGCCCGTCAATGGGGCAGGCTCTCGCTAGTGGGGAACAAAGTGCCCCGTTCGGTGTCAGTCTGCCATGCGCCTTTGGTACGGCCCTCTTGGTCTCTTGGTTCTCGGGTGCTCCCCCAGACCATCCGAGGTGAGCGCACCCCGAGCCGAAGGTGCGTCGCCGCGGGAGGTGAGCGCTCCGTCAGCGCCCGCGCCTGCGCCTGCGCCTGCGAGCGAGGTCGTGGAAGCCCCACCAGTCCCTGAAAAAAGGGCTCCAGGGTCGTTGGTCTACCCTGGGCTACGTCTGGAGGTCGTTGGATGCGTCGAGCGCGAGGGTTCGACGTGGATCACCGTCACGGTCTCCAATGAGGGCTCGGCGGTCGTCAATATTGTCGCGTATCCCGGCGACGAATCTCACTGGAGCTACTCGCTTCGGTTCGAGCAAGACGACGACGGATTCGTATGCGGCGTGAGCGCATTCTGTTCTGACGGCCCGTGCGACTCACTCGTGGAGGTCCAGCCGGGCGACCACATCACGGGAACGCTGCAGCCCTGCACGGACCAGCGCCTGAAGGAAGCCCCGGGGATTCTCTCGCTGACGTTGAACGTTTCGAACGCAGCCAGCGAGGGGAGGCTGTTCTGGCCCCACCTCGACGCTGCCTTCGTTGTGACGGAGGACGGGGCGTGCAGGTCCGTGAGGACGGAAGGCTAGGCCGCCCTCCTAGATCGCCCTCCTAAACCGCAAGGCCCTCGACGATCCCCATGGCCGGTGAGGCGGTAGCGAGCACGCGCCGCATGCGGAAGCCCGTCGCTGCAAGGAGCCGGTCGAAATCGGCGCGCGAACGCTCGCGGCCTTCGCCACAGACGAGCATCATGTGCATGTCGACCATCACGCCGTAGTGATCGCAGTCCGGCTCGCAGATGAAATCTGCGATGACCAGGCGTGCCCCGGGCTTCATGGCCGAACGTACGACGGAGAGGATCTTCTTCGAGCGCTCGTCGTCCCAGTCGTGGAGCACGGTCTTGAGCACATAGACGTCGGCGCCGCTCGGCACGGTGTCGAAGAAGCTGCCGGCCGTGAGCTCGACGCGCTCGCGGACTCCACGCGTTTCGAGGAGGCTCTTCGCGGACTCGAGCACACCGGGGGCGTCGACGAGGACGCCTTGCACCTTCGGGTGGTGCAGCAGGATTTCGCTGAGCAGGGTTCCGCGACCACCACCTACGTCACACACCTTGTGTGCCTCGCCGAAGGGGTAGCTCGAGGCGATGCTCGCGGCTTCGGAGATCGTGAGGCTCATCATCGCGCGGGCGAACATCTCGCGCTCGTCGGGGTGAGCGTCGAACCACTCCCAAATGCTGGCCCCGTGGACACGGTCGAAGCCATTTTTACCCGTACGCAGCGTCTCGGCGAAGTCGGCCCAGGCGTGCTGGTTGGATTTGGACGCGAAATAAATGGCGAAGGCCCGCGTCGAATCGTCCTGGTCGAGCAGCGCGCGCGACATGCGGTTGTTCTCGAACGTCCCGTCGTCGCGACGCGCAAAGACGCCCTGGAAGACCGCCGCCCGCAGCGTCCGCGCCATGGCGTCCGCATTCGTGCCCGTGCGCGCGGCGATTTCATCCGCGCTGAGCGGGCCGTTTTCCAAGAGATCCGGGACCCGGAGGCGAGCCAGCTCGCCGAACATGTTCACTTCGCTGCTCGAAATGACCCGCTCCACCATGACCACCGAAGCTGGAACGACGGCCTCGGCCGCGCGTAAGAGGGACCGGCGCAGGGCGATCGCTGCCCGGACCGCGAGCCCGGGAGGTGCGGTCAGCGGCTTGGAAGTGAGTGCCATGACCACCTGGGTACACCGGGCGCCGCCTGGTCGTCGAGTCGCCCGCATCTATCGTCGGACCCTGTGCGAATCACCGGCCTTTGGTACAATGACGAAGACGGAGGGGCGAAGAGACTTGTTCACCAGCCATCTAAACGAACCCAAAGCGGTCCTGGTTTGCCGCTACGCAAACCCATACGACCCGGCGGACTACGACGCTTACCACCGCGAGTTCCTCCGCGTCGTCGCCGCCGCGCGCACGCACCGTCGCCCCATCATCCTCATGGTGAACCTCGAGGACGGCTACCCTCAGGCCAACGCCGTACAGCGCAAGAACATCGGCGAGGCGTGGGCCAAGGTGCCCGACCTCGGTGGGGTCATCGCGATCGTCACCGGCTCGGTCCTGATTCGCGGCATCATCACGGCGATCGAGTGGTTCATGAAGAACTCACCAAATCGGCGAGAAACCAGAGCCTACGCTCGCGCGAGCGAGGCCATTCTGTGGCTTGCCGAGCAAAGCGGCGTCGCCGCTTCGGAGCTGAGCGCGTCCATCGAGGCAATGCGGGCGCACCGCGTGTCGGCTGCGTCCTGACGGCACAGGGCCCGCCTTTCGGGGAAAGTTGGACCGTTTCGCCGTCGCCCGGCAACTGTGCCGGTCATGGGGGGCCGATGGTGGGCAGCAGTGCTGGGGGCCGCGTGGCTTGCATCGGGTTGCAACGGACAGATCGCGCCGGACGGTAGCGGCGGAGCGGGTGGCGTCGCAGCAGGCGACCTAGCTTCAGGCGGCAGCGGCGCGCTGGACGGCGGTGTGGGACCGGGCGGCGAGACCTCCGGCGGAGCGGGGTCCGGCGGTGACCCGCTGCTGACTGGCGGCGCACCGGACGCGGGCGGAAGCGGCGGTCTGACGGGCGGCGGCGAGACGGCACTCGGAGGCGCGACGGGGACGGGTGGTGGCGAGATGGTGCTCCTGCCGGGCGGCACCTTCCTCATGGGAGAGGACGAAGGGACGGCGAGCTCACCCCGGCACGAGCGCACGCTCGAGGGCTTCTGGCTCGACCGGACGGAAGTGACCGCTGGGGCCTACGATCTGTGCGTGCTCGCGAAGGCGTGCACGGCGGCCGATGCGAGCGGGCTCGGAGTGAACTCGGGCGCGCCGGGGTATGAAAACTACCCAGCGAACTACGTCACGTTGCTGCAAGCGGAGGCGTACTGCGCCTGGGTGGGCAAGCGCCTTCCGACCGAAGCGGAGTGGGAGTACGCGGCCGGGGGCCTGCAGGGCTACGAGTACCCGTGGGGGGACGCGACGCCGGCCGGCTGCATTCCCGGAGCCACCAATCCAACGCCCAAGCACGCCGACTTCAACCATGGTTGCGAGGTCGGCCAGTTTCCCGAAAACGACAGCGGGCTCCTCGACATGGGCGGCGGCGTCTACGAGTACACCTCGAGCCCGTACTGCGCGTACAGCGCAGACACCGACACGGGCTACGTCACGGGCTGTCAGTCGGAGAGCTATGCGCTGCGAGACGGCGCCTTCAGCTCCATCGCCACCGAGCTCGCCCGCGTCGCCTTTCGGCAGCCCACGGCCGATGACTTCACGCATCAGGCTGTGGGCTTTCGCTGCGCCGCCAGCTGGACCGAGGGGCCGATCGAGTGACTTCGATGCGCACCACTCGACTCTCACTGGCGCTCACTCCGCTCTTGCTGGTCGTCGCTGCGCAGCCACTCCCTAGACGGAGGTGACCTGTCGTCAACGAAATCAAGGCGCCAGCAACTGCAAGATGTCCCAGCGATTGGGAGTCTTGGTGGTGAACAGATGGCACCGCGGTCCGTTGAGAAATCCCTTCTGCTCGGGCCAAGGCTGGCCGGGCGCTTGGGTGAGAGCTTCGAGCAGGCTGCCGAGCTGGGTCAGGGTGAGGGTTTGGAACGTCGCAACGAGGACCTCGCTGACGCCATCCTCGTACTGCCGCTCGACCGCCAACTGTCCACTGAGCTCCAGGTCCCGGTTCTTCTCGACGTACGCGTTGATGAGCGCGGTGGGGAGCACGACTTTGACGTACTTGCCTCGCCCCTTGCGGTCGCTTGCGTCCAAGAAGGTGTAGCCGCCCGTGTCCCGTTCGCAGAGCTCGACGACGACGTCGGGTTTCTTCCGCTGGTCCCCAGGCTTGCCGTCGGCGTCTCGTGCCCAGAGCTGGTAGCCACCAAAGCACTCAAAGGCTCGATACTTTTTCACCTCCCATTCGTCCCCGAATTCTGGTCTCGCCTCGTAGTAGAGGCAGCGCTTGCGCCCGGGTGGCGTCGCAACCGGTGGTGGCGTGGGCACAGTGGGCACTGCAGATCCCGACGGGACTGGTGCGCTGGCGGAAGTGGTCCCAGGCTTCGGATCCTGACAACCGACGGCGACGAGGCCGACGAGTAGAACCGCCCTGGCGCGTCTGCCGAAGGTCGCGAAGTCGCTTTCACCTCCCATGTGGAAGCACTGACAGCGGTGGTCAGCCGAAGGTTCCGAACTATTTCGAAGCCCAATTGACGACGCTGAGGCCCTTGAACGGCTTGAAGTCTTTCGGATTGGCGGTGACGATTGAAAGGCCGTTCGTGAGTGCGACGGCTGCGATCTGGCCGTCGATGAATGCCGGCGTTTTACCGAGCTTCTCGAGTCGAACGCGCTCGTCCGCGTGCCACGCCGCTGCTCGTTCGTCATACGGAAGCGTTGGAATGGTCGGAAGAATCACTTCCTCGAGAAACTCGCTGAGCTCCCGCTGCCGTTTTCCCCGAGGCAAGCGACCCACGCCGAACCGCAGCTCGTGCCAGGTCACACTCGCCATCGCGCAACTCCCCCCATGCTCACGTAGATGCCCGAGCACGCGCTCGTCCGGGTCCTTCCGAATCGCAAGCGAGATCGTGCTCGTGTCGAGGAGGAACTTCGTCACAGCTTGACCGCTCGTCCCGGGGCGCGATCACGAGACCGTTCGAGCTCCTCGGCGTCGAGCCCGAAGGACTTGGGGTCTCTGCCTTTCATGAACGCGTCATAGGCGTCGCCAAAAGCAGTCTTCTCCCCGGCCATCCGCGCATACCGCGCCGGAGAGACGAGCACCGCGACCTTCTTGCCACGGCGAACGATCTCGATGTCCTCCCCGCCAAGGGCCGCGTCGATGAGCTCGGCCAGCTTCGCACGAGCGTCTGCGATGCTGTAGGAGCGTTGCATGTCCTTACTGTACATCTACTTGTACAAGATGCAAGGCACCTACCCCACCGCCCGCACCACCACGTCCGCCCCAGCAATCTACGGCCCTTCTGCTGGGCGCGTTTCTCGCACTTTCGGCGTGCCGCAAGCAGGACGCCCAAAGAGAGCGCCCGTGAGCGCTGCAACGATGGGTGAGGCAGATTTGTCACTAGTGGATGCGGGCGCAGGTCGCGTAGACGTTTGCCGTGCCGCCTCCTTGGCACCCGACCAGCCAGGTGTTCACCCCCCCAGGCCGAGACATGTAGAGGCCGTTACTGCAGTACCCGCCACCAGACACGATGGAATAGCCACTGGCACAAGGCACGCACGTCATCGCCGACCAGTCGGGCACATACTGGCTGCAGGCGATCCCCGTGAAGTAGACGTCGACGTCCAGGCTCTGAAAGTGGGCTTCGCCGCCGTGGTACTCGTAGCCGTAGTGGTACTCATCTCCATCGTGGCCCTCGTTGCCGGTGTGCCCCTCGTAGCCGTAATGGTACTCGGGACCGTTGTGGTACTCGTAGCCGACGTGGCTCTCGGTCCCGGCAGCGCTCAGCCCATTCAGCTTGGACTGCCCACTCGGGTCCACGTAGTACCCGAAGTTGTCGCTGTCGTAGAACACGCTGGCGTACGGCGGGCCAGTTGGTCCCTGAGGGCCAACTGGGCCCATCGGTCCCGTCTCACCGACAGGCCCTGGTGCGCCGGCTGGCCCGGCCTGCCCAACGGGACCCTGCGGCCCTTCGGGGCCCGGGGGGCCAACTGGGCCTGAAGGCCCCACTAGGCCGGTTGGGTCGCCGACCCAGTGGCCCTCCTCGTCGATGACCTCAGTCGGGCCAATCGAGACGCTCTCGGGATGGATGTCCCCGCTGACGTCACCAGCCACGATGGCATACGGCACGCTCCCAATCGCCGAGCGCGGCGTCATCTCCGCATCGGTCCCGATCTGGATGCCGAGGTAGCGGAGCGATCCGTCGAAGATCGCACTGTCCAGGGGCGTCTCGGTGCCAATGTCCACCGAGAAGAAGCCTTTGCTAAACGTTAGGGTGTGAGTCTCCGTCCAGATTGCCACGCTGGCGGTCGTCGTGTCGTAGATGCTGTAGACAACCGATAAGGTAGCGTCGACAGGCTTACCTTTTGCGTCGTACAGGCTCCCCTGGTGAGTCACCGTAGCGGGGACCGCGGCGTTTGCCGGCGCGGCAAAAGCCAAGGCGACTGCTAAGCAAAAAGCCCAGCTAGACGGCCAACGCGCCATCACTTGAGCCTCTTCACTGGGAGGACCGCGCCGCCCTGCACCTGGTAGTTCTGCGACTTGGCGGGGTTCTGGTTCTGCATTGGTCCTCCGAGCGAGAACGTCATCTGGTAGTGGGCGCTTCGCGCCGTCGTCCCGCTACTCGCGAGCTGGGTCGGGCTGGAAGCAGGGGCCACGACCTTTTGAGACACAGCTGCCTCTTTGGACTCGAGGCGATCACGGGCACCGCCCTCTGCGCCGTAGCAACCAATAGCGCTCAAGCTCACGCAAATTGCGGGCCAAAGCAGCCAAGCCGAACGCTGCTCGATCAATCGATGTACGGACTGAACTCTCGACATTTCTCGTCCTCTCTCCTCGTGGTCCTGTCCTGGACGGACCTGGTTCAAATGCCGATCGCTCCCGATGCAGCTCGCGTGCCAGAAGGCGAGGACTCCGCCACGACCAGCGTTGTGCTGGTGCGGGCGGCGATTCAGGACGCCAGCCAGCTACCTCGCGGGACGACGGCTTGCGCGACTTGGGCAAGTCATTGCGCAAGCCGCGCGACGGCTTGCGCTATTGAACTTCTACCCCCCCCGCCCTCACCACCACGTCGGCCCCAGCAATCCGCGCGGCCCGCTCCGGCTCCTCGGTCACCAGCGCCACCAGCGTGTGGCCCGCTTCACGCCGCAGGATGCGCATGCTGCGCACGTTGATGTTCTCGCTCTTGAAGCGCGCGGCCACGCGCGCCAAGGCGCCGGGTTCGTCGGCTAGGCGCAGGACCAGGGCGTCCTCGCTGACGGCTTGGAAGCCGGCGTCACGCAAGGCGACCAAGGCTTCGTCGTACAGGTCGACGGTCAGGTGCACGACGCCGCCGGCTTGGTTGGCATCGCCCGAGAGCTCTTCGATGTTGATGCCGCGGGCGGCTAGGCATTCGGCCAAATCGGCCAGGATGCCAGCGTGGTTTTCGGTGAGGACGACGATCTGCTTCATCGCTCGCTCACCCTTGCGGAAAAGTCGGTGGAGAGGTCGGTGATGGGCGCGACCGCAGGCGGCGGCAGGGAGCGCGCCCCCCGATGGCTCGGCCGGCCCGGCGCGGGGGGATGCGTGACGTAGTCTTCGATGAACGCGTCGACCATGCCGTAGGTGACGTGCGGCATGATCACGAGGTGGCCGATGTCCTTGAGCGGGGCAATCTGCCAGCGCGTCACGACTTCGTCCGAGGGTCGGGGGAACACGACGGTGATCGAGTGCTTGCCGAGCGTGGCCGGGATGCCGGCTGCTTCCATGCGCAGCTTGGCGTAGCGGGCCACGTCGAAACAGTGGGCCACGGCCCGCTTGAGACCGGCCGCTCCGAAACGTTCGAGGGCGTACCAGAGCACGACGGGGGACAGGGCGTTCCTGGAGCCAGTGAGCGTGGTGTCGAGCACGCCCACGTATTCGATGCTGCGCGCGATGCGATCGACGTTCTTGCGCTTGGCCAGGACGACGCCGCACGGCATGGGCGAGCCGAGGAACTTGTGGCCGCTGATCGAAAGACTGTCGGCGCCGGCCGAGAAATTCCACTCCGGCGGGTCGGCTACGAACGGGAGGATCATGCCGCTCAGCGCGGCGTCGACGTGCAAGTAGTGGTCGGCGAGGCGGAGCTCCTCGAGCATGCGGCGGACGGCGCCGACGTCGTCGATGGCGCCTTTCATCGTGGTGCCGACGTTCAAAAACAGGATGGGCGGCACGTCGCGGTGAATGCGCAGGGTCTCGTAGAGGTCGTGCTCGTCGATGGCGCCATTTTCCTGGCTGCGGATCATGATGCTGCGCATGCCGAGCACGCGCAGGCTCTTCTGTACGGAGTAGTGGGTGTCCTCCGAGTAGTAGACGAGGCCGCCGGGGTACATCTCGCGCGCCAGGTAGAGGCCATACATGTTGCCTTCGGTGCCGCCGCCCGTGACGTAGCCCCAGACGTCCTGGCTCTCGGCGCCGGTGAGCTCGGCGAAGCGGTGCACGACGTCGCGTTCTATGTCGTGCGTGCTCAGGCGGTAGTTCGAGGTGGCGAAGGGATCGCCCACGTTGTTGAGCGAGTAGCCGAAGAGCGGGAAGAGCTCGCTGTAGTCGAAGGCCTGGTTACACGGGTAGCCGACCAGCGTCTGGCTCGCGCCGTCGACGCGGGTCAGAAGGGCGTCGAGTCGAGTGCGGGCCGCCGCAGGCAGGGGGCCCCAGCTCGGCTCAAAGGCGGGAGCTGCGGTCGTCTCGCTGCCAGCATGCACGATGCCGCTCGCCAGCTCGGTGACCGTCGGAGCCTCCCTTTCCGGAAATCGCGTCACCTGGCGAGTCTAGCAGGGCCGCGCAGAAAGCGCCTTTCTTGGGCGTAGGGCAGCCTGCTACACCGCCTTGCATGCTCGACTATGGGCGTCCGAAATCGTGGCTGCGCCTGGTCTTCAGCATTCGAGGCAGCGCTCTCATCCGCATTCGCTTCCGGCTGCTCGCCGTCGCGCTGATTTCGCTCGTGCTGACCTTTCTCCACGAGATTGGCCACATCCACACACCGCTGACCCTGCAGGCGCTGGGCTTGATGGGCTTGGCGCTCGGCATCTTCCTCGGCTTCCGCAACAACACGAGCTACGACCGCTTCTGGGAAGGGCGGAAGCTGTGGGGCGCGCTGGTCAACACGAGCCGCACGCTCACGCGCGACATTCTGACTATCATGCCGCTCGGCGCTGACGGTCGACCGAGCGACATGCAGCGGCGCCAGGTCCATCGCTTGATCGCCTTCGTCCACGCGCTGCGCATGGGCCTGCGTGACCAGACCGACCTCCATGAGCTTGGGCCGCTCCTCGGCCCCAGCGACCACCAGGCGATCGAGAGCCACACGAACCTGCCCAACGCGATTCTGCTCCGCATGGCGAGCGAGCATCGATCACTGGTGCAGACCGGACAGCTCGGAGAGAACTGGTCCGTGCTCCTGGCAGAGCGCTTGTCCGCCCTGAGTGACATTCAAGGCGGCTGCGAGCGCATCAAGAACACGCCGATGCCCCATTCGTACAGCATCCTCATCCACAGCATCGTGGCCCTCTACGTGTTCGCCTTGCCGTTCGGCTTAGTGACGTCGCTCCACTACTTCACGCCTCTGGTCGTCCTCATGGTGGCCTACACGTTTCTCGGCCTGGACGCCGTGGGCGACGAGCTCGAAGATCCGTTCGGCGAAGACTTGAACGATTTGCCACTCTCGACCATCTCGCGCACGATCGAGATCAACCTGCGTCAGATGCTCGGCGACGACGACGACGTGCCGCCTCCCTATCCTGCAGTCGATGGCTACTACGCCTGAGACCCGAAAGCGCTCCCTGCTCGAGGGCTGGGGCATGCGTCGCTTACGGACCACGTCCACGAGCGCCGACGACGTCATCGAGGTCCTGACGCCCGAGGAGCAGCAGGAGCTGCGCCGCATCCAGCGTGGCGCCGTCGGGCGAGCCGCGGGAGCGGGCGCGCTCTCGGCGCTCGTCTCCGCAGCTGCCGCCATCGTCGCCGGGGATCCCGAGCTCGCTCCGGTGCGCTATTGGACGATGGTCGGCGTTTTCACGCTCGTCGCGTCGGTGTTCGAGATCGGGTTTCTCTACTTCGATGCTCTGCGCGCCGTGCGCGAGATGGCAGCGGCTGCCGGTCTATCGCTCGACCCGGAGACCGAACAAGCCGATCTCGCTGCAGCGCTCGCGCGCGCCGCCCTGGAGCTGCCCTCCCCGCCTCACAATGCCCTGGCCGTGGACCCCCATCGCGAGGCCAGCCGGCTCACGCTCGCTTTGGTCGGCCTGCTCTACAAAGCCAAGATCGCGCTCTCCTCGTTTCTGCTCAAAGCGCTGCTCCGCAGAGCGCTCGGTCGGGCCGTGGCACGTTCCGCCCTCGAGCTGATCGCGATTCCGGTCACTGCGCTGTGGAACGCCGTGGTCACTCACTGGGTGCTGGGCGAAGCCCGTCTGCGCATCATCGGACCCAGCGCTGGCCTGGAGCTCTCGCGCTGGACCGACCACGCGGACGAAGCCGATCGCGATCTGTCGCTCAAAGCCATCGCCTGCGTGATCGTGAAGGCCCAGAGCGTCCATCCGAACACGGAGCACCTCGGTCGCCTCTTTCTGGGGTCACGAGTCGCACCTGCCGACCTCGGTGACGAGGCGAGCTTTCTGCGCGAGCTCCACGAAGCCGGCGCGGCGCAGGGGAGGTCGACCCTGCGGACTCTGGTGTCAGCCGCCATCATCGACGGCCGGCTCACGCGTCGCGAGCGCAAGTTGCTCGAGCGCGCATTCCTCGCTCGAGGCCTAGGGACGCCGTGGGACGAGCTCGAAGACTTGCGCCGCCACATGGTCGCGGGCGACGGGCTGCGCAAAGATCTGCTCGAGCGACTCGACCAACGGCTCGCCTAGCCGGCCTAGTCCGAGGCAGCCTGGTCCGAGCTGGCCTCGTCGGCGTACCGGCGCGCCAGGATCGCGGACACCATCAGCTGGAGCTGGTGAAAGATCATGAGCGGGATCACGAGCACGCTCACCACATGCGGCGCAAAGAGCACGTTCGCCAT
>Ga0247744_1000158_pt1 | contig 13816 bp, 10 predicted proteins | sample UWRJS154409C5_FD_180946 | JGI IMG/M metagenome (GOLD analysis project Ga0247744, IMG submission 180946) | Soil microbial communities from Arlington Agricultural Research Station in Wisconsin, United States - UWRJ-S154-409C-5 | ecosystem: Environmental > Terrestrial > Soil > Agricultural land... | reverse complement strand
CATCGAGTCCGAAGCTGCGCAGCTCACCCGCTTCGACGTCGTAGAGAGAGAGGGGCTCGTCGTTGGCGGTCACGTTACCCAGGACGTAGGGCTCTCCTGGATAGCTCTCCTCGATCCAAAGCCAAGACACGCCTTCCAGCAGCTTGGTCACGCCGCCGGACAAGTCGATCTCGACCAGTGACGTCACCATGTCGGCTTCGCAGAGCGCCCACCAGCCATCCCCCGTGGCGTTCCTGGTCAGCTCGGCGCAGAGATCGGGAATGGTGCCGGAGGCGGCCTTCTCGCCTGGGGTGGTCGTGCCAGAAAAGATGGCCAACCCCGTGGCCAAGTAGAACTGGTTCCCCATGACGAGCCCGGTCCTTCCCGTGTACAGGCTCTCGATCCCATCGACGAAAAGGTCCGTTCCAGTGGCCTTGTCCACGGATCGGAGCTGTCCTTCGTCCCAGTCACCCGTATAGGTGAAGAAGATGTGCGTCTCGTTCTGGCCGAAATAGTCGACGGTCGGATCGTACCCTTCGTGCTCGATCAGGTGCTGGAGGCCGGTCGGCGCCCCCGTCTCGCCTCCGAGGCCGACGGGTGCTCCGGGTTTGCCAATGCGCCCCGTCCAAACGAATCGATCGCTGTCCGGTGCAGCGTACATGAGATAAAGGAAGGCTTCGTCCTGAGCCAAGACTCCCATGGAATCGGGGGACCTGATGAGCAGCGTGGGCGTGGTTTCGCCCGGGGCGACGTAGTGGAGCTCGTAGTCCTCGTCCGTCGTGAACTCGCCGAGCGGGATTGTCCGATGAATCACCAATCCACCGTCGTCGAGCAACTCGACCCCATCGCCTTCTTCGTAGGTGAGGACGATCTCCCACTTCTGGGGGAGCCCGGTCTCCGGGTTGATGGCCGCAGCGCTTCCGGATCCCGCGGAGCCACCGGTTGCTTCATCCCCGCCGGTGCCTCCCCCACCGCTGCTCGTGCCACCCGTGGATGCGCCGCCGGAACTCGCGCCGCCGCTGCCCTCGTCGTCCGGCTGCGTCGGCCGCGTTCCACAGGCAAGGGCAACAGCGAGCAAAAGCAAAGCGGGCAGGCGAGACGAAGTCATCTACACGTCGCTTAAAGAAGCAGCGCCGGCTTGTCAACGTACGCTGAGGTCGTTCAGCCTGCTCCGCCAGCCATTCCAGGTCAGCCACGCCTCAGGTACGTCCCGATGAAGACGACGCCCCCTATGAAGGTGGCGTAGATTCGGATCTGCGCCGGAGTGGTCGTGTAGCGCCGGGGCTCGGGCGTCTCCAAATCTTCGGGGCAGAGACGTGTCATTTCGAGGGTGTCATGAGAGCCCCTTTGCCCGCTATCGCTCATCAACCTTCCACTAAGCCCGCTCCGGCCTTCCTTGCAGGCGGGACTGACCTTTAGGATCGCGAAAGCACGTGATATATGGGTGATCGTTGTCCTATCCCGATGTGCGGCGCCACAGTTGCCTTCTGCTCCAGGTGCTCGGTGTGCTGGCCGTCACAGCATCGGGATGTGGCGGCGGCCCGGGGGGTGCACCTGACGGTTCGGGCGGCGCGCTGGACCTCGGAGGAGCCGGCGCTGATCTCGGCTCCAGCGGCGGCTCGGGCGGCGAGACGGGTTCGGGCGGCGCCAGCGACGCAGGAGAGGGATCGGGCGGCAGCCATGCGACGGGCGGGCACCAAGCCGCCGGCGGGCAGCAGGCCTCGGGCGGCGAGGACGGGCTCGGCGGGGACGGCTCCGGCGGAGAAGGGCTGGGTGGAGAGCCGGCCTCGGGGGGCACGGGTGGTCTTGGCTCCGTTGGCTCGGGCGGCGAGACGGGCTCGGGCGGGAGTGGCAGCGGCTGCGCCGTGGGCGAAGAGTACGACGACTTGGCGGAAGCCTGTCTCGTGCCCATCCAGTGCGACGACGCCGGGAGCCCCTTCGGTGGCGGCGTGGGAACGGCGCTCGATCCCTACCGCGTCTGTAGCCCGGACCAGCTCGCCGCCATGGCTGACGTGCCCACGCTGGGCACCTTCTTCGTCTTGGCCAAAAGCCTCGACCTGTCCAGCGTGACCGACTTCGTGCCCATCGCCGACGCCAACGTCCCTTTCGAGGGCACGTTCGACGGCGCCGGGCGCGCGCTCGTGGGACTCATCATGGGCCATCCCTACGCGATAGAGTTTGGCCTGTTCGGCCACCTCGGGTTCAGCGGCACGATCTCGGACCTGCATCTGATCGATTTCGAGCTCGCGGGATATAGCTCCCTCGGGCTGCTCGTCGGCTGGAGCGATGGGACCGTGACGAACGTCCACGTGTCAGGGAGCGTGTTCGGCGTCCAGGTGCTCGGTGGACTCGTCGCGAACAATGCCGGCACCATCGAGGATTCGAGCTCGAGCGCCGTGGTCCAGTCCGACACCAACAGTCTGGGCGGGAGCGTGGTCGGCGGACTCGCCGGTGGCAGCTCCGGCGTGGTCACGAACTCGATCGCGTCGGGCGATGTCCTCGGCAGAGACAGCGTGGGCGGGCTCTTGGGCGTGAACGCGGGCACCATCGAGGACTCACACGCCTCGGGCATGGTCGAGGGCCACGACATGGTCGGGGGCCTGGTGGGGGAGAGCTACAACGAGGCCGTGGTCACGGACTGCGAGGCGACCGGGGATGTGTCGGGCGTCTCCCAGGTCGGTGGTCTGCTCGGCTACCACTACGATTTCAGCGAGGTCAGCGGATCGCGCGCATCCGGAGCCGTCGAGGCTTCGGGCATCGCGGGAGGACTCATCGGCGCGGTGGCGGCTTCCACCGTCGTGGACTGTGTCGCAACCGGGTCGGTCACCGGGTCGGTGGACTCCGGCGCCTTCGTGGGTGGGCTCATCGGCAGTGCTTCCGGCACGCAGGTCGCCAGGTCGCGGGCCTCGGGCAGCGTGAGCGGCCTGGAGTCCGTGGGCGGCCTGCTCGGCGGGCTCACCGGGCTCGGCCCGAACGACGACAGCACCATCGAGCTCTCGGCCGCTCACGGTGCGGTCAGCGCGACCGGAACGTCCGCTGGCGGCCTCGTCGGGCGCGGCAGCACCATGCTCGAGATCCAGAGCTCGTACTCCCTCGGGGATGTCGAGTGCACTGGCGTCTGTGGCGGACTCGTCGGCCAGTACGTCGCCTCCGTGGTCCACTCGTACGCCTTCGGCATCGCGAGCGGCACGGGCACGGTGGGTGGCCTCATCGGCGCGCCGAGTAGTCTCGGCACGACCGTGACTAGCTCCTACTACCCCGCGCTTGCCCCCCAAGTGGGCCCCGGTACGCCGCTGTCGCCCACGCAGTTTGCCACGCAAGGCAGCTTCGCCGGATGGGATTTCGTCGATACCTGGACCATGTCCGCCTCACTCGGGCGGCCGGTCCTGAAATGGGAGTGATCTCCTTCCTCACCCCGCCGTGGCCCGCACCGAAGCCCGCTTCTTCGCCTTGCTAGCCGCGCCCCCCTTCGCCTTCGCCGCCGGGGGCACCGTCGTCCTCCCCGCCCCATTCGCCTTCCCCGCCATAGCCTTCGTCGCGCCGCCAGGCAGCGCGCTCTTCGCCCCCGCGCCTTTTGCCCCACCGTTGGGCGTCGCTGTCTTGGCTGCGGCGCTCTGCGCCGCGCCCGCCTGTTTCCTCGCCACCCGCGCCCCGCCCAAGAGCCGCCCCAAATACTTCCCCGTCACCGACGCCGTGTTTTGGGCAATCTCCTCCGGCGTTCCCTGAGCGATCAGCTCTCCGCCGCCAGGGCCGCCATCCGGTCCCAAGTCGAGCACGAAATCAGCTGTCTTGATGACGTCGAGATTGTGCTCGATGACGACGATGGTGTTGCCGGCGTCCACCAACCGGTGGAGCACCTCGAGTAGCTTCTTCACGTCGGCGAAATGGAGGCCCGTCGTCGGCTCGTCGAGGATGTAGAGCGTGTCGCCGGTGGCGCGCTTGCTGAGCTCCCTCGCCAGCTTGATGCGCTGCGCCTCACCGCCAGACAAAGTCGGTGAAGGTTGCCCCACCTGCAGGTAACCAACGCCCACTTCCTCGAGCAGTTGCAGCGCGCCGTGGATGTCGCGGTGGGCAGAGAAGAGCTCGCGGGCGTCGCTGACGGTGAGCTCCAGGATGTCGGCGATATTGCGGCCTTTGTAGCGAACTTCCAGCGTGGCCTGGTTGAAGCGTTTGCCCTGGCATTCTTCGCAGGTGACGTAGACGTCGGCGAGGAAGTGCATCTCCACTTTGCGGACGCCGTCGCCTTCGCAGGCTTCGCAGCGGCCGCCTTTGGTGTTGAAGGAGAAGCGGCCGGGGGAGTAGCCGCGGGCGCGGGACTCGGGGAGCTCGGCCATCAGCTGGCGGATGGAGTCGAACACCTTGATGTAGGTGGCGGGGTTACTGCGCGGGGTGCGACCGATGGGCTTTTGGTCGATGTCGATGACCTTGTTGATTTGAGAAAGGCCTTCGATGCTCGTGTGGCGGCCGACGCGCTCGGTCGAATCGTGGAGCTCCTTGGCGAGGGCGGGGAAGAGGATGTCGTTGATGAGGGTGCTCTTGCCGGCGCCCGAGACGCCGGTGACGGCGGTCATCACGCCGAGGGGGATGTCGACCGAGAGGTCCTTCAGGTTGTTTTCGCGGGCGCCGACGATGGTCAGCTTGCCGCGGGGCGCTCGGCGCTCGGCGGGGACGTCGATGGTTTCTCGGCCGGCCAAAAAGGCGCCGGTGCGGCTGTCTTTGGCTGCAAGCAGCGCGGTCGGGGTGCCGGAAAAGACGACGCTGCCGCCATTGGAGCCTGCACCCGGGCCGAAGTCGATGACGTGGTCGGCGGCGCGGATGGTGTCTTCGTCGTGCTCGACGACGACGACGGTGTTGCCGATGTCCCGCATGCGGAGCAGCGTGCCGATCAAGAGGTCGTTGTCCCGTTGGTGCAGGCCAATGCTCGGCTCGTCCAGGACGTAGATGACGCCGGTGAGCTCGGAGCCGACCTGGCTGGCGAGGCGGATGCGCTGGGATTCGCCGCCGGAGAGGCTTGGTCCTGGCCGGTCGAGGGAGAGGTAACGCAGGCCCACGCGGCTCAAGAAGCCGAGGCGGTTCTGGACTTCCTTGAGCACTTCACCAGCGATCGTGGCGCTCGGGCGGTCGAGCTCGAGGCCTTCGAAGAAGGCGTGCGCTTCGTCGACGGTCATCTGGCCGACGTCGGCGATGCTCTTTTGGCCGAGCCAAACCAGGAGGCTTTCCGGGCGCAGGCGGCTGCCGTGGCAGGTGCCGCATTCGGCGGTGCCGAGGTATTTGCTGTACTCCTGGCGGGCGCGCTCCGATTTGCTCTCGCCGAGGCGGCGCATGAGCCGCGGGACGAGGCCCTCGTAGCGCACCTCGAAGGTGCCGCCGCCCGTCTTGGCCTTCCAGGTGACCTTGTAGCGCTTCTCGCCGGTGCCGAAGAAGAGGGCGTCGCGCTGCGCTTTGGTGAGCTTCTTGAATGGTTTGTCGAACGGAATGCCCATCTGCTTCAAGATTTGCAGGCGCATCCCGTTGCCCCAGCCGGTGTCCTTCTTGGAGACGTCGGCGCCCCAGAACGCGATGGCGCCCTCGTCGATGCTGAGCGAGGGATCGGGCACCAAGCGCTCCGGATCGATGCCGACCTGCGTGCCGAGGCCCGAGCAGGTGGGGCACATGCCCTGCGGATTGTTGAAGGAAAAGCTCTGCGGCGAGAGCTCGGGATAGGAGATACCGCAGCAGGCGGCGTGCTCGGAGTAGATGCGATCTTTCCCGTCGACTTCGGCGATGAGCTCGCCCTGACCTTCGGTCAGGGCCTTCTCCACGGACTCGGTGATGCGCACGAGGCTCGTCTTGCCGAGCACGAGGCGGTCGATGATGGAGTCGACGTCGTGCTTCTTGCGTTTGTCGAGGGCCTCGAGTCCTTCCGACTCCACGACCTCGCCGTCGACGCGCAGGCGCACCACGCCGCGGCGGCGGGCGTCCTCGAGCAGCTCCCGGTGCTCACCTTTGCGATTCTTGAGCAGGCTGACGAGCAGGACGACCTTCTTGCCCTCCCCGAGGCTGGCCAGGTCGGCCGCGATTTTCTGCGGGCTTTGGCGGCTGACGGGCTTTTTGCAGACCTGGCAGTGCTGGACGCCCACGCGGGCGTAGAGCACGCGGAGGTAGTCGGAGATCTCGGTGATGGTGCCGACGGTGGAGCGCGGATTGCTGCCCGCCGTCTTTTGCTCGATCGAGATCGTGGGTGCGAGGCCGCGCATCGCGTCGTAGCGCGGCTTGTCGAGGCGGCCGAGGAACTGCCGCGCGTAGGCGGAGAGCGACTCGACGTAGCGGCGCTGGCCCTCGGCGTAGAGCGTGTCGAAGGCGAGTGAGGACTTTCCCGAGCCGGAGACGCCGGTCAGGACGACGAGCTTCTTCTTGGGGATGCTGACGTCGACATCCTTCAAGTTGTGCTCGCGGGCGCCGGTGATCAGGATGTGATCGAGTTCCATCGCCCTGCGGCTCTTGCACAGGGGGCCTGGGCCGTCGACCCGGCTCGGATTTTGGCTGTCCGAGCGCCGGTGGTATCCAGGCTGGCCTTGCTCGAAGTGCCCATCCCGCCTCCCGCGAGCATCGCGGACTTGCTCGCCAGGGCCGAGCTTCTCGGGGGCCTCTGCTTGGGCGAGCTCGCGGAGCGCTTGGGACAGGCGGTGCCGCCCGACTTGCGCCGCGCCAAGGGGTTCGTGGGCGCCCTGGTCGAACGAGCACTGGGGGCCAGCGCTGGCTCACGCGCGGGGCCGGACTTTCCGGAGCTCGGCGTCGAGCTGAAGACGTTGCCGGTGGACGCTGTGGGCCACTGCCTCGAGTCGACCTTCGTGTGCACGGCCGAGGTGGGCGATCTCGCCGGAGTGGAGTGGGCGGAGAGTCGGCTTTGGGCCAAGGTCCGCTCAGTACTCTGGGTGCCCGTGGAAGGGACGCGCTCGGTTGCGGTGGCGGAGCGCCGCATTGGTGGCCCGTTCTTGTGGCGACCGAGCGCCGAGGAGGAGGCGCTCTTGCGCGCCGACTGGGAGCTCTTGGTTTCGCTGCTGGCGCGTGGGCAGCATGGCAGTCTCAGCGGACATTTGGGTCAGCACTTGCAATTGCGCCCCAAGGCTGCGAAGGGCAGCTCGCGGCGCCGGGCCTTCGACGAGGACGGCGCGCGCTCGCTGGAGCAGCCGAAGGGGTTCTACCTGCGGGCTCGCTTCACCGAGGACCTGTTACGTCGGCATTTGCTGGGTAGTTAAGCGCTCGGGGGCTTGCTCGTGCGGCCGGGCATCTGCCAAAACCGCCGTCATCATGAAGCTAGAGAGTGCGGTCTGTCTCACCTTGGCCCTGGCATTTCTCGGCTGTTCGAACCAGAGCGGCCCGGCGCCGCGCAGCGCGCCGGCCTCGGAGAACTCCGCCTATGCGACCGAGTACCCGGCCCGGCTGACGACGGCCGTGTCGCGACAGGAGCTCGAAGCCAAGGGTGGCCAGACGCTCGTCGAGCAGATCCCGAAGTATCCCTCGGAGCTCGGCAGTCCTGACTGGACGGTCGCCCAAGGCGCGTACGAGCGCGCCGACCAGGACGGCAAGAGCGGCCACTATGCCGAGGTGCAGCGCGACGGCGCTCTCGTCGCCAAGTTCTTCGTCGACGAGAAGCAGCAGCTCGTGCGCCAAGTCGGCGGCTCGGTCGACCACGAAGCCAAGCAGAACGCCTGCAAGGGAGACTACTACGGGGCGGTCAGCTGGGGCCTCGAGAAGGCCGTGCAGGACCGACTCAAGGAGCGGGCCGATAGCGCATCCTCGGCGATCAAGTACCTGGAGCAGCACGGCGACGGCCTGAAGAAGGCCGACCGAACGGCGCTGGAGAAGCAGGCCCGAGACCTAGCGCTGGCGGCTTACCTCGCCAACGTGGCGCTCCCGGAACGGCACGAGGAATTGCAGCGCTTGGTCGCCGAGCACGACGGCGTGAAGAAGACGCTCGCCCGGCGGCGCGAGGAATTGGAGAAGACGCCGGCCGATGCGGGTGACGCGGAGGCGAAGAAGGCCAGGCAGGCCGAGCTCGACGCCGTCAAGGCGGCCGAAGCATCCATCGCGCAGGCCCATGAAGCGGCGCAGAAGCGGCTCACCCAGAGCGAGCAAGAGGTCGAGCGGGCCCAGAAGGCCTACGAGGATGCCTACGATGCTCTCGATTTCGACGTGCGCTTGAAGCTCAAGGCTCAGGAGCGCGAAAAGGAAAAGGCCCCGAAGAAGAGCTGAGCTCGCCCTTGCGTCCCGTCACGCTTTCGGGACGGACAAGTGCAGGTGGTCCCGGTGCGCGGCGTTGTAGTCCGGGGTCAAGAACTCGTCGAAGTAGCTGGTCGCTCGGAGGTCACACGCCAGGCGATTCAGGGCTGGGACTGCCTCTCGGCAGCCGACGTTGCGGGAGAACGCTCGCTCCACGGAGACCGTGCGCTGTCCGAACGTGAACTCGTGCAGATCGATGGCGAGGCCGTACGCGTGATGGCTCAGACGCCCGCTCGACGTCGTCTTGTAGACGTACGCGCCGGAGAAGCGGACTCGCGTTACCCCATGGCGCGCCAGGACCGACCCCACCTTGGTGAGGGTGAGGGCGAGCCGACAATCCATTTGCAGTGGCGTGCTGCCGACGACCCAGTACTCGACCCCACCGAGCGGACCGCGAATTTCCACGGGAGTCGTGACACCGGGCAACTCACGGACGGGCGCGAAGGTCACTTGGGCCTGACGCAGTTCGCGCAGGCAGGCCGAGCCTGTCTCGGTGACGCGCGCGGTGGGGGACGGCGTGCTCGTGGGCAGGTAGGGCAGGGGCGCCGTGTAGGGCGTCTCTGGCTCGGTGATCGTGCGCGGCTGGACGCCGTAGGTGGCGTAGGCCTCGGTGGAGGGCGCTGCGTCGTTCGGCCAGAGGCCGGGGCCTTCGCCGCGGCCAGGGCCGTTGATGGACGCCGGATGCGGCGTGCAGGCTAGGGCTAGCAAGAGCGGGCCAGCGCACTTCGTTAAGGCGATGTGAATCCTTCGCACGAGGGGCCATTTTGCCCCACCTCGCACGCGAGGGAAAAATCCCGGTGACCTGCGATCGAATCCCACGGATGGCCGGAGGGAGCCGTGGAATCGACGCGGCAAAAAAAAGCACGAACGTTCGGTTCTTGTCTCCTCTCTGCCATGACCTCCCTCCGGCGACGAGTCTCCGGCGACGAGCCTCCGGCGACGAGCCTCCGGCGACGAGTCTCCGGTGACGTCCCTGCGGCTAGGAGCCATCTCCGTTCGTGGACGGGGACGGCCACAACGCGTTCGCGCGGTGTCAGCCGTCGCCGGGGCTGCGCGGGGAGTCCCAGGGACTGCGCGACAGCTCGCGGGCGAGCTGGGTGGCGTAGGCGCCAGCGGGCAGCCGAAAGGAGAAGGAGAGTCGGCCGGGCTCGGGCTCGCTCGCGCTGACCTCCGTGGGCCAGAGCAGGAGGTCTCGGCGGGTGCCGGGGGCATGCTGCGCGAGCCGGTCGCGGAGCTCGGACGACAGGCCCACCTCCTCGGCCAGCTCGAGCTCCAGCTCGCGCGCGGCCGCTTGGGCCTGCAGGCCCTTGGGTCCGACGAGGGGCCCGGTGAGCACCAGGTCGCCGGCATCGAGCCGGGGCTGTTCCTTGGCCAAGTCCTCGACGATGAAGTGCGCCCCGCTGCCCTTCCGGCGCACGACGTCGCCCACGAGCAGCTGATGACGCCCGGGGAGGCGACGGGCCGCGTAGCGGTTGAAGTGCTCGGACTGGAGCACGGAGCTCAAGAGCTTCGGATCCGTTCCGCGCGGGGGACGCGCTCCGTCTTTCAGCCAATCGAAGGCCGAGCGCAGGTTCTGTCCGCCGCGACCGAAGCGCTGGGGGCCGAAGTAGTTGCCGACGCCGTGCTGCGCGATACGCTCCAGGATGCGCTCGGCGCGCTCGAGGCCACCGCTCGGGACGTCTACGAAGCCGAGCACGAAGCGATTGCCGATCAGGTGTCCGGTGCGCAGCTTGTTCTTGTGCCGGCTCACGCCGAGCACCGTCACCCCTTCGGGCAAGCTCCATTCCTCCGGCGGCCGACTGCGGACGGGGAGGGAGAACCACTGCCGGGTGACGGCTCGACGGTCCTTCAAGCCAGCGTAGCCGACCTCGCGATCGGGCACGCCGGCCGCCTTGGCCAAGTGATGCGCGACATCACGCGTGTTCTGCAGGCGCTTCTCGACCCAGACGTAGGCGTGCTCGCCTTCGCCACAGGGCTCGTAGGCCGGGATCTCCTCGACCACGAAGTCTTCGGGTGCGTCGCCGATGCGGCCACCGACGGCCGGCAGGTCCTCGGTTTCCACGGGCGGGATGAAGGGGGAAGTCATGTTTTTGAAGCGGGCCCTTCGACAGCTTCGAGCTCCAACTGGTCCTCGCTGACGAGGACGCCTTCTTGCCCCGATTCTCTCAGGCTGGCAATGAAGGCACTGCCGACGATCTCGGGCCCTCTGAAGCGAGCGGAATCCACGCGGGCCTCGGTCGCGAGCGGTGGTGGCGGATGGACCGACGGCGGATCGGGGATGTCGTTGTAGCGCTTGGTCGAGTAGTCCTCCTGCAGGTCGACCTCGTTCGCGTCCAAAACGACGAGCGACACGTTGTCGGAGGCCCCGAGCTCGATGGCCTGGGCGAGCAGCTGACCGGCCAGGTCACGGGGCGTGCCGGGCGCGCGCAGGATCCGCCACAGGGCGTCGAAATCCACGGTCGTCGACAGCCCATCGGTACAGAGCAAGAAGCGGTCGCCCGCCATGACCGCCACGGTGCGCACGCTCACGCGGAAATCATCGTCGGTGCCGAGGGCTCGCACGACGGAGTTTCGGCTGATCGTGGCCAGGACCTCGGCCGAGAGCTCGGGCTGGTGCTCGAGGACGTCCGTGGCCACCGTGTGATCGACGGTCAGGAGCTCCAGGCGTCCGTAGCGCAGGCGGTAGATGCGGCTGTCACCGACGTGGGCCAGGTGCACTTGGTCCGTGCGGGGCGAAAAGAGTAGGGCCGCCAGGGTGGTGGCCATCGCAGCTCGGGTCGGGTCGTTGCTCTTGATCTCGAGCAAGCTCCGATGAGCGAAATGCACGGCGCGCGACAGACGCTTGGCTTGCTCCGGATTGCCGAGGGGGTCGTAGTCCGGCAGCTCGAGGGCCGGCCGGGCCGACTCTCCCAGGTGATTCTCCAGGCAGCGCAGGGCCAGCTGACTGGCCACGTCCCCTTGGCCGAGACCGCCTGCACCATCCGCGACGGCGTAGAGGCCCAGGTCCTCGCGCACCAGAGTGGCGTCCTCGTTGACGGTGCGGGCGGGGCCCTCGTCCGTGACGTCGTAGCCAGCGGTGCGCAGATTGGTCCTCATGCGGGCGTCCTTTCAGGATACGCCGAATCGAGGCCAGCCGGCGCCGGACTTCTGCCTAGAGCGCCGAGAGCAGGGCTTTTTCCACGTCGGCGGTATTGGCCTGACCACCGAGATCGCGCGTGAGGACCTTCTGGCCGAGCACTTTGGAGACCGCCGCTTCGATGGCCAGAGCGGGCTCTTCCAGACCCAGGCTGTGACGCAGCAGCAGCGCCGCGCTGAGCACGGTGCCGAGCGGGTTGGCGATGCCCTTGCCGGCGATGTCCGGAGCCGACCCGTGGATCGGCTCGTAGAGACCCATCGTGCCCTCGCCGAGGGATGCGCTCGGCAGCATGCCGAGCGAGCCGGTGAGGACGGCGGCCTCGTCGGAGAGGATGTCCCCGAACATGTTCTCGGTGACGATCACGTCGAAGCTCCCCGGATTCGTGACCAGGCGCATGGCGCAGGAGTCGACGAGCTGGTGCTCGAGGCTGATGCCGGTCGTGTCTTTCTTCTGCACCTCGACGGTCACCGCACGCCACAGCCGCGACGAGGCCAAGACGTTGGCCTTATCCACGCTGGTCACCTTCTTGCGCCGGCCCTGGGCGATGCGGAAGGCCAGCTCGACCACGCGCCGGACCTCGCGGCCGGTGTAGACCATCGTGTCGTACGCTCGCGCATCGTCGCTCGCGTCAGCGGGCTCCTGACGGTCGCCGAAATAGAGGCCGCCCGTCAGCTCGCGCACGCAGAGCAGGTCCACGCCCTCCACCAGCTCGCGCTTGAGCGGTGAGGCGTCCAAGAGCTCGGAGTAGCCACGCACTGGCCGCAAGTTGGCGTAGAGGCCGAGGGCCTTGCGGATGGCGAGCAGGCCCTGCTCCGGTCGGACCTTGGCTTTGGGGTCGTCCCACTTGGGGCCGCCGACGGCGCCGAGCAGCACGGCCTGCGCGTTCTTGCAGGCCGAGATCGTTGCCTCCGGCAGGGCCGTGCCCGAGCGGTCGATGGCGATGCCGCCGATCAGCTGCTCATCGAAAGCGAGGGAGTGCCCGAACTTCTCGGCGGCCTTGCCGAGCACGTTTTGTGCGACGCGCGTGATCTCGGGACCGATGCCGTCCCCTGGCAAAACGACGATGTTGGCTTGCATGGGGAGGCCCCATATCAGGGGCCTGCCTGCTCAGCTAGTGCGTTTGGGCTGCGGGCTAGCGGGGCGCCGGCGGCGCGCCTTTCCGGGTTTCCTGCTCGGCGAGGACCGCCTCGATGGCCTTGGCGGTGTCGTCCTGCAGGCCAGCGCCGCCCTGGACGGCGCCCTTTTTGCGCAGCTCTTCGAGCGCGGCGGCGGCCAGGCGGCTGGCCAACGCATGGCGCCTTTCCAGGTTCGTCTGCACCATTTCGACGTCGACGACGTTGGGAAACACGCTGAACCAGGTCAGGCGAAATCCCCAGACGGTCACCTCTGCGGTGTCTTGACTGAGCGATAGGTTGTGGAGGCGCGCCTGCTGATCGGCGGAGTCCAGCTTGAAGTGGGGGAAGTACATGTCGTGGTTGCCGATCACGAGCACCTTGCCTCCTGGCTCCACCAGCTCGGCTCGGAACTCGCCCTGGTCCTCGTACACGCGCTGGACGGTGCTGCGCACGGTCGAGGTGCCGAGCCAGCGGTAGGCCAAGAGCAAGAACAGGATCGCGCCCAGCGTGATCCAGAGCCCCCGCTTCACGCTCGACGCCGTGCTGCGTTTCTTCGTGGTGTCCGTGCTGCTGTTCCCGGCTTCTGCCATGGGGTCCCTCCCGGAAGTGGGCGGAGCCTACCCTGAAATCCCGGCTCCGCGACACCCCCGGCTGCTGTAGGGTCGGCCCATGGTCCTTCTGCCGGAATCGCTGCGGCGGCATTTGGAAACGCTGGTGAATAGCTCCGTGCGCGCCCTGGCGACGGTTCCGGGCGGGGACATCAACGACGCCTACCGCGTCCAGGTGGCCGACGGTCGTCGCCTCTTCGTCAAGACGAGCCGTAGTGCGCCGGCCGACCTCTACGTCCGGGAAGCCGAAGGTCTCGAGTACCTGAAGGCTGGGCTCGATCGCTCCGGCCTTCAGGTACCCGGCGTCGTCGCCGTCTCCGATGCGATGCTGGTGCTCGACTATCTGGAGGTGACGACACCGACCGCCGCGATCGAGGAAACGCTCGGGCGCGGCCTGGCTCAGCTGCACGGGTCCTCACCCGGCCCCTTCGGTTTCGCGCACGACAACTACATCGCGCTCTTGGTTCAGCCGGGCGGTCACTCGGGCAGTTGGGCCGAGTTCTACGGCGAGAAACGGCTGCTCTATCAAGCGCGTCTGCCGGAGGCCGACCGCTTGCTCGATCGAAACCTGAGGCGGCGTCTCGATCGCTTGGTGCAGAACTTGGGCGAGCTCCTCGGTCCGCCGGAGCCGCCTGCGCGCCTTCACGGCGACCTGTGGGGCGGCAATTGGCTGCCCACGGCCGAGGGACCCTTTCTCCTCGATACACGGCAGGATC
>Ga0247744_1000156_pt1 | contig 13859 bp, 12 predicted proteins | sample UWRJS154409C5_FD_180946 | JGI IMG/M metagenome (GOLD analysis project Ga0247744, IMG submission 180946) | Soil microbial communities from Arlington Agricultural Research Station in Wisconsin, United States - UWRJ-S154-409C-5 | ecosystem: Environmental > Terrestrial > Soil > Agricultural land... | reverse complement strand
CGATCCAGCACATCATCACGGCCCTCCTGGCACTCCACGGCGCGATCCACGTCCTCGGCTGGCTGAAATGGGCACACCTGAGCCCGGTCGCACAGCTCAGCGGTCGCACCCTGGTTCCCCTCTCGCCCCTGACGGAACGGGCCTTCGCCGGGCTCTGGGCGAGCGCGCTGATTCTGCTCACCCTGGCAGCGGGCCTGCGCCTGTTCAGCCGCGAGCTCTGGTGGGCACCGGCCTTGGCGGGCCTCCTCCTGTCGCAGGCACTGATTGTAGTCAGCTGGCAGGATGCGAAGTTCGGCACGGTCCTGAACGTGCTCCTGCTCTTGCCGGCGCTGGCGGGCGCGACTCACGCCCAGTTTGCCGGGCGCATCGACCACGAGGTCGGAACGCTCCTTGCCGCGGCGACCGCCCGGTCGGAGCAGAGACCACTCGCGGCAACCGATCTTGCGGGCTTGCCAGCCCCCGTGCGCCGCTGGCTGGAACAGTCGGGCATCGTCGGTCGCGCGCCCATCCGCACTTTGCGGCTGCGGCAAAGGGGCGAGCTGCGTACGGCGCCGGAAGCAGCCTTCCTGCCCGCGACGGCCGAGCAGTACTTCACGGTCGATCCGCCCGGCTTCGTCTGGCACGTCCAGGCCCGTATGTTCGGCGTCTTGCCCGTGGAAGGGCGGGACCTCTTGGCCCAGGGCCACGGCGAGATGCTGATCAAGGCAGCGTCGCTCGTCAGCATCGTGCACGCCCGGGACGAGAAGATCGATCACGGCTCCAAGCTGCGCTTTCTGGGCGAAGTCGTGTGGTTTCCGTCGGCCGCGCTCGCGCCCTACGTGACGTGGGAAGCCATCGACGACTCGAGCGCGCGCGCCACGATGACGAGCGGAAAGGACCCGGTGTCGGCGGTCTTTCACTTCGACGAGCAAGGTCGCGTGGTCGGCCTCGACGCCGAGCGCTACCTCGGAGGTGGCCCCAGCGCCCAGCTCACCCCATGGTCCATCGTCTGCACCGAATGGCGCCGTTTCGAGGGGATCCTGGTCCCGAGCCGAGGTGAGGTGCGCTGGATCCTCCCGGCCGGCACCTTCAGCTATTATCGCTGGGAGGTCGAGGACATCGAGTTCGATCGCCCCGAGCTCTACGGCGGCCCCGCCAGCCACCATGACAGCCAAGCCCTCGGTGACGAAGAAGAAGCCCTCTCGGCTGAACGCCGCGTGGCACGAGGCTCATCGGATGCCAGCGTTCAGGGTCGGTCGGACGGCGTCCTCCCGGGCGGCGTCGACTCGGGCGGAGGCGCCGTCGTCGACGCGTACTTGCTGATCAGAATGCCGACCAGCACGACCGAGTAGACCTGGCCGGTAAGACCGACGACCGCCGTGGCGAGCTTGGTGACGTGATGCTCGGGCGTGATGTCGCCGAGGCCAATGCTGGTCAGGATGATCGAGCAAAAATAGACGAGATCGAGGTAGACGGTCCCCGGCGAGGTCGTGTCGATCCCGTGGAACGGCTCCGGAATCAGGTAGTAGAGCGCCTGCATCAAGAAGGTGCTCGTCTCGAGGAGCAGCAGGTAGCCACAGATCGCTGCCAGGACGAGGTCCACGTTGATGTAGCGAGGCCGGAGCAGGTAGCGGAGCACCTCGACGAAGATCACGACGAAGAACGACAGGTACGCCAGACTGAGACCGATCATCCAGCCGTCCGTCGGCGGGACGATCCAGGACAAGGCTGGATAGATCACGACCAAGGCATTCGTGATGTGCTTCATCCGCCTCTGGGCGGCATTCCGCTCCGCGAACACCCCAACGCTGAAGAAGCCGATGATCACGGTGCTGAGCGGCCACGCCAGGCGCGAGTAGACGTCGAGATCGGAAAAGAGAACCGCCGTGAAAAGGTGCTGCAGGAGCGAGACCAGCAAGAACTCGTATTTGCGCCGATACAAGAGGGCGCGCGCGCGCGACCAGAACCCCGACGGCGACTCCGACATGCGTGCGCGAGCGTCCCACCGGCGCTAGGCAGACGCCAGTGGGCGCCGAACTGTTACCGGAGCGACCCACGGGCGGGGATGACAGCTCGCCCTGCCCTTGCAAGAGTTGTCGCCATGCAGATGCTCGAGACTCAGCCTTCCCTGCCGTCAGCCACCGAGGTCGTCGCCTTCTGGCAAGAGGCGGGTCCCGGGCAGTGGTTCAGCAAGAACGAGGCCTTCGACGACGAGTTCCGCGCCCGCTTCCTCGCCCTACATGAGGAGGCCGCCGCCCAGCGCCTCGACTCGTGGAACACCCAGGCGGAGTGCGCCCTCGGGCTCGTGCTCTTGCTCGACCAGTTCCCCAGAAACTGCTTCCGCGACACGCCGCGCATGTACGCGACCGACGCGCTCGCTCGCGCCTACGCTGACGCTGCCATCCGCTCCGGCTTCGACGAGCAGGTCGACCCCCAGCTGCGGCTCTTCTTCTACCTCCCGTTCGAGCACTCGGAGGACCTGCGAGACCAGGAGCGTTCGATGGTCCTGCACGAGCGCCTCGGCTTCACCCGCTACGCCGAGCACCACCTGCACATCATCCAGCGCTTCGGTCGCTTCCCGCATCGAAACGCGATCCTCGGGCGAGCGAGCACCCCGGAAGAGCAAGCATTCTTGAGCGCGGGTGGCTTCGCCGGCTAACCAGGCCCATTCTGAGCCCCGAGGCACCCCCCGGGAGGAACAGACCATGACAGGCATAACGAAAATCGGAGTTTTCGGCACGGGCGCGGTGGGACGCACGGTGGGCGCCAAGCTGACGGAGCTCGGTCATTCCGTCGTGATCGGCACCCGTGATCCCGCCGCCACCCTCGCGCGCACGGACACGGACCATTTCGGCAACCCACCGCTGAAGGTCTGGCTCGAGACACAACCCAAGATCCGCTTGGCTCCGTTCGCCGAGGCGGCCGCGCAAGCGGAGCTGCTCGTCAACGCAACCGTCGGCCATGGCGCCATCCCCGCTTTGGAGGCCGCGGGTGCTGCGAACCTCTCCGGCAAGGTGCTGCTCGACATTTCGAACCCACTCGATTTCTCCAAGGGCTTCCCGCCCTTCCTCACCGTCTGCAACACCGACTCCCTGGGGGAGCAGATCCAGCGCGCGTTCCCAAGCCTGCGCGTCGTCAAGACGTTGAACACCGTCACCGCCGCCATCATGGTCAACCCCAAGGCGGTCGCCAGTGGGGATCACACCATCTTCGTCTCCGGCAACGACGCTGAGGCCAAAAAGACGGCCACCGAGGTCCTGCAGAGCTTCGGCTGGACCGACATCGTCGACCTCGGCGACATCACCACCGCGCGCGGCACCGAGATGTACCTGCCGCTCTGGGTGCGCCTGATGAGCGCCACCAAGACGCCGATGTTCTCGATCAAGCTGGTGAAGTAGGGCGGCTCGAGGATCGACCCGAATTCGACCTACCGCTCTACGACTTCGCAACGATCCGTGTCTAGGTTGCACTGCGCCGACAGGCCGTCCGGGACGGGAGAGAAGCAGGCATCGCAGGACACGACGTCGCAACGGTCGCCCCAGAATTCGAGCGAGCTGACGGCGATGTAGCCTTGGCTATCGCAGCCCTCGCAGCAGTCGCTGCCCTCGCGCAACAGGCAATCCTCGCCGTTCATGCACTCCGTGAAATCCTCGCGGATGTCGACGAGGGCGCACTGCCCGGCCTGGCATTGGGCGATGAAGTACTGACGAGTCCGCTCGAGCTCGGAGACCTCTTGGCACGGCGCGCAGGGACACTCCGGCTCCGGGTCGACCCAATCCGCCCGCACCGCCTGCAGATCTTCGGCGGACACAGGGTCGCAACTGCAACAGTTGGCGCTGTCGACGATGCAGTCGGAGTCGACTTCACACTCCATGAGCTGCGGAGCGTTGCCGGTTCCGGCTGGAGTGCCACCGACCCCGAACGCACCTCCGCCGCCGTCGTCTTCGACCGCCTTGCCCCCGCAAGCGAGCGGCCAACACACGGTGGCCAGCACCAAGCCCAGTGCCCAATTCGACCCATGCCAGCGACTCGACCGCATCCAGGGTAGACTAGCAGTCCCGGCGTCCCAAGGCGCGTCCGTCCGGAAGTTGGACTCTACCGTGCCGCCAGCACTACGGCTGGTCACTGGAGCTCGCCGCAATGACCTTTCGTCCCAGCAAAACCTCCTGGCGCGTCGCTGGCCTCCTCGCGCTTTGTGTCGTGCCCATCGTCGCTGGCGTGGTGCGTTTTCACGAGGTCACGACCGGTGCGCTGCTCACGGAAGAAAATGCTCGTTTCCTCCGCGATCCGATCCCGGTCCTGATCCATGTCGTCGCGGTGAGCGTCTATGCCATCCTGGGCGCCTTCCAGTTCGTCCCCAGCTTGCGCAGAAAGAAGTCGAGCTGGCATCGTCGCGCGGGTCTCGTGCTCGCGCCGGCGGGCCTCGTCGTTGCCCTCGGGGGCTTGTGGATGACGGCCACGTATCCGAGGCCGCCGGGCGACGGTCACCTCGTCACGTTCTTTCGAGTCGTCTTCGGCGCGGGCATGGTGACCTCGCTCGTCCTCGGCGTCTTGGCCGTGCGGAGGCGGGACTTTGCACTGCACGGAGCGTGGATGACCCGAGCTTACGCCATCGGCATGGGCGCAGGCACACAGGTGCTGACGCACATCCCCTACTTCTTGTGGGTGGATGCTCCGAACGAGCTCGGACGGGGCCTCTGTATGGGCGCCGGCTGGATCATCAACCTCGGGATCGCGGAATGGATCATCCGCCACGGCAGGCGCCCACGTGCAAGGCCACCACTTGGACTACCTGCCGGCGCGTAGAATCGAGATCGCGGCGAAGAGCACCGGCTCGAGCCGACAGGTGTCCATCTCCTCCTCAGCGCAGGCGCGCCGACATCGACAGCTCGGCGCGCGGGTGGGGGTCGCGGAATGCGTCCTCTTCGCGCGCGAACGGCTCGAATCCTTCCGAGCTGTAGAGCGCAATGGCTGCGGCGTTGTGAGCCGCCACCGTGAGGTTCACCTTGGCGACCCCGGGCATGACCGCGGCGCGCTCGAGCGCGGTCCGCAAGAGAGCGCGCCCGATGCCTTTGCTCATGTGTTCTCGGGCGACGTACATGCGGAGAATCCAGGCAATGTGCCGGCGCTTCATGCGCCCACCTTCGCGCTCGACGGTCACCACTCCGAGCCACGTACCATCGTCCCGCACGGCCGCAAACGTGACCGCGTCGTCCGTCGAGGTCGTCGAGAAAGGCAGTGTGGCGAAGTCTTCCCCAGCGATCCGTAGGGTGTCGGGGTGGGTCCGCACGCCGCGCTCGAAGAAAGCATTGTACGCGGCGCCGTCCACGTCCGTGAGCGCGCGGATCGAAAGGTCATCGAGCATGCTAGGCCCTGGCTAGGTCACGGCGCTGACGGCGTGCTCGCGCCCTTGCAGCCGATCAGGCGAAAATCGTCGAGCCACACGTCGAAGGGCGCGCTCGGATCCTTCACCAAGAACTGCACCTGGAAGACGCGGCTCACGTCGAGCTTCGGTCGCGGCTCGCCCCAGTAGGCCTCCTGCCTCATGTCGGCGAACTTCACCTCGTGCAGGGCCCAATCGGTGGTCAGCGTGAGATCCTGGCCGAAGTCGTTGTAGCAGGCCTTGCACACGTTGCCCTGGGGCACGGTGTACACGTCGCCCACCTTTAGTCGCACCACGCTGACCGCCCCAGCCGAGCCCTTTTTGGCGCGAAACGAGATGCCCTCGCACGAGGAGAGATCGTACGGATCCATCGGGTCGGTCAGGTTGAAGCCGATGCCGGCGTAGGGGTACTGCTTGGTGCCGATTTGGCCCTGCATGCGCGCGGCGAACGCCGAGCCTTCGGCGCCGCCGGCCGTGGGCGAGAAGGTTCCGCTCGGCTCGACCTTCGAGGTCTCGTCCGCGTAGGTGTACCAGTAGCCGCCGCGCCCTTCGGCGATGAGCGTCTGGTGATTGCCGTCCTCGAGATCGTCGAGCAAGGGCACGGCGAGCACTGCGCCCGGGTTGATGGCGGCGGGGATCGGCTTGGCAGGCGCAGCCGCAGCGCTCGTGGTCGCGGCACTTTCCGGCGCTGACTGCGGAGCAGGCGCCGGCGTGGAAGCGGCGCACGCGGGGAGAAGGAGGGCCAGGACGACGGGCCGGATCGAGACGGGAAGCAGGCTCATAGCGGGAGCATACCTGCTTTTTTCGGACGGCATCGTCACCGTCCGTTGGTGGTTTGCGGGCCGCGGGTCAGGCTGCAATGCTGGCAGGGTGCGACGTTCGTTTTCCTTCATCGTGCTCGGGACGGTGCTCGTCGTCGCTTGTGGGCAGGTCCAGCCTCCCGGGTCGGCGGATGGCGCCGGTGGGCAGAACACCGGCGGCGGTGGTCCGGCAGGCGGCACGACGGCCAGCGGCGGCGGGAGCCAAAGCGGCGGCGAGTCCTCGAGCGGTGGTAGCGAGAGCGGCGGCAGCAGTGGAGGAGACTCCGCACTCGGTGGCCAGGGCAGCGGTGGGGACGGCACCATCTGCCCAGGCATCGTGCCCCAATGCGAGCCCGGATTGGCGGGCTGCAGTGAGCGAGGCGAGACCTACACCTGCAGTGAGTGCGGAGTGATCCAGCTCCAAGGTGAGGCGTGCGTGCGGCTCCTGACCTCCGACAAGGAAATGGGCACGGTGTGCACGGTGCGCGGCGAGAAGGAGCTCCAGTGCGCCGGCGGTGACGCAACGTGGTCACCGGAGCTCGACTACCCGACGGAATTGGAGGAATTCATCGTGGCGCTTCGCCTGCCGGACGACACGTCGTCCTCGGGGGAACCCTTGGCCGTGTGCTACATCGACGAACAGGGCAGCATCGGCTGCGTCGAGAGCCAGGCCTTGGAATTCGCAGCGAGCGCGCTCGGTGGGAGCGGCTGCACCGACTTTGCTCTGTCCGACATGTCGATCGCCTGTCGGCTCTGCGAAGGCCACCTCAACTGCGAAGGCCAAGGCACCGCGGGTCTGTCGGCCGACGATGTCCTGCAAGTCGCCATTTCCGACACGAACGCCTTCTGGCTGACCACCGGGGGCGAGATCCACTACCATGTCGAGCCCGACGAGCCCTTCCTCCCCGGCAAATATTCGTTCCTGTTCGTCGACGACAACCTGACACCGTGCGGCATTCGAGACGACGGCGACCTGGTCTGCGCCTCGTGGTCCGAGGACGGAACGAACTACGAGCTTGCAGGCGACTTCGTGACGGGCTCGGGCGGGGCTGGCGATCGGCGCTGCGTCATCGATGCCGGCGGCACGCTCAGCTGCTTTGCCATCGTAGACGGGGAGTTTCAGCCCATTTTCTCGCCGCCGAGCGGTGACTTCGTCGAAGTCGCCGTCAGCCAGAACAAATCCTGCGCGCTCACTCGAGCCGGCGCGGTCGTGTGCTGGAACGAGGAAGGACTCCTGGACGAGTTCGCCGCGAAGCTGAACTAGGCGACGCCATGCGTTTGCGGATCGCCACGCTCGAAGACCTCGCCCTGCTCCGCCACTGGAGCGCGCAGCCGCATGTCTTGGCTGCCACCGACGACGACTGGGGTTGGGAGCAAGAACTCGCCGAACGGCCCGATTGGCGCGAGCAGCTGATCGTCGAGATCGACGGGCGCCCGCTCGGGTTCCTGCAGATCATGGATCCCGCGCGCGAGGAAAGTCACTACTGGGGCGACTGCGCCGAGAACCTGCGCGCGGTGGACATTTGGATCGGCGAGGCGCGAGACCTCGGCCGCGGACTCGGAACCCAGATGATGAAGCTGGCACTCGAGCGCTGTTTCGCTCCGCCGGAGGTTCAGGCCGTGCTGGTCGACCCGCTGGCCAAGCACGTGCGGGTGCACCCGTTCTACGAGCGTCTGGGTTTTCGGTTCGTCGAGGTTCGCCGTTTCGGTGACGACGAGTGCGCCGTCTACCGACTCGACCGCCCGACGGCCGGCTGAACGAGGACGCATTTCTGGCGCCACGGACGCAGCCGGGATGCTCCTGCGGCGTCTTCGTGAAGAAGTTCGCGGCCTTGGCAGCAGCGCTGCGTGTCGTGCGCGGCCCAGCCGAAGGCGTGGTCACCCCCCCCGGGGCATACTATGTAGGGGCGCGTCCTACGTCTGGAGCTTTTCCGGGGGACGCGAGAGGGACTCAACAGATGACTTTGAATTCAATGGTATTTCCGCGGCGCGCCGCGCGAAAATGGTCCGGCTTCCTGGCGCTCTGCCTGGCGCCGGCGGCGCTGGCCGGCTGCGCGGTCGGTGAGGGCCTGGAGGGCGAGCTCGGCAGCAAGACCGAAGCCGCCACGGTGGTCAACTGCGGCTACACCGTCACCGCGAAGATCGGCAAGACCAACAAGAAGGGCTTCAAGGCGAAGCTCAAGGTCAAAGACCTGAAGCAGATTCAGACGACTGGGCTCACCGTGTTCGTCAGCGCCGGCGCTGCGAAGCTCGTGCACGTCGCGCACGGCAGCTTCACCGCAGTGGACGGCGGCTACCTGCTCAGCACCGTGCCAGCAAGCGAGTCCCTCGACGAGATGGAGGACACGGATTCCGACGTGCTCTCGGGCAAGGCGTACCGCTTCAACCTGAAGTTCGAGGGTGAATACACCCAGCTCGTGACCTACGTCGTGTCGAGCTCCGGCTCGAATTGCGACCAGACCGTGCCCACGGTCCAGCTGACCGCGAGCGAGGACTTCTTCACCGCGCCCGGCACGCTGAACCTCAGCGCCGTAGCTGCCGACGACGTCGCGCTCACGAAGGTCGTGTTCGCCCAGGATGGCGTCACCCTCGGCACCGACACGACGGCTCCGTTCAGCTTCGCCGTGCCCGTCACGGCCGCTCTCAACGGCCGCCACCGGTTCACGGCCACGGCCTACGACCTCACGGGCAACCAGGCCTCGGAGACGGTGCGCGCGCTCGTCGCCATCGATAACCAGTTCTTCGGTACCGCCGTGACGACCGCCGCCGACTACGTCGACATTCCGGCGCATTTCGAGCAGATCACGCCCGGCAACGCCGGCAAATGGGGCTCGGTCGAGGCCACCCGCGACCAGATGAACTGGACGGACCTCGATACGGCCTACGACTACGCCGAGGAAAACGGCGTGGTCTTCAAGCTGCACACCCTGGTCTGGGGACAGCAGCAGCCCGCCTGGATCGCCGGTCTGTCCGAGAGCGAGCAGCTGGCTGAGATCGACGAGTGGATGGGCGCCTTGGCCGAGCGCTACCCCAACGTGAAGCTCATCGACGTCGTGAACGAGCCGCTCCACGCGCCGCCGAGCTACGCCGCTGCCCTGGGTGGCGCCGGCGAGACCGGTTGGGACTGGGTCATCACTGCCTTCGAGATGGCACGCCAGCACTTCCCCAATGCGGAGCTCATCCTGAATGACTACGCCGTGCTCACCATGGCAAGCACGACCGCGGATTACCTCGAGATCGTGCAGATCCTGCAGGATCGCGGGCTCATCGACGGCATCGGCGAGCAGGGACACTTCTACGAGCGCGCACCGGAGCTCTCCGTTCTGGAGGCGAACCTCGGCGCGCTGTCGGCGACGGGGCTCCCCCTCTACATCACCGAGCTCGACCTGAATTTCGCCGATGACGCCCGCCAGGCCAACCGCATGCGCGACGTGTTCACGGTGTTTTCGTCGAACCCGTCGGTGCTCGGCATCACCCACTGGGGACACCTCCAGGGCAACATGTGGCAGACCGATGCGTACCTCATCCGCACGGACAAGAGTCTGCGCCCGGCACTGACCTGGATCGAGTGCTACCGCGCAGGTAACGAAAGCTGCCCGGTGCCCGAGATCGTGCCCGTGCCGCACACGGGTGATCAGAGCGGCATCACGCTCGAGGCGGAGCAGTACGACTCCGCACACAACCTGCTCCCGGCGGGCAACGTGGTCGCCTACGCGAGCGATGGCTCGTGGTTCGGCTACGACCAGGTGGTCTTCAATGCCAACTGGGACACGCTGAAAGTGACCTACGCCAACGGCGGCTCGAGCCCAATCTCACTGAGCGTTCACCTGGGCAGCGTCGGCAGCGCAGCGGTGGCTACCGTGCCGCTCGCTCCAACCGGCGGCTGGGGCACGTTGCAGACGGTCTCCATCCCCTGGGCGCCGATTGCCACGACGGGCAACCTGTTTGTGGTGTTCAATGGCGGCGGCTCCAACGTGGACAAGATCGCCTTCGTCGCACCGACGGGCACCGGCCTGAACGTGGTCACGGACAGCGACTTCGAGCAGGGCACCACCGGCGGCTTCTTCAGCTGGGGCGGCGGCACCATCACAAACACCTTGGCTCGCGCCGCCAGTGGCACGCACTCGCTCGCCATGACCGCACGCAATGGCAATAGCCCCCTCGCCAAGCAGATCACCGGCCAGGTCCTGCCCGGCAAGACCTACAAGGTCAGCCTCCGCGCGACCATCGGCGGCGCCACGTCGACTGCCAAGGTCAGCACGGCGGTGCAGTGCGACGGAGCGTCGCCCGTCTACGGTCAGCTCGGCGGCTGGGGCACCGACAAGAGCATCGTCGATGGCACCTGGGTGGAGTTCGCCGGGGACCTCGTGCTGCCCGATTGCCTCCTCACCAACGTCCAGCTCTGGCTCGAAGGACCCGGCGCAGGCGTCGATCTCTACCTCGACCACTTCTCGGTTCGTCAGGTCACGAGCTCGAACATCGTCAATAACGGCACGTTCGAGTCCGGCACCGCGGGCTGGTACACGTGGGGGGGCGCCTCGATCGAGGCAAGCCTCGATCGATTCCACGGCGGCACCAAGAGCCTCAAGATCGGCAACCGCACGGGCAACTACCCGGCGGCTACGGACCTGACCAGCTTGGTGAAGGCGGGGACCAGCTATCCCTTCAGCCTCTGGGCTTCCGTTGGTTCGTCCGATGGCAGCGCCAAGGACATCAACGTGACCCAAGCCGTGACCTGCCAAGGTGCCTCGTCACCGGCCTACAACTGGATCGCCGGTCCAACGAACGTTCCAGGCGGCACACCCGCAAGCTGGGTGCAGTTCTCGGGCACGCTGACCATCCCGAATTGCACCATCACCAAGGTGGAGCTGTTCGTCGAAGGCGGCGCAGGTTCGGACCTGTACGTCGACGACGTGCAGATCATCGACAACAGCGCGGTTCCCAACCTGATCCCGGACGGCACCTTCGAGTCCGACGTCAGCGCGTGGGGCGGCTGGGGCTACACCTCGCTCGCTACCACTAGCGCGAGCAAACACGGAGGGTCCCTGAGCCTCAAGGGCACGACGATGACGGCCAACGCCGCCATCGCACGGGACATCAAGTCCCTGGTCGCGCCGGGCAAGCGCTACCAGGCCAAGGTCTGGGTCTCGGTCGAGTCCCTGGCTGCAGGCTCGGGCCCGGTGAAGTTCCAGACGGTGCAAAGCTGCAACGGCGTCGGGAGCGACAGCTACCCGTGGTTGGCCGGCGGCACCGTCAGCAACGGCGCCTGGGTCGAGCTCAGCGGCGTGGTGGATCTCACGGGCTGCAGCACGATCGAGAAGCTGCAGCTGTTCGCGGGAGCCGACTCCGGCGATCTCTTGATCGACGACGTCTCGCTCGCTCAGCTGCCGTAAGGCGACGCCTGCTCGAGCATGACAGGGGCCCTCCGAGAGGAAGGCCCCTGTTTCTTTTTGGGTGGCCGTCACGCTGGGTCCGCGAGCTGCCTAGACGGGGGACCCGGCCATGCTCGAAAATTCCTTTCAGGGCCTCTTCAGGGCTAGGGTTCGACTCGCCCATGCAAGAAAGCCCGCTCGATGCCCTGATGGCGCGCCTGCAAGGCGGCGATCGCGGGGCATTCACAGGGGTTTTCGAGCTCTTGTGGCCGCCGGTCCAGCGCCTGTGCCTCTCGCTCGTCCACAGCGAGGCGGACGCGGCCGACGCCGCCCAGGAAGCCATGGTGAAGATCCTGCAGCGCGCTTCCGACTACGACCGAACCCGGCCTGCCCTGCCGTGGGCCCTGGCCATTGCCGGCTGGGAGTGCCGCACGCTCCTGCGCAAGCGGACACGCCGGCGCGAGGTCGATGTGGCGATCGACGAGCGCGGCGGGCAGCACCCGGAGGAAGCCTTCGCCCAGCAGGACTTGGCGCGGGCTGCGCTGGAAGCGCTGGGCGAGCTGTCCGAGACGGATCGCGAGACGCTGGTGGCCACGTTCTGGGACGAGGCCGCCTCCGCCTCGGGGCCCACCCTGAGAAAACGTCGGGAGCGCGCGCTCGAGCGGCTGCGCAAGGCATGGAAGAAGGTCTATGGCCTCGACTGACCTAACGGCTCTCGAGCGACGGGCTCGGCGTGGCTACGAGCTCGCGCGCGTGCGTCAGGCGCTCCTGGGCGTCCTGCCGCTGCTCCTGATCGTGCCGCTGGCGGCCTGCATGACCCACCGTCCGGGCGGGACCGTGCTGCTCGGAGCCGGGACCTTCGTGCTCGGCGCCGTGCTCTTGTGGTACGGGCGCGATCCGCAGAAGGCGGTGCTGCCGGGGGTGGCGGCGGGGCTCGTGCCCCTGACGATGGCGCTGTGCGCCAATCGGATGCACTACTGCGGCCCGGACGGCTGCACGTCGCTCTGCATTCCGGCCTGCACGGTCGGCGGGGTTCTGGCCGGACTCGTCGTGGCGTGGGTGGGTCGTCAGCGTCGGGCCGGCCCTTGGTACTGGCTGTCGGCAGGCTCGCTCGCGCTTCTGACCGGAGCCATGGGCTGCTCGTGCATCGGCTACGGGGGCATCGTCGGCCTGGGCGTCGGGTTCGGAGTGGGCCTGGTGCCGATTTTGCTGTCACGCAGACGCCCCGAGCCGCCTAATCCTGCGTGAACGCTTCAGCCGTGCGGGGGTTCTGGCCCCGCCTCCTGGCCCCGCTGCTCCTTTTGGGCGCCGTGACCGGCTGCGTGTCCTCGAAGACGAGCCGGCTCTTGGACCAGTCCTACGAGGCGGCCGCGGTGCCGCTCAGGGAGTCGCGCAGCAAGGCGACAGCGCCGGAGCTCGACCCCTCCGAGCCCCTCGACGAGGCCACGGTCGTGGCGGCGGCAGTCGCCCAGAGCCCGACCCTGACCCTGCTCGCGCATCGTGCCCGCGCCCTGGTGCACGCGGGGCGAGCCGAGGGCTCCCTGCCCCCGGCTGAGCTCGGCCTCGAGATCTGGAACTTGCCGCTCGAGCGGCCGTACTCCCTGAACGAAGCCGACATGTACATGGTCGAGCTGCGCCAACGCTTCCCAGCGGCCGGCTCGCTCGACGCTCGGGCCCGAGCCATGGCCGAAGAGGCTCAGGCGCTCCTGCTCGAGCTCAGAAGCGAGGAGCACCTGGTCGCGCAGACTGCCGCCAGCGCCTTCGCCGAGTACGAGCAAGCTTTCGCCGAGAAGGCCCTGTTGACCGAGCAACTCGAGCTTTTGGACCGGATGGCCCAGGTGGCGCGCGCCCGCATCACCACGAGCGGTGGCCTCCGCGACATCGCGCGGCTCGAGGTGGAGCTCGCCAAGGTCCACCGCGGACTCGCCCGCACGGCGAGCGACATCGAGCGCTCGCGCGCCACGCTCAATGCGCTCTTGCGCCGCCCCGCGCTGGCGCCCCTGGCCGAGCCACGTCAGACCCCGCCGGAGACCGTGCGCCTCACGATCGAGGAGCTCTTGGCGCGAGCCGAGGCCCATCGCGGTGGCCTGCTCTCGGCCGACGCACGCATCCGCGCTGCCGAGGCCCGACACGCAGCCGCGGTGGCGGAGGCACGAGTGCCCGAGTTCATGGCCGGCCTCGGCTACTGGCAGGATCCGAGCATGCGCCCCGGCTTCGGCCTCACCACCTCCATGTCCCTGCCCTGGTTCTGGGGCCCCGGTCGCCACCGCGTGGACCAAGCCGAGGAAGAGACCCACGCCGAGCGGGCCGTGCGAGCCGGTGACC
>Ga0247744_1000155_pt1 | contig 13947 bp, 8 predicted proteins | sample UWRJS154409C5_FD_180946 | JGI IMG/M metagenome (GOLD analysis project Ga0247744, IMG submission 180946) | Soil microbial communities from Arlington Agricultural Research Station in Wisconsin, United States - UWRJ-S154-409C-5 | ecosystem: Environmental > Terrestrial > Soil > Agricultural land... | reverse complement strand
GATCACCGGGTTTCCCCCCAAAATGCTGCCGGGAGGCACGCTGGTGGGGTGCCAAGGCGTTTTCCCGGGCTCGTACGACTGCGTCGAGATGCAGCAACGGTCCTGGGATGGCGAGCTAGAGTGGTCGTTCGCCGATTTCGTGGTCACCCCAACCCTCCGCGCCGCGCGTCACCACCACGACTTCCAGCGCGAAGGCAGCCCCGTCGGTTACTACTCACCGGGGCGACTCCCGCTCGCGTCGGGCAACACGCTGGTCCTGGCGTTCGAGCAAACTACCCTGCCCGAGCTGCGCGACTCCCCCCTTCTTGCGGACGTCATCTACGAGCTGGATGCCGCGGGGCAGCTCGTGCGCGTCGTTTGGCGCTCGAGCGAGCACATCGATGAGATGGGCTTCGACGAGGAGGCCCTCGCCGACATCAGGACGCAGTCCGCGGAGCCCTTGGAGCTCTTGCACGGCAACTCGATCACACTGGTTGGCGAAAATCCGTGGTTTGATCAGGGCCACGCGGCCTTCGATCCGGAAAACATCGTCTACTCCAGTCGGCGCGCGAACTTCGTCGCTATTCTGTCGCACGAGACGGCCGAGATCGTGTGGCGAATCGGCCCGGACTTCGAGCGCGGTCCGGAGGCCATTTTAGGCCAATTCGTCGGCCAACACTTCGCTCACATCGTGCCCAGGGGCTTGCCCGGAGCCGGCAATATGCTGGTGCTCGATAACGGGGGAGGGTCCGGCTACGGCGGGCCGGCCGACAATCCGAATGGCTATCGCTACACGCGCGACTACTCGCGCGTGCTCGAGTTCAACCCGATCACCTTCGAGCTGGTCTGGGAGTACGGGGAGCCGTCTGGGGGCGCCACATTCTTCAGCCGTTTCTTGGGGTCGGCTCAGCGTCTGCCCAACGCGAACACACTTTTGACCATTGGCACCGAAGGCCGAGTGATCGAGGTCACGCCGGACGAGGACATCGTGTGGACCTACCAATTCCCAGCCCCTGGTACCGGGACGCTCGGCTGGGTGTATCGAGCCATCCGCATGCCGCCCGAATGGCTCCCGAGCGGAGTCAGCGAGTCGCTGGGGAACCTGCCGAGCTGGGCCGAGCTCTACGAAGGGGGGGCGTCGCTCGGTGGTGCCGGTGGCGAGCGGCCCTAGTCAGACGGCGTGGGGCCCCCGTCCGGCCCGCCGGTTGGACGCCCCGGGGCCGGGGTGTGCTCGAGCGAGGGGGCGCCTGGTGTGGCCTGAAAACCCTTGAAATCTCGTGAAATAGGAATTTGCCCCGAGGTGTGTTGCACGTAGCCCAAGCGGGCGTTGGATCGGACTGGGGGCAGCCCCGTCGATCCTAGAAACCAGTCTGTAAAAGGCTCGCTATTTCCTGAAAGGGGCGCCGGATCCGGCGCATTGAAAACGAAAGAACGTGGGTCAACTGCGTCATGCTGCCGGGGGGCAAACCGTCGCGATGCCGTCGAGGTTCATCGTCGGCCGGGCTCCCGGATGCGAGCTCCGTCTGACTGATCCTCGCGTTTCCGGCGAACACGCGGCCATCTATTTCGAAGAGGGCCATTGGCGGATCCGGGACCTGGCGAGTAGCAACGGCACGCGCCTGAACGGCGAGCCGATTCAACCCGGCACCCGGCATGCGTTGCTGCGCGGGGACACCATCACCTTTGGCAGCTCGGCGGAGACCTGGGAGCTCATCGACGAACAGGCGCCGAGCGAAGAGGGCATCCGGGAGACGGCTCCGGTCGCGGTCACCATGAGTCAGGTGACGCTCGAGTTCTACGTGGGCCCAGCGGCGCCCGATCTCGAAGTGTTGCTGGTGACGCCGCGCAGCAAGCACGTATTGCCCGAGCGAGCGTGTCACCATCTCCTGCTCGCGCTCGCCCGGGCGCGCGCGGCCGACCTGGCGCAAGGTCTGGCCGAGAAGGATTGCGGCTGGGTGCAGGCCGAGGATCTCACCCCGATTCCATTTCACGACGTGGTCACCGTGACCTTGAACATCCATCGCGCCCGAAAGCAGCTCGAGGGCTTCGGCGTCGACGGCGCCCATGGCCTGATTCAAAGGCGCAAGGGGCGGCGCATTCGCCTCGGTGTGCGCTCGTTCAAGATCGAGGCTGCGCCCGGTTCGACCATGGGGCCGCCCGCAACCCGCAGCACGCCACCAGAGGAATCCTGAGCGATTTGCTCGGCCGCCTTCGGCGCGCCTATCCTGTATCGTGACTTCGCTAGGCCGCGTCGTCGCGGGCCGCTACCGCATGCTCTATCCGCTGGGTCGCGGCGGTATGGGTGCGGTGTGGGTGGGCGAACACATCGAGCTCAAGTCGGCGGTGGCCGTGAAGTTCATCGACCAGCACTTGGCCGAGGACGAACGCGCCAAGAAGCGCTTCCGGCTCGAGGCACAGGCGGCCGCCGCACTTCGCAGTCCCCACGTGGTTCAGGTGTTCGACTACGGCATCGACGAAAGCGAGCCGTTCATCGTGATGGAGCTGCTCGAAGGCGAGACGCTGGCGACACGGTTGCAGCGCTCTGGACAGCTCACGATTCAGGAAAGCGTGGAGGTCTGTCGCCAGACGGCCAAGGCGCTGTCCGTCGCCCATGAACGCGGGTTCGTGCACCGCGACTTGAAGCCGGAGAACGTCTTTTTGGTCGGTGACGAGACCGGTTTCATCGTGAAATTGCTCGATTTCGGCGTGGCCAAGGTCATCCGGGAAGATCGACGTTGGTCGGAGTTCGTCACCCAGCCGGGCAATCGCTTGGGCACCATCTACTACATGAGTCCCGAGCAGGTGCAGGGTTTGGCCGTCGATGCTCGCGCCGACGTTTGGTCCCTCGGCATCGTGATGTTCGAATGTTTGACGGGTCGTTTACCGTTCGAGGGCATTCGTGGTCCGCGTTTGATCTCCGCCATCAGTCGCCAACCGCTCCCGGTCCCGTCGAAGCTCGCCCGTGTGCCTGCTGGGTTCGATGCCTGGTTCGAGCGTGCGACGATGCGGGATCTCGATCGACGCGAACCATCGGTCGAGGTGCTGGCGCGCGACCTGCAAGCGCTCGCCCAGGGCTTTTCGGGCAAATGCTCGATGGTGCCCCTGGGCGAGGAAGACCATCAGACCCTGCCGAACGTCGTAGCGTTCCCGACGGCCAGTGGAACCGCGCACGAGGGCGATAGTCCGTCCACGGTCCACGAGGAGATCCCCGACGACTTCCCGGACTCGTTTCGCAACGATTCCGATGCTCCCGAGCGGACCAGCATTCCGGCTGCCATCAACGGGCGCCGGGATCTCGACCACGTGGCACTCGTCGCACGCTTGAGTCGCCGGCGTGCCGTGCTGTGGACGAGGCATCGGGTGGCGCCGGGCGATCAGATCCACCTCACCTTGCTGTCACGGGACGAAGAGGTGGGCCACATGACCGCGGCAGAAGTCGAGCGCGTCAGTACGAACAAAGGCGAGCGCCCGGATTTCTGGACGTGCGAAGTGGTCGTGCGTTTCCACACGCCGCTCACCGAATCGGCAATGGCCGCCGTTTAGTCAACTCAGCGCGCTAGCTCACGGGCACGCGCTGCCCAGGCCAGGCTCGGTGCCACGAGGCCTTGGCGCTCGAGCACTCGCGACAGCAAGAGCGCCGCGCTCGTGTTCGTCGGGTCCAGGGTGAGTGCGCGCCGCAATTTGCGTTCGGCCTGCGACAGGTCGCTGGCGCCCATGGCGCTGGTCGCGTCCTGGACATAGTGCCTGGCCACCTCACGCATCGTTCCGACCTTGCTGGCGTCGATCCCCAGCACCGCCAGCCAGGCGGCTCGTGCTTCGGCCACTTTGCCGCGCTGATTCTCGATGTCCCCCAAAAGCTCCCGACCCGACTCGCTCCGGGCGTTGTCGGCCAAGAAGCGCTTGATCCACGTTTCCGCGTGCTCGAGCGAGCGTTGCGACAGGTACACGCTGGCCAGCGTCTCGGTACCGGCGCCCGCGGGATCGATGATGGCCGACTTGCACAGGTCGCGCAGCGCCTGCATCGGCTCGCCCGCCACCAGGTGCGCCTGAGCCTGCCGACGGTGAATGGCTCCCTGCTTGGGTCGATCCTCCTCGATCATGGGCAGAGGCGCCTCCCAGCCGACGAGCGTCTGCTCGCAGCTGGCGAGGTTGGCGTCTTCGACCTTGAACAGCGCGTCGACCTCGGCCTGACTCAAGCCCTGGGCGTTCGTCTCGACCGTGCCGAGATCCGCGAGCTCGAGGGCCGTCGTCCCGCGGGCCGCCGCGACCGGTGCCGGATTTTGAGCCAGGACGGCAGGCTCCGCCGGTTTGGCTCCGCCGGGTCGACCAGGCACGTACTTCGCGACGGCGCTGAGCCATTGGGGCAACTGAGTTTCGCGCTCACCCACCAGGGTGCGCACTTCAGCCATCGAGCTCGAGGCGACCCGACGCAGGTCGTGCTCGAATTCGATGACGCCCACGAATGCGGCTGCGCTGGCGGCGACGCCGAGCGCAGCGCCGAGGGTGAACCCGGGCCCGGAGGAGCGCGGGCGGCGCGACGGCCGGCCGGCCGTCGTGGTCAGCATTTGGATGGGAGGCGCACTATCGGGTGACTGGGGCTGCGTCAGCCCGGAATAAGCCTGCGCCGGATAACTCTGCCCGGCATACGCCTGCGTGGGGTAGGCCTGCGCCGGATAGCTCTGCCCGGAATAGGCCTGCGCGGAATAGGCCTGCGCGGGGTAAGCCTGGGCCGGATAACTCTGCCCGGAATAGGCCTGCGCCGGGTAAGCCTGCGCGGGGTAAGCCTGCGCCGGATACGCCGACTGCGGATAGCTGCTCGTCGTCGTCGGCGCCAAGGACGGGTGCTGCCCGAGCGAATGCTGCCCGAGCTGCGCCGCGGCCGCGATGCTGGGCTGGGGCGCGACGGATCGGACGAGGCGCGGCGGTGCAGAGCTCGGCGGACTCATGATGCGCACGGGCGGTGGCGGTGGGCGACGCGAGGGCACCGGGTTGTCCTGTCGGCTCTCGGGAGTTCGATCCTCGCGACCTGCACCGACGGGAAGGAGTGGATGAATGCCGGCGCGCGTCGGTGGGGTCAGCGTGGCGCGCGATGGCATGCGCGTGGCACGGCGTGCGGCCAGAGTCTCCAGGCGACGAGCGATGTCAGCTGCTGGCATCGAGTCCGGGATGAGGTCTTCGACCAAGCCACTGCTCACGGCGCGGCGCGCTCTCGTCAGGTCCCAATCCGCGATCAGCAAGAGCGGCGTGCCCGGCTGATGGTCGGCGATGGTGCGCTTGAGCAGCGGCAGCTGACTTGGGTCCCCGCACACCACGAGGTGTGGGGACGTCTGCGTCACGGCTTCGTCTAGGCCCGTGGACCAAGTGCTCTTCACCCACACGCCCATACCTACGAGCAGTGCCGAGAGCTCGCGGGGGAGGTGATCCCCCTCGACCAGCACGATGCTCAACTGCTTCCGCATGGGACCCTGTGGCTTAGGACACTCCAGGTTGCCCGGGCATGCAAAAGGATTCTTCGATCCCGCTTCGATCACGGGCCAGCGGCTCGGCCCCGCGACCAGCGGCACCTGCGCGGCGGGCTGCATTACTGTGAAACTGGAAGTTGGTGCGCAGGCAACCCGGGGGATCGCCGGCGACGAGGGCGACGCGCGCGTCGACCCACTCAGCGCTCGCTTCGGTGTAGCGAATTGTGAGAGCGCACTGCGCGCCGCGAGAGAACTTTCTCCTCGCATGAAATCGCGCAGCCTCCGCCGGTGCCTGCCTGGTCGCAGCGCGTGTGGGTACTGCATGGACTTTTTTGGTCATGCATCGAGCCTGCAGACAGCGCGAATTCGCGAGGAAGAGGGAGGATTTTTCACGAGCCTCACGCGCGCGTGGCTTCCAATCCGGCCGATCTGGATTCTTACAAATCAATACCAGGAATTCGATCCTACTTTGGCGTTCAGCGCGTGCAGACACTTGCTCATCGAGGCGTCGAGTGCAGACTGCCATTCGCCCATGACCAGTGCTGGACCAGAGCCGGTGCTGGACGAATGCCCAAGCCAGCCAGGACTCGTGCTGGCTTGCCGCGTTCGGCGAGTGGTTCCTTGCCCGGATGCCTCATGAATACCTTCGACCTTGCCAAGACTGCCCTTCGTCGTCATGCCCGGACGTCCCCCTCGCGGCGCTGCTTGTTCGGCACCTCCGCCGTACTCGGCCTGGCGGGGCTTTCAGCCCTGGCCACGCTGGCCTGCGGGCCCGCCACGCCGCCGGCCGACGACGGGGGCAGCGGCGGCGCCGTTTCCGGCAGCGGCGGCGCCACGGTGACGCCTGGGAGCGGAGGCTCGCAGCCGGTGGGTACGGGCGGCTCGGGAAATCCGGGTCCGACCGGCGGTAGCTCGGGCGTCGGGGGGAGCGTGAGCACGGGTGGTGGTTCTTCTGGCGGCGGCGGGCTCGACGACTTCACCATCGTGCCCTGCACCATCACGACCAGCCTGAGTGCGGTGTCCCCGGAGATGGGGACGGTCGGGACGATTGAGTTCTCGACCGACCTCGCGGGTGCGACGGGCGGGTTCATCCAGTTCGGCAAGACCACGGACTACACGCTCGAGGCGCCCATCGATTGGGCGGCGGCGAATCACCGGACGCTGCTGCTCGGCATGACGTCCCAAGCCGAGTGGCACTACCGCATCGTGGTGACCGCCGGTCAGAACGCCTGCACCGGTCCGGACACGACGCTCATGACCGAGGCGCTGCCGAACGGCGGACCGCCGACGCAGGTGACGCCGACCCCGGGGACGAGCACGGCCGCGTCCGCCGAGGGCTTCATCGTCGCGGGCGGTGGCATCGGCGGCCTCGGGTCTTGGGCCTTCATCCTCAACACCGACGGCGAGGTCGTCTGGGCCCACGAGTTCCAGATGGCAGGCGGTGGCGGTGGCTTCGGCGGAGCTGGCATCACTCGCGCGAAGCTCTCCTGGGACGGCAAGACGTTCCTAGCTCGCGACGTGAACGTCGACGGCAACACGGGAGCGGGCAACCTGTTCAAGGTGAACCTCGACGGCACCGGCGAGGAGACGATTGCGCTGGACACCAGCCATCACGACTTCACCGTCATTCCTGGAGGCATCGCGTACCTGGCCAAGGCCGGTTCGGCGGATGGGTGCGACGCGGTGCATACCGCGAACGAAGACGGCACGGACGACCAGGTGGTCGTCGACCTCGGGCCAATCCTCGAACCGTTCCCGCTGCCCGATGGCGGTGGGTTGCCCAGCACCGGTGGCTGCCACGCCAACGCAATTCACTATTACGCTGACGAGCAGGCGTACACCGTCTCCGATCGCGAACGCGACATGTTGGTGAAGGTCTCGGCAGATGGGGACGTCCTTTGGACCATCGGCAACAGCCCCGCCACGATCACCGGTGCCGACATCCCGGAATGGCGCGTGCAGCATGGCCATCACCTGTACGACCCGGAGCATCTGCTGGTGTTCAGCAACGGCGAATTGACGGGCGGCACCTCGCACGTGCTCCACTTCACGATCTCCGGCACGACGGCCACGCCTGACTGGAACTACAGCGGCATGGGCAGCACCGGCACGCTCGGCGACGTGCAGAAGTTGCCGAACGGAAACGTCCTCATCACCACCAGCCAGATCGGCACCATTCAGGAAATCGACGACAACAACGTGCTCATCAAGGAGATGAAGTTCACGAGCCTCGGTTACACGCACTACCGACCAACGCTGTATGGCGAGCCCGCGCCGCGCTGAGTGTGCGCAAAGGGGAGCCAGCATCATGTCGTTCGTCAAATCAGGTCGCCATACCGTTGCGCTCGTCGCGCTCGTTTCCCTCGGCTGTGGCGGAGGCGGTCCAGTCACGGGGAGCGGTGGCCAGAGCGGTGCCACCGGTGGTGGCGGGACCGTAGGTAGCGGCGGTGCCGGCAGCGGTGGACAGATTGGAACGGGCGGCGGCGTGGCGAGCGGCGGCAGCAGCGGTGGCGGGATCGGTAGCGGTGGCGCCGTCGGCAGCGGCGGCGCGAGCGGCGGAAATACGCAGGGCGGGCTGACCGACATCTCGGGCAAGGCGATGGTCGACTGCAACCTCACGGTGCTGCCGACGACTGGCCTGAGCGAATTCATCTCGACCGTGGGCATCGTCGAGTTCTCGGCCGAGCTACCGGGCGCGACTGCAGCCTTCGTGCAGTTCGGCAAGACGTCCGACTACACCATGGAGGCCCCGGTGGACCTGACGGCAGCGAACTACCGCACCCTCTTGCTCGGCATGACGGCGGACGCCGAGTACCACTACCGAATCGGGCTCATCACCGCGACGGAGGCCTGCGTGAGCCCCGATCAAACCATCGTGACCGGGCCGATGCCGGCGGGGAATCTGGCCAACGCGATGGTAACCCCGGGGCCGAGCAGTGCCCCGATCGAGCCAGGTTTCATCGTCAACGCGAGCTACAACGATACCTGGATCTACATCATGAACGCCGCTGGTGAGATCGTTTGGTATTTCGACAGCGTCACGTTCTCTCCCAATCCGAATGCGCCCCTGACCAACTGGACCCGCGCGCGCATGTCCTGGGACGGACAGTACATGTGGCTTCGCGATGGCAATCCCGGTGCCGCCGACGGCGAGGGCAAGATCGGCAAGATCGCCATGGACGGCAGCTCATCGAGCATCGTCGACGTGCCGACGAGTCACCACGACCTTTCCGTCTTGCCCGATGGGTCGATCGTCTACATCAAGAAGAATCCCAGCGGCAGCTGTGACGCCATCTACCGGCACGCGGGCGACGGCATGAATTTCGATGGTGACGAGATGGTGTTCGACGTTGCCACCGCCTTTCCGAGCGGCGCCTGTCACACCAACTCGATTCACTATCACGCGTTCGACGGGAGCTACACGGTCTCCGAGCTCGATCACAATGCCTACGTGAAGGTAAGCGCCGAAGGAGAGCTCGAGTGGATCCTCGGCGGACAGAGCTCGGATTTTTCTGGTGACGGCGCGAGCTGGGAGCGCGAGCATGGCCACCACTTGCTGGCGGAGGATCGTCTGCTGTTCTTCAACAATGGCCCGATGAACTCGGCTTCGCCGGCGCGGGAGGTACAGCTCGACCTGACCGCGATGACCGCGACGTTCGGCTTCGAGTACTCGTCGACGGACTGCAACGGCAATTGCCTCAGTGTGTTCATGGGTGACGTGCAACGACTCCCCGGTGGCAACACGCTCGTCACCTACAGCAGCATCGGGATAGCGCACGAGGTCGACCCGGACGGCGTGATGATTCGATCGATCGACATGCCTGCGGGTACTGCCGGCTACTCCGAGCATCGGCCGACGCTGTACGGGCCGCCGCCGCGCTAGATCCTGGCTGCCGTGTCGACAGTGGTGGCAGCCCGAGCGAGCTGCCATGATTCCGGCATGCGCTTGGGCTTCTCGGTCGTCACGGCTTGGCTGTGCCTGCTGGCGGGCGCGAGCGTGCCCGGATGCATCGGCGACGAGGAAATCACGACCGGCGGTCCTTCGTCCGGTGTCGCCGGTGAAGGGGGAGCGAGTGCAGGCGCCCCGGGGATCGGCAGCGGTGGCACTCTCCCCGAGGTTCCGCCCGTCGGAGCGGGCGGCAGCACGGGCGGCAGCGTAGCGGGCACGGGCGGGCAGGTGATCGTCGATCCCTTCCCAGTGGTGGTCACCGATCCGGATCAGCCTTGCTCGATCACGCTCACGCGGTCGGAGGTGAGTCCCACCATCACCACGGTTGGCAAGGTGGCGTTCGAGACGAGTCTCGCCACGAGTCCCGCCACCGGAGCAGCCGCAAGCATCGAGTTCGGCAAGACCACGGACTACGGCCTTTCGGCTCCGGTCGAGCTGGGTTCGAGCGGGGGCAAGGCGACCTTGCTCGGCATGATAGCGGCCACCGTCTACCACTACCGCATCGTGGTCAGCTCCGGCGGGGTCACTTGCAAGAGTCGCGATCTCAGCCTGGAGACGGGCCCGATGCCCAATGGGGTCAACATCGGCAACGCCGTGATTGCGGCAGGGACCAGCGACCAACCGGCTCAAGCCGGCTACATCTTCGGCAGCAACTACAACGGTAGCTGGGTCTTCATCCTGAACGACGCGGGCGAGTTGGTCTGGTACTTCGAGACGGAGGTCACCAACATTTCCAGCGTTCGTCTCGCTCCAGACGGCCGACACGTCTACGCGCGAACCCTCAACGTTGCGCGCGCCCCGCAGAACGGCAAGGTGGTGAAGATTGCCATCGACGGCTCGAGCGCCGAGACGATGCTGTTGACCGCCAGTCACCACGACTTCACCTTCGGGCCGGAGGGCTCCATCGTCTACATTCGTAAGTCGCTCGACAACACGTGCGATTCACTGTTTTTGCATTGGTTGGGCGACGCAGACGACAGCGAGGACGAGCTGATTGCCGATCTGGACCCGCTGTTCAGCGCACCGGGCCCGAACCAGGCGCTGGGCTCCGAGACTTGTCACGTCAACTCGGTCCACCATCAAGCGGACGGCGGGTACACGGTGTCGGACTTGGTCCACAACGCCTACGTGAAGCTCGACGATCTCGGTCAGATGGAGTGGATCCTGGGCGGCGGGGTCGACGCAACCTTCGAGGGCGACGGCAACGTGTGGCAAAGGCAGCACGGCCATCACCTGCTCGCGCCGGATCGTCTGCTCTTCTTCAACAACCAGACGTCTTCGGCCAAGGCCTCCCGAGCGCTGGAGGTCGTCTTGGATTTCGAGGCGGGCTCGGCGACCTACGCCCCGTTCGAGTACACCGTCCCCGGCGTGATGAGCACGGTGCTCGGCGACGTGCGGCGCTTGCCGAACGGCAACACCCTGGTCACCTACAGCGTTGGCACCGGGATCCTGCACGAAGTGGACCCGTACGGCGTGCTCGTGCGCACCATCGATTTCCCCGGTGGCGCTTGCGGCTACACGGACTTCCACGAGTCGCTCTACGCGAGCGCGGAACCGTAGCAGGCCTCAGTTGAGCTCGTAGTTTTGCAGGACTTCGCCGGTGGTGGAGACGTAGTCGACGCTCACCGCATCCGGGCTGACCTCGACTCGAGCAAAGCCCGAATCGATGAAGTAGTCCGCGTAGCCCGTTTCGACGTCCAAAAACTTCCAAGGTGCCCCGGCGCTGCCGGGCAGGCTGTAGTGGATGCCATCCACCACCATGTCCGTGAACACGTGGTCGTGGCCGTAGAAGAAGATCTGCACGCCGTGCTGCAGCATCAGGTCGTGGACGTACGCCTGCTCCCCCACGTTGGCCGCCAAACCACCACCGCGGCCATAGATCGAGTTGGCGTCGTCGCCGGCTTTGCCACCCACGGCGTGGTGGATGAACAGGAACTTCCACTTGGAGGTCGAGGCTTCCAGCGTCCGCTCGAGCCACGCCAGTTGCTCCGAGCCCAGGGTCCAGTCCTCGGGTGAGCCCATCGGGTAGTCGAGCAAGAGTGGGACCTCCGTGTAGCTCTGCACGTTCAGGACCACGAGGAGCGCGTCCCCCCAAGTGAGCGCGTAGTAGTCTTGATCCGGACTGCCGCCCTCCGGAAAGCCTTGGTCGTCGGGAGCAGGAACGTAGTTCAAGCGTTCCGCACGGGAGTAGGCGATTTCCTCGGGCGCGTAGTAGCCGTTCTCGCCGTCCCAGTTGCCGACCACGGGGAAATGGACGGCGTGGCCAAGGGCGTCCTTCATGCAGCGCCGATAGTTCAAGTAGCCCAGGCGCGTGTAGCTACCGTCCGGCGGTGGGTCGTTGAAGCCGAACCAGTGGAAGTCGAGCATGTCGCCGAGGTTGACCAGGAAGTCGGCCTCCTCTGCCTGGATTGCGTCGGCCAGCCACAGCAGCGTGTACTCGGCGTAGTCGTTGGCATAGAGGTCGCCCGGCACGGTGACGTAGGGCGAAATGTGCGTGTCGCCCAAGATCACGAAGTCGAACGTCTCACCGGGCGGCTTCGCCGTGGTGCCCGAGCCTTCGTACATCAAGCGAGGCGGGTCCTGGTCGCGACTCTCGATCCGGTACTCGTAGCGGGCCCCCTCTTCCAGGTCCGTCAACTGCCACTGGGCTACGTCAGCCGCCGGGTGCGTCGGCTCGAAAGGGTCGGACCAAGTGCTCTTGCCCGCTTCGCGCAGGTACAGCGCGAGCACGTCCGGGTCCCCGCTCCCCACCACGGCGTTCACGCCGAGCGCGCCCCGCGCCGGTGCGAACACCAGTGGAGCGCCGAGCAAAGCGAGCTCGGCGCCAGCGCCGCCCAGGCCGGCCGAACCCGACGTCGAGCCGCCCTCTGCTTGGGTCCCGCCGCTCGAGCTTCCCCCGGCTCCGGCGCTGACGACGGGCGGCCCGGAGCACGAATCGAGCAAGACGACGGCACCCGCCACGAGGGCGCAAGGGACAAAGAATCGCTCGAAGGTCATGTCAGCGCCGATCCCGCTCAGAACGTCATGCGCAGCTCCACGTAGCCGGCGCTCAGGGTGTCTTGGATCATGTGAAACAGCGTGCCCGTTGGGCCCATGAAGATCTCCCCGCCCACGTAGGCCGTGAAGCCGCCCGCGATCTGGTAGCCGATCTTCGGCATGAGCATCCACTCCGTCGTGCTGAAGTTGACCATGCCGAGCGCCGACAAGCTGAGCTTCTCGTGCAGGGTCTTCCACTCGACGCGCAGTGACGCCAGCGTTTGCAGCATGTGGAGCTGCGAAAACAGCATCTGATTGCTGTTCCAGATGGTCGCATCGACGAACGGAGTCGCCTCCTGGACGGAGACACAGCACAGCGCCTCGGAGCCTTGAGCCCCCGTGTCGTGCTTCTGCTCCCAGTTGATCACGTAACGACCCATGTATTGGGCGATGATCATGACGTCGCCGAACTCGCGGTCGATGCCCAGGACCCACTGCACGTCCGGCTTGGGCGTCCAGGGCTTGCTGGCTTGGTTGATGGGAGAGCGGAAGGCGGCTTCGCCGCGCAGACCGAACAGGTCCCCGATCGCGGTCGAGAAGTCGAAGCCCACCACGTGGTGGTTGTAGGAGGTGCGGGTAACGCGCACCTCACCGGGCTCGAGCACGTCGGGCGTGTAGGGATCGTCGCCCGGAGCGGTGATGCCGTCCGGGGCGAGCGCGAAGCCCGGCAGCAGCGCTTGTCCGTACAAATACGACACGGACGTCTCGAACGACGGCAGCTCGAGGTGCAGGCGGCCTGCAATGGTGCCGGAGTTCAGGCTGACGGCTGGGTAGTTCGGATCGGTGAATTTGACGACCGGGTCGAGCGGGACGTTCGGATAGATCGTGGGCGCGAAGAGCGGCATCCACACGGCTTCGACCCGTACCGGGAGTAGGTTCAGGAACACGCGCGCGCCGATGTTGCCGACGCGGCGATCGTCCTCGATGGGCGAACGAATGCGGAAATCGAGCGGGGTGAGGTTGCTGGTGGGATTGAACGCGTCGGCTCGGCCCCAGACCACGATCTGCTTACCGAGGCGGACGTCGAGCGGGCCGAGGTACGCGTTCACGTACGCTTCGCGCAGATCCAAGAACAGGGCGTTCGTATCCAGCTGCTGACCCGCGCGCATGCGGAAATCCATGAACGCGCTGCCCCAGCTGCCTTTCTTGGCGTTGGCCTGGAGGCTGACTTCGCCGTAGGCGGCGTTCATGCCGGGCTGGCCGGTGCCCGGCAACACGCCCACGAACACGTCACCGCGTGCGTACCCGCCGAGCTCGAACGAGTCTCCGCTCTTTTCGGGGACGCTGTCGGGGGAAGCTGCGGCTCCGCTCTCGAACAGTCCGCCGCCAGAGGCGACGACCACGCCTTCGGAGGACTCCGCCTCTCCGCTCGGGCTCGCCGCCTCCTGTCCCGAGTCCGCCGGGGTCGTCTCAGCCGGGGGGCTCGCAGCGTCCTCGGGCGCCGTCTCGGGGGCGGCTGCCTCGCCTTCGGTGCCCGTAGGCTCGTCCTGGGCGAACGCCGGGGCGGCGCTCAGGTAGGCC
>Ga0247744_1000154_pt1 | contig 13968 bp, 10 predicted proteins | sample UWRJS154409C5_FD_180946 | JGI IMG/M metagenome (GOLD analysis project Ga0247744, IMG submission 180946) | Soil microbial communities from Arlington Agricultural Research Station in Wisconsin, United States - UWRJ-S154-409C-5 | ecosystem: Environmental > Terrestrial > Soil > Agricultural land... | reverse complement strand
TCTTGGGGCTCACACTCGGGGCCGACCTGTCGGTCGTGGCCGTCGAGCCAGGACTCGAAGCGGAAGCGGCGGGGCTGCGCATCGGGGACCGTCTCCACCGCCTGGACGGAGTGAGGTTGCTCACTCTGGCCGACTTTGCGCCGCGTCAGCACGGGACGACCAGCCTGCTCGAGTACTCGCGACCCGGGTACACGGGCCGCGGCCAGGCGCTTCTCGCGCGCGCCGACTACTTTCGCACGAGCGAGTCGGAGGTCTGGCTGACGGTCTCGCTCGCGCTGGCTGTTCTGCTGGGTGCGCTCCTCGCCGCCCGACCTCCGCGCTGGGCGGTGTGGCTCCTGCAGACGCAGCGGCGCCTCGGGCCCCGCATCCGGAACGGTAGCGGACTGCGCGCTCCGTGGCTCGGCTCCTTCCTCTGGGCCGCCGTGGGCGCACTCGGTTTGGCGGGACTCCGGACCGCGCTGGGCGGCTCGCTCGCACTCGAGCTCCCCCTGCTGGGCGGCGCCTGCGTGGGCGCTCTGCTCCTTTCGGCGCTGCTCATCGACGGCCGCTCGGCCCAGCGAGGCTTTTCGCTCCTGCGAGCTTTTTGGGGTGCGTCGCAGTCGCTGGTCGGGCTCTTGCCGCTCGCCGTGGCCTGGGCGGTGGCGGCGACGCAGGTCGGCAGCCTGTCCTTGTGCGAGATCGCAGCGAGCCAGGCCAGCGCCCCACTCGGCTTGGGCCTCCTGTCCTCCGTCTGGTCGCTGCTCGGCGGCGTGGCCTACCTCCTGGCGCTCGTGCCCCTGGGCGGCGAGCGGCCACCCACGGGGAACGCTCTGGCTCCGCGGGCGCCTGGCTTGCGCGCGCTCGAGCATTTCGGGCTCACGCTCGGACTTTGCCTGTGGGTGCTCATCTACGGCGGCGCGCTCGTAGGAAGCTCGGCGCCGCTGCCTTGGGTGCTCGGCGCGGAGCTCGCCCGGCTCGCATTGCTATCCGCTTTCGTCCACTGGCTCCGCAGGGTCGGCGGCCGGCTGCGCCGCGGCGAGAGCTGGGGAGTTTGGAGCTTCCCCGTCCTCGCGCTCAGCTTCGTCGCCGCCGGAGGCCGCTGCCTGTCGCTCGGTTTCGGGCTCGTGGATCCGTGGGACGAGCGCTTGCGCTATCTCCCCCTGGCGCTCTCGGTCTCGACCTTCGTGTGGCTCGTCCTGGCCGCCCTGCGTTCGCTCTCACATCAAGGACGGCGCGCGGATCCCTGGCTCTGAGGGTCTGCTTGGCGCAGGGCGCGTTCTCTCTCCCCGAGCGCTCCGATGTGCTCCAGCGTCCGCTCGGCGATCTGCTGGAAGACGCGGGGTGAAGCTGGCTCGGCCAGCAAGTCGTCATAGTCGATGGGCTCGCCGCACACGACGTGAATCGGGCTGCCGGTGCCGTCGAAATTCCCGCGGATCTGGCGCCAAATGTCGTTCTTCAGCCCATTGATGAACACCGGGACCACGGGGACCCGCGCCGTGTGAACCAGGCGCCCCACCCCCGGTCGTGCGGGCAGGAGCGAATAGGGATCCGCGCCCTGGTTGCGCGTGCCCTCGGGGTGCATACCGACGAAGACCTCACGGTTGGATAGGAGCCAAGCCAGCTCGTCGAGGCAGGCGAGATTGAGGGCTCCCTTGCGTCGCTCGCGAAACAGTGGCGGGTACATGGCGAGGAAGCTCATCAAGAAATTGACGAGTAGCCCCAGCCAACGATCGTAGAAGAAACCCGAGCGCACCGGGAACACCATGCGATTCTTCATGCCCGCTCGCGTCAGCCGGGCAGTGATCACGTAGAGGTCGAAGAAACTGCGATGGTTGGCGACGAGCAGGATGCTGCGGCGTGCGCCGCCGGGCACCGCCGGTTCCATGAGCGAGAGCACACCCTCCAGGCCCTCGACCCGGCACAGGTTCTTGGTCGCGTGGTAGATCCACGACTGGCCGATGCCGCGTTGAAACAGCGGCAAGAGACGGGAGAGCAGGCCCCCACCGAACGACGCTCGCACCAAGCGGAGAATGGCGCGTTCGCGAAAGGACAGCCGGCCCCGGGCCAGCTGCGGGAGGTCGGGTCGCTCCGCTGGGACGTGGCTAACGAGGGGGGTCACGGAACACGACGTCGAGGTAGCCCGGTGGCGGCAGATGAGGAGCGGCCGTTTCCGCGAGATGCTCGGCGATCCGTTCGCGATCGGCGCCGTCGCCCAGAGTCAAGAACAGGGTGAGGTGGGGCTCGCGGTCGCGTTCTGGATTGAACGTCGTCGCCAGCTCCAGCGCCAGCACGGCGCTCTCCTCTGCGCGCGCGGCCTCGAGCACTGCCAAGAGCTCCGGGGGAGGCGGGTCGGCGCCAAGGACGAGCTCCGTCTTTCCTTCGACGCCTTCCGGCAGTCGGTCGACGTAGCCGACCAGCGGCAAGGCGATGCCCTGAACCAGACTGGCCGCCTCGTCCCGGGACAGCACGAGCTCGGAGTCGTCGCCCGGGTTGATGGCCACACCCCGCAGCCGCTCATCGCCCAGGTCCGCCTGCGACAGGTCGAGAGCCACGAGGGCCGGCAGAAACACGAACTCGAGCTCGTCCTCGCCCGTCTGCCAACCGAGGGCCTCGCTCAGGCCCTGGGCCAGAGCCGCCTCGGTGAAGACGGCGGCGAAGACGGTGCCGTCATCGCCCACCAGCATGTGCGGCCGAAACGTCAGCTCCTCCTCGATTTCGACTTCCTCGCCCGGTGTTGCCCCAGGGATGTGCTCGGACAGGGGGACTAGGAGCACGCCGTCCGCCAGCGCGTCGAGCAGGCGCTGCACGTCACTCCTGAGGCCACGCTGCGCGGCCAGAACCGCCTCGGTGAGGAGCGAGGGGGCGAGGGGCTCGGCCTGGTCATGGTCGTGGTCGTGGTCGTGGTCGTGGTCATGACCGTGGCCATGACCGTGCGAGTGTCCGTGCCCGTTCATGGCCGCTCGGTAACACGCCACGCGGCGACTGGCACGCTGACCCCTGCGCTGGGCCTGCTAGAGTGCCTGGCGCCCGACCGACCATGCCTGTTTCCCCCTTCAAGCCCGCCGAGATCCTGCGGCTCATCGAGAAGCACTTCTCACCACGAGCGCGGCGCGTGTGGTTCACCCCCGGGCGCGCCCACGTGGAGCTGCGCAGTGGTGACAGTCCGGAGCTCGAGGCGGTCCAGGCGCGCTTGCTCGCGGCCACCGAGCAGTTCGACGACCTCTTGTGGGCGGAGGTGCATCAGGCGACGGGACGTGCCGTGTTGGCTTACCGCCCCGGTACGCTGTCAGAGGACGACGTCGTGGCCATCGTCACCGAAGCCGAGCTCCAGGCAGGCCTGGGCCGGGCGCTGTTCGAAGGGCCCGATCATCCGGCAGACGACGAGCCGAGCGAGCTCCTTCTCATCCAGATCTTGGTCGAGGCCGTGGCCATGGTGCTGGCTGGCGCGCTGCGGCTCACCTTCATTCCGGAGAGTCGGTTGGCGGGGGCGACGCTCGGTGCCCTCAGCGTGGTGCGCGCCGCCCCCCGCTTGCGACGGCCGCTCGATCAGCGTCTCGGTGTCGACCGGGCGGAACTCTTGCTCTCCGCGACCATCGCCCTCTTGCAAGCGCCGGCGCAACGTCCGCTCAGCGCTTTCGTGGGCATCGTGGAGAAGCTGAGCGAGGCGGGGGAGCTGGCTAGCCAACGGCGTTTGTGGACGAGGCGCGAGAGCCGTTTGGTGACCGGTCCCGGCGCGCCGCTCCCTCGGCCCGTCGCCGAGCGAGCCGTGCCTTTGCCCCGCGGACCGATCGAAGAGTACAGCGACCGTGCGTGGCTGGTGGCGCTCGCTGGCTTCGGCTTGAGTCTCCTCTCCACCCGGAGCGTGCAGCGCGCCTTCGCGGCTCTGTTCGCCGGCGTGCCGCGGCCCGCCCAGCTCGGTCGTGAGGTCTGGAGCTCGGCGTTGTCCCGCCAGTTGGCCGAGCGCGGCATCCTGGTGCGGGACCGGCATGCGCTGCGCCTCCTCGATCGCATCGATTGCTTGGTGCTGCAGGGAGACTTGGTTGCGGGTGCTGCCGCGACCCTGGGCCGCGTCGTGGTGGCAGCCGGTGGCGACGAGTCGCGCTGCCGCGAGATGGCGGAGATCCTGTTCACGGCCGACGCCCCTCTGACCATCGTCGAAGCGCACGGCTATCGCCTCTTGCCCTTCGGCCAGAGCGATGCCGCCGTCACGACCGAGCTCGCCGAAGGGGCGCGCACGCTCGGTCGCGGGGGCCAGCTCGTCCTGTGTCTGGAGCGGGCTGGTTCGGTCGTCGCGCTAGTTGCGGTCAACATGCGCTACCGGGTGGGCATCGAGGAGCTCGTGCAGGCTGCCCACGATGCTGCCATGCGCGTGGTCGTCGCTTCGGACGATCTCGAGGTCCTGCACCGCGTTCCAGCCGACGACACGCTGGCCGGTGGTGAGGCCCTCTACCGTGGCGTGCGTGAGCTGCAGCGCGCCGGCCGTACGGTGTGCGTCGTCACCCAGGGTGATTCGAGGGCGCTGGACGCGGCCGATCTCGGCATTGCCCTCGTGCCCGAGGGCGGCGAGGTCGCTTGGTCGGCCCACGTCTTGTGTCGGGACGACGTGTCCGACGTCCGGCTGCTCATCGAGTCGACCAAAGTGGCGCGCGACGTCAGTCGCCAAAGCGTGAACGTCGCCCTCGCGGCCGCCAGCCTGGGCGCACTGGCTTCGGTGATCGGCCTGTTGCCGATGACCCCGGCGCGCGTGCTCTCGATCGTGAACCTGGCTTCGCTGGTGTCAATGGGCAACGGCCTCCGGCTCGCCTCGGATTTCAACCGCAGGCCGTTGCCTCCGCCCCGTGATCCCACGCCTTGGCATGCGCTCGACGCCGAGGGAGTGCTCGCGCGCCTGTCGAGCTCCAGCGACGGGCTGTCCTTGCGTGAGGTGGCGAGTCGCACGCGTGAGATCTCGCGCAAGCGCAGCCCCATCGTCGAGCTTTCGACCGCCATCTCGGAGGAGTTCTTCAACCCGTTGATCCCGCTGCTCGCGGCGGGGGCCGGGCTTTCGGCCGTCATGGGTTCCAGTGCCGATGCGCTGATGGTCGGCGCGGTGGTGGCTTTGAACGCCGGCATAGGAGGCGTCCAACGCTTTCGTACGGACCGGGCCATTTCTCGCTTGGCCCTGAACGACAAGAGCGTCGTGCTCGTTCGGCGCGCTGGACGTACCGAGCAGATTCACTCGGATGCCTTGGTGCGTGGCGACGTCGTGCTCTTGTCGAGCGGCGAAGTGGTCCCGGCGGATTGCCGCATCATCGAGAGCCAGGCACTCGAGGTAGATGCGTCGGGTCTCACTGGTGAGTCGCTCCCCGTAGTGAAAGGTGCAGAAGCCTCGTTCGAGGAGGCACTGGCGGACCGAAGCTCGATGCTGCACGCGGGGACGGTCGTCGCAGCGGGCCAGGTGACGGCGGTCGTCGTCGCCACCGGTGTCGAGACCGAAGCGCAGCGCGGCGCAGCAGCCTTTCGCCTGGTGGCGCGGGAAAGCGGCGTCGAACGCCGCATGCGGGAGTTGATGGACCTCACCTTGCCGGTGGCTTTGGCCGCAGGCGCTGGCGTCGTCCTGGCTGGCATGTTCCGTGGCAAGCGCGTCGAGGGGCTGGTCGGTTCCGCCGTGAGCTTGGCCGTGGCGTCCGTTCCCGAGGGCTTACCTCTCTTAGCCAGTGCCGCGCAGCTAGCGTCGGCCAAGCGTCTGCGTAAGGACGGCGTCTTCGTGCGCAATCCTCGCTCGCTCGAGGTGCTCGGGCGAGTCGACACTTTGTGTGTCGACAAGACGGGCACGGTCACCGAGGGCAGCATCGAGCTCGGTTTCGTGTCCGATGGTGCAGTGACCGAGGACGCAGCGCAGCTCAGCGGAGGGCGCCGGAGCATTCTTGCTGCGGCCGTGCGGGCTGGACCGCCCCGCGCGCTGGCGGGGGAGCGCATCGATCCGATCGACGCTTCGCTCCACCTAGCGTCGCTGGATCTACGCGAGGCCCAAGCAGAAGCCGAGCAATGGCTGCGCCACGCCGAGCTGCCCTTTGGCGCGGGGCGTAGCTTTCATGCCGTGCTGGGCCAGCTCGGCGGCGTGGCGACGCTCGCCGTGAAGGGCGCTCCAGAAGTAGTGTTGGAGCGCTGCTCGAGAACGGCAGGCAGCGGGCGCGTGACGAGCCTCGACCGCACCGAGCGCTCGAGGCTGGATCTCGTGGCGCGCGAGCTCGCCGAGCGCGGCCTGCGCGTCCTAGCGGTAGCGGAGGGACCCGCCGGCGATCTGGTGCCACCCGACGAAGCAGCGGTGCAAAACCTCACGTTCCGCGGCTTTCTGGCATTCCGTGACCCGATTCGGCCGACCGCGCGTCAGGCGCTCGAGAGCCTGCGTCGCGCAGGTCTGCGGCCGGTGATGATCACCGGGGATCATCCGAGCACAGCGCTTGCGATTGCGACGCTGCTTGGCCTGTCCCTGGCGCCGAGCGTCATGACGGGCGGTGAAATCGCCCGGCTCAGCGATGACGAGCTGACGAGCCAGGTGCTCGGGATCGACGTCTTCGCGCGCGTGACGCCGTCTCAGAAGGTGCGCATCGTCCGGGCGCTCATGCGGGCCGGCCGTACGGTGGCGATGGTGGGCGATGGGGCCAACGACGCGCCGGCCATCCGTCTGGCCAACGTCGGGATTGCGCTCGGCACGCATGGCTCGGAGGCCGCGCGCGCGTCGGCGGACGTCGTCCTGGGCGACGCCCACATCGAGAGCCTGGTGGGCATCATCGTGGAAGGGCGTGCGCTCTGGGATTCGGTGCGCGATGCGGTTTCGCTGCTCATCGGCGGCAACCTCGGGGAAATCGGCTTCACCCTGCTCGGCGGCCTGGTCAGCGGGCGCCCGCCGCTCGGGCCGCGGCAGCTCTTGCTCGTCAACCTGTTCACCGACGTGGCCCCGGCCACCGCGCTGGCGCTCCGGCGCCCGGCACACCATGAGCTCGAAGCGCTGGCCAACAGCGGGCCCGATGCTTCGATGGGCTGGCAGCTCAACCGGGACATCGGAGCGCGCGCCATCATCACCGCTGGCGGCGCCAGCTTGGCCTGGGGCCTGAGCAGTCTGCTCGGCGGTGGCCGCGGCGCCTCCACGACGGCCCTGTTGGCGCTCGTAGGTACGCAGCTCGGTCAGACGCTGACCGTCGGCGAGCGCAGCCGCGCGGTCGTGCTGACGAGCCTGCTCTCGAGCTTGGGCCTGCTCGCCATCGTGCAGACGCCAGGCGTGAGCGGCGCCTTCGGCTGCCGGCCGCTCGGGCCCATCGGTCTGGGCATTGCGATCGGCTCATCGGCTGCCGCCACTGCGGCGGGTCGTTACGCGCCCGGCGTGCTCGATTGGTTGTTCCCGGGCCCGCTGGGCGAGCGCATGGGCATCACGGACGTGGGCGAGCGCGTGAGCATGCCGCCCCCCTCGTTCGGCTCCGCGCTGCGCGGGCAGGGCACGGAGATCTGAGCGGATCAGAACTTGGCCCGCCCGGGCGGCTTGGGGCATCGCCTGGGCATGGCGCAGTTGTCAGCTCTCTCCGGTGTCAGTGTGGCGTCCCTCCTCGTTCTGCTCGGCGGTTGTACGGCTCAGCCCTCGGCCCGTGCCCCGGCTGACGCGACCGACCTCGAGGCGCAGAGCGCCGGCGAGCCAGGGCTGTCCGGAAGCTCCGGGACCTCGCTCGTGCGCGAAGCGCCGCGTCGAGTCGGCGACCGGTTGGTCCACCGTTACAGCGGCACCTATCGAAGTGACGCACTCGTCATCGCCGAAGAAGTAGTCGCCCAGGAAGGTGACGTCTTGGTCGTGGATTTCACGGTGCTCGAGGGAGACACGCCCCAGAAGCTGCGCGTGCGCATGAGCGTCCGCAGTGAACGGGTCATCGCCGTCTCGAAGATCCAGGCCGACGTCGAGCGGCCAGCGTCCATCGCGGACTACGAGCGGCTGCTGGAAAAGACGGCATTTTCCACCGAGCAGAACCGCGGCCTGGTCTCGCGACGGCCGCGCACGTGCCTGATTGGACCCTCGGAGTTCGACTGCGTCGAGAGTCAGTTCGCCGTGGAGGTGGCCGGCCAACCAGGAACGCTGCTCGTGTCACGCCATCCCGGGCTCGCTCGCGACATCGCGGGTGAGGTCACTGCCGTCGATGGAACCGTGCTCTACAAGGCCGATCTGATCGAGTTCGAGCGCGGGGCCCTCGGTGCGGACACCGACGCTCCCGTCGCATTCGGCGAGACACCCGCTTGGGCCGAGAAGTAGACGCCAGCCTAGCGCAGGCGCGCTAGCGGACGCGAGTCAGCCAGCCGCGACGTTTGGCATCCTTGCCCGTTGCCGAACGTAGGTACGCGCGCTGCAGCCGTGCGCTGACCGTACCGCGATCGGTCGGGTAGACGACGCCGTCGAGCTCGCGCACCGGAGTGACCTCGGCGGCAGTGCCGGTCATGAAGACCTCGTCGGCTCGCATCAGGTCTTCGCGCGTGTAGGCGCGAATTTCGATCGGTAGCTTCATGTCTTCCCGAGCCAAAGTCAGGATCGAATCGCGGGTGATCCCGGGGACGATCGACGACGTCTCGTCGTTGGTGATCAGCGTACCGCCGCGCACGAAGAACACGTTCTGGCCGGTCGCAGCCGAAACGGTGCCATCGCTGTTCAAGAGAATGGCGTCGTCGTAGCCCCGATCCATGGCCTCGTGGGCAGCGAGCACGGCGGGGCCGTAGTTGCCGCTCACCTTGGCCATGGTGGGTAGCATCGTGTGATGCGTCTTGCGCCACGAGCTGACGGTGACCCGCACCCCGTTCCGCAATGCTCCTTCGCCCAAGAACGTGCCGAGCTCGCGGATGGCAATGAATGCGTAGACCGGACAGCCACGCTTTGGTTTGAGGTCGATCGGTCCTTCGCCGTAGTACAGGAGCGGCCTGAGATAGCCGTCGGCCACGCCGTTCTTCTTGGTCACCTCGACGCAGGCGCGGACCAGCGCGTCGGCGTCATAGGGGCTCTTCATGCCGTAGAGGCGGCCCGAGCTGAGCAGGCGCTGAATGTGGTCCTCGAGGCGGAAGAGCACGGGACCACTCGAGCTCGGGTAGCAGCGGATGCCTTCGAAGACGGCCGTGCCGTAGTGCAGGGCGTTGGAGTAGTAGTGGATGCTCTGGTGCTCGGCCTCGCGCACCTCGCCGTTCCACCAGATGAACTTGGTCAGTGCCTGACCCTTGGGCCGACTGTCCCCGAGCACGTCCTCGTCCGGGACGATCGAAAAGCTGGGCCACTCGTTGCGCACGGGGGGAGCTTACCGCTTCAAAGCAGGCGCAGCACCATGGGTGTGCCGATCCAGGCACCCAGCGCGGCACCGAGCGAGGACAGGGCGAACACCAGGAGCACTCGGGTGGCGCGGTTCCGGTAGATCCCGCCCACGGACTGCACGGCCTTTTGGGCTCCCTCGCAGTCCTCGACCGTCGGTCGCCTGAGCAGGGCTTCCACCAGGCCCGTGACCATGCCGACGCCAACGGCCGGATTCAGCGTGGTGATCGGGGCCGCCAGCGCTGCGGACAGCACCGTCAGTGGGTGCGCCAGGGCCACCACCGACAGGGCTGCCGACAGCAGGGCCGTTGGCAGCACCCAGGCGAGCACCATTTCCTCGAGGCCAGCCGTGCCATGCTTGCGAAACCCGAAATAGAAGGCGCCCAAGATGAGCGCTGGGATCAGCCACTGCAGGATCTGGCCGAGCTTGCCCGGTGCGGGAAGCTTGGACAGTTCCGTGTAGTCGGCTTGCTTGCCGAGCTCCTTCACCATGCCAGCGACGTGGGCCGCGCCCACCACCCCGACGATCTTCTGGCCCGGAGCTTCCTGAATCTTGCTCATCAGGTACTGGTCGCGCTCGTCGATCAGCGGCACCTTGATCCGCGGCATCTCGGCGGCCACCGCGTGCATCATCTCGCCGATGGTGTCCTTGTCCTTCAGCTCCTCCACTTTGCTTTCGTCGATGTCATCCACGGCGAACGGCGCAGCCAGGAGGCCGGAAACGATCTGCGAACGGTCCCAGAAGCCCAGGTTGCCCCAGGTCCGCTTGAGCGTGGCCTGGATGTCGCGGTCCGCGAGGACGAGCTTGGCGCCGACTTCCTCCGCGGTCCGCACGGCGGCCAAGAGCTCGGCGCCCGGACGCACGCCCAGTTTCTCGCCCATCCGGCGCTGGTAGGCGCCCAAGGCCAAGCTACTGAGCAAGAACAGGACGCGCTTTTGCTTGATCACCTGGACGATGTCCAAGTTTCGCCAGGCGCTGTCGTCGGTGAGCATCTTGTAGCGGCTCTCGTCGAGCTCGACGCACACGGTATCGGGCCGCTCTTCGCGGATGACGCGCACGACCTCCTCGACGCTCTTCTGGGAAACGTGGGCCGTGCCGACGAGCAAGATCTCTTTGCCTTCGTAGCTGAGGCGCGTGACGTGACCGACTTCGGACATGGGTGGCGGACCGTAGCAGGGCGAGTTACAGGTGTCCCCGTGAGAGGGGACCGAGAAAACCCGGGCGGAGCGGGGCCTCGCTGGTCCTTGCGTGGGGACCCCGGGGCGCCTTCCCACAGCCTGGCACGGCTGAAATCACTGGCCTTGGGGCCCGTGGGGCAGCCCCGTCCGGACGGCCTCGACCTCACCGTCAGTAACCCCGAGGTCCTGGGCCTCGTCTGGCCGGAAGCCCGCGACATCGTTGCGCGCGCCAGCCGAGAACCCTACCTGCCCGAGGCAGCCGGGCCGCAGCGGGCGCGAGAGGCCATCGTCCGAACGTACCGGGACCGACTCGGACAACGAGTCGACCGCATCACGCCGGGCGACGTACTCGTCACGGCGAGCACGAGCGAAAGCTATTCCTTCTTGCTGCACGCGCTGTGCGATCCGGGTGATGCCGTCCTGGTGCCTCGTCCGAGCTATCCGCTCTTGCCCGACCTCGCTCGCTTGGCCGACGTGCGGCTCGTTCCATACGACGTGCGCTACGCTGGCCACTTTCAGATCGACCCGTCCAGTCTGCCCAGTCGACAAGAGATGACCCGGCAGCGCGTGCGCGCGGTCATCGTCGTCTCGCCGAACAATCCCACCGGCCACTTCACCTCACAGGACGAGCTCGCGCTGCTCGCAGCTCTCGGCGTTCCGCTCATCGTCGACGAGGTGTTTCGTCCGTTCGCCTGGGGCGAGCGCGCGACCGCGGCGGACCCGCTCGTCCAACCTGGACCGCTATTCCTGCTGGATGGCCTGAGCAAACGCGCGGGATTGCCCGGCCTGAAAGCTGGCTGGATCGCCATGGTCGGCGCCGCCCCGTTCCAGGACGAGGCCCGCTCTCGGCTCGAGGCCATCGCCGACACCTTCCTCGGTGTCTCGGCCGCCGCCCAGAATGCCCTGCCCGAGCTCCTCGCCCACGATGCCGAGCTCGGGGCTGCCATCCGCGCGCGCCTTTCCGAGAATTTGGCAGCGCTCCGCGCCCAGGTCCGCTCGTCTCCGCTCACCCTGCTCGAGCCGGAGGGCGGCTGGTCGGCGATCGTGCGTCTGCCCGCCGTGCGCTCGGAGGAGAGCTACTTCGAGGAGCTTGCGGCCGCGGGGGTCTGGGCGCAGCCGGGCGCTTTGTACGACCTATCGCTCGCGCCCTGCTTCGTCGTCAGCCTGCTTTGCCCACCGGAGCAGCTGAGAGCCGGGATGTCCCGGCTGCTCGAGCTCGCTCCTCGTCACTGAAAGTCGCTCAGGCTGCGCGGCGCCGCGTGATCCAGGCCGCCGAGACCAAGAGCAAGGCGCCGGCGAGCCAGCTGCCGCTCGCGGCAGGGGCGGCGGCCAGTGCACAGCCACCACCAGGGCGCTCCTCGACCGGCGGAGGTGCGTTGCCCTCGTCGGCTGGCGGCGGCATGTCGGCCTCGTCCACTTCGGGCTCCTCGGCCTCTTCCTTCGGCTCTTCCTTCTTCTCCTCGTCCTTCTTCTTCTTGGAGCTGCCGGTGAAGACGATCGACCTGCGGTCGACGACGGGATTCTTGCCCTTGAACTTCAAAGTCGTCGGGGTGCCGACCACCGAGCCATCGCGTGTGTCGCGAATGGTGACCTTGTACTCGCCGGCCTGAAAATCGTGAGCGCGCGTCACCTTGAAGCTGAACTTCGTGCGCGCCATGGTCTGCCCGGTGCCAGCGTCCATGAAGCCGACGTCGGAGCCCTCGATGAGCGGCTGCTGATTGGACAGCGGCTGCGTCGATTCGACGGGACCGTCCTTGCCGTCGACGAGCGAGCGCTCGTACACGGCCAAGAGCTCGAACTCGAACTTCATCGGCACGTAGGCGACGTCCGGCGGGCGATTCATGTGGATCTCCATCTCGAGAGCCCACGACTCGCGTTTCTCGTTTTCCTCGATGGTCGTCTTCTTCCAAACCACGCGACCGCCCGCGAAGGCAGGGACCGCTAGGCACAAGGTCAAAAGGGCCACCTGGATGCCGAAAAACCAGCGCGCCGCGGCGCTTGGGATCTTGCCGTACTTCATGAAACCTCCGGACGGGACGCTACACGCGCCCGCCCTGCTTTGAAACAGGCGCCTTGCTTCGGAACGAGCCGAGCGGAGGTCCACGCTCGATCCGAGCGTGCCGTCAGCGGTCGTCGTCGCGCCTGGGCGGCGAGGGCAACGTCTCGACCTGCTGACCTGGTGCTGGGCTCTTCAGCGTCGCACCCGCCGGCAAATCTGCCGCGGTGGATCTTTCCACGACCGTCACCTCGTGACCGCCGAGCGAAGAGCTCAAGTCGATGATCGTCGGCACCCCGGCCGTCACCCCGTCGTCCGCTTCGCTCAGCGCCGGGCTCGTCAGCGTGGGTGATGCATCGGGCGGGACCGTCGCGGCTTCACGCGAGAGTGAGCCGAGACTCGCCGGCGGGCGAACTGCCGACGGACTCACCTGCTGCGCCAGGGCATCGAGACCAGGCAACTCTGGTTCGGTGCGCGCGCGACGGCGACTCGCGGCGCCGTCTTGTTCCCCGTCGCCGCTCTTCGAGAGTCGGCGCCTCGTCTGGGTGACGTCGTCCGGCGACGGCGCGCCCTCTCGGGCGTCAGCCGGCGGCAGGATCGCCCAGCGATGCTTCTTCTTCGTGGTCATCACGAGGCCCTCGACTCGTTTGTCGCCTACCTCAGCGGCGCAGGGATTGGAACCAAAAAGGGGCGCTTTGCCTCAGCGATCGTCCGCTTCTTGAGGCAGGAGAACCAGGCAGCGAGCGACCCACAGGGTACTGTCCTGCGCCGCATACGCGGACTCCGCAGCTGCGGCAAAGACGGCAGGGACCGCCTTGGCCTCGCCGGCGCGAAAGGGCATTTCCAGGCGGGGAACAGGGTCGGCTAGGCGCAGATCTTGCCCGGGCTCCAGGCGCAGGAGCTCGACGGTCGCCTCGGCTTCCCGCAGGAGCACAATCTTCCCGCCGTAGGGCGTCGCCTCTTCGGTCGCTCCAAAAGCACCGCGCGAGCGCGTGATCTGCACGGCGGCTGCTCGGGCTCGGCCGCGCAGGGCCTCGGGCTTGTCCACGCGGAGCGTCACCTGTTGCACGCGTGGATGGCTGGCGAACAGGAACGCGGCGGCCTCCTCGCACAGCACTTCGAGCAGTCGATACTCTCGGAATTGCAGGAGCGCCGTGACCTCGTCGGCCACTCGTGAGTAGTCGATGGTGTCCGCGATCCGCCCCGAGCGACCGGCGGTCGAGGCATCCAGCCCGAGGTGCAGGTCGAGCTTGAGGGGCTGCTCGTGGCGCCGCTCGTAGGAGCGCAGCCCCACGATGCAGCGCAGCTCCAGGCCATCGATGCGGATTGAGTCCATGCGGCGGCTCTCACCTACCGTCCGACCAGGGAGAAATCGAGGGCAGGCCCGCCAGCGAGGGTTCGCGGCCTACATAGGCCCACCTGCGCCGGACGCCCCGGGAGTTGGTCGTGGTCCGTCCGGCGGGCTAGACTAGAGGTTCATGCGCCTAGCTTCCCTCGTCCCCCT
>Ga0247744_1000153_pt1 | contig 14110 bp, 2 predicted proteins | sample UWRJS154409C5_FD_180946 | JGI IMG/M metagenome (GOLD analysis project Ga0247744, IMG submission 180946) | Soil microbial communities from Arlington Agricultural Research Station in Wisconsin, United States - UWRJ-S154-409C-5 | ecosystem: Environmental > Terrestrial > Soil > Agricultural land... | reverse complement strand
ACCGAGACGGAGCCGGGCGTGAAGGGCGACACCGCGAACAACGTGACCAAGAATGCGACCATCGCCACCGGCGCTCTGGTCCAGGTCCCGCTCTTCATCAACACCGGCGACTGGGTCAAGGTGGACACCCGCACCCGCGCCTACGTGGAACGCGCCAAGGCTCCCTGATCCGTCAAGGCGCGCTCTGCTGCTAGGGTGCGCTAGCTTCGGCCTTTCGCCGCAGCAAAACAGCGGTCTTCCCCCGCACGCAGGCGACTTGCTGGACCGCTCCGCCGCCGCTCTCCGGCGTGACGCAGTGGTGCAGGTCGCGTAGACCCGGTCCGCGCCACGACACGTGGCCGGCGCTCGTCCACACCTCGACGCCGAGGCTCGTGCCCCAGGCAATGGGCCGGGCGGGCGCCGACCAGGAGCCTGCGCTCGACAGGGGCTCGCCCGCGGCAATCAAGAACAGGGCAGGCCCCTGCCAGGCGAGCGGCACGGCGGGCAAAGGCTTGGCGGACAGGCCGTGGCAGGGGCGAGGGGCGAGGAAGGGCAGCACGATGCTCGGGGATGCGGCGCCCCCTTCGGTCAGGAAGGACAGCTGCGCTTCGGCGCGGTCGCACGACGGGACCAGTGCGGCCAGCAGGCGCCCGTCGCTCGACTTGGGACGCAGCGGCCATGCACTGGGGACGGGTTCGGGCGCTGGCGGTGGAGCATCGGGTGGCAAGGTCCCGGCGTCCGCGGGCGGGGCCGAGGGCGCGAAGGGAGCCACCTCGCCGCTGGCGGTGAGGCCGTACAAGGCGCCCCGTTCGTCGAAACCGAGCGGTGTGGCCACGGGATAGGGGACGTCGAGGCCGAGCCGCAGCGGGTACTCCGCGGCGATTTCGGCTGCCACGGTGCTGGTCTTCTTCGCAATGCGCGCCGCCCAGCGCTCCTTGGTCTTCGCCGGTGGCGCGCCCAAAAAGAAGTCGGCTCGTTCGTATTCGCCGATCGCCTTCCACGGTTCGTCTCGATAGAGGTAGGCCTCGATCGCCGCTTCGGTCAGGGCGTCGAGACTCGGCTTGACCCGGCCACAGGCGAAGGCTCGCCCATCGTCGCCCTCGAGCCGCGTCGCGCCTGCTTCGGCGCACACCGCGTAGACCCAGCGCCGGACGGCATCGATGCGGCCCAGGGCCAGCTCGCGTTCCTTCTTCTTCGGCACCAGGCCTGCGAGCTCCTTCACCAGCGTTTCGAGGTCCGCGCTGGGGGCGTCGGCGATCCGTGACAGGCCTCCCGCCTTCTCCACGAAGCGCAGCGGCAACTTGGCGTGGGCTCCCCCGGGGGCCTCGAGGTCGACGACGAGCGCAAGCTCGGCGCCTTTTGCCCCAGCACTGGCGATGAAGCCCTCCGTACCAATCGAGAGGTCTTTTTGGCCGGTTTCTTCGCTGAGGCGAAGCGAAAATGGTGCCCGCTTTTCCCGGGATGTGAGCAGGAATGCCCCCGTGGCCGTCCCGGGCAGGAGCCGCCCCTTGCACTTGGCGCGTAAGACGGAGGCGATGCTCGTCCGGGTCACCTCGAGCGAGGCGAGGTCGAGCTCGCAGTCGGGGCCGGAGGGTAGAAACTCCGGGACCTTGGTCAGGACTTGGCTCGCCCGTCCACGAGCGTCGAGCTCGACGAGGCCGCCGTCCCGGGGCCGCGGACTCGGCTTGGGGAAGACCCAGGCCAGCACCTGCGGCGCCGCGCCCCCTTCCCGAGGGAGCTCCACCGCGGCGGCGAAGCCTGTGCCCTTCGGCGCCCGCAGCTCACGCCCGAATGCTTCCCAGGTTTCGGGAAGTCCGGTCGCCCGCAGCACCAGGGTACTGGCCGCCGGATCCGGAGCAGCTGGGTCGTTCGTGGGCGCGGGCGGCGGGGCGTCGTCGGCTGCCCCGGGCAAGGACGATGCGACCTGGAAGGGGGTGTACGGTCGGTCTTCGTCGCAGCCGCATCCGGAGAGTGCCAAGAGGGCCACGAACCCGAGCAGGGTTGTGTATCCCTGAGTAGGGATATGTATGCAGCTCGGCCCGCGTGGCTGAATTCGGCGGAAAGACCGGGCTCGTCGGTGGCCACTCCGAAGGGTGGAGCGGAAGGCAAACATGCCCGTGGCCATCCCTCCGATGTTCGCGAAATGCAAGGTTGTTCGTGCCGTGAGCTGAGGGCTACTCTCCGCAGGCCTTGCCATCATCACCCGCGCCGCCGGGGAGAGTCGAGGGCGGAGAGAGGAACATGGACGCACGGTCGGTTCGCACTGCTTTGGGTACGCTTCAGAACAACCCGGACGATAGTGAAGCGTGGCAGGAACTGCGGGACGCGCTGAGCGAAGAAGGCGGTGATCTGGACCAGCCGACTGCGCTCGAGCTCCTGGAGGCGGCGCGGGATCGCCATGCTTCACGCGGAGAAGCCGAAGCAGTCGTTCGCATCTACGACCTCTGCGCTGCGCAATCTCACGGCACACCCGCCGAGGTAGTGTTCTTGCAGAAGCGGGCCTCCGTCCTCTTGAGCGAGCTCTTTGCCGGGCTACCGGCCATAGCGACCTTGGCTCGGGCCGCGACCCTGCCCCAGGCAGAACTAGTAGGCCTACAGGCCGAGCTGGAGGCTCTGCAGGCGCGCGCTGCCGGCTGGAAAGAGCAGGCCGCCAGCTACCACGCGGAAGCCGAGTCCGCGCCGGACGACCTCTACCGCAGCGCCATGATGATGCGGGCCGCCGAGGCTGAAATCTGCTTCGCCGAAGAGCCTCGTGTCCCGGCCATCGTCGAGAACCTCGAGATGGCGCTGCGCCTCGACCCGTCCAATCTGCCCGCGAGTCGCCTGCTCGAGGTCATGTATCGACGCGCCGGTGACACCGCCGGCTTGGTACGGGTTCTCCAGCGCACCGCCGACCGGGCCCCGAGCCAGGAAGCTCGGGTGGCCGCTGGCATTCGACTCGGTCGCTACTTGGTCCACACCTTGCGCGACGAAGAGCTCGCAGCACTCGCCTTCGACAAGGTGCTGGAGAGCGACCCGGAGAACGCCGACGCCATGGCGTTCGTGACCGAGTACTACGCGCGGACGGAGCACTGGGACGCCCTGGTGCGTGCCTACGAACGGCCTCTCAAGCTGGCAGGGGACGACGAAGCGCGCCTGGGTGACATGCTCCAAGTTGGCATGCTGCACTGGAAGAAGCGCGGCGTTCTGGCCGATGCGGAGCCCTGGTTCGAACGGATTCGCAAGGTTCAGCCCGCCCACGAAGGTGTGCTTTCGTTCTATCGGGAATACAAGGGCGCGCTGCAGGACGACGTCGGTCTGGCGCAGGTGCTCGACGAGGCCAAACGAGCGCTCGACGTCGCTTCACCCGAACGAGCCGAGCTCGAAGCGGAGCTGTCGACGCATGCGAGCTCGCAAGCCGATCTGCAGCGTCAGATCGAGCAGCAGAAGAGCGCGCTCAGGAGCAATCCCGATGACGACGCGGTCCGGCAGCGTCTTAAGACGCTGTACAAGCAGACCCAGGGACACAACGCTTTGGTCGAGCTCCTGCGCCAGCAGCTCGAGCGGACCGCCGAGGAAAATTACGAGCTGCGCTTGTCGGTGATGCGCGAGATCGCCGGCGTCTACCGTGAGTACATCAAGAGCGACACGGCGCTGGTGGGTGTGCTCAACCAGATCGTGCAGCTCGACGGCAAGCTCGATGCCGAGGACGTCGGTGAAGTGCGCGAGCTCGTGAGCTTGTTCGACAAGCTCGGGCGTCCGCGCGACCTCTTGGCCAGTCAGAAGCTCTTGGCCGAAATCGCTCCGGATCTCGAGGAAAAGAAGCTGCTCTACCGGCAGGTGGGTCGACGTTGGCTCGACCAGTTTTCCAACGTGCAGCACGCGATGGAGGCGTTCGCCGCACTCTACGCGCTCGATCCCAGCGACGAGGAAGCCATCGAGCGCCTCGACGACCTCTACCGCAAGCGGCGAGCCTGGAAGGAGCTCTTCGCGCTCTACGAAGCTCAACTCGGCGGCAAGGAGGGCGAAGCCAGGATCCCGCTCTTGCGTGAGATGGCACAACTCGCGGCCGAGCACCTGTCTCGCGTCGACGACGCGCTCGCGTACTTTCGGGAGATCTTGGACCTCGACCCGACTCGGCTCGAGGTGCTGGACCGCTACGAGAAGTACGCCGAGCGTTCCAAGAATTGGGCCCTGCTCGCCGACGCCCTGGAGCGCCGGCTTTCCTCGGGCGCCACGAGCACCGAAGCGCAGCTGCCGGTTTTGCAGAAGCTCGGGACCGTCTACTCGGACCACCTAGACCGCGCCGACCAAGCCGTGCGCACCTGGCGTCGCGTCGTGGAGGCCCAACCGGGCAACGCCCGCGCCATGCGCGTCCTGCGCGATTCGTATCTGCGAACGGGTGACTACGATTCGCTAGAAGCCGTTTATGCCGCGCAGAACGACCTGGAAGGCCTAGCCGAAGTCCTATCCACCGCTGCCGATCGAGCGCGTGAGTCGGCCGCCAAGCTCGACCTCAGCTACCGCGCGGCTCGAGTCTACGAAGAAGGATTGCACCAGTCTGCGCGTGCCGTCCGCTCCTACGAGCGCATCTTGTCGGTCGATCCGGACGACCTGCGCGCCATCGACCGCCTGTTGCCGCTCTACGAAAATGACGAGAAGTGGGCGCGCGTCCCGACCTTGCTCGAGGTCAAGTATCGTCTCGCGCAGAGCGACGACGAACGCGTGACCTTGCTCTCGCAGCTGTTCACGGTCGCATCGTCCCACCTGTTCGATCGTCGCGCCGCCATTCAGTACGCCCGCCGGGCGTTCGACTTGGCACCGAAGGACAGCCGCTGCCTGGAGATGTTCGATTCGGCCTCGCGCGCCGGTGGCGGCTGGGACGAGATGCAGCAGGCGCTCGAGCAGCGCTTGCTTGCCTTGGGCGGGCCGCTCGTTGCCGGGAGCATCCCGCCGCCGGCGGCGGCGCCTGCGCCGGAAGAGGCCGCCAAAGCAGAGCCGGCAGCTGGTAAGCGCAAGCGCGGCGGCGGCGGCGCTGGGAAGCGCCGCGGCAAAGGCCGGGCCACCGATACGCCACCACCAGTCGCGGTCGAAGAAGTGGCGAGCGCGCCGGTCGCCAGCTTGCCGCCGGCAGACCTGTCCGCCGAGGACCGAGCCGAGCGCCGCTCCGTGGGGCTCCGCCTGGCGCGCGTCTTGGGCGAGGAAATGGGCCGCGTCGAGGACGCCGTGGGGCGCCTCAAGGCGCTCGCTGGCGAGTTCGAAGACGACGGGGAGATCCTCGATCAGCTCGAAGCCATGCTGCGGCGGCAGGCAAGCAAGAGCGATTTGCGCTGGCTCTACCACCATCGCGAGAAGCGCGCGAAAGACGCGGCCACCAAAGCCATAGCGCTCACCGAGTGGGCGCAGTTCGAGGAGCGTGAGGCCGGTAAACCCGATTCGGCACTCGAGCTCTATCGCCGGGTGCTGGAGGATGGCCCCGGTTCCGTGACCGCGCTCGACGCCGTCGTGCGCCTAGCCACCGAGCTCGGGCAACCGCAGGTGGCCATCGAGGCGCTCGAACGACATCGCGAGCTCTCCGAAGGCAGGGAACGAGCTGACAAGGAGGTCGAGCTGGCGACCCTCTACCTTGCGGCGAGCCGCAGCCGCGATGCGCTCTCGGCCGTCCAACGTGCGCTCGATAGCGGGAGTGAACCAGGTCTGGTCATCCCCATCTTGCAGACCTTGACCGAGGTTCCCGAGCTGCGTGCTGAGGCCACCCGCATCTTGAGCGAGCAGTACGAGGCGGGCGGGGATGCCCGCAAGGAGAGCGAGGCGCTCCGATCGCTCGTCGCCGAGACGGCTGACGTTTCGCAGAAGGTGGAGCTGCTCGAGCGCCTGGCCAGCGTCTACGAACAGAAGCTGGCAGAGCCGGGCAGTGCGCTCGCCGTGGTGCTCGACGCCCTGCGTCTACAGCCGGCTACGCTCGACACCTGGGATCGCGCTCACCAGCTGGCCGGGGCCTCGGGTCGACCGGTCGAGCTCGCCGACACGTACCGCGAGGTGCTCGGCGGGGCTCTGGAGGAGGACGTGCTGCTCTCCCTCGCAGCGCGAGCAGGCGAGCTGCACGAAACGATTCTGGGCGATGCCGCCGGCGCCGTGCCCTATTACGAGAAAATCCTGGCCGTCCGCCCCGACGACGAAGAGGCATTCTCCCGTCTGCGCGGGATTCTGACTGGCGCCGAGCGTTGGCAGGAGCTCGAGCAGCTCTACGACAAGGAAATTGCGCGGCTCGACGACCCAGGACGTCAGCTCGAGATGCTGGCCGAGGTGGCGCTCTTGGCGGAGGACATCATGGGCGATCCGGCCCGCGCCGCCACCTACCACAACCGCATTTTGAAGCTCGAGCCGAGCTATAGCGTGTCGCTCGAGGCGCTCGACCGCATCTACTCCCGACTTGGCCAGAAGCCCCTGCTCCTCGACGTGCTCGACCGGCGCGCGGAGCTCACGAGCGGGACCGAGCTTTCTGGGTTGCTCCTGAGGAGCGGCCAGATCGCGCTCGAGCAGCATGACCCCGAGCGGGCGATCAAAGCCATCGAGCGTGTGCTCGAGGACGAGCCCGGCAATTACGAGGCACGCGACGTGGCCGAGCGCTTGCTCCTGATCGGTAGTGTGCGCGTGCGCGCGAGTCGCGTGCTCGAAGTCGTCTACGAAGCTCAGGACGAAATTCGCGACCTGGTCCGCGTGCTTTCGGTGCGGGTGGAGGCCCTCCGGCCAGATCCCGAGCAGAAGACCAGCCAAAAGAAGCTAGCCGAGATGGAGGGCGAACGCCGCGATCTGTTGCGCCGAATCGCCACGCTCAAAGACGACCGTTTGCACGACGACGAGGGGTCGTTCGAGGTGTTTGCGGAGCTCGTGCCGCTCGATCCGGACGACCTGGACTTGCGCGAACGACTGATCGATTCCGGTCGTCGTCTCGCTCGCGGAACAGAAGTCGTGTCCGTGCTCCTACTGGCGGAGAAGAGCGCCGACGTGGATGCGCTGAAGGCGGAGATTGCCCTGCAGGCGGCTAGCGTTCAGCAAGACGTCGGCGACGCGAGCGGCGCCGAGACCACGCTGACGCGAGCCATGGGCCTTGCGGACACGGAGGCCGATGCAGCCCTGCAGGCCGCGCGGCAGCTCGAGACCATTCTCGTGCGCGGCGGCGGACGCCACGCCGAAATCGCGAAGAACCTGCAATTCCAGATCCGGCTCGAACCGGATTTCGAGCGCAAGGCCGAGCTCTTGGCCCGCGTTGCGCAGATTTCGATCGAGGTCTTGGGCGACCCGGGACAGGCCATTTCTGCGTGGGAAACGCGGCTGTCGGATAGCCCGGACGATTCGGAGGCGCTGCAGAACCTGACGGAGCTCTACGAACGAGCCGAGCGCTACCAGGACTTGGGGCGAGTGCTCGTGGCCCGCCGCGATGCAGCGGTCACCTCGGAGGAACGCCTCCGCATCGTGCGCCACCTGGCCGACGTGCAAGAGCGGCACTTGGGCGATGTCTCGCAGGCCATCGAGTCCTACCAGGTACTATTGGAAGAAGGGGGCGCAGACCCTTCCTCGTACAAGGCGCTCGTACGTTTGTTCGAGAAGGAAGAGCGTTTCCAGGATCTGGCTGAGGTCCTCGAACGTCAAGCCGACGTGGTGGAGGAGCGCGCCGAGGAGCTGGCGTCCTTGGCCTTGCTCGGTCAGATCAGGAGCGAGCATCTCGCCGATGCGGAGGGCGCAATCGTTGCCTATCGGCGCGCACTTGGCCTCGATGACCGTCACGAGCCCAGCTTGCTCGCCTTGGGCAGGCTGCTCGGGCACGAGGAGCCGACGGTGCGCCTGGAGGCGGCTGCCATCCTAGAGCCGATTTACGCAGCCTCTCGCGATCACGAGGGCCTGCTCCGAGTCCTCGCTACGCAAGCGGACGCCAGCGACGACGCCGGCTTCGTCTCCCAGTGCTTCGAACGTTCCGCCGAAATCTGCGAAGACCTGCTGCAGGATCCGGCGCGAGCGCTCGCCGCCGTGGACCGCGGCATGCAGGCTGCGGCCAAGATCGGCGACGTGAGCAAATGGCTGGCGCGCCTCGAGCGCTTGGCACAGGCCACTGGCGATCGCAGAAGGCAGGTCCAGGTACTCACGAACGTCGCGCTCGACATGTACGATGTGGGCGAGCAGCTGAGCGTCCAGAAGCGGATCGCGGAGCTCGAGCGAGATGCGCTCGGCGATGCGGAAGCTGCCATCGCAGCGTACGGCAAAGCGCTCGAGCTGCAGGCGGACGACAAGGAATCGCTGCTTGCGCTCGAACAGTTGCACTGGTCGCGCCAGGAGTATTCACAGCTGCTCGACGTACTCGAGCGCCGCGAAGAGCTGGCGCAGGACGACGCGGAGCGCAAGGCACTCGCCTATCGCCGCGCGGACCTGTTCTCGAGCCGCATGGGTGAGGCCGACCGCGCCATCCAGACCTACGAAAGCATCCTCGATTTGAGCTTCGAGCCGCAGGCGATCGAAGCGCTCGAAAACCTGTACAGCGCCGGCGAGCGTTGGGACGACCTCGTCAATTTGACCCTGCGCCGGATCGAATCGACCGACCGCGGGGCGGCTGGGTTGCGGGTGAAGTTAGCCAGCATCCTGTGGGAGAAGCAGGGTGACCCCGAGCGCGCGCTCGATGAGCTCGAGCAAGCACTCGCGCTCGAAGGGCAGCACGGCGGCGCGATCCGCTATCTCGAATCGCGCCTCGACCAGCCGACCGCGCCCACGACGCGCGCACGCATCGCTGCGCTGCTCGAGCCGGTTTACATGCTCAAGTCCGACTATGCGAGCGTGCTCCGGGCGCTCGAGCTGCGCTTGTCGGGCGCGGAGGATGCGGGAGAGCAGCGCGACCTCTTGGTCCGCATCGCCAAACTTCACGAAGAACAGCGCGAGGACTACGGCGCCGCCCTCGAGGTCACCGCACGGCTTCTGGCTCTCGATCCGACGGATGGCGATGCGCTCGAGGAAATGGAGCGCTTGGCGAAGGTGGGTGGCAACGCGGTCCGCCTCGCGGAGCTCTTGGAAGCGGCCGTCCAGGCCGATACGCAGGACAGCGAGGAAGGGGCGCGCCTGGCGCGGCGTGCCGGCGAGATTTTTGCGGCGCAGGGCCAAGATGCTCGTGCGCTCACGCTCTTGCGACGTGCGCAGGCTCACGATCTCGAGGACCCGGCTCTGTTCGACTCGGTCGATCGCTTGCTCGTTCGCAGCGGCCAAGCAAAGGAGCGGGTCGACTTGCATCGCGTGGCCCTCGATCATCGCTACGAGGCACAAGAGCAGGTTCGCCTGCTCCACGTCATTGCCCAGCTCTCCAAGCAGGACCTGAAGGATCCCGACGGCGCCATCGAGGCCCACCAGCGTGTTCTCGACATCGACGAACAGAACGTGGTCTCGCAGGATGAGCTCACCGTCCTCTATGCTGCGGCCGGTCGCTACGAAGAGCTGAGTGAGCTGTACTTGCGCCGCGCCGAAGGTTTGGCGCCGCACGACGCAGCGCGTTATCGCTTGGCGCTAGCCACGCTCTACGCGAACCGCCTCGGCCAGCCCGAAGCGGCTCTCGACCAACTCGAAGAGATCGTGCGCGATTTGCCGCAGCACGAAGATGCCCTCGCTCGGATCGAGGCACTACGCAGTCAAGAGGCGCTCCGGCCGCGCGTGGTCGAGATCCTGCGGCCGATTTACGAGGGGCAGGGCGACTGGCGCAAGATCATCCGCCTGAACGAGGACCGCTTTCACATTGCCGAGGATGCGCACGAGAAGCTCGCCATCCTGCGTGAGACGGCCGAGCTCTGGGAGCTGAAGGGCGAGGACGCCGAGCGCGCGCTGCGCGTGTTTGCCGAAGGGCTGCGACTGGTGCCGGACGACGACGCCTGCCGTGCCGACGTCGAGCGCTTGGTGCTCGTGACCGCTCGCTGGCAGGAGCTCGGGGAGCTCTACACCGCGATCTTGCGCGACAATCCGGACCTTTTGGCTCGGCCGGAGATTCTGCGCCGATTGGTCGAGCTGCTCGACGAACGGCTGGATGATCCTCGGGCCGCGCTGGATCGCGTGGCCGAGCTGCTGGAGATCGACCCGACCGACGAGTGGGCACTCGGGACCATGACGCGTCTGGCCACTCTGCTGGCGGACTGGCCTTTGCTCGAGCGCTGCTTGAAGGCCCAGAGCGAGGCGCCGGCGTCCGAGTCGGAGCAGATTGCCACGCTGCTCCAGTTGGGAGAGCTGCGCCTGCTCACGCTCGCCGACGAATCCGGCGCGGTTTCGGCGTACGAGCATGCGCTCGAGATCGACGATCACAACGCCCGGGTGCTCGATCGTCTCATCGCGATCCACGAGAGTCGGGGCGAGGCTGGTCGCCTGGTGGATCTCTACCTCTTGCGCGTCGACACGGCGGACGCAGACGACGATTTGCGCTTCACGTTGCAGCGGAAAGCTGCGCGCCTGCTCGAGACGAAGCTCGGCGAACCGGAGCGCGCCATCGAGGCCCTCGGTCACGCGCTGATCGCCTACCCGGGTGACAGTGACACGATTGGCGAGCTCAACCGCCTGTACCGCGCCCAGAAGATGTGGTCCGAGCTGCTCGACAACCTGCGCTTGGAAGCCGGCACGGCCGACTCGGGCGACAAGCGCTTGACGGTGCGGCACGAAATCGCCCGCATCCTGGCGGCGGAGCTCGAGTCGTACGACGAGTCACTGGAAGCCTATGGCGTGGTTCTGGACGAGAAGCCGGACGACGAGGTCGCGCTCGACGCGGTGTTCGCCATCGCCAAGCGAGAAGAGCACCTCAGACCCCGCGCCGCCGATTTGCTCGTGCCCGCCCTGCGGCAGACCGGCCTCAAGAGCCGACTCGCGGCAGCGCTCGAGCTGCGTTACTCGACCGAGCAGGATCCGCTAGCTCGCGTCGAAACGCTGCGGGCGATTGCGCTCATCAGCGAGACCGATCTCGGTGATCAAAAGGCAGCGCTCGAGGCGCTCTTGCGCGCCATCGTCGACGCGCCCGACGCTCGCGACCTCTATGAGGAGCTCGAGCGGCTGGCCGGGGCCACCGGCGGCTGGGCGAAACTCGCCGAAGGCATCGCCGAGCGGGCCGCGGAAGCCTACGACTCCGAGCTTGCCGCGGAGCTTTGGGTGCGCGTGGCGCGCATCCGGGAGGTGCAGCAGAACCAGTTGCCCCAGGCCGTCCTTGCCTACCAGAAGGCCACTGACGCCGTTGGCGACCGTCAGGACCTGCTGGACGCCCTGGATCGACTATACAGCGCTCAGGGGAACACCGCGGCCGTCGTCGAGCTGCTCGAGCGCCGCATGGCACTCGCCGACACCGACGAAGCGCAGTCGAAGATCCTCACCCGACAGGGCCAGCTGATGCTGGAGAAGCAGAAGGACCCGGAGGAGGCCCTGCGCATGCTCAGGTCGGCTCTCGAGCGCGACGTGAACAACGAGGAGGCCGCCGAGCTCATGTCGCGCCTCCTAAAAAGCAAGGCGCATTTCGAGCAGGCCTTCGACGTGCTCGACGACGTCTATCGTCGGCGCTCGAGCGCGGCGCAGCTGTCGGCCCTGCACCAGCTGCGGGTCGACGCAGCCACGTCACCCAGAGAGCGCCTGGAGATGCGTCGCTCGTTGGCGGAGGTACTCGAACACGACTGCCTCGACCTACTCGCGGCCCAGCGCGTGCTCGAGGCTGCACTAGCCGATGATCTTGCCGACGTGGGCATCCAGGACGACGTGGAGCGCCTGGCCAACTCGTCGGGAGCGTGGAAGGAAGCGGCCGAGGCGCTCCTGGTGGCGGCGGAGACCGACCAGGCTGCGGACAAGGACGTTCGTCGGGATGCCGCGCAGCGGGCGGCGCTGTGGTTCCGCGATCGGGCCGAGGACAGAAGCGGCGCCGAGCGCGCACTCGTCGTGGCGCTCGCCATTTCGCCGAAGGACGAAGCGCTGCTCGAACAGCTCGATTCACTCCTCGACGTACCGGGTCGTGAGGCCGAACAACTCGCGGCCGTCGTGCGACGGGTAGCGCTGGCTTCGAGCGAAGGGGATCGGCTGGAGCTGCTCTGGCGTGCCGAAGGACTGGCCGACAAGCTGCACAAGGCGGACACCCAGGAAGCAACGCTGCGCTCGATCCTGGAAATCGAGACAGAAGACGCGCGGGCGCTCGAGAGGTTGACGGAGCTGCGTCGCGAGAGCGGCGACTTCGAGGAGACCTACGAGCTTTTGGTCCGGCGCGCGCAGGTCGAGAGCGATCCAGACCGCTTGCGAGCCTTGCGCGTCGATGCCGCCAACATCGCGCAGGCCGAGCTCGGGCAGCTCGAGGAAGCCACCAAGATCCTGGAGGCGATCTTCGAGGAAAGTCCGGACGACCAAGGCGCTCGGGATGCGCTGGCCGCGGCCTACGTCACGGGTGAGCGCTATGACGATTTGGATCGCCTGCTGCGGCGCTTCATCGAGTCGGCGACCACCGCGGCTGAGGTGGCCAGTCTGACCATTGTCCTGGCGCGGCTGAGAAAGCAGAGTTTCTCCGACACCGAGGGTGCCGTGGAGTTGCTCGAGCGCGTGTTCGGCGCCGATCCGACTCAGCTCGAAGCGGCGCAGGATCTTGCGGCCATCTACGAAGAGAGCGGCCGAACTGCCGATCTGGCGGGCTTGCTCGAACGGCAGCTGGAACTGCTTCGGCAGTCTGGCGACGGGTCTGGGGCGATCGCCCTGCAAAAACGGCTGGCCGCGTTGTACGAGGGGCCGCTCGGCGATCTCGAGCGGGCGGCGACCGCTTGGTCGAAGCTGCGGCAGCTCGAGGACTCCAGCGAGTCGCTCGAGTCGCTGCTCCGGCTCTACACGGCGCTCGGCAAGAAGCCCGACGCTGCCGAGGTGCTGGAGGCCCTCTCCGCCCGGAAGTCGGGGACCGAGGCGATCGATGTGCTGGTCGACTTGGCGCACTTGTACGCGGAGATCGGCGATGCCGAGGCGGTGGTCCGGAGCTTGGATCGTGCGCTCGCCGTGGAGCCGACGAGTCGCGAGCTCCGTGCTCGCTTGCGCGCCGAGTACGAGCGGGCCGGCGCCTGGACCTCCGTCGCGCTGATGATCCTGGCGGACGCGGAGGCGACGGACGAGAAGCGGACGAAGGTCGATCTGTATCGTGAAGCGTCGAGCGTCTACATCAAGCAGGTTGGGGATGCCGGGACTGGTGCGGACGTGCTGCAGAAGGCCGTCGACCTGGCGCCCGACGATCGCGGCCTTCTGCTCGATCTCTGCGATGCGGTGAGCTTGGCCGGCCGAGGCGCGGAAGCCGTCCAGGTCTTGGAGCGGATTGCGCAGAGCTTCGGCGGCAAGCGCTCCAAGGAGCTGGGCGAGATTCATCGCCGGCTCGCGAATGCGTACCTGGCCATGGGGCAGAAGGAGCAGGCGCTCGGCGAGCTCGACAAGGCCTTCCGCATCGAACCCGGCAACATCTTCGTGCTCCGGCAGCTCGGGGACGTGGCCATGGACAGCGGTGACATGGCCAAGGCACAGCAGATGTTCCGGGCGCTGCTCTTGCAGCGGCTGGACGGTCAGTCACCCATCACCAAGGCGCAGGTGTTCTGCCGGCTCGGTCAGATCCATCAGGCCCTGGGCGAAGGACCCAAGGCCAAGCAGATGTTCGAACGCGCCATCCAGGCGGATCCCCAGCTGGCGGAAGCCAAGGCTGGGCTCTCTGCAGTGAGCTAGGGCGCCTTTGCTGGGCGCCCCGGCCCGTTAGGGCGCCTTTGCTGGGCGCCCCGGCCCGTTAGGGCGCCTTTGCTGGGCGCCCCATGTGGCGCAGCACTTCCTGGAGGTCACTCCACACCTCACGCTTGGCGCTCGGCTGGCGGAGCAGGTACGCCGGATGGAACGTGGGCATGACGGCGATCTTGCCTCGGTACAGGCTGAACTTGCCGCGGTGGCGGGTGATGCCGCCCGTCTTGCCGAGCAGGCCCTCGAGCGCGGTCGCGCCCAAGGCCACGATCACGGTCGGCGCGAGGAGCTCGAGCTGCCTGTGCAAATACGGAACGCAAGCGGCCATCTCTTCCGGCGCGGGCTTGCGGTTGTCCGGCGGGCGGCATTTGACGATGTTGGCCACGTACACCTCGTCCCGCTCGATGCCCATGGCCGCGAT
>Ga0247744_1000152_pt1 | contig 14180 bp, 12 predicted proteins | sample UWRJS154409C5_FD_180946 | JGI IMG/M metagenome (GOLD analysis project Ga0247744, IMG submission 180946) | Soil microbial communities from Arlington Agricultural Research Station in Wisconsin, United States - UWRJ-S154-409C-5 | ecosystem: Environmental > Terrestrial > Soil > Agricultural land... | reverse complement strand
GGCGTACCCAGCTACGTGACCTCTTCTGCGTGCCGGGCATCGCCGCTTTGGCGATATAACCTAGGCTGGCGCGAGGTGCTCTTTGTGCCGCTTTCGTTCGAAACCTCGGATGAAAGATCACTATGAACTTGGGGGACCGAAGATGCTCACGACAAGAATCATTGCAACATTACTTTCGCTAGCGGCCGTTGCGACGGCGGTCATCGGCTGCGCGATCGAAACTGGGGAAGCCCCAGCGCAGAAGAGCGCAGAGATGATCAATGTTCCGACTTTGGCCAGCGGAAATTCAAACGCCGTGGCCATCTACCACTGGGAGAAGGCGACGTGCGACCCGTATCCTGACCTGTACGAATACTGGCCGCTCTCGGACGCGAACCAGGATGACTATGCCTACGATATGTGGTGGCCGCGCCCTTGCAGCGGGCGCGTCATCAGGAAGGATGGGAATGTCACGTTCATTCTCACGGCACGTCATTGCGTCACGGACAACGGCCTTCCAGATGGGCCAATCACGCCAGCAACGCCGCAGATTCCCCACATCTTGGTGACGAGCAAGCTTGCTCCGGGCGTTCTGGCAGCGACCGAAACAGGCGGCCGGGTACAGACAACGGGCGTGCCAACCGGCGTGCTCGCACCCGTCTATTTCCAGGACTATGCCAAGTACGGCGATATCGCGCTCCTTCGCGCCGACGGCGACCTACAGCCCCCGCAACCTGCGGAGCGTCGCGGTATCATGGCGTTCAGCGACAGCGAGTCCCCAGCGCTCGTTGGCTACAGCATCCTTCGCAGCTCTGGCTATGGCCGAGCGACCGAGGGGTCGTGTTGGGAGCATCAGAACAGCGGGGCCGGTCAACTGCGCACCGCCTCCGGATGGGAGGTGACGGCCCTCAACGCAGCGAAGGGACACTTCACGCACGACCTGCAGAGTAACAACTCTGCCGCGATCGCCGCCGGTGACTCTGGTTCGACCATGTACTTCCTGAACATCGCTCAGGGGTGGACAGCGATTCGAGACATCGGCGTGAACTCTTCTCCCACGGTGGCGTACGGAGGAACGTTGCTCCTGCCGTTCATCCAAGACGCCTTTCTCCGCGTATTCATGGTTTCTCTGGACAAGCTTTCGACGAATCTCGTCGTGGGCTCGGCCGGCACGGTTGGGAGTGTCATTACGCAGAACTACTCCGAGAGCACCTACAAGACCCACGCGAACTTCTACCGCGATACCGGGCAACTTCGCCTCGGGACGTATTGCATTCGCGACGAGGGAGCCGGCGTTACGGCGAAGCTGAGGGCCTGCACTTCGACCCGGGTGGCGTGGACGATGACGGTCCCTGGTCAGATCAAGAACGTGAGCAGCGGTCGTTGCCTCGCCCTCATGGACGATGGGGTCACGCTGTGGACCACGACGTGCCAAGCCAATTCCACGACATGGACGTTCACCGCGGACCACCTCGTTCTCTGACCTGAAGCGCCGCGCCGAACCCTGAGGAAAGTACACTCCATGGCTTCACGGCCATGGGGCGTTTCTTGCTCGGGCGCCAGGGAGTGCTCGCAGGACCTAGGTCCGACGCAAGAAAACCCCGAGCCATTACGGTCGGGGCTTCTTCTTCACCGGAAGGCTCGCTCTCCGTGCTCAGTTCATCGTGACGCTGTTCAGGCAGAAGTTGGTCAGAGTCTGAGCAGCATCCGTGCCGTTGACCTGGAGGAGCATGGCCTTGACCGGACTGCCCACGGTGAACGCCGGCGCTTGGGCCCCACCGTCCCAGCACTCCTTGGTGAAGCCGGAGAAGGGTAGCGCCGTGCCGGAGGCAGTAACGACCGCACAATAATCGGTGTTTCCAGACTGCAAGATGACGCGGACTTCGCCGGTCCCACCCGTCGCCGTGTAGTTCACGGTGATGCCGGTGCCGCTCGAAGTCCAGGTGCCCACAGCGCCGCCACTCGAGCCCTGCGAGACGTTCCAACCGATCATCACACCCGAATACGCATCGGTCGTCGCATCGTTCGCCGGAATTTCCGCGGTGGCGCAGATGGAGCCGCCCGTGAAGCAGTCGCTACCGTCGTCCATCGTGCAGGGGGGATCGATCGATTGGCCGGCGATGGGCATGCTGTCGCCGTCCTTGTTCATCGCCGTCCAGGTGAAGCCGCACAGCGTTCCGTTATCGAAGTAGCTGGTGGTGGAGGCTTCTCCAGTGCAGGCGGTGCCAGAGGTCGTGCCGCCGGTGCCAGCGACGACGCCGCCAGTGCCGGTGACGACGCCGCCCGTGCCGGTCACCACGCCGCCCGTGCCCGTGACGACACCGCCCGTACCGGTATGGACGCCACCAGTGCCGGTGCCGACGCCACCGGTGCCGGAGCCTCCGGTGCCCGTCGAGCCACCGGTACCGGAGCCGGAGCCACCGGTGCCACCGATGTGGTTGCTGCCAGCGGCGCTACAACCGAGCCAAACGAAACCAGCAAGTGAGAGCATCCCGAGGCGCAAGCGATTCATTACGTAACTCCAGTATCGAGCAGGCCGGTCACCAGGCTTGGCGACAAGGTCCGTGCGACGGGAACCTTAATTCCAGGAGGGAAGGGCATCCACAGGAAAATGACCAAACGGGGCCCATTGTGGAGCGGCGCTTGCCGGGACCGCCGATCATTCTCCCCGGGGCGGCGGGAAGCGAAATTTCTGCTCAGCCGACGCTCAAAAGCTCGACCTCGAACACCAGGGTGGCGTTCGGCGGGATGACCGGGGGGTAGCCGCGGGCACCGTAACCGAGCGCAGGCGGGATGGTCAGACGGCGCTTCCCGCCGACCTTCATGCCAGCCACCCCTTGGTCCCAGCCCTGGATGACTTCGCCAGCGCCGAGCTGGAACGAGAACGGTCGTCCGCGGTCGAGCGAGCTATCGAATTTTGAGCCGTCCGTCAGGCGGCCCGTGTAGTGGACGCTGACTGCTTGGCCGGCCTTGGCTTCGGCTCCGCTGCCGATTTCGAGGTCTTGGATGTCGAGCATGGCCCGAGGCCTATCAGGTGCCTTCCAGCTCCTCAATCGTCTTCGGGAAGTCGCCTTTGAGCAGGCGCGAGAGCGAGCGGTCCGCCAGGAGCTTGCCGCCCGTTTGGCAGCGGGGGCAGTAGTTGGTCTCGTTGTTCGCGTAGCGGATCCGCTGCACGTGCGTACCGCACACACGGCACGCCTGACCGAACTTGCCATGCACCGCCATCTCCGGGCGGAAGGCGGTCACCTTGTCGGGGAAGCCCTGCCCGACCTCACGCCTCGTCCGCTCCGTCCACTCGATCAGCGTCTGCCGGGTGGACACGTAGAGGCGACCGAGCTCGGCGTCCGTCAAAGACTGCGTCAGCTTGACTGGGGAAAGCCGAGCCCCAAACAGGATCTCGTCGGAGTAGGCGTTACCGATGCCGCCGAGGATGGCCTGATCGGTGAGCGCGCGCTTCAGCGTTCGATTCTCCCTCACCAGGGCCGCCCGGAACGCCTCTTCGCTCGCAGCGAGCGCATCCACGCCGCCGCGGTCCAAGCGCTTGGCCTCCTCCTTGCTGCGAAAGACGTGCAGGCTCGCGCGCTTCTGTGTTCCCTGTTCGGTCAGGATCAACGTTGCCTCTGCGAAGTCGAGCGCCAAGAGCCCCGTCTTGTTCGGCAGCGGGGCGCCCTTCTCGTGCAAGCGGAGGCGTCCGGCGATCATCAGGTGGAGCACGAGCCACAGGTTGCCTTCGAAGCCCAGGACCAGGCGTTTTTGCATGCGGCCCGCGCCGAGAAATCGCCGGCCCTCGATGGCCTCGAGCGGCGGCTCGGCGGTACGGACCAAGAAGGCGCTCCGCAGCCGGACCTTCTCCACCGCCTGGCCCCCGAGCAGGTCCGTGAGCCGCTCCGCGTAGATGGTGACGTCGGGTAGCTCGGGCATCGAGGTCGACCTTGGCCCGGGCGTCAGCTGGGCAGCATGGGCAAATGCCGGCTGCCGTGGGGATCACTGGCCAAGTCACCGGCATCGGGCACCGGACAGTGGGCGCAGCGCCCGTCGATGAGCGTGTACGCGTAGACGAGGGCCTGATGCGTGCTCGTCTGCCGGATGGGCTGCTCCACGAACAGGTTGTCTGCGCCCAAGCGCTCCGTCATTCCGGCGCGCTTCAGCGTTTGCAAGAGGTCGTGCCGAACCCCGCAGAACAGCACCGTCACGCCGCGCTCCTTCATGCCGATCAAGAACTGCTCGAGCAGGTTGAGCCCTACGGCGTCCGCATTGCGGGCACGCTTGAGGCGCAGGATGACGACGCGAGTTGCCGAGTCGACGCGATCTTCGATGCGACCGAGCTGAGCCTCGAGGCTGGCCGCCGCGGCAAAGAACATTTCACCTTCGAGACCGAAGATGACGATGCGCTGACACGGCTTGTCCTCCGCCAAGCGCTCGTGCACGTAGCCGGCGTTGGTGGCCACGAACTCGGTCAAGCGCGTGTGTCCCACCCGGGGCACGGCCATCATGAAGGAGCTCAGGACGCCGATGAGCACACAGAACTCGACCGAGATGAACACCGCCGACAGGCCCGTGACGATGACGATGGCCGCGTCGAAGCGACTCGCCCGCAGGTGATAGGCGAGCGTTCGCCATTCGACCATCTTGAAGGCCGTGACGATGAGGATCCCCGCGAGCGCCGAGCGCGGGATGAACCGCGCCAGCGGTGCGAACAGCAGGATCGTGGCGGCGACGGCCACCGCCGAGATCACGCCCGACCATTGGCTCACCGCGCCGGCCTGATGATTGATGGCCGAACGCGTCAGCGAGCCGGAACCGGGCATGCACTGGAAAAAGCTGCCAGTGAAGTTGGCCACACCCTCGCTCAGCACCTGCTGGTTGATGTCGAGGCGCTGGCGGGTATGAGCGGCAATCGCCTTGGCCATGGAAACGGCCTCGAGCAGGCCGAGCAGCGCCAGCGCGACTGCGCCTCCGGACATCCTGCGCAAGAGCTCGAGATCGAAATGGGGCAGCTGGAAAACCGGCAACTTCTGGGGAATGGTGCCCACGACCTTCACGCCTCGTGCGTCGAGCGCCTGCGTCCCCACGAGCGTGGCCGCCGCGACCACCACGACCAAAAGCTCCGGAAACAGCTTGAGGCCGAGTCTCTTCTTCAGGACGCGTAGGCCGAGGACGAGCGCGATCGTGCCCAGGCCGACCCAAGCGGTGGTCTCGTGGATGCCCCTCGCGTTCGCCCAAGTCTGATAAAAGCGGGCCAAGAACGCATCGTGCGTCCCGCCGGCGCCCGGCACTCCCAGCAAGTTCTTGGCCTGGTCGAGGACCAAGAGCGCACTGGCACCCGTCGTGAAGCCGAGGATCACCGAGTGCGAAATGTAGCGGCTCAGATCGCCCAGTCGCAGCGCGGCGATCGATAGCTGGATCACTCCGACTGCGAAGGTCAGAAGGATGGTGGTTGCGACCAGGGTCTCGGGTGTGGTGATGGGCGCCAGCACACTGACGGCTGCGATCGAGATGGCGTTCGTGGGCCCGTTGATGAGCTGCTTGGACGAGTCGAGCAGTGCGCCCATGAAGGTCATGACGATGGCGGTGTAGAGCCCGATCTCTGCCGGTAGGTCGGCAATGAGCGCGTAGGCCATGGCCTGTGGCACCGCGACGGCTGCCACGGTGAGCCCCGCCAGCACGTCGGCGCGGAAACTGGGCCAGCCATAGCCTCGCAGGGAGCCGAGCGCGGGGATGACCTTCAGCAGGCGATTGGTCCCCGCCGGGGTGCTGGCTGGAGCGCGCGAGTAGTACATGGCGACCGAGAGCGGCCAGCTTGGCACGCGCTCCGACCTCTCCGGAAGGCAGAGCCCGAGGGCTAGCCCCGGAGGGTAGCCCGAAAGCGGTCGCGCGGCGCTCCGGCCGCGTTCGTCATGAGAACCTGAGGGTGGAGCCGACCGGGATCGAACCGGTGACCTCCGCACTGCCAGTGCGGCGCTCTCCCAGCTGAGCTACGGCCCCAGGCAAGGAATCGATTTTTCGTGCTTCCGGGACCCGAGGGGCCCGGAAGGCCGCGGAACTTGGCACGAGAGCGGCGGCATGGCGAGGGGAAAATCGGGCCCCTGCACCACAAAATCCGATCACTCTTCCGAAGGCGGTTCGTCTGCTGGCGGCTGGCCAGCGGGAGCGGCACCTTCCTCGGCTGCCGGAGAGCCAGGAGCGGCCCCGGCAGCGTCGGCCTCATCACCGGCGGTGATGAGGAAAAATAGTGCTGCGGCGAGGAAGAGGGCCCCACCGAGCGCTGTGACCCAATAGGGCGTGTGGGGTTCGTCCGGGTCGAGTCCGGCCGGCTCCTCGTGGTCATGGTGCTCGGACGGGGCGTGCTCGGAGGCGGGGTGACCAGACATGACGCCGGCTTATCGGGCTCGGGGCGGATATCGTCAAGCACGTGGGGAACACCACGGGCCTCCTCGGAAATTTTACCGGGCCGGCGACTTCAGCCACACTCGGAGAGCTCGATCGGGCCCGCCAGACCCTGCCGCCTCGGCCCTCTCATCCGGCTCTCCATCCCGGCAATGTCCAAACAGCAACAGCAGCGTTACCGGGTCATCGAGCGCATCGCCGCCGGTGGCATGGCCGAAGTCTACCGAGCCGAGAGCGCCGGCGTCGAAGGCTTCAAGAAGAAGGTCGCCATCAAGCGCGTCTTGCCGCACCTCGCCGAAAAGCGCGAGTTCATGGGCATGTTCTTGGATGAGGCGCGTCTGAGCGCGCACCTCAACCACTCGAACGTGGTGCAGGTGTTCGACATCGGCCAGGGCGACAACACCTACTTCATCGTGATGGAGATGGTCGACGGGGCCGACCTCAAGGCCATCATCGAGTACCACCGAAGCCATGCGACTCCAGTCCCGGTCGAAGAAGCCTGCCTAATCTGCGTCCGCATCTGTGAAGGCCTGGCCTATGCGCACGAGCTGGTGGGCGAGGACGGTCTGCCCCTCGGCATCGTTCATCGCGACATGTCGCCTCCCAACGTGCTCATCACCCGCTACGGCGAGGTGAAGATCGCGGATTTTGGTCTCGCCAAAGCCAACTCGCAGCTCGAGCAATCCCAGCCCGGCGTGATCAAGGGCAAGTTCGGCTACTTGTCGCCCGAAGCGGCCCTGGGCCGGGATGTGGACGCCCGCACGGACATCTTCGCGGTCGGCATCATCCTGTGGGAGCTGTTGGCCGGACGGCGGCTGTTCTTGGGCAAGACGGACCTCGAAACCGTCAAGATGGTCCAGCGCGCCGACGTGCCGGACATCCGCCAGATCAATCCGAACGTTCCGCCCAGCGTGGGCAAGGTGCTGAGCCAGCTGCTCGCCGGTGACCCACGGGGTCGCTACCCCACGGCCGCGGCTGCCGGCCACGATCTGAACCAGGTCTTGTTCGGCCTGCCCCGCGCGGTTTCGTCGTTCGACATCGCCAAGCTGGTGATGCCGGTCCAGGAGCAGGCGCAGCGTGAGCGCCGACGTGTCCTGCGTCAGTCGATCATCGGAACCATGATCGATCAGGCGCTCTTCGAGTTCACGTCCGTGAAGGACGCCAGTGAGTTCGAGGCGTTCCAGGCCTCCTCGCCGCTCGATGTTCGCTCGTTCGCCGGCGTTTTGCCCACCACCGAGAAGGACGACAGCATGGACTGGGGCAGGGCCCTGCAGGGCGGAACGCCGCTCGCCGGTCAGGCCCTGGAGATCGGCAACCTGTCCGCGCTCGAGGATGCCGAGCAGGCCGGCCCTGACTCGGAGCCCCGGGATTTCGACGGTGACTCGGCTTCGGCCATCATGCCCGGAGACCTGGTCCACTCGTCCCGCAAGCCGGGTCGCCGCAGCGGGATCGTGGCGCTGGTGATCGCCGCGATCGTGGTGGCGGCGGGTGCCGTGGCCTACTTCGCCGGTGCCATCCCGAAGCCGCTCCTTCGTGCTGTTGGCCTCTGACCGCGCGGTCGGCACACCGCGCGGCAGTTCGTCGAGGGACTGAGCGCCGAGGGACTGAGCGCCGAGGGACAGTGCCCTGGTGGTCAGGGCGCGAGGGCGGACGTCGAATCAGCCTTTCGGCTTGTCGCCGGCTTCCTCGCCCTCGTCGTCCTCGTCGTCGTCCTCGTCGTCGTCCTCGTCCTCGTCCTCTTCGTCCTCATCCTCGTCGTCGAAGTCTTCGTCCTCATCCTCGTCGTCGAAGTCTTCGTCCTCATCCTCGTCGTCGAAGTCTTCGTCGTCTTCGTCTTCGGCTTCGTCGCCCGTCAGATCGAGCACGCTCTTGGTCGAAGCGGCGCGAGCGGCCTCGGCGTCCTTCTGCCGCTTACGCCTCGCTGCACGCTCTTCGGCTTCCTTCAGCCGTTCTTCCTCACGCTCGTGCTCGCGCTCGTGCTCGCGCCGTGCACGCTCTTGCGCAACACGCTGCAAGATCGCCTGCTTGGGTGCCAGAACGACTGCCATCGCGCGGCCCTCCATGGTGGGGGGTAGCTCGACGTTCGACAGGTCTTCCGCGCCCTTGGTGATCTGCTCGAGCTGGGCGCGAGCGATTTCCGGATGGGTGATTTCGCGGCCGCGGAAGCGACACACGACCTTCACTTTGTTCCCGTTTTCCAAGAACTTTCGTGCGGCACGCAGCTTCACCTCGAGATCGTGGTCGTCCGTCTTGGGCCTGACCTTGATCTCCTTGACCTCGACGACGGCCTGCTTGCGCTTGGTCTCGCGCTTGCGCTTGCTCTCTTCGTACTTGTACTTGCCGAAATCGAGGATCTTGCAAACCGGCGGCTGACCCTTGGGGTTGATCTCGACCAGATCCAAGCCTGCCTGCTGGGCGCGCTTCAGCGCCTCCGAGGTGGGCAGGACCCCCAAGTTCGACCCATCTTCGGCCACGACCAACACCTCGGGTACGCGGATTCGATGGTTGATTCGAACCTGCGGTGCCCGGGGCTCACCCCGCCGAAACCGTCGCCGCATCGTCATGGATTGTTTGCTTCGTTCCTTCCTCGATCATCGCACGTGCGCAAGCGCAGCCGCTTGCACGACCACTCTGCAGCAAAACCAGCCCGCAGTTGCCGGCGCCTCCGCCACATCAGCAGAGCTCATCGCTGCATGGCCCGGCTCGATAAGGCCCTGCTCAATGGGGCCCTGTTCGATGAGAACTTCGTAGGCGCGGACAGGATTGAACTGTCGACCCCTACCGTGTCAAGGTAGTGCTCTACCACTGAGCTACGCGCCTGTGGGTCGTGATGCGGAGATGGTCCCTGATCCCGCTGCCCTTGGACCGTTGGCCCTTGGGCGCCCTGCTTTTGGACAGCCGGCCAGCCGACAGGAGCGCATGCGGAAGGACAGCATGGCTGCCCGTGACTGCGCGTCGTGCGGCGGCTGGTGCGCGAAAGTCGCGTGAGCAGGGGGAATTTCCTGGGGGTTTGCAGGGGGCCACGCAATTAGCGCTGGGGCCCGGGGGTGTCAAGGATCCGGCGCTCGGGCCCGGTTGCCGCACTCGCGGTTTCTAGCTAGAAGCCGGCCCCTTCCGGCATTCCTGACCCGGAGCCCCCGCACCAGCCGTGCGAACCTGGGCGACCGACTCGGAGGACCGGCGATCTCACTCGGAGGAACCATTGGTACTCGCCCTGCAAACGCTCGCCCCGACTCCCAGTGAGGCGACGACTTCGGCTCCGGCCCACGCGCCCGAACCGGCTGGTCAAGCTGCCCCAGCGGGGGGCGGCCTGCTCGGAAGTCCACTCTTCTTCTTGGTGCTGTTCGTGCCGCTCATCGCGATGATGTTCTGGTCGTCGCGTTCGCAACAGAAGAAACAAGAGAAGGCCCTGACCGAACTGAAGAAGGGCGACTTGGTCCTGACTCAGGGCGGGCTGCGTGGTCGCCTCGTGGAGATGGGCGACCGCTTCGCGAAGATCGAGATCGCACCCGGGACCAAAATCGAGGTTTTGAAGTCCGCAGTGCTCGGCAAGGACGGTACCGAGACCGCCGCACAGCTGGAAAAGAAGTAATTGCCGTGGTGACCAGCGTCTTGATGGGAGTTTTTGGAGGCCTCGGCCTCGTGCTCGGCCTCTACGGGCTCGTGCAGCGTTCCGTGCGTTCTACGGCTTGGCCGGCTGCCTTGGCGGCTGGCGGAGCGGCGTTCGGCGCGCTCAGCGACTCGTTCTGGACCATGGCGAGCCTGGGGCTTCTGGCCCTTTGGCTCGGCTTCATGTCGCTCCCGATCGGCGAGTCCGGGTGGCGCTTCCGCTTCGGCCTGGTCAAGGTCACCGGCATCCTCGGCTTTCTGTTGCTCTGGCCGAGCTTGGACAGCATGACCGGCGGGGCGGTGCCCTGTCCGAAGTGGGTGCAGGATCGCATCGGCGCTCGCCTGGTGGCCGGGCTCGACCTGCGCGGCGGACTACGGCTGGTCTACACGGTCGACGTGGCCGAGGCGGTCAAGGACAAGCGCGACGCCTACTACGAGGAAATGCGGCGTGAGCTGGCCAAGCTCTATGCCGGCCACGAAGGGGACGACGCGCCGAAAGAGCCGGTCTTGATCAAGCTGCGCGAGCTCGTCGAGCTGTCCGCGCCGCGTAGCCCGGCCAACATGATCAAGCTCAGCCTGAAACCAGGCGCCGATGCAGCCAAACTCGACGCCCGCTTTCGTGGAGCCTTCCAGGCCGACCTCGAGATGCGTCGCATCGATGACAAGAACTTCGAGTTCAGCGTTCGCGAGTCCACCGAGACTGGCATCCGCGAGCGAGCGGTCGCGCAGGCCAAGGACATCATCCTGCGTCGCGTCGATTCGCTCGGTTTGCGCGAGGCGGCCGTCTCCACGCGCGACGAGGACATCATCATCGAGGTGCCGGGGCAGGACGAAGCGAGCTTCCAGGAGATTCGCGAAATCATCAGCCAGACGGCGCGACTCGAGTTCAAGATGGTCGACGACGAGTCGCCTTTCTTCCGCGAGCTCAGCGAGCGGGGCGCCTCCACTTCACTGCCCGACGGGCTCGAGTTCCGTAGCGAGCAGGTATCGGTCGGTGTGGACGGCAAGGGCGAGCAGATGGTGGCGGTCGGCACCTATGCGTACCTCCCCATGCTGCCGGAGGAAAAGAGCGAGCAGACCCTGCGTCGCTTGCGCGACTGGGCCGATACCCTGACGCCACCGGCCGATCGCGAGATCGGCTTCGAGGTCGTGCGGCAGGTGGTCGACGAGGCGACTCTCAAAGAAGAAGAGGTCGGCTGGCGCACCTTCCTGCTCAGGGCGCAGACGGAAATCACCGGTGACCAGGTGCGCGACGCTGCGGCCATGCCCGATCAGTCGACCCGCACCCTGGGTGGCTGGTACGTGGCGCTCACTTTCACCGACCGCGGTGGCGACGTTTTCGAAGAGATCACGGCCGACAACATCAAGCGGCGCTTCGCCATCATCCTGGACGGCAAAATCGAAAGCGCGCCGGTCATTCAGGACCGAATTGCCGGCGGACATGCCTCGATCACCATGGGCTCCAGCGACCCCACTGTGCAGCTGCGCGACTCGCGCAAGTTGGAGCTCGTCCTTCGTTCGGGCGCCCTCCCAGCCCCCATCTCGCCCTCCAACGAGCAGCGCATCGGACCATCCCTCGGTCGCGATTCGATCGAGCTGGCTCTCCAGGGCGCTGCCGCCGGTGGGCTCTTGGTGCTCGCGTTCATGTTCTTCTACTACCGACTCGCCGGCCTCATCGCGGACATCTCGGTGGTCACGAACGTGTTCTTGCAGCTGGCCATCCTGGCGTCGTTCGGTGCGTCCATGACGTTGCCTGGCATCGCGGGCCTGGCGCTGACGGTCGGCATGGGCGTGGACGCCAACGTGCTCATCAACGAGCGAATTCGCGAGGAAATAGCGCTGGGCAAGAGCCCGCGGGCCGCCGTGGACATCGGCTACAACAAGGCATTTTCCGCCATCATCGATGGTCACCTCACGACGCTGATCGCCGGCATCGTGCTGGCGCAATACGGGACGGGTCCGATCAAGGGCTTTGCGGTGACGCTCATGGTGGGCGTTGCAGTATCCGTCTTCACCGGTGTGCTCATGAGCCGGACGTTGTTCGACATTTGGGTTCGTGCAGTCGGTAAGAAGGGCAGCTTCTCGCTGGGCTGAGTTTTTTCGGGCAAGGTCATGCAGTTCTTTCCTGTTGGTAAAGTCTACGACTTCATGGGTCCGCGCTGGTACTTCATCGGTGCCAGCGTACTGCTCGTCGTCGCGTCGCTCGTCATGTTGGTGTGGCCGGGGCCCAGGATGGGCACCGATTTCGCAGGCGGCACCGAGGTCGAAATCGCCTTCCAAAAGGCCGTTTCCCCCGAGCAGATTCGCGACGCGGTCGAGAAGGTGGGCCTCTCGCGCCCGGACGTGATTCGCGTTCAGGACCCGAAGAATGCCGTCCACTTTCTGATCCGCGTCCAAGACGTGTCGACGATCGGTGACGACGTCCAGCGCGCGGTCGAGAAGCGGCTGTGCTTCGGCGAGGGTGCAGCTACCGATTGTGCTCAGATCCCAACCGAGGTGAAGTTCAGCCCCGGTGGCGAGAAGATCACCCTGCGTTACGACGTCGAGCCAGACCTCGGCGCGCTGCACAGCGCAGTCAGCGGCATCGACGGCATCAATCTGCGCCCGGGCGAGAACAATCCCTCGCTGCAGAATGCTCGCGACCACCGGGTGGAGGTCGCGCTGATGGGCAAGAGCGATCAGATCATGGCGGCCTTCCAGAAGCACTTGCCGGAAGGCACCACCCCCGAAGCCGCGCTGCGGACGGAGTGGGTGGGCCCGAAGGTCGGCGCGCAGCTGCGCGACTCCGCCATCAAGAGCATCGCCATCACCCTGCTGCTGATCCTGGTCTACGTCGCCTTTCGCTTCGACGTGCGCTTCGCGCCAGGTGGAATTTTGGCTTTGGCGCACGACGCCATCGGCACGCTCGGCATCCTGATGATGCTCGGCAAGGAGTTCAACCTCACCACGGTGGCGGCGATCCTCACCATCATCGGCTTTTCGGTGAGCGATACCGTCGTGGTGTACGATCGCGTGCGTGAGAATCTCGGCAAGGTCCGTGGGGCTAATTTCGCGGATCTGATCAACCTCAGCATCTCGGAGATGTTGGGCCGGACGGTCCTCACCAGCGGTACCGTGCTGATGGCGATCTTCTGCTTTTTCATCTGGGGTACCGGCGTGCTCAAGGACTTTGCCCTCAGCATGACGATTGGCCTGATTCTCGGCATGTACTCGTCGATCTACATTGCCCTCCCACTCACCGAGTGGCTCGATCGCGCCTTCTTCCAGAAGGCCAAGGCTCAGAAGGCCTGAGCGGTAGCGGGCCATTTGCAGGCGGACTCGAGTGCAAGCACCACGAGGCCTGCGTAGTCGGACCATCGGCGCTTACCTGGATGAGCGCGGGATCGCCCCAGGTCCTGGTCGCGATGCATTCTTGCATCCGCGCCTGGCCAGCCTCACACCACCGGCCGGCATGGCCGATCGCGAGCTGGCGGCGCGGCGGCTCGCAGCTGCCATTCGCAAGGATGAGGCGCTGGTCGTGTTCGGCGACTACGACTGCGACGGGATGACGGCCACCGCCATCCTCGCCGGAGGCTTGCGACGCCTGGGGGCGCGCGTGACGACGTGCTTGGCCAGTCGCTTCGATGGTGGCTACGGCGTGTCACCGCAGGCGCTTGCGCGAATCGAGGCATCCGCGCCTGGGCTCGTGGTCACCTGTGACTGCGGCTCGTCCGACCACCAGGCCGTCGCCGCGCTGCAGGGGGCGGGCGTGGATGTCATAGTGGTCGATCATCACCTGGTGCCGACCCAGCCATTGCCGGCTCTGGCGTTTTTGAACCCGCATCGGCCCGACTGCCCGTTTCCGTTCAAGTGGCTCGCCTCCTGCGGCCTCGTCTTGTCACTACTCGGCCAAGTGAGGGCCGAGCTCGAGCGGCCGCTCGACCTGCGCGACTATCTCGATCTCGTCGCCATTGGCACCGTCGCCGACGTGGCGCCGCTCGAGGGCGACAATCGCACGCTCGTCCGTGCGGGTTTGGAGCGGCTCGCCAAGCCGGAAAGGCCAGGACTACGCGCCCTGCTCGAGCTTCTGGGCGTGACGGGAGAGTTTCCGGTCACCGCTTCGGACATCGCCTTTCGCATCGCGCCGCGCCTGAACGCCCCGGGTCGGCTCGGCGCGCCCGACCTGGCGCTCGACCTGCTCTTGGCGGAGAGCCTGACCGATGCCC
>Ga0247744_1000151_pt1 | contig 14210 bp, 10 predicted proteins | sample UWRJS154409C5_FD_180946 | JGI IMG/M metagenome (GOLD analysis project Ga0247744, IMG submission 180946) | Soil microbial communities from Arlington Agricultural Research Station in Wisconsin, United States - UWRJ-S154-409C-5 | ecosystem: Environmental > Terrestrial > Soil > Agricultural land... | reverse complement strand
TCGTCACTGACGGCTTGTCCCGCGATGGCGGCGGGCAGCGCCATGGGATGCGCCGTCAGCGGCAGGTGCTTGAAGACGATGCGCAGCGTTTGGGCGTCGCACTTTTGGCGTAGCGCCAGCAAGTGCGAAAACGTCTCCCGACAGCCGTGACACGAATAGTCCAAGAACGCGATCACGGTCACCTGCGCCGTCGGCGAGCCGAGCCGAGCGTCATCGGCTTCGACGGGTACGGGAGTCCGCGGTTCGCCGGGGGCGAGGATGCCGGCCGCAGGCGAGGCCTGGTCGTTCGGCTTGCTGGGGGCAGTTTTCTGCTCGGGCGGGCGCGCGCTCGAGCACCCAAAAATCGCGAGTGCGAGGAGCCAGCCTAACCTACGTCGCCACATGCACCCCGTGCTAGCCGTGCTCGCGTCCGAGATCGACGGGCAGGGTGACAAAAAGAAACGAGCGGCACCCTGATGGGTGCCGCTCGGCTCGATTTGCTCGCGAGTTGTTGGCTCGCTAGCTAGCTCAGAGGTCGGCCTTGGCCAGCGTAATGGCCTTCTTGAACGCACCGAACGGCTGCGCTCCGCTGATGAAGTAGCCGTTGATCACGAAGCCCGGCGTGCCGCTGATGCCGGCCTTCTTGCCGGCCTCGGCGTCCGCCTCGATGCGCGCCTGGTGCTTGCGGTCGTCGAGAGCCTTTTTGAACGCCGTCATGTCGGCGCCCAGCTCTTCGGCAAACTTCTCCAGGTTGGCGCGCTCGATACCACCCGGCTCGCGCTGGCTGGCGAAGAGCTTGTCGTGGTACTTCCAGAACGCTTCGTCACCCTTCTGCTTGTACATTTCGTACGCAGCTTCGGCGGCGAGCGGTGCGTTCTTGTGGAAGGGCAGCGGCATGTTGCGCCACACGACCTTCACCTCTTTGCCGTACTTCTCCATGATCTGAACCATCGTCGGGTTCACGCGCGAGCAGAACGGGCACTCGAAGTCCGAGAACTCCTGAATGACGATCTTGGCCGACTTGCTGCCCTTGACCGGCGAGTCGCCGGGAGCCGCATCGATCTCCTTCTTGGGGGGAGGTGGCGGAGACTTCCCCTCCTTCAGGATCTCGTCGTAGACCTTGGCGCGGGCGACGCCGCTGGCGACCATCTTCTTGGCCTTGGCCAGCTGCGTGTCGATGACTTCCTTGAACTTCTCGAACGGCTGAGCGCCAGCCATGCGAATACCGTTGATGAAGAAGTGCGGGGTGCCGCGAGCTTCGAAGTCCGTGGCGAGATCCTGCGTCTGCTCGAACTTCTCCGCGTAGCGGTCGGCCTTGATGGCGCTGTCGATCAGCATCTCGGGCACGCCGAACTCTTTGGCAACGGCCTTCAGGTCCTCGTCTTCGAGCTTTGGCTGAATCTCGAACAGCTTGTCGTTCATGGCCCAGAAAGCCTGGTTGCCCTTCTGCTTGAAAACCTCGCGTGCCGCGTTCGACGCAGGCTGCGCGCGGGGATGGAACGGCAGCGGGTTATCCTTCCACACGATGCGCACGTCGTCGCCGTAGGTGTCCATGATCTGCTTGACCGTCGGACCGACGCGCTTGCAGAACGGGCACTGGAACTCGGAGAACTCGATGATGGTGACGAGCGCGTCCTTGCCGCCCTTGACCGGGTCGTCCTCGAAGACCGGGACCGCCCACACGGTGTTGTCCTGTGCGGGTTCCTGGGCGTCCTTTTCCTTGCCCGCAGCAGCCGGTGAGGCCTTGGCGTTCTTGGCCACGAGCGTCGGATAGACTTCGCTTGCCTTGGTGCCCGAGTCGACGAGCTTCTTGGCTTCGGCCAGCTGCTGGTCGACGATCTCCTTGAACTTCTCGAACGGCTGTGCGCCCGACAAGGTCACGCCGTTGATGCGGAACGCCGGCGTTCCGCTGGCTCCGACCTTGGAAGCCATCGCCATGTCGGCTTCGATCTTGGCGCCCTGCTTCTTGGACTTGAGCGCCTCTTCCATCTTGGCCGGGTCGACGCCCGATTCCTTCGCCCACTTCTTGAAGTTCTCGTCGTTTAGGCCCGAGCGATTCGCGAAGGCCAGATCGTGGAACTTCCAGAAGGCTTCGCTGCCGCCGAGCTCGAACACGGCGATGGACGCCTCGTGTGCCGGGCGTGCGTTCTTGTGGAAGGGCAGCGGATGGTGCTTCCACACGATGCGCACCTTTTCCGGCCCGTAGTCGGCCTTGATCTTCTTCAAGGTCGGCAGCACGCGTGAGCAGAACGGGCACTCGAAGTCGCTGATTTCGACGATGGTGACCGGTGCGTCGGCGTTGCCCCAGGTTGGGTCCTCGGCGGACACGGGGATCACGGCCGACGAATGGTCGGCAGCCCCAGCGTTCGCAGCGTTCTCGGCCGCAATGTTCACGCCGCCACTCTTGGCAATGCCCCACATCAGGAACATGCCAGCGAGGAACGACATGAAGAAACCGACGATTGCAGTTCCTTTGTTCATGATTCTCTCTCCGTCTCTATCGATTCTTTTACTTGTTGATGGTGCTCCGCTCGCGCGAAGACGATTCGTTGCTTGGTCGTGGCGGCAAGAGACCGCTCCCGAAGCCGGGGCAGACTAGAGGTCGCCTCCCGATCCGGCGGGCCAAGGTGAAGGCAGCCGGGACGGGTGGGAAATGCGCAAATTGGGCAGGGTGGGGACGGCCTCGCGGCCGTCCTAGGATCGGGGCGGTCTTTTGGACCGAGCTCGATGCTCCTCACCAGGGCTGGGCAAGCCGGCCGAAACCGGGTTCGTGCTCGCCGTGCGCGGGGGAAAGGGAATGAGCGCCTGGAGGACGGCCGACTTTTCCAGCTCGACCTTGGTCACGGCTGGGCGATCCGTGGGCAATCCCGGGACGCCGTGTTTGAGCTCCTCGGTGGGCGGCGCGCACGGGGCGGCGACGGCGTCGCTGCCGGGGTAGATCGGCGGCGGGGCCGCGATCGACTGGGCGGAGGTGCCGCACATGCCGACGGCCCGCTGATCGGGCGGTGGGGAGCCCTCGTCGGCGAGCGCCACGGTGGGGGACGCCAGCCCGATCACGCCGTGCACGATCACGCACTGCACGGCGGCCCAGAGGAGCCGCCGGAGCTTCGTGGTCCAGCCGGGTGCGCGAGGGGTCATCTGGGAGGCGCGGCGGAGCATAGTCGCCGAGCCTGGAAAACCAACCAGACACCTGTTTCGTTTCCGCGACCCCGTTGTTCGGCCAGGAGGCCGACTGACCTGTCGTTTTCTTGTCCACTTTATCCTACATTGGCACCATGGGGCCATGAGCGAGCATTTGGACCAAGCCTCGAGCCGAGCCGACGCAGACCAGGGGCTCTTGCTCGGTTGCGACCAGGACACTCTGCCGCGCCATCTGGGCCGCGTGCTTCTGCTCAAGCGACTGGCCCGCGGCGGCATGGGCGAGGTCTACCTGGGCGCCACGGGCGGCATCGAGGGCGCCGAGCGCCCTTGCGTGGTCAAGACGATCCGCCGCGAGCACGTGACCGATCGCTCCTTTCGTGCGCGCTTCCAGGACGAGACGCGCATTCAGGCCCAGCTCCAGCATCCGGGGGTCGCGCAGATCTTGGACAGCGCCACCACCGACGACGGGGCGCCCTACGCCGTGGTCGAGTACATCGAAGGTCGTCACCTCGGTGAGGTTCTGGCGCGCAGCAATCAGCTCGGGGTCGCCATCGCTTGGGCCGATGCCGTCGCGGTGGGCATCTCGTTCGGCGACGCGCTCGCTCACGTGCACGAGCGGACCGATGCTTCGGGGCGCCCGCTCGAGATTGCGCACCGCGATCTGAGCCCGCAAAACGTGATGCTCGGCTACGCCGGGGACCTCAAGCTGATCGACTTCGGCACCGCTCGCGGCGAAAACCGCCGCAGTCGCACGGTGTCAGGCATCGTGTACGCCAAGCCGGGCTACGTCGCGCCCGAGGTGGCCAACCAGAACCCGGGCGGCGCTCCGGCCGACCTCTACGCCTTTGGCGTGATGCTGTGGGAGCTCCTGGCCGGTCATCGCTTCCTGCAAGGCGACGCCGTCGAGCACCAGGCGCTGGTTGCCGAGGGTCGACGTCCGCTGCCGGCATTGGCTCGTCAGTGCGGGGCCCCCCAGCAGCTCGACGCCATCTTGACCCGCTTGACAGAAAGCGACCTGGACAAGCGCTATGCGAACGCGCGTCGCGCAGTCGTCGAGCTGGCCGAGCTGCTCAAGCAGGCGCCTTCTTTGGCCGATGGCGACCGCAGCGTGCGCGGACGGATTGCTCAGCTCATGGGCCGGCTCTATCCCGCCGAGCCCGCACGCAGCCGGGCCGACTTCGCTCGTCGCATCGCGGAGGCCCATCGGGACGACAGCGAGGCGTCGTCGCGGTCGACCCGACCGGGCGTGCCGGAGCCGTCGCCGGCCCCGAACTCCGTGCGGAGCGAGGGGGCGGACGGCCTGCTCGCCGGGACCCGCTATCGCCTCACCAAGGTGCTCTCGCGTGGTGGCATGGGGGAGGTCTGGGAAGCCGTGCACGTCGATTTGGGGCGCCCGGTAGCGCTCAAGCTCATCGTCGAAGAGAGCTCGCGCTCGCCCGAGGCCCGGCAGAGGTTCCGCGCGGAGGCGCGCTCCGTCGCCCGCCTGGACCATCCGGGCCTGGTGAAGATTCACGACTTCGGGGTCAGCGCCGATGGCCGCTGCTACTGCGCGATGGAGCTCTTGGCGGGCGAGACACTCGAGAAGCGTCTGGAGCGCGGTCCGCTGCCCTGGCGTGAGGCAGTGGCCTTGACGATCGAGGCCGCCAACGCTCTGTCGGCTGCCCACGCCGCCGGCGTCACCCACCGCGACATCACGCCGAGTAACCTGTTTCTGACCGGGCAGGGCGCGATCAAGCTCATCGACTTCGGTGTGGCTGGCAGCCTCGAACGCAGCTCCGAGACCAACGGGGGCGCTCCGCTCGTGGTCGGGACGCCAGAATACATTTCCCCCGAGCAAGCTGCCGGCGCGACGGCCGACGCACGCAGCGACCTCTATTCCCTGGGCGTCGTGCTCTACCAGGCGCTGACCGGGACGGTGCCGCATCCACTCGGACCAGGTGGCTCGCCCACGCTCGCCGCCCTGCTCACGGCAAAGATCACGATCACACCTCCGCGCCCGTCTCTGCGCAGTGTGGGCGGAGGCATTCCCCCGCGCCTCGATCGCATCGTGCTGTCCGCACTCGAGCGCGACGCCGACCGGCGACCATCGACTGCTCGGGCGCTGGCGACGGAGCTGGAAGAGCTCTTGCGCGATGGTCCGCGTCGTCGCCCGCAGCTGGTCATGGCCATGGCCAGCGCACTCGTTGCGGTCGGCGGGCTAGCCCTGGGTGTGAGCTCGCTCCTCGCCGGGTCGGCCGACGCTGCAGCACCCACCGCGCTGGCAGCTCAGAGCGTCGACATCGAACGCCTCGTCCTTGCCGTGCAGAACACGCCTGAGCCGAGCCGCGAGCAAGAAGCGCCGGAACCGGCCGAGGCGGACGTCGAGGCCGAGCCGGCGCCGCTGAAAGCCGAGCTCGCCAGCATCGCCCTGCTCGGCGAGCGCGGACAGAAAATTCGAGCGCATCACGAGATGAAGGCACTGGCCGCCCAACATCCGGCGAGCGTGTCCGTTCAGGCAGCGCTCGTGGCCACCGCCCGCGGCGTGGGCGCGTGGGGTGAAGCCATGGTCGCCGCGCGCCGCTGGGTCGAGCTGGAACCCAGCGCCCAGAGCCTCCTGGCCCTTGCAAAGTTGCAACGAGCGACGCTCGACCCCGCCGTCACCGAGACGTTGCGCCAGGTTCTGGCTCTCGAGCCCGAGCACGCTGAAGCCCGCCGTCTCCTCGACGCCCAAAGTCAGAATCGCGTCGCCGCCCGCTGAATCGCGCCCCGGCGGAGCGGGTGCGTTGCGCCCCGCTTTCGGCTATCCAGGCCGCCTGGCGTGGGCCTTTCGCCTAGCCGGGCGATCCGATGGCTGCTCCTCCCTCGCTGGCTCCCCGAAATATCGTCACCAGCGGGAACCCGTACGGCATCGTGCTTCGCCTTGCACTGCCCACGGTGCTGGCGATGGTGTCGCAGAGCGTCGTCAACGAGGTCGACATCGTGTTCTTCTCGATGCTCCCGTGCCCGGAGTCGTCGACTGCGCAGGCAGCTTTATTTCCCTGTCTGATCATCTTGTGGGCCTTCGGTGGCTCGCTGTCGGCCATTTCCGTCGGCACCCAGGCCATTGCCGCGCGGCGTTATGCAGAGGGTGACCGCGAGCGTGCCGGGGCGGTCTTGCTCAACTCCTGGGTGTTTTCCACCGTCGCGAGCATCGTCTTCACCGGGATCGGGTTTCTGGCTCTACCTGCGCTCCTCTCGGTCGCCATCAAGATCCCGACCGTCCGCGAGGCTGCTCAAGAATACCTGCAGTACCGGATGTTCGGCATCACCTCGATGGTGGTGACGTTCTCGTTCAAGGCGTTCTTCGACGGGCTCGGCCGCACCCACGTTCACATGTGGAGCGCCATCGTCATGAACGTCATCAACGTCGTGCTCTGCTACGCGTTCGTGTTCGGCAACTGGGGCGCGCCGCGCATGGGCATGGGCGGTGCGGGCGTAGCGGCGCTCTCGGCCACCTGGGTGGGCCTCTTCATCATGGTCGCCTGGGTGCAGAAGAAGAAGTACCGCAGGCAGTACCATCCGTTTGCGCTCCGCAAGCTCGACTACGGCCTCATCCGGGACATCCTGCGCCTGTCGATTCCGTCGGCCGTGGCCACGGTGGCCGTGATGAGCGGGTTCTTCTTGTTCTCCATGATCGTGAGCCACCTGGACTCCGTCATGGGGTCCAGCGTCGTGCAGAAGGGCGGCTGTCAGGCCGAGGGCGGAGAAGCGGTGAATAGCGCGGCCACGACCCTCATCGTGGGCGTGCTCAAGCTCACCTTCACGGCCTGCCTGGCGTTCGGTACGTCCACGGCCACGCTCGTCAGTCAATCCTTGGGCGAGAGCAATCCGGACAAGGCCGTGCACTTCGGCTGGGTCTCGGTCCGGCTTGGCCTCGTGATTTTCGGCGTCGTGGGCGTGCTGGAAGGCATCGTGTTCCCCGAGCAGATCGTCGCCTTCGTTTCCAATAGCCCCGCCGTCCAAGAGGCAGCGCTCATGCCCATGCGCATGATGGGCATCGTGACCCCGCTCATCGCCGTCGGCATGATCCTGACGCAAGCCTTGTTCGGCGCCGGCAACAGCCTGTTCGTCATGGTCGTCGAGCTCGTGCTCCACTTCACCTGCCTGGTGCCGCTGGCCTGGATCCTCGGCATCACGCTCGGCTTTGGCCTGATGGGCATCTGGAGCGCCGCGGTCATCTATGCGGCTCTCCTGACGGCCGTCATGGCCGTCAAGTTCGCGCGCGCCGAGTGGCGGCACATCCGGATTTGACGATCAGCCGCCGATGACCGCCACCACCTCGCGGCGGTGGCTGGGCAGGTGGGCTACCCGGGGAGTTTGGCCGAAAGCGCGCTCGAGCTCGACGAGTACCTTGGGCAGGGTGTCCACGGCCGCGCTATCGTTCAGCTTCAGCGTGAGGATGGCGCCGCGCAGGGTCTTTTTCACGAGCGCGCGTGCGCGCAGGAGCTGCTGCACGGCCACCGGTGGCGCAAGGTTCATGTCGCTCACGAGCCAGCTCACGGGCGAGGGGAGGCCGCCGACGTCAGCTGCCGTGAGCGACTGCGCGGTCCGCTCGATGTGTCGCAGAAGCAGGCGCTTCTCCTGAGCCAGAGGTGCGAGCCGTGCGTCCATCTTCGCCGGATCGACCGCGACGACCGACAGGCCGCGTTCGAGTAGCGCCAAGGTTGCGCCACCGGGAGCAGCCCCGAGCTCGAGTACCGTGTCGCCCGTTGCGAGGTGGATCCGGAAATGCGCGAGTGCTTCGACCAGCTTCGAGTAGGCCCGGGACGGAGCGGCTTCCGGCGGCGCGACCCGCTCCGTGGGCCTCGTTGCACCCGCTAGGCGTGCAAACACCCAGTAGCCGTACTCGGGGTGCGCAGCCGGCGGCACCAGGACGCAGAGCTCCTGCTCGGCCGACCGCGCGCCGTGAAGCGCTGCCCGGATGTATCCCTCCACGCGCTCGAGCTCGCTTCGGTCGACGGGCTCCTCGTCTTCCGCCGTAGGCCAGGCGCAAGCCCCGATCTCGGGCGGTGAGGGCCAGGCCTTCTGCACGAGGGGCGCGACGTCGTCCAACGTCTTGGTGCCCCCCAAGGACAGCCCGCTCAGGACGGCGAGGTGACTGCCAATCCGCGTGGCGGTCGTGAGATCCGACTCCGACTTGAATGTGAGGAGCCCCGGTCGACTGAACGCGAACCGGAGCTCCGGGTGCCGCGACAAGACCTCGTACTTCAGGAGGTCCTGGCAGTCGGGAGCGCCCGCGCACAGCCAAAATCGAGTCTGGAGAGGCGCCACCGGGCCCTTTTAGCAGGGCCTGACTGACCGCTCGAAAATACCCGCAACGAAACAGAACACCGGCCGAACCAGCCCACGTGACCCATCTGGTTCGACGGCTCGGCTCGCTCCTCGCCCTCCTCGGCACGCTCGCGTCCTTGGGCTGCTCGGGTGCCGAGGCCGATCGCGCCTCCGGCGAGCAGATTCGGGGCCTCGTCCCGGGTGACGTCATCTTGGTCACGGACCAGACGGGCTCCCTGCTCGGCGAGTTCGACGAACGAGGGAACCGCCTGACGACGGTCTCGCTCGCTCCGTACGGGTTTGCCCGACAGGACGATTCGCACGAGACGCAGAAACACGCTGGCGCGCCGCGTGACGCAGCGGTCGACCTCGATCACATGGGCGCGCGTTTCTACGCGCCCGACCTCGGCCAGTGGACCAGCGCCGACCCGATCGCCCTCAGCGACCCCAATCGCCTCGTCACCGCAGAATTCGGCGCCGCCCATCCCTACGCCTACGCGAACCACCGGCCGGTCATCGCGGCCGATCGCGGAGGGCAGTTCTGGCACGTCGCCGTAGGCGCGCTGATCGGCGCATCCTGGGCAGCCGGCGCCGAAGGCTTCAGCCAGTACCTCGAGCACGGGCGCATCGTCGATCCGGGTCGCATTGGAGCAGCAGCCGCGGGTGGCGCGGTCACAGGAGTTCTGACTGCGCTGAATCCAGCAGCCGGCCTAGTCCGCATGGCGGCAGCCGACGTCGCCGGAGGGCTCGTCGAACGCGGCATCGCGAGTGGGGGACGAGACGTCGGGACGTTCGGGGACGCGGCGGCGGATGCGCTCGGATCCGTTGGCGGGAAGTCGTTGGAGGCTCTGGGGAGTGCGGCGAAGAAGGCAGCTGGCTCATCCAAGAGGTTCAGCAAGGAGAAGCAAGCACTTGTCGACATGGCCCAGGCGGACAAGAAGACTGGTATCACCAAGGCTGATATGGAAGCGTACATTGAGCTGAATAATGGCCTCCCGGACCCGTTTCCGAAGAACACGGTTACTCCCCCCGAGCGTCATCCGCTGCGCTCAGCCGACTCGAAGCCCGGCCCAGGTCAGGAGTGGCACGGGCACGTCGGCCCGGTGCATCATATTCCCATCAAGGGAATGCCACCGTGACTGAGCCTATCGCACTGCCCTCGAAGCTTGGTCTGAGTTGGATTGCTCTCGGCGAGGCGCTCGGGTTTCGGGTCATCGCTCCTGCCAGCATAGAGTTTGGGTCCGGATGCACGCTTCACGTTGACGCTCTGCTCCCGGATTTTGGTGGCCGGCAAGGCATGGTGCTCGTCACCGATCTCGACACGCTGTATGACTTTCTGAAGGACGCAGGTTCGGCTGATTACGGGTTTTCTGCCCTGAGCGCGCCTGGTACGGAGGATCTCACTCGAGAGCAACTGGATGGCTACATCGAAGTGCTTGACGATTGGGGTTGGGGTGGCGACCCGGCGGCCGAGCCTGAGTGGCTGAAGCGGCCTCCGCTGTCTGAGCGCTCCAGTCTTGGCGACGAGTGGGTCGCGCTCGGTGAGGCCCTCGGGGTGCGGGTGATAGCGCCCGTGCAGGTGCGGCTCGGGCGACGAGTCGTAGAACTGGAGGCTCTGGTGCCAGACTTCGGCAAGTACCGCGGGACGTTGCTGGTGAGCGATGACCAGACGTTCGACGAGTATGCCGACGACCTAGTCGACGCCGGCTACTGCATGGTGACGTTCCGTGGGCCTCGCTCGCCGGGCGTCACGGAGGAGAAGCTGGCGGGCGCCATCCGCCTGCTCCAGGACTGGGGCTGGGAGGGGGTTGCTTCCGACAAGCCCAAGTGGTTGACGGATACCCCCGGCTAGCGAGCGCTCAGCCGCCCACACGCGAGCGTCCGCCGAATGCGCTCACTCGGATCCGCTAGCAGCGGCGCAAGCTCCTGGTCGCGCCCCAGACGCACGAAGGCCTGACCAGCGAGCAGCCTGAGCTCGATGTGTGGGCTCTTCGCTTGCTCCTTGAAGTAGGGGAGCACGGCTTCCGAGCCACCGGCGGCGAGGGCCGAGCGCGCTTGGTAGGCGACACGGTCCTTCTCCTTCGCGAGGCCGAGCAGCGCGCCTTCGGCGGCCGTACGCCATTTGGGTCGACCGAGGAGTCGCGCCCAGGCGATGACGCGCACCTCGGGATTCGTGTGCTGGGTGGCCTCGAGGAGCGCGGCTTCCGTGCGTGGGTCAGCGGTCGGCAGCAGGCGAAGAGCCATCCGTTGCTCCTCTTCGCTGCCGTCCTTCGTGAACGCGAGCAGGCGCGCGGTCCCTAGGCCGACGAGTGTTTGGCGGTCTTTCGCCTCGGGCCGATGCGCGAGCTGAGTCAGGAGGTAAGCGGCGTGCAGCCCCAGGATCCCGCGGTCACTGTCGACCAGGCGAACCAGGCTCTGGTAGTCGTCGACCGCGGCGACTCCTGGCTGAGACAGCGCATCGAGGGCGGCGAGCTTGAGGTCGTCGGTGGGCGCAGCGAGGCGGTCCAAGAGGGCGTGGTGCACGCGGGCGCCACCGAGCTGACCGAGCGCGTAGAGGGCGCGATTCTTGATGTAGGGGCTCGGGTCGAGGCGCGAGACTTCCAGGAGCGCGGGCAGGTCGCGCTCGTCTTTCGCTTCCACGGCGGCTTCGAGAGCAGCCTGGCGGACGCGCTGGTCGTCGTCGACGAAGTAGGCGACGCGCTGAGCGTCGTCCGATGCGGTGGCGCGTGCAGCTAGGGCTCGCCACGCCCCTTCGGGGCTGCTCCGGAACCGCTTGGGACGGGGGCCGCTGTAGCGGTCGATCTCGTAGAGGAGCAGCGCGGCCTCGCCGCCGAGCGCGTCCCGCGTCTTGGTCCGTTTGGAGAGGACTCGGTCCACGGCGACCGCACACGGCCGAAGCGAGGCGATGAAGGCTCGGTCCTCGATGTCCTCTGCCGAGCGGATTTCGTAGGAGAGGACCTCGAGCGCCAGGTGCCCCACGTCCGTCCTCTCGGCCTTCTTCAGCGTCTCGCGCACGGCCGGGAAGTCGCCCCGCCGCGCCTCGAGCTGCACTGGTGCTGGCCGGCACGCGGCGCCCAACAATACGAGCGCAAGCGTTGCAGCTTCAATTGACACACCGCGTCGCTTGCCGACGCGGTCAATTAACGGAGTGCGCGCCTTTTTCTTCCTGCGAGTGGCGTCCGCGGCCGGTGCTTTCGCGGCGCGCGATGGCGGCGCGAATGAAGGTAGCAAAGAGCGGATGCGGATCATGCGGACGACTCTTGAACTCGGGGTGGAACTGGCAGCCGATGAAGTGAGGGTGATCCTTGAGCTCGATGATCTCGACGAGTCGCTCGTCGGGGCTCGTACCGCTGAAGGTCAAACCCAGGTTCGCCAGCTGCTCGCGATAGTCGTTGTTGAACTCGAAGCGGTGCCGATGCCGCTCGCTGATCTCGGCCTTGCCGTAGATCTCTGCGGCGCGACTGCCACTGACGAGCTTGCAGGGGTAGGCGCCGAGGCGCATCGTGCCGCCCTTGCTCTCGACGCCGCGCTGGTCCGGCATGAGGTCGATGACGGGGTGTTTGGGCCTTTCACCGAACTCCGAGGAGCTCGCGCCTTCGAGGCCAGCGACGTTGCGGGCGTACTCGATCGTCGCCAGCTGCATGCCGAGGCAGATGCCGAAGAACGGAATGCGGTTCTCTCGGGCGTAGCGAATGGCGGCGATCTTGCCCTCCACACCGCGGTCGCCGAAACCGCCCGGCACCAGGATCGCGTCGAGGTGTTCGAGGTGAGACGAGAGGGAGTCGCCGCGTTCGAGGTGTCCGGAGTCGATGTACTCGAGCTGAACGGAAACCCCCGCGGCCATGCCGCCGTGCACCAGCGCCTCGTGCAGGGACTTGTAGCTATCCTTCAGGTGTACGTACTTGCCGACGACGCCGACCTTCACCTTGCCTTTGGGCGGGTTCTTGAAGCGATCGACCGCATCTTCCCAGGCCGAGATGTCCGGCTGGCGGGACCAGATGTTGAGGTGCTCGGCGATCTGCGTGTCGATGCCTTCCATGTGGAGGTAAAGCGGCAGCTCGTAGATGCAGGACACGTCCACGGCCGGGATGACCCGATCGACGCGCACGTTGGAGAAAAGGGCGATCTTCTCCTTGAGCGCTTGGGTGATGTTGCGGTCACAGCGGCACACCAAAAGGTCTGGCTGGATACCGATCTCCTGCATCTCGCGGACGGAGTGCTGGGTCGGCTTCGTCTTCATCTCGCCGGCCGTGGGGATGTACGGCACCAAGGTGACGTGCACGCTCATGCAGTTCTGGGGGCCAGCCTCGACCTTCAGCTGACGGATCGCCTCCAGGAATGGCAGCGACTCGATGTCGCCCACGGTGCCGCCGATCTCGATGATGGCGATGTCGGCATCCTTGGTCGCCAGGTTGATGCGGTGTTTGATCTCGTCGGTGATGTGCGGAATCACCTGCACCGTCGCGCCCAGGTATTCCCCGCGCCGCTCCTTGGAAATCACGGCCTCGTAGATGCGGCCCGTGGTGACGTTGTGCAGCCGCGTCAGCTGACAGGTGGTGAAGCGCTCGTAGTGCCCGAGATCCAGGTCCGTCTCCGCGCCGTCATCGGTGACGTACACCTCGCCGTGCTGGTACGGCGACATCGTGCCGGGATCGACGTTGATGTACGGATCCAGCTTCATGTGCGTGACCGTGAGGCCACGAGCTTCCATCAGCGCGCCGATCGACGCTGCAGTGAGACCCTTGCCAATCGACGAGACGACCCCACCAGTCACCAAGACGAACTTGGTTCGGCGGGTCACGATGACGGCTCCGAGTGGTGCATGACGCTAGAGACCACATTTGTGGCCGCGACTCAACCAGGTCCGCACCGGCCGAGGTGTCTTCCGTCCGGACGGCCACTTGCGATTCTTCCTTGACTTGCGCTCGCGCTGCGAGCTGATGCGCGGCGCTAGAATCCAATCCGAACGGGCAGGCTCAGAACGTCCCGCTGACCACCGCCCCGAGCGTGCTCGTGGTGAGCACCGGGGTGATGGACACGTCGACGGCGTGCGGGCGACGCCAGTCGGCGCGAGCATCGGGCGCGCGCAGACGGAAGCGATCCGCGGGCTGCCAGAGGGCGGTCTGAGCTGCGGGGCGCCGCGTGCGCATGAACACGCCTTCGCCAATCAGGACGAGGCCGGCGAACTGGGCCAGGCCGCTGACCACGGCGAGGACGCCGCCGACCACCTGAACTGGATCGCTGCAGGTCTTGCCGGGCACTGGGTCTGGCAAGTCGTTGCACAGGGTCGTTTGGCCTAGCTTGATCCACGGCCCGACGAGCGGAATGCGCAAGTCCGCCGCTCCTGGATCGTCGGCCCAGCCGTAGGAAGCGGCCACGGTGAGGCCGTAGGCGCCGCCGAAGAAGGCGGTGCCGAGGAGCAGCGTGTTGGTCCGTGCGGACGGTGGGGGCAGATCGTCCGTGATGACGAGCGTCTGCACCGGTTCCTGGGCGTGAGCCGGAGCCGCGGAGAAGAGCGACAGGCCGAGCAGGCCGAGGGGCAGGACGGGCAGGCGCAACATCCGGGCGACTCATCTCAGGCATTGGGTTCCGGCGCAAGCCGTGGTTGGCTGCCGCCCGTGAGGACAGTCGTGCTGTGCTTGCTCGCGCTCGGCTGGCTCGGAATGGGCTGTGATAGTGCGGCCCACAGCCCTCCGGGGCCGGACAAGGCAGCGCCGCCGCCGGCGGGCGCGCCGTCCGCTCCCCCCGGCGCCGTCGACGAACCCGTCGGCTTTGCTGGGGAAATCGTGCCGCCCGCCACC
>Ga0247744_1000150_pt1 | contig 14275 bp, 10 predicted proteins | sample UWRJS154409C5_FD_180946 | JGI IMG/M metagenome (GOLD analysis project Ga0247744, IMG submission 180946) | Soil microbial communities from Arlington Agricultural Research Station in Wisconsin, United States - UWRJ-S154-409C-5 | ecosystem: Environmental > Terrestrial > Soil > Agricultural land... | reverse complement strand
CGGCTTGGGCGCGCGCCGAGCGTACCTTGACGATCCCCGTCTCCACCCGGTGGTGCGCCTCGAAAATCTGATCGGTCGAAGCCCGGCGGGTCTTTTCCTCACGCACAGACTGAGCGCCAGCGGCTGCGGCCTGGGCCTTGGTGTTGGTGTGGGTCGCGTAGTCGAGCCTCCACGACGCCACCGCTTGCAGCGTGAACACGCTGGGTTGACCGATGAAGCCCGTGGCATTGGTCAGGCGCTCCTGAGCGTTGGCCGAAAGGGCAGGTAGCCAGGCCGCCTTGGCAGCCTTGCGTCCTTCGATCGCCGCCTGGGTCAGTTCCTTCTGCGTGCGATCGGCCGGAGTCTCGAGTCCGTCGAGCCACGACTCCAGCGAGCCTTCCGGCTCCAAGCTGATCTCGGGCACCGCGTCGACGGCGGCCGGAACCAAGCCCGACAGCGTCTCGAGCTGTCGCCCCGCAAGATCCTTGGCGAGGGTCGCATCAGCCACGTTCTGGCGGGCGACTTCGACGTTCGCCTGCGCCCGCGCCAGGTCGAGCTCCGTCGCTGCGCCCAAGTCCGCTCGCGCCGTGACGAAAGCCGCATTGTCCTCGGCGCTCTTCAGACTGAGCTCGGCCGAGGTCGTCAACGCTGCGGTCCCGACCAGAACGAAATACGAACGCGCGATCGCCGTGTCGAGTTGAGCAAGCACGAGGTCCTGCTGCGCTTCGGCAGCTTTCTCGAGGTGCTTGGCCTGGCTCAGGCGCTTGTGATTCGACCAGTCGATGATGGGTACGTCGAGCTGGAAGAAGCCGTCGACCTGGTTCTGGGGCGAGATCACGAGGCTATTCCCGTTGACGGGAGCGATCACCTCGTACTGGTTGTACTGATACACGCCCCGTGCCGACACGGAGGGCAGGAGCCTGGCGAGCGCACTGCCCCGCTCCCAACCCCGCTGCTCGACCACGAGCGCCTGCTCGCGCGCGTCGAAACCACCCTTGCGCCCACTCTCCAAGAACTCGGACAGCGGCTGCAGGGCAAAAGCCGGACGGGCCGGAAGCACCAAAAACAGGCCAGCGGCGATTTTCGCGGATCGACTCAATAATTTCACGGGTTTCATGCTCGGGTAGGTGGGGGTGGCCGCGCAGGAGGAGAAGTAGCTCGACCGGAAAAATGCGCCAGTGAAGAGCGCGGTAAGTTTTGTTAAGGACCCTGCAGCCCGAGGGTTGGGGCGGTGCAAGGGCACCGTAAAGTCATCAATCAGAGTCCGCGTGACGCGCGCGGTCGCGAGGGCAGGAGCACCTCGTCCTTGATGGCTGCGCCACCCAAGACGACGTCGACGAGGCCTCGGACGAACATCCCCTCGGGAATGACGACCATCTCGGCGTCGTCCACCATGAGCCGCACCATGGTGTAGTGATGGATGGCGCCCATGAACGTGCGCGCCACGACTTCCGGATCCACGTCTCGAAGTTGCCCCGCGTGCTTACGGGCCTCGAAAAATCCGATCATGCGCAGGATGAGGCTCCGATAAGCCGTCTTTTTGGCTGGCGGAGCGCTCATGACGCAACCCGGGTTGGACCACATCATCATCATCAGCGGGATGGCCTGACGGCCGATCTCGAGCAGGCGTGTGGCCAGCTGCTCGAGCGCGGGCCGGAGCTCGAGGCCCTCGGTGCTCTGCACCGCGTCCGTGAAGAGCAAGGCTAGGTCCTCGGCGTCGAGGCGCATGGCCTCCCGAAACAAAGCATCCTTCGTCTTGAAGAGGTGGAAGATGCTGCCCTCGGACACACCTGCGCGTTCCGCCACCTCGAGCGTGGTTGCGCGGATGCCCTGCTCGAGGAACACCTCCCGCGCGACGCTCAGCACCTTCTCGCGGTCGATGGTCGACGGACGCCCGGGCCCACGACGGCGCGCCCGCGGAGCGGGTCGATCGGACGGGAGGCGACGGGGAGTGGGCACGGGCTAATTAATGAGTCCAGACTCGTTAATCGTCAAGGCCGCCTACTTGCAGAAAGATCTCTTCCAGCCTCACGGTACTGGCCTAGGCCTTTGTGCCGAATCCCAGGTGGGCCAGGCTCGCGAGGGCGGTACGGCCGCCGACAGCCTCTTCGAGGGCAGCGATGGCGTCTGGCTCTTTCTCTCGCCACACGGCCTCACCGAGCGAGCGCCGCATCAAGACGAGGGGCACCGAGCCCTTGGCCATGTTGTTCCAGAGCTCTTGGGCGGATCCGAACTCGAGCTCCTGGGGAACGGTGTCGACGCGCACGTCCGAAAAGCCCGCGGCCTGCATCTCGCTCTCGAGCACGCGCGGGTTCTCCAGGCTCGCGATGTCGGCCTGGGGCGCCGGCCGATTCGGATCGAGCACGCGCACCGCTGCGAACAAAGCGTTCATCAGCGGCGACTCGGAGAGCGGCGCCCAGCTCGACACGAGCGCGCGGCCACCGGGCCGAAGGACGCGAAACAGCTCCCGCAGCCCGCGCTGTCGATCGGGGAAGAACATCAAACCGAACATCGAGACGGCGCGGTCGAAGGTATCGCTGGAGAAGGGCAGGTTCTGCCCGTCGCCCTCCGTGAGCGTCACGTTGCGGATGCCGGCCGTTTCGAGGTTGTTTTTCGCCTGCTCGAGCATGGCGACAGCGAAATCGAGCGCCTCGACACGGGTGACCCGAGGGGCCGTGAGGAGCGTCGTCGTACCGGGACCACACGCGACGTCGAGCACGAGATGTTGCGGTTCGAGTCCAAGCCGCTCCAGGCCGTAGGCGGAGAAGCGAGCCAAGTACGGGCGCGTGGCTTCTTCGTAGCCAGCGGCTACGAGATCCCAGGGCCCTGGGGTGGCAAGAGGGGAAGGGGGCGTGGGTGCGGTCGGGGCAGCGCTCATGGCCAGCGACTATACTGGGCCGTCCCCCGGATTTCCTTGCCCGAATGGACGGGGAAATTGACCGTGCTCCTCGTAGTAGGAGAGAAAGGTGAGGACATCGGGAGCAATCCTTTCCGGTTCGCCGCCGCCGCGGTCGAACTGGTAGACGATGCCGGCCCCGTCGACGGCAAACCAACTCGGCCCACTATCGTCGGCAAAAGGCACGAGGCCACTGTAGAGCGGGGACCCGGCCAGCTGTTCGAGCACGTCGACGATCAACGCGACGTAGAAGACCTTCAGGATCTTGGCGCCTGGTTTCCAGAGCTCGGCGCCACCCGCAACTCTCACGACTTCACGCACGGAGTCGGGCACGACGAAGGCGTGCTGGCGTTCGTCCGCTTCGAGCTCGGCCTCGGTGAGGGCAGGACTTCCGAGCAGGCGCTCGAGGACCTCGCTCAGCTCGCTCATCGGGAGCGACTCTAGAGCGATCTCCCCGAAGCCGGAGCCTGAATTTGCTCGCCCGCTGGCTCCGCGGTACACCAATCGCGTCGGCGGGTCGTTTCCGCCGGCAAACTCCCGGGTCCAGCGTTGGCCCAGAGGACGGGTCGTAGCCGTTCCTCGAAAACGGAAAGGACAACTGAAGATGATCGAAGTGAAGCTTCCGGACGGAAGTGCGCGCGCACTTGCCGATGGCGCCACGGCGCTGGCGTTGGCAGAGGCGATTGGCCCCGGTTTGGCCAAGGCGGCCGTGGTCGCCAAGGTGAACGGACAGATCAAGGATCTGTCGACGCAGTTGGCGAGCGGCGATCAGGTCGCGCTGCTGACGAAGAAGGATCCCGAGGCGCTCGAGGTGCTGCGGCACTCCTCGGCGCACTTGATGGCCGACGCGATCCTACGCGTGTTCCCCAAGGCGCAGCTGACCATCGGTCCCGTCGTGGAAGACGGCTTCTACTACGACATTTACCTGCCCGAGGGGAAAATCACGCCCGAAGACTTCCCCAAGATCGAGGAAGAGATGCAGCGCATCGCCAAGGATGGCGCGCCGTTCCAGCGCTGTGTGTCCGACGGGCACGATGAAGTCTTCGCTCGCTACAGGGCCATCGACGGCGGTGCGAACAAGTTCAAAGCCGAGCTGATCGAGGGCATCCAGAAGCACGGCGCCGAGATGAGCTTCTACAAGCACGGCGAGTTCATCGATCTCTGTCGTGGCCCGCACGTGCCGAACACCGGCTTCTTGAAAAACGTGAAACTCACCAAGGTCTCGGGCGCCTACTGGCGCGCCGATGCCGCGCGTGAGCAGCTGGTGCGCGTCTACGGTACGGCGTTCTTCAGCAAGGACGAGCTGAAGGACTACCTGCACCAGCTCGAGGAAGCCAAGAAGCGCGACCACCGCCTGCTCGGCGAGCAGCTGGACCTGTTCACTTTCGTCGAGGAAGCGCCTGGCTTTCCGTTCTATCAGCCCAAGGGCACCACCCTCTACAACACGCTGGTCAACTACATGCGTGGGCTTTTGGCGCGGCGCGGCTACCAAGAGGTCAAGACGCCGATCATCTTGTCCGAGGAGCTCTGGCACAAGTCGGGCCACTATCAGAACTACCTCGAGAACATGTTCTTCACGAAGCTCAAGCTCCGTGACGAGCACGATCCGCTCCTCGTGCGCGAGGACATCGTCGAAGAGCGCCCCATGGCCGTGAAGCCCATGAACTGCCCGGGCCATGTGATGCTGTTCAAGAGCCACCAGCACAGCCACAACGAGTTCCCGCTCCGTTTCGCCGAGATGGGCCTCGTGCATCGGCGCGAGATGAGCGGCGTGCGCCATGGCCTCTTCCGCGTGCAAGCCTTCACCCAGGACGACGCACATCATTTCTGCACGCCCGAGCAGATCAAGGGCGAGGTGCAGATGCTGATGGACTTCTTCTCGGAGGTGTATTCCGCCTTCGACCTGAACGACGTGCGCATCGAGCTCTCGACCAGGCCCGAGAAGAGCATCGGCTCGGACGAGATGTGGGAAAAGGCCGAGAGCTCGCTCAAAGCCGCGCTCGACGACAAGGGCATCCCTTACGTCGTCAACCCCGGCGACGGCGCCTTCTACGGCCCGAAGATCGATTTCCACATCCGGGACACCCTGAAGCGCAGCTGGCAGTGCGGCACCATTCAGCTCGACTTCTCGATGCCTGCGCGCTTCGACGCCGAGTACGTCGGAGCGGACGGCAAGCGGCACACGCCAGTCATGATCCATCGCGCCTGCTATGGCAGCCTGGAACGCTTCCTCGGCATCATCATCGAGAACTACGCCGGGGCCTTCCCGCTCTGGCTTGCGCCCGAGCAGGTGCAGGTGATTCCGGTCAGCGAGAAATTCAACGACTACGCGGTGTCCATCAAGGAGAAGCTGCTCGATGCGGGCGTTCGCGCCAGCGCGAACCTCGGCGACGACCGGGTCGGTTACAAGATCCGCGGCCAGAGCCTGAAGAAGATCCCGTTTGCCATCATCGTGGGCGAAAAAGAGGTCGAGGCCGGGACGATCAACGTGCGTGAGCGCGAGAGCGGCGAGCAGAAGGAAATGCTTCTCACGGATTTCCTGGCCCAGCACGATTTCGGCCCGCCCAAGCGCGAGCAAGCGGCCGCCGCCGAATAAGGGCCTGCAGCCGGGGGTGTATGCTGCCGCCAGTCGATGGCTGCACCTATCACCCCCTGGATCCGCCGCGGCGACGTGGACGGGTTCTTCGGCCTAGCCGTCGACAACCTCGTCCAGCTCCTGCTCATCGATGCGCTGTGCCGCTTCGTGCTCGGTTTTCCGGGCGAGCTCTTGTACGGGACCGTGCTGCCGGGGGTGGCCTTGTCTTTGGCGGTCGGCAACGTGTTCTACGCGCTGCAGGCGCGAGCCCTAGCCAAGCGAGAAGGGCGCACGGACGTGTGTGCACTGCCCTACGGCATCAACACGGTCTCGCTCTTTGCCCACGTCTTCTTGGTCATGCTGCCGGCCAAGCTCACGGCGGAGGCGGCAGGAGCAGCCGACCCAGCTCGCGTCGCCTGGCAGGCTGGCCTCTGGGCATGTCTGGGCTCCGGCTTGATCGAGCTCTTGGGCTCGACCGTCGCCGAACGGATCCGGCGCGCGACGCCCCGAGCAGCCTTGCTCTCGACGCTGTCGGGCATCGCCCTCGGCTTCATTTCACTCGGATTCTTGTTCCGGACCTTCGCCCACCCACTGGTTGGCCTGGTAACACTCGGCGTCGTCCTCCTGGTCTACTTCGGCCGCGTGCGCTTCAAGGGCGGCCTACCTGGCGGCCTCATCGCGGTCCTGCTCGGGGTGCTCATCTCCTGGACGCAAGGCCTGGCCCCGACGGGCCCCTTCCCGATCGGCGATATCGAGCTGGCGCTACCGGTACCTGTGCTCGGTGACCTCGTGCGCGGAGTCACGGGCCCAGAGGCCCTGTCCTACGTCGCCATCATCGTGCCGATGGGGCTCTTCAACCTGATCGGCTCGCTCCAGAACATCGAGTCGGCAGAAGCCGCCGGCGATCGCTTCGCCACGGGACCGAGCCTCGCCGTCAATGGCGTCGGCACCATCGTCGCGGCCCTGTTCGGCTCCTGCTTCCCGACCACGATCTACATCGGTCATCCCGGCTGGAAGGCCATGGGCGCGCGCGCTGGCTACTCGCTGCTCAACGCCGGCTTCTTCCTCGTCGTCTTGCTCGGCGGCCTACTGCCGTATCTGACCTGGGCCATCCCGGTCGACGCCGGCATGGCCATCGTCCTCTGGATCGGCATCGTGATCACGGCGCAAGCCTTCGAAGCAACGCCCGCGCGACATGCGCCCGCCGTCGTCCTCGGCATCTTGCCAGGTGTCGCCGCCTGGGGCGCATTGATGATCAAAAATGGCCTACGCGCAGCCGGCATGGGTTCTCCCGGTGGTCCCCCGTTCGGGCCGGACCTGGCGGCCGCCTTCGCCCGGTCGGACACCTGGATCGAAGGCGTCTTCGCGCTAGAGCAAGGCTTCATCTTCACCGCCATGGTGCTGGCGGGATTGGCGGCCCACATCATCGACCGCCAGTTCCGCCGCGCGGGCGTGTGGTGCCTGGTCGGCTCGGTCCTGAGCCTGACCGGGCTCATGCACTCGTTCCGCTACGTCCCCGGCGACGTCGTGCTCTCGCTGACGCCAGCTTGGGCGCACGCCGGCGGCTACCTTGCGCTCGGCCTGCTCTGCTTCCTCGCGCCCCTGATCACGGTGCACGACGACGGCGCGCATCACTGACGCGCGGAGGCTCAGCCGGCCGCCCGTCGAGCCTTCAGCTCCGCCGCGATCTCCGCGACGCGCAGACCATTCAGCGGATAAAACAGGAAGATCCCGATCGACACGAGGCCGAGCGCTGCGGGCGCAAGGCTCATCAAGAGCACCAGGCTGTCCTGCACGGCCGCGCTCGGTACGACGTTCGCGTGGAAGCCGACGCTCGACAGCAGTTGGAAGGCAAAGAAGCCCCCGAACGCCCAGGCGAGCTTCTGACCCATGCTCGAGGCCGAGAACACGAGTCCCGTGGTGCGTCGCCCCGTCTTCCACTCACCGTAGTCGGCGGTGTCCGCATACATCGCCCAAAGCAACACGGGCAGGGGTGCAGACACGGCGGGACCGATCATGTCGAACACGAACAGCCAGAAGATCTGTTCCCGCGGCAGGACGAAGTAGATGGCCGTCGAGAAAATGGCGATGAGAAAGCAGACGACGAACGTTGGCTTCTTGGGCACCTTCGACGCGATCCCCGCCGTGAACAGGACGCCGAGGACCGACGCAGCCTGACCTCCCGTGTTGAAGACGGAGACCATGCCATCGAAGGCCAATGGAACGCCGAGCAGAACGACCTTCTTCTCCGTGTCGCCCTCGAAGACGAAGTATTTGAAGTAGTGCGCAAAAACGGAGCTGCGCAAGGCCACGAAGAGGATGAACGTGAACGTGGTCAGAAACAGGAGAATCCAGGCGCGATTGGTGACCAGGAGCTTCAGGTCGTTCAGCACGGAAACCTTCTCCTCACGGCTCGGAGCGACGCGCTCCCGGGTGCCGAAAAAGGTGAGCAGGAAGAAACCGAGCGCCACGGCGCCGACGAGAACGAACGACAGCTGCCAGCCGCGCTGGGGATTGTGACCACCATCGCCAAGCCAGCTCGCGAGCGGCAATAGAACCGCGGAGATGACCATGCCGGCCGAGAACGCGAACACGAACTTCACCGACGACAATCGCGTGCGCGTCGCCGCGCTGTCGGAAAGGACGCCCAGCATCGCCGTGTAGGGGATGTTGACGACCGTGTAGAGCAGCATCAGGAGGTTGTACGTGGCGTACGCCCACACGAGCTTGCCAGCATCGCCGAGAGCCGGAGTCGTGAAGGTCAGGACCCCGGCGATGACGAACGGAACACAGCCAAATAGAATGAACGGCCGAAATTTCCCCCAGCGGGTCGTCGTCCGGTCCGCCCAAAGGCCCACCACCGGATCACTGAGGCCATTCAGGATGCGGCTGAAGAGCAGCATGCTGCCCAGTGCCGCGGCGGTCAGACCGAAGACGTCCGTGTAATAGTACGGCAGGTACTTCATGAACGTCTGCCAATAGAGGACGGAGGCGAAGTCGCCGCAGCCGAACGCCAACGTTTCGCGCAGGGGCAGCTTGTCCTCGGCCGACATTCGACAGAAGCAAAGGGGAACTCCCCACTGTGCACAAGGCGCGGCGCCCGACCCGAGGGGCAGGCCACGCGCAAAAAAATCGCGGGTCGGGAAGAATCCCGCCCGCCGGCTGTTCCGGGGGGTGTGGATGTGGGCGGTGCCCCGTCCGCGAGCCCTGCTTGACCGATGCCGATCTCGTCGCTTCCGCACGCGCCCATTCGCTACACGCCGGCCATCGTCGGCCGTGACCTGGTCTCCGGCCTGGTCGTCTTCCTCGTCGCCCTGCCCCTGTGTTTGGGCATCGCCCTGGCGTCGGGGGCCCCGATGGCCTCCGGACTGATCGCAGGCGTCGTGGGTGGCATCGTGGTCGGCCTCTTGAGTGGCTCGCATACGAGCGTCAGCGGTCCGGCCGCCGGTCTGGCCGCCGTCGTGGTGGCCCAGCTCGACGACTTGGGCTCCTTTTCGGCCTTCACCCTGTGCGTGGCACTCGCTGGCCTCTTGCAAATGGTGCTCGCCGGTTTGCGCGCGGGCTTCCTCGCCGCCTTCATCCCGAGCAGCGTGATCAAGGGCCTGTTGGCGGCGATTGGGCTCTTGCTCGTGCTCAAGCAGTTCCCCCACGTGCTCGGGCACGATCCCGATCCGGTCGGGGACATGGAGTTCACGCAACCCGATGGCGAAAATACGTTCACCGAGCTCTTCGCCGCGATGTTCGACATCCACATCGGCGCCGCTCTCGTGGGCCTGATCTCCGTCGCCATCCTGGTTTTCTGGGACAAGATCCCCAAACTGAAGAAGAGTCTCGTGCCAGCGCCGCTGGTGGTCGTCCTGGTCGGCACCTTGCTCGGCGTGCTGCTCGAGGGCCGCGGGGAGCTTTTCCACATCCAGACCTCGCATCTGGTGCAGATACCCCTGGCTACCGGCCAGGGCGGCTTGGCGCACCTCCTGGCTTTCCCGGACTTCTCACGACTGATCAGCAGTCAAGTCTGGGTCAGCGCGCTCACCGTCGCCATCGTTGCCTCGCTCGAAACGCTGCTCAACCTCGAGGCCGTCGACAACATCGATCCGGAGAAACGCCACTCGCCGCCCAACCGCGAGCTGCTCGCCCAGGGTGCTGGCAACCTGGTCGCCGGCCTGCTCGGCGGCTTGCCCATCACGAGCGTCATCGTGCGCGGTTCGGTGAACGTTGCTTCGGGCGCCAAGACGAGGGTTTCCGCCATCTCACATGGCGTGTTCTTGGCCGTGGCCGTCCTCTTGATCCCTGAGCTGATCAACCGGATCCCACTCTCGTGCTTGGCGGCCATCCTCTTGATGACCGGCCTCAAGCTGGCCAGCCCCGCACTCTTTCAACGCACCTGGGCCGCCGGTCGAACGCAGTTCCTTCCCTTCATCACAACGGTCGGCGCGATCGTCCTGGTGGACCTGTTGATCGGCGTGATCGTCGGCCTGGCCGTCGCCATCACCTTCATCCTGTACAGCAACTTTCGGCGTCCGCTGCGCAAACGCCTCGAGCATCACGTGGGCGAGGACGTGCTGCGGATCCACCTGGCCGATCAGGTCAGCTTCTTCAGTCGCGCCGCGATCGAGAAGGCCCTGGGCGACGTACCCCCGGGTGGCCATGTGCTCTTGGATGCTCGCGACACGGACTACATGGATCACGACGTGCTCGACTTCATCCTCGAGTTCAAGAGCAAGATAGCGCCAGCCCGCCTGATCGACGTCAGCCTGGTCGGCTTCAAGGAGCACTACCTCCAGCTCGAGGACCAGATCCAATTCGTCGACTACACGACGCGCGATCTACAGACCAAGATCAAACCGGAACAGGTGCTCGAGCTCCTGAAGGAAGGCAACCAGCGCTTCCGTCACGGCGACCGGCTGGAGCGCGATCTCTTGCGCCAAATGGAAGGCACGGCCCCAGGCCAAGCACCGCTCGCCGTGATTCTGAGCTGCATCGACAGTCGCACCCCGGCCGAGCTGATCTTCGACCTGGGCATCGGTGACATCTTCAGCGTGCGCATCGCCGGCAACGTGGCGCGTGGCAAGATTCTCGGCAGTATGGAGTACGGCTGCAAGGTGGCCGGAGCCAAGCTGATCGCCATCGTTGGCCACACCTCGTGCGGCGCCGTGAACGCGGCCGTGGACTTCTTCCAGCAGGGCATATCCGGCAGCGAAGCGACCGGCTGCACCAACATCGACAACCTGTTGATCGAGATTCAGCGCCACGTCGAGCCGTCCCTCTTGGCCCCCCTGGACGCCGACAAACCCACCCGCCAAAAGGCCGCCGACTGTATCTCCAAGCAGAACGTCCTGGGCACCATGAAGCGCGTGCGCGAGCTCAGTCCAACGCTCGCCACGCTCCTCGACCAGGGGACCATCCGCATGGTCGGGGGCCTCTACGACGTCCAAAGCGGCGCCGTGGACTTCTTCGACGAGCACGGCGGGGCGGCCTGACACCAGGGCGTGTTACGCTGGGCCATGCTCGCCCAGAGCCCACTCCTGGTTGCCATCGCCGGCGGTACGGGCAGCGGCAAGACGACCCTGACCAAGCGCCTGGCCGCCGCTCTCGGCCAGGGCGTCGTCGTGATCGAGCACGACTGGTACTACCTGGACCGGGCGCATCTCTCGCCGGAGCAGCGAAAGCACGTCAACTACGACGAGCCCGCGGCGCTCGACAACGCGCTTTTGATCGCCCACCTGAGCGAGCTCAAGCAAGGACGCCCCATCGCGGCGCCCCAATACGATTTCTCCACCCACACGCGGAGCCCAAAGGCCCGGCAAGTCCTGCCCGCCCCGGTCGTCGTCGTCGAGGGCATTCTGATCTTGGCCATCCCCGAGCTGGCGGCTGCGTTCGACCTCTGTATCTTCGTCGACACCGCCGCCGACGTGCGGCTGCTCCGCCGCATTCGTCGAGACTTGCTGGAGCGTGGTCGCAGTCTCGATTCCGTCGAAGCGCAGTACATCGAGACCGTGCGACCAATGCATCAGCTCCACGTGGAGCCGAGCCGCGCGCGCGCGCACCTGATCGTGCCCGAAGGTGGCGAGAACACACAGGCCATCGACGTCATCGTCGGCAGGCTGAAGTACCTCCTGCTCGACGACGCCTGAACGGACGGGCCTAGCGCCGCAAGATGCGTGAATCCCGGGGCGAGCGCTCGGAGATGGGCTCGGCCGGGTCGTGATCGAGGTCGGCGCACAGGACGCGCAGCCCCTCTTTGCTCTCGAAGGCAATGCTCAAGGTGACGCAGCTCTGCGCGTCGCGCACGGATAGGTACGGGCGTGAGATGTGTACCTTGCCAGGGGCGTGGATCGCCGCCTGGAAGTAGGTGCGCCGGTACCAGTTGGATCCGGCCGCGTCCGCGCAGGGCGCGAGCCGAGGATCGACGTAGAGCCCGCGGTTCGACTCGGCGTTGACGCCGACTTGGTAGCCGAGCTCGTCCAGGAGGTACGCGCGCTGCACACCGGCGACCGCCAGGAACGTCTGGCATGCGTCGAAGAACGGCACGCCCTCCTCGATGGCAGCCAGGCAGCTCTCGAAGCCGCTGGTGAAACACTGGAAGAAGTCGAGATCGATGGCTTCGCGCTCGTCCGCGCCGTGCTTGAGCGCCAGGATCAGGCGGTCGAACTGGCGGCGTACGGCCACCGGGTCCACGCTGGGCGACCCGCTCCCGCGGAGCACCACCGGTCGCGCGAAGAAATAGCCCTGAACGAAGTCCACGTCGGCGCCGAGCGCGATCAGCGCCTGCTTGGCCGTCTCGATGCCTTCGACCACGACCAGGCAGCCTGCCTCGTGCAAGAGCGACACTAGGCCGGGCAAGATGCGGCGCACGACCGCGCTTTCCTCGGCTTCCGCAATCATGGCGCGATCGATCTTCACGAGGTCGGGACGCAGCCGCCAGATGCGCTCGAAGTTGGACTCACCAGCGCCGAAGTCGTCGATGGCCACCAAGCAACCCAGCTCGCGAAAGCCAGCCACGGCGTCGGCCAAGACGTGCTCGTCGTGCACCTTGGTCTCGATGATCTCCACCACCACGCGATGCGGTTCGATGCCGGACAAACGCAAGAGGCGCCCAAAGTCGTCGATGACCGCCTGGCGATCGTCCATGGCCGCAGGATTGACGTTCAAGAACAGCCAGCCCGGGTGCTCCTCCAGAGCAAAGTTCGCCAGGTGCACCTGACTGCAGGTCTGGTGGATCCGGTCAGCCGAGAGATGCGGCTCGAGACGGGCGAAAATCTCGGGTGGGTGGAGCTCGCTGCCGGCACCGTCATCGGCGCGTAACAGCGCCTCGTGGCCGACCACGCGTGCGTGCGAGGCGCTCAGGATGGGCTGAAACGCGGAGTACATCGCCAGGCCGAGCACTTCGACTCGCAAGTCGGGCGGCTCCGAGGGTATGGGCGGGGGCGAGCTCTTTCGCATCTTCGAACTGCCCTACGGGCCTCTCCTACTTGTCGCACCCGAAAGATGCCGGGGGCAAGCTTTAAACCGACCTGACATGCACTCTCAGCGGTGCTTTTCGGCCGCCTGGCAGAACTCGTCGACTTGACCCGTGGTGTGCAAGGGGCAGGCTGAGCCCGTGCTCGCGGTCAGCTCCCTCCGCGGAAATCGCCTCGCCCTCGATGGCGGTGCGATGTTTGGCCACGTGCCCCGTTCGCTTTGGCAAAAGTGGTATGCCCCCGACGCGCAGAACCGCATCCCGCTCACCTGCCGCGCCTTCTTGGTGGAAGACGGACGACGCCGCATTCTGATCGAGTCGGGCATCGGCGCTTTCTTCGAACCGAAGCTGCGAGAGCGCTACGGCGTCGTCGAGGAAGGCCACGTGCTGCTCGATTCGCTCCGCGAGCGCGGCCTCGAGCCGGACGACATCGACGTCGTGCTCCTCTCACACCTACACTTCGACCATGCGGGCGGGGTGCTGAGGGCGTTCGTACCAGAGCGGCCGCTCGAGCTCGCCTTTCCCCGCGCCACCTTCGTCACTAGTCAGGCTGCCTTCGAGCGCGCCGAGCACCCGCATGCGCGCGATCGAGCCTCCTTCATCGTCGGACTTACCGAGCTCCTGCGGGCATCGGGACGCCTCCGCCTGCTCGGCCCAGGCGAAGAGCACTGCGCCGAGCTCGGCCCTCGAATTCGCTGTCCGCAGAGCAGCGGTCACACCGAGGGCATGGTCTTGCCGACGCTCGAAGGTCGGGGGACGACCGCAGTGTTCTGCGCCGATCTGGTCCCCGGCGTGCCGTGGGTCCACCTGCCCATCACCATGGGCTACGATCGCTTTCCCGAAGAGCTCGTGAACGAGAAACAGCAGCTCTATCGCAGACTCGGCTCGGGCAACCTACTGCTCTTCACCCACGACCCCGATTGCGCGGCGGCCGCTTTGACTGAAGAAGCAGAAGGCCGCTACGGGGCAGTTGATCAACGACCACGGCTGGACGCCTTGGACCTGGATCAGCCGAGCTAGGGCGCTTCGGAGCAGCGGCCACTCGAACACGTGGTGCCGTCGTCGGGGCAGTCGGCGTCGACGTGGCAGACGGTCGTTTGAGTACACGACTCGGCGCAATCCTGATCGCCAGTGTACCCCTCACAACAATACGCGTCGTCTGGGCAGTCTTCGGGCCCATCGCAGGCGAACGTCACCTGGACTTGGCTGCTCGGGCAAGTGTCGACGCCGCATTCGTAGGCCGGAGACATGGCGTTGATGCAACACAGGTCGTCGCAGACGAGCTCTGGACCGCATTCGACCTTTCCGGGCCGGTCGTCGCCGGGCGTGCTCGGCTCGGCACCGACGCAATAGGCGATGTTGGCCA
>Ga0247744_1000149_pt1 | contig 14323 bp, 12 predicted proteins | sample UWRJS154409C5_FD_180946 | JGI IMG/M metagenome (GOLD analysis project Ga0247744, IMG submission 180946) | Soil microbial communities from Arlington Agricultural Research Station in Wisconsin, United States - UWRJ-S154-409C-5 | ecosystem: Environmental > Terrestrial > Soil > Agricultural land... | reverse complement strand
CGGCGCGAGCAGGACACCGCGCCAGCGCAACTCGACGTCTGCTTCTACTTTCAGCACACGCGGGCGGAACCGCATGTCCGATCCGTCCGGAGGACTCACCACGACCGAGAGCTCTTCGCCGACGGCCAGCTTACCTTCGAGGCTCGTGATGAACGGGTTCCACTCGTGGTAGCGCCCGGTATCGACGAGCACTTGCCAAACGGCGGCGGGTGGGGCGTTGATCTCGATCTCTGTCCGCAGGTCCACGACAGCGGAAGCTAGCCGGACATGCGGGGGCGCGCGAGAGCTGGCGCTGGCCGGGGCAGCGAGCCTTCGGCACCAGGGTAGGTCCGTCTGCTGGTCAGAGGCCGAGTTTGTGATGAGGCCCAATCATGGCCTTTCGGGGTAAGCCGAAAGCGCCGGTCGGGACAAGAAAATCGCGGCTCAGCGGCTCACGCGCGGGCCATGCGGGGCAGGGGCGCCCCGGGGAGCGTGAAGCCGTCGCCCAGCACGAGGTAGAGGCGCAACGGATCACCCGGCCGGGCTTGCTCGCGAGGAACCAAGAGCGACTGGAGCTGGACCTTGCAGGTGGCGTTCTTTGCCAGGTAGCGCGCCACGCTGCCCACGGTAGGTCCGTGTGATGAACCTGCGCCACAGAGGCCGACGCTGATCGAGTTCGCCTCGAGGCGAGTGGCCAAATCGACCAGGGTGGGCCCCGGCTCGCCGGTTGTGACGTGGGCGACCACGTGAACGAGTTGATCCGACACGCCCCAGGTGCGCAGGAGCTCCCGGATCGTCAGCCGCAAGGCCGACAGACCTGCCCACGGATTGACCAGCATCCCGTCGGGCATCTTCACCAGCGAGCCCACGGCCTCGACGACGGCCACTACGTGGACCACCGCAAAGTCGGTCCGCATCGCCTCCTCGACGGCGCGGCGCAGCCCGAGCTCGCTCAGCGGCGAACCGTCGTACCCCACGACCTGAACCAAGGAGGATTGCATCGGGGATCACCCTGCATGGCCCGTGCCAGCGACGAGGCCGGTCCCCCAAGCCGATTCGGCCGCTCGTGAGCCTGGCTGCCGGGGGTCCACGGGCGACGCGACAGCGAAGGAGTTCCGCGTGCTTGCGCTCCCGTTGGGTTGGGTGGAAGAGTGAAGCACCGAGCGGACAGCTGCCCGCCTTCCAGCCTGGTCACCCTCGTCGCGCCGGACAGGTGGCCGGGCTCGCTCGAGAAACGAATGCCCCCATGAAGGTCGCTTTGCTCTATCCGCCCCCCTGGAAGATCGCGGGCCCAGGGCAGCAGCGCTTCCCCCGCGGGGAGGGGCCGCCGGAAGACTACGTCGACGGCGATCTCGATGCCGATTTCTTCCAGATCCCCTACGGGCTCTTGACCCTTGCGGCCGAGGCCACGAGTCGCGGGCACAAGGTGCGCGTGCTCAACCTGTCGGCCACGCCCTACGACCAAGTGGTCGACGTCGTCGGGCGGCTCGACGCCGACGTCTTCGGCATGAGTTGCTGGACCGCAAACCGGCGTGGTGTGGGGTACGTCTCCGAGCTCATTCGGTCCCATCACCCGGCGGCGCACATCGTCGTGGGCGGTCCTCACGCGACGCCTTTCGCGCGCGAGATGCTCGAGCACCACCCTGCGATTGACACCGTGTCGCGAGGCGAGAGCGAGGTGACGTTCATCGAGCTGCTCGACCAGCTCGAGCGCGGTGGATCGACTCAGGGTATCGCCGGGACCGCGTTTCGCAGGGACGGACAGGTCGAGCTCGGCCCTTCGCGCAAGTCGCTTTCGTCGCTCGATGGATTGACGCCGCCGCAGGCCTACTTTGCGACGCACATCGTCATGACCTCGCGTGGCTGCCCGTGGGCCTGCACGTTCTGTGGTGCCGAGACCTCGTGGGGTCGCGGGTTTCGTGCCCATTCCACGGCCTACGTGATGACGGCGCTCGAGCAGGCACTCGAGCGCTTGCCCGTGCGGATGGTGCAGATCAAGGACGACACGTTCACGACCAACAGGAAGCGCGTGCTCGAACTCTGCCGTGAGATCAAAAAGCGAGATCTGCGCTTTCTGTGGAGCTGTGACACCAGGGTCGACGTGCTCGATGAAGAGCTCCTCATCGCGATGCGTCAGGCGGGCTGCCAGCGCTTGAGTCTCGGCGTCGAATCCGGATCGGATCGCATCCTGTCGAACATCGACAAGAAGATCACCGCGAGTGAGATTCGTGAGGCCGCGCTCTTGGCCAAGAGCGTGGGCATCCAAGTGCGCTTCTACATGATGCTCGGCAATCGCGGGGAGACGGAGCAGACTTTCCGCGAAACGCTGGCTTTCTTGGACGACGTGCGGCCGCACCAGTACGTGTTCAGTTGCCTGAGCATCTACCCGGGCACGCGCGACTTTCAGGACGCCGTCAGCGCTGGCTGGCTGGACCCGAAGCTTTACTTCGAAGCTGACTTCCAGGAGCTCAAAGTCCCCTATGACGCCGATGCGCGCACGACCAAGGTGATGAACGAGTGGTTCCACGACCACCGCGGCATCCAGTACTTCTATCGCGAGGACGTGGCGGCTGCGCGTGCCATCCTGGACAAAGTGGGCGAGTACCATGGCGCTCACCTCGACCTGTGCGGCGCCTACTTCCGTGCCGGGGACTACGAGGGGGCCCGAGCCCATGCGGAGCGTGCGCTCGAGCTGGGCACGCCAGTGCCGGGCCTGGCTTGGAACTACCTGGCGGTGATTGCCCACCGCCGGGGCGATTTGGAAGCCATGAAGGCCTACTTCCTGGAGGCTGCGCAGAAGGACCCGCAGCACAACGTGCTCATCGTGAACGTAGAGAAAACCCGCGCCTGGTTCAAAGCGCGCGGCCCCGAGCTCGGCCTACCGCTCGAGCTCTCCGCCGGGCACGAGTTCCAGTTGCTCGAGCGCACTCTGCAGCCGACCTTACCGGGCCCCTTGCCCCCGGATTTCGACGATTTCGAAGCGGCTCCGCGGCCCGTGCCTCATCACCTCCCCACCTCCGCCGAAGTCACCCTCGAAGGCCACGAAAAGCAGGGCTTCGGCTCACGCAATTTGCGGGTCGTGTCTTGAGCATGCCGTGCTGGACAGTCACTGCCACCTCGACTTTCCCGAGTTCGACGCCGACCGCGAGCAGCTCCTCATCGACGCTCATGGGCTCGGCATCCAGGGCTGCTTGGTGCCGGGCGTCGACGAGAAGCTCTGGCCTGCGCAGGACGCGCTCCTCGGACGAGCGGGGATCCACGTGGCGACGGGCCTGCATCCTTGGTTCTTGCGCGGGGATGATCCGGTCGACGTCGCCTTAGCTCGGCTCGAGCGGCGCGCGCGCGAGGTGCGAGCGGTCGCGATCGGGGAGTGCGGGCTCGATGCGAAACGCACTGGCTGGGAGGTCGCGGCGCAAGGCAGATGGTTCGAGGCCCAACTCGAACTCGCCCGCTCACTCGACTTGCCCGTCGTCGTGCACCAGGTGGGGGCCCGCGCGGAGTTTTTGCGAGCGCTCCAGCGCGTAGGCCCCTTGCCCCGAGCGGGCGTCGTCCACGCATTTTCCGGCGACACGGCCTGGGCTCGTGCCCTCTTGGCTCGTGGATTCTACCTCGGCTTCGGTGCTGCCGTGTCCATGCCCAAGCGCCAGCGCCTGCGCGCGGCCCTGCTCGAGGTCCCGGCCGACCGCGTGCTCCTGGAGACGGATGCGCCAGCCAGCTCGCAGCCTGGGACGCGCAGCGTCCCGGCCGACCTCTTGTCCGTGTGTCGCGCGGTGGCCAGCGTCCGGTCCACGTCTCCCGAGCAGATGGCCGAGCAGAGCGACGCCAACTTGGCTCGACTGCTGGGGTTCTCGAGCCCGCTCGATCTGCTCTTGCCGCGGGCGACGGCTTGACCGGTGGCCCGCGCTGGGTCAACAAACGCCCGGTGGAACTCCCGATTACCTTGGACGCTCGGACCGTGCGCAAGCGCGCGCTCGAACCGGATCATTCCGAGCAGGCCCTTTCCGAGCAGGCGGAGTCTCCCCAGGAGACGCGCTACCGCACGCATCGGCGCTTCGATCGCGCTGCCCGCTTGCTCGGGGAACCGGGTCTGCATCGGCTGCACGGCGCGCGCGTGCTCGTGGTCGGTATCGGCGGGGTGGGTTCGTTCGCTGCCGAGGCGCTCGCCCGTAGTGGTGTGGGCACGCTGGTGCTCGTCGACTTCGATCGAGTGTGCATCACCAATAGCAATCGGCAGCTTCACGCCATGCAGGGCACGATCGGGCAGCGCAAGGTCGACGTCATGGCCGAGCGTCTGCGACTCATCCACCCAACCGGCCAGGTCGAGCCGGTGCCCGAGTTCTACAATCTCGACGCTGCCGATCGGCTGTTGTCCGGGCAGGTCGACTTCGTGGTCGACGCCATCGACAACCTGACCGCCAAGGCACACCTGATCAAAAGCTGCCTCGAGCGCAAGATCCCCATCGTCTCCTCGATGGGGGCCGCTGCGCGGCTCGATCCGACGGCCATTTCCCTCGCGGATCTGGCCGAGACGCACACCGATCCGTTTGCCGCCGCGGTCCGCAAGATCCTGCGCGCGGAGTATGGGCTCGACTTCGACAAGTCCCGCCCGCTGGGCGTCACGGCGGTCTTCAGTCGCGAGGAGCCGCGTGCGCCCCTGTCGCCTGCCTACGACGAGGGCAGCGGCTTTCGCTGCGTCTGTCCGGGTGGGAAGAACGGCATGCACGACTGTGACCGCCGAGCCAGAATCGATGGCAGCGCCTCGTTCGTGACCGGCGCTTTCGGCCTGGCAGCAGCCAGCGTGGTGGTCCGCACTATCGCCGCCACGGCAGAGCCATGACCTTCTGGTTGGCGTCGACGATTTCCGAACCGACGCCGACCACGACGATCTGATCGGTGGGAACGTCGCCGGTGTTTTCTACCCAGTGGGCGACGCCCGCGGGGGCGATGACCGTCGCCGGCGCTTCGAATGCAAGCGCTCGCTCGCCGACGTGCAGGACCCCACGTCCCGCCAGGACGACGAAGATCTCCTCGCTCGCATGGGTGTGCTGCGGAGTCCTCGAGCCGACGGCAATACTCGACCGCCACACTTCCGCGCTCGTCGCCCCGAGGGTGGGGGTGGCGATCCCCGTCAGCGTGTTGCCGGAGTTCTCGTAGCTCTCGAGCTTGGCGTGGGGGACGACGCGCGGCTCGGTGCTGCGGGAGCTCGCAAGCGTCGGCTCGGGGTGCGGATGATGTTCGTGGCACTCCGCCGCCGCTCGCGGAGGAGGGGGCGGAGGCGGAGCACAGCTGGCGAGGAAGAGAAGGGAACCGCCGAAGAGCCAGGTCGCGCGCATGGCGCGAGCCTAGCCGTCTCGGGCTATTTCAGCACGACCGTGTCGTCGCAGCCGCCCACGACGGTCATCGTGGCGCCGTCCTCGGCGTTGGTGACCAAGTCGCAGGCGTTGTCGCAGAGCAAGATGGCGCTCGGCGAGCTCGCGCTGTCATAGTACCAGGCCGGGCTGCCCTGCGGGCAGGCGTCTTCGTTCGGCACGTTGGCAATCACCGTGGACGAGCCGTTCTGCGTCAGCTGCACGTTGAGCGTCGACAGGTCGAGAGTCGCCCCGTTGGGAGGCTGAATGTCATCGAGATCGTATTCGCAGGGGAAAGGGGCCGCCTGTCCGGCGATGGCGGTGAGTGCGCTCGTGATGGCATCGCCCGAACCGTCGCCGACGTTCCAGTAGTGACAGGGCGCGCCGAGCGAACCACAGAAGTCGTCGTGCGGATCGGCACCGCCAGCCACGGCCAGCTGCTCCAGGTTGGCTTCGGTGGCGCCGTCCATGCCGATGATGAAGGTGCGGATGCCAGTCGCCGCCAGGTGATCGGCGATCAAGCCTGCCAGGTAGCCGACATCCTCGTTACAGCCGTTCGGATCGCCGTCCGTCATCAGGACGCCGATCATCTCGCGACCCGGAGTCTCCGAAGCCGCGGTGAACTGCGAAATCCCGATCAAGGCGCCTTCGATCTGCGTGCCGGAGCCGCCGGCGAACGTCTCGTTGTCGATGGCCGTGACGATCTCGTGGTCGCTGTCCACCGGCAGCTGGGTCAGCGGAACCAGGGGCGTGGCGTAAGGGGCTCCGTCGCAGCCGTCCTCGTACGACATGAACTGGAACGCGAGGCGCGTGTCGGTCGGAGGCGTGGTCATCAAGTACTCGGGCAGGGCGTACGTTGCGTAGCAGGCCTTGGAGTTGACCGGTGGCTCGTCGCCCGGGACGTACTCACAGTCTTCTCCCATGCTGGCCGTGCGGTCGAAGATGAAATAAATGTCGAGCGGGCCGCCGACCGTCTCCTGTTCGAGCTCGAAGCCGGTGCAGGCGCACACGTTGCCGGTGCAGGTCGAGCTGCCCTCGCAATTGGCGTCCTCTTCACACGGGCTACCGGGCAGGCCGGGCAAGCAGTGCCCCACGCTCGCGTCACAGTAGGTTCCGGCCGCGCAGGTGCCGCTCGAGTCGCAGGTCGACCCGGTGCTCACGCACACGCCGGCTACCGGGTGACAAATGGCAGGCGAGGCGCAGTCATCGTCGGTATCGCAGGGATCCGTCGGCCCGGTCATCGGACCGGGATCGATGGTGGTATTGCCACCCGTGCCGGGGCTCGCCCCGCCGAGTCCGTCACTGTCGCTGCCGTCGCCTCCGCACCCCCCAGCGAAAACTCCTCCGATGATGCCCCCGGCGGCCAGCGCCATCGTGATTCGAGTCGTCTTCCTGATCATGTGCTGTTCGACCTTCCTGGCTGTGTTGGCGCGCTCGCGGCGCGTCACCTCCCATGGTGCCCGATTTTTCTAGGCCCCGCCGTATTCATTTGAACCATTCGAGCCTATTTAGGCTGCGCGCGCTTTCCGTTTACTCAGCGCTTTGCTGGGTCGATCAGCGCTTCGCGCGCTGCTCCTGCGCTCCCCTGCGACCTGGTGCGAGCGAGTGAGTGCGAGCGAGTGAGTGCGAGCGAGTGGGAGACGAGCTCGGCGTCTAGCTCTGGGGCTGCGCGTCCGCCTCGAAGCGCGCCGACGTCGCCAGGATGCGCGACGCGTGCCGAGCGGCGCGAGCTGTGATGGCCATCTCGGTCAGCGTGGGGTTCTGCCAACCCGAGGTGGGCCAACAGGCACCGTCGGTGACGAATACGTTGGGTGCCTCCCAGACCTGGCAGAAGGGGTTGACGACCGAATCGTCGGGTCGGGAGCCCATACGCGCGCCGCCGACCTCGTGCACGAACAGGCCCGGCGTCGAGCGCAGCCAATCCGATTGCATCTTGCGGACGATTCCGCCGACCACCGGCATGTGCACCAGGTCGATGAGGTTCTCCACCCGGCCACCCGCGAGCTCGATCATCTCCAGGCAATCCTGCTGAGCGGCGTCTGCGATCTTGAGGTCTTCCCCGCGCCAGCGGCAGTCGATGTGGGGCACCGGATGTCCCCAAGCGTCCTTCACTTCTGGGTCGAGGGTGATCCGATTGTCGTAGTGCGGGAGCGCCTCGGACCGGGCACACAGGAATCCGAGGGCCATCCCCTTGTGCCGGCGCATGAGGTGGGGAAACGCCATGCGCTGAATGCCGCCCCAGAATCCGTAGCCACGCAAGTGGCTGCGCGTTTGGGAGCCGAGGTTCTGGTAGCGCGGAATGAGCAGGCTATCGCTGCCCAGAAGCTCGTAGCTCTTACCGTGATCCGGTACGTCGGGCATGTAGAAATAGGTGTTCGTCGCTTGGTGATCCATCAAGTAACGACCGAGCGCGCCCGACGAGGCGCCGAGTCCACCCGGGTGCTGGCTGTCGTCCGAGGCGAGAAGCAGGCGCACGCTCTCGATGGTGGAACCGCACACGAACACCGAACGCGCCAAGACGGCGTGTTTTTCACGGGTGACGGTGTCGATCAGCTCGACGCCGCTGGCCTGCTTGCCGTCCGCGCCATACAGAATGCGCAGCGCCATCGAGTTCGCGCGGATCTGGGTCCGACCGGTGTCCAGCGCGCGGGCCAAGGTCGTGGCCTGTGCGGACAGGCGAGTGTGCCGTTCGCCCTTGTCTGGGCGTCGGCTAGCGCGAATGCCGCGCGAAGGCAGGACGCGCCGTTCCCGGTGCTTGCCTTCTACCCTCTGTTTGAAGACGAGCTCCCCGGGACTCAAGGGACGAGGCGCCAAGAATGCGCCGTCGGGCAACGCGTCGAGCCCTTCGGTACTCCCATGGACGCCGAGCAGTCGCTCGATGTCGGAATAGTGCGGCGCCAAGTCCGCGTGTCCGATCGGCCATTCCGGGCCGAACGAGTCGAGCCGTGCCGCCTTGAACTCGTGCTCCGAGAAACGGGGCGTCACGCCGTCCCACGCCAGCGTGCGACCACCAACCTGGCGGCCCCGAATCCAGCAGAACGGGGCGTCATCGGGCGTGGTGTAGGGGTTTTGCACGTCATCGATGAAGAAATTGGGATTGGTCGTCCAATAGGTCGGATGACGCTTCTGACTCTCCTGGCGGTGCGTCACGTAATGACGCTGGAGCTGCTTGGCGAGGTTGAACGCTGGCCGTCCGTAGTCACCGTAGCCCGGGCGCTCCGGCCCTGCCTCGAGCACGAGTACGGAATGTCCGCGCTCGGCGAGCTCCATGGCGGCCACACTGCCGTTCGCCCCGGAGCCAACGACGATGGCGTCCCACACCTCGCGTGCCTTCATGAACCAGTTCCCCGAAGCTCTGCACTAGCGTGGACGTCGCCGCTTTCCAGCCAAGCCACGTCTGCGGGGGTCAATCGTCGTTCCAGTGCCGCCAGGTTCTCGGTCAGATGGCCGAGGCTCGATGTCGCAATGACCGGATGGACCGGGAACGGCTGGCTGACCAGGTAGGCGAGTGCCACCTCGGTGGCCGTCCAGCCCAAGCGCCGGGCGAGGGCCTCGGCACGGGCCTGGCGCGCGTGGTTCTGCGCGTGACGAAACTCCTGGGGAACCTGGCCGCTGGATCCGGCCCCCAACAAACCACGGCCGAGTGCCGAGTAGGCAATGACCGGAAGCTGCGTTGCCTCGTAGTACTGGCGACCAGCGGCTCCGGCGTCGCCCGAGATGCTCACGCACCCCTCCCACAGGGGGCGCGACCAAGAGGCGAGTGAGAACTGCGGGCTACTCGCGCCGAGCTCGAGTCCTTCGCTCGCACGAACGCGCGCGGCGAGCTCGGCGACACGCGTGTGGTGCCAGTTGGAAACACCGAAGGCGACGATGGTGCCCGCACGCTGGTGTGAGGCGAGCGTCCGAGCAATGCCGTCCAGATCTGCATCCGCGTGGTCCCGATGCAGAAGGTAGAGGTCCAAGAAGTCCGTACGTAGGCGTTTCAGTGACGCATGGAGATCGGCCGTGATGTCTTTTGGCCTCAGGCGATTGGGGGCCAGGACCGGGATTGGGTGGCCGCCTTTGCTCGATAGGTAGATTCGCTTCCGATTTCCCGGACGCTGGAGCCAGAGGCCCAGCAGGCGTTCCGAACCTCCGAGCTGATAGGAAGCGGCGACATCGATGCCGATGTTGCCGAGCTCGAGCGCGCGATCGAGCAGGCGGAACGTGGCGTCCTGCTGGGCTCCTCCGCCGAGGACACTGCCGCCGAGGACACCGCCGCCAAAGACACCGCCGAAGCGCTCCGACCCCAAGAACAACTTGGGCAGTCGGTTCTGTGCTGCTTCCCCCCCGGCCATACGGCTCCGCCTACCACGACTGGGCGGAGCTGTCCTTGCGCAAGTGGTAGATGACGTGTTTGCACGGGTCGAACGTCAGATCAGTGAATGGCTTTGCGAAAAGGACGGACAAGCCGCACGCTGCGATGGCCGTCGTCCACTCGGACAAGGTGAAGTAGTGGAATGGCAGCACGATGTCGTGCGGGGCATTTCCGCCGCGATCGGCCCACTTGAGCACTTGCCAGTCGAGGCGCGTGACGTAGTAGTGATCCTTGATCAGGACGTGTCGCCTCGAAACACGGGCGGCCTCCCGGAGCAGCGCGGTTGGGTCGTCGGCGTGGTGCAGGACGTCCACCAAGAGCGCGCAGTCGAACGAATCGTCCGAGAAAGGCAGAGTCCTCCCGTCGTATTTCTCGATGGGAATGAGCGCGCCGGGCTGCACGTGCACGTCGACGCCCGTCACGCTGACGCCCGGCATGCCCTGGGTCAAGCTGGCGACCAGCCGGCCGTTCGAGCTGCCGACGTCGAGGATGGTCCGTTCGTCGCGCAGGAAAGGCGCCAGTTCCCGCGTGAGGAAGGCGTAACGCCTCGGGAACATCACGCGTTCGTTCAGAAAACGCAGGGCATTTTTCGGCATGGGGGCGCGTCAGACACGAGGGCACGGATTGTCCGGCTTGGCTAGGCCCGCAGCGAAGCTCTTCGATCTGCTGGGTTCTCGTGATCCGAGCCTGGGCACGAACGACTCTGGTCGTGCGCGGGGGGACCAACTCTTTCGCTGGCGTTCAGGGCGCCGTGACGACGAAAGACACGGGCAAGGTTGCGTCGTACGCTTCACTGTCGACCGTGATCTGGTAATGAAGGACGGCGCTTACCGTGTGACCCACGGGCGTGTCGGGGGAGAGGTCGAACCCGAAGCTCAAGTAGTCGACCGACATGTTCTCCACCACGTGACTTCCAGTGGTCCACGGGACCGTCACATAGGGATCGGAGATTTCGGTCCACGCGCTGTTCAGGACGAAGTCGTCTGGACTGAAGCTGCGTGCGCGCACATCTGCCAGGATGCGCTCGCCGGGCTCGAAATGGCCGTTGACCGTATTCGTGTAGTATCCGTCGATGATCCTGACGAGGTCGAGCACCGCAGGCACTCCCGGATCAGAAAGCCCTGGTCCGACGGGGATTTCGACCTCTGTTTCGGCGGTCGCGGGATGTCCATTCTCCGTGTAGTCGACGGCCACGGTGATGGGAATGACGTGTCCCTCCGGCGCGTCGTTCGCGATGATCAGACGGGGAAAGGCGTTGCCAGTCGCGCCGGGTGCCACTTGATTCCCGTAAATGGGATAGGGCCACGGGGAGCGAACGTACTCGTCGCTGGACACGATGCGTACGCTGGAAATTGCGGTCAGTGGCGTTGGGCCAAGGTTGCTCAGCCTGGCGTTGAGCGTGATCCTGTCTCCCGGATTGAATACACCGTCGTGAGTGCTTGGCGGATTGTAGATGGAGCCGTCGCTAATCAGCGAAATGGCCAGGCGGCCCGCGGTGCCGCATGCGCCCTCGCCATCGCAAATCCCGGTCGAACAGACCTCACCCAAGGCCGATACCTGAGCGGTGCATGCTCCTTGCTCGCAGGCGGCGCTGGCGCACTCACCGCCCGCGCTGCACGCCAAATTGTTCGTACTGGTGGCGCCGCTGGCTCCAGTCCGAGCGAGCAATTCCTCCACCGCGCACACGTCCAGCGCTGGGTTGTACTGGATTCGAGCGGAACCCACTTGCAGGAGGCCGCTCAGGCTGTCGAGATCGGGCAGGAGTTGGTTCTGTGCGACGAGGAGTTCGCCGCCGGCGCGCCAGATCCCATTCAGACCGGTGAGATCCGTGAGCGCATCGGCGTTGAACACGCGCAGAGCCCCTCCGACCTCGGTTACGTTCGACAAGCCGCTCAAGTCGGTGATCGACGCCTCGTTCTGGATGGTGAGGTAGCCGGACATCTTGCCTTGGATGCCCGACAGCGCGTCGACCTCCACCAGGTGCCCGTTGCCCGTCAAGTTGACGGACGAGACGATGTCGACTGGTGCGAGGCCATCCAACGTGGTGAGCCCGTTGTTCCCGACCACCTCGAGGCTCGAAAGCGTCTTGACGCCACTCAGTCCTTGGAGATTCGAGAGCCCCATGTTGGCGACGATCTTGATCGAAACCGAGCGCGTCAGTGCCTGCAAACCCGTGAGCGAAGTGAGCTGCGCGTTGCTCTGCACTGTCAGCGAGTTGCCCACTGTGAGCAGCGTGCTCAAGCCGGAGAGATTGGTCAGCGCCGTGCCCGTTACGGTCAGAGTGCCCGTCACGCACCAAGCGCTCGCGAGGGGCGCTAGATCGCCTGCGGTATCATTGCCGTCTACCGTGACGTTTCCTTGAACCACGCCGGGCCCACTCGCCGAGGCGTTGCACGTGGCCGGATTCACGCATTGCGAGCTCGCGGTGCACACTTTCCCCGTGGCGCAGGCAAGTCCGATGTCTTCGGGACCATCGCAGACGACCAGCGCTTGCTCCGTTTGGCCCACGTTGTCTTCATCGACGCTCGTAACGCATGCCGAAGCCACCAGGAAAAGCCCGCCCCACGCGATATTCATCCCATTCATTCGCTTCATTCTTCCCTCCAATTGCCGTCCTCGAGCCATCCGGGACGGAGCCGCTGCCTCAGCCAAGCGGTCCACTCAGCCCAGGCCTTCGCGTCTCCGGAGACGGAAAAGCGCAAGACGCTAACACGTGACGTGAGACACGACCAACGGTCACACCACCGCGGGCACCGGAGGGCTGCGTACACACGTCGATGGGCGGCGCCTCCGACACGATTTGAACGTGTGACCTTCGGCTTAGGAAGGCACGCGGAGATCGAAAAGGAAGGCGATTCGGTTTCTCTACCACACGCGGACCCGAAGGCGGGAACGCCAGAAACCGCACGAAACGAAAAGGGTGGGCAGAACGGTGCGCCGAAAGTCGACGGTCTCGGCGAAGGCTCGGATCCGGTCGAGGCCGCCCTCGCTCGTGCCTTGGACCTTGCTGCGCAGGCTGGGGAGTGGACCACGGTGTCCCAGATAGCCAGGGAGCTGGAGGCGCGTCGGACCGCAAGGCCGTCGGGAACGGTGGTGCCCATTGCCGCCGCGCGAGCTTCGAGGCCCCCGAACGGTTGACCGGGGCCCCGGTCCCTGGGAGACGGGAGAAGCCAGGCGCTTTGGCCCCGGGGCACTTTTTGTAGGTCAGCCATGGCGGCCAAGAAGAACGCCCGTGCGAACGGGGGAGAAAAAGCGGGCGAACGTCGCCCGCGGTTGCCTGACGGCATGCCCCGGGGAAAGAGCCGGGGCGTCGAACGGTTCACGGATCCCAATAGGCTGAGCGAGGCGGTCTGCGCCTGGGCGCGGGCGACCATCATCGCCGGCTTGGGCCCCCCGCCATCCACGCCTCCCGACCCGCCCGGCTTTGAGGGCCTGTTCGCACCGACAGCTGACCTCCGCCCCGCCGAACGCTTGGCGGACTTTGAGGAGTGGCTGGCCGAGTTGGTCGAAACGGCCCGGGCCAACCCGTTGGAGCGTCAGCGGGACGCAGAGGCGCGTAGGGTAGCTGCTCAGCTCGCGGAGGCGATCCGGGCGGCATTGGACTGGGCGAACGCGCCGTCAGTCCCGTACTGGAGGTCCAGCGAGCGGCTAGCATTGGCGCAGGTGATGGACGACGAGGCATGGCCGCACTACCTCGCTCGGCTCAGCACGCCGCTCGGCGGTGTCGCGCCTTGGACTGAGTTGGCCTTTCTGGTCCAGGAGATCGCTCGTCCCGTCGCAGGGGAAATCACCCGGTCGGGCTTTGGTCGGAGATCACCCATGACGCTCGACGAGCTGACCGCCGCCATCATCCTAAGCGGCCGTACCGGGGTGGCTGAGGCACGGGAGGCCATAAGCATCCAGGTCGATGCCGGCTATCCCGGAGCGACCGTCAAGGACGGGGTGGACGCTACTCGGAAGCGAGTCCGGAACGTGCTTCGAAGATCAAACGCCGAGGGTCGAAAACAGAAGCGAAAGGATTGATTCATCTAACAAGGGAGACGTTGCCAGGATACGGGCGTCATGCAGGCACCCGAGCAAGTCCCCGATGCCCAGTCTCGCCGAGAAATCGCGGCCCGCGCCGTTTGTGACGACCGCACGATCCGTCGCGTCTACCGCGGGGAGGTCGTGAAACCAGCATCCCACGAGCGCATCCGACGCGCGGCGGTGGCGTTGGGTCTGCCGTTGCCTCCGGCGCGGAAGGGGCGGAGGCCGTGACCCTTCGCGCTGTGCCCGAGCCGCCCTGCGATGACGGTTGGGACGAGGCCGAGCCGGTCCCCGACCGCGAGCGACTCGCGACTCCACGCGAGGGTGACTGGTCGACGTATCGCGTGCCCGCAAGGCGCGCGCCTGAAGCCGCACGCACCGGAGACACCATCCGTGGAGTGCTCGCCGCGTGGGCGAGCTGGGGGCCCCTCACCCATGAGCCAACGGGTATCCGCGGCCTCGACGAGGTGACCGGCGGGGGCCTCGTCTACGGCACCCGGTGCTACATCGCCGGCGCACCCGACGTCGGGAAGACGATTCTCCTGATCTGGTTGGCTCACGTCTGGGCTGGTCGCGGGGTAGTGGTTGGGATCTTGGCAGTGGATGAAGAGCC
>Ga0247744_1000148_pt1 | contig 14386 bp, 17 predicted proteins | sample UWRJS154409C5_FD_180946 | JGI IMG/M metagenome (GOLD analysis project Ga0247744, IMG submission 180946) | Soil microbial communities from Arlington Agricultural Research Station in Wisconsin, United States - UWRJ-S154-409C-5 | ecosystem: Environmental > Terrestrial > Soil > Agricultural land... | reverse complement strand
CGATGTGCGAAGCGATCGCCCAGCGCGCGCCCGATTTGCCCTTCCTCATCTGTAGTGGCTTTGCGTCCGCCACGCTCTGGCTCGACAAGAGCAGTCCTGCGCGTCGCCGGGTGCTCGCCAAGCCCTTCAGTGAGCGCACGTTCTTGCAGCACGTTCGCGGCCTGCTCGACGAAGCGGCGCGGAAGGAGTGATCGGTCCGATGGCTCAGGTTTCGTCCTAACGAGGTCGATTTGTGAGAGCGCCTTACCGAGTCATCGGAAGCTTTGGCTGAGGCGTGACGGGTTATTTCGCGGCAGTTTCTCCCTGCGAACGCAGACGATCGGCATACTCGAAGGCGATGTCGATCCGCCGCCGAGCCAGCGTGGCGCCTCTAGTTTGTTTGGGGGCTTCGTGCGTTGTTGTAGCGTGTGGACAAGCAGCGCCCGGTCTGATGGGCACTCCGGCTACCGGTGGTGTTGGCAGCGGTGGAAGCGTCCAGGGCAGTGGCGGTGCGGGCGGGCTTTCGGAAAGTGTTGGGGGAAGTCCGCTCGCTGCGGGCGGCACGACGAGCAGCGGTGGCGCGTCGACTCTGGGCGCGCTCACCGTGACGGGGCTCGAAATCGAGCTCAATCCGTTGATGCCGCTCGGCGCCTACGTGCGCTGGACGACCGATCAGCCCGCGAGCTCCGAAGTGCAGTTCGGCAGCGAAACGCTGAGCCATCACGTCGTCGTGGCCGAAGAGACCACCTCGCACGAGGTCTACGTCGTCGGTATGCGAGCCGACACCGCGTACCAGATCGTGGCGGTGTCCACGAGCCCAACGGCCACTGGCAGCGCCAGCGGAGAGGTCACGACGGGCAGCCTCCCGCCGACCCTGCCCGAACGAGCCGACATCGTGACCGCTGCGACAGCCGACTCCGTCCCTGGCTACACGCTGACCAACTTCTGGGACAGCGGGCAGTCCCCCACGGTTGCGGTCGTGCTGGATGCCGAAGGGTACCCCGTCTGGTTCTTCGAGAACGGGCCAGGCGCAGACGCGTACGGGGCGACCTCTACGCAGTTTTCAGCCGAAGGGACGATCGTCATCGGGAACGCGGGCGACGTGCCCGCGCGCGAGGTGGACCTGGAAGGGAACGTGCTCTGGGAAGGCCCGATCGGGGGCAGCGCGCCGCTCTCCCACGAGACCAGGAAGCTCCCCGGCGGCACGTTCTTCGTGGCACGCGAGTCGTCGTCGACAGCCCGCGTCGAGGAGCTCGACGGTGACGGCAACGTCCTCTGGACGTTCGACCTCTACGCCGACACCAGCATGACGAACGACGGTGCCAACGACTGGTGCCACCTGAACACGGCGTACACCGATCCGAGCGAGACGTTCCTCTACTTCAACTGTCGCTACCAGGGGCTGCTCAAGATCGATCGAAGCACCAAGGACATCGTTTGGGACCTCGGTGCCGCCATGGACGACGACATGTCCGGGGACGTGACGTACCTCCCCGACAACACGGCTCGCTTCAACGACGCCCACGATCCGGAGGTGGACGAGGACGGCACCGTGCTCATCTACGACAATCAGGGCTGGGCGAACCGCACGGAAGGCCAGCAGAACGGCACGTTCCACAGCCGGGTCGTCGAATACCAGCTCGACGAGGGGGCCAAGACGGCGACCCTCACGTGGGAGTTCCCCGGCTCGTTCGACACGGACGCTTGGTACCAGGAAGGCTGGATGACGCCGATCTGGGGCGATGCCGATCGTCTCGAGAACGGCAACGTGCTCGTCACGGCCGGCGTTACGGGCACCAGTACAGGCGGGATGACCCCGCCGGGGACCAAGAGTCGCATCTTCGAGGTGACGCGCGACGGTCAGATCGCCTGGGCCATCGAGTGGCCCGAGACGAAGGGCTGCTACCGAGCCGAGCGCATCCCGCTCCCGGCTCAGCCGCTACCCTGAGGCCGAACGCTGGCCGTATTGCGCCGTCCCGCGAACGACGCGCCGCTCGTCGTCGAAGAACAAGACCTCGACCACCCGGACGCCCACCTGGTTTCGGTAGACGATGGATAGGCTGGAGACGCCGACGGCGACGAAATCGAGCTCGAACCGCAGGTCGGGGTAAGCGTCGAGGCCGTGCTGCCAATAGGGTCGAACTCGCGCCTTGCTTCGCAAGGTGCCGGAGGGTTCACCCATCCGTTCGACGATGAGCGGGGAGCTCATTTCGAAGTCATCCGTGTAGTGAGCGAGGATGCGCTCCAGATCGTGACTGTTCCAGGACTCGATCCAGTCCTCGGCGAAGGTTTGGGCGAACGTCCGATCGAGCAGCGGCGGCATCGCGCACGGTTTTCCGCCGCGAACTTGGCGCCGTCAACGCCGCCGCCGGCTAGGGAGTCCAAAACCGAAAGTTGCGCAAGATGCGATCGGTGATGCGCCGAAGCTCGGCCAGATGACGCTCCGAGCTTTCGTCGTGGCTCTGGCGCAGGGCTGCGAGCTTACGCTCGCGAGCACGCAGGCCAGCCAAGCCGTGTGTTTCGAGGTCGTCCACGAGCTTGATGAGGTGGACCCGCTCGAGCCAGGCTCCGTGGGCCGGACAGACCTGTGCGACGACTCCCGGGACGGTCGGATGAGGGCGACGAGTCAGGGCGGTCGGGCAGAACGGGCAAGTGACGACGGGGGGGCCGAGAGGCTCTGTGCGCACGGGCACTAGGGCTCGAACGGCGTCCCGCAGGTCTTCGCCCGCGGCCCCCTCCGCAGCGGAGCTGGCACGCTCGAGCTCGGAGTTGTCGAACCACACGTTGCCGCACTCGGCGCAGCTGTCGATGACGACGGGTCCCAAGTGCACGAGCTCGGCCTCGAGCCGGCAACGTGGGCACTCGATCGTGCTGCGCGAACGCCCGGACGAAGGCTGGGTCATCCTCGGCTCAGACTAGCGCAAAGCGGGCGAGTCGCCGGTGGACTGCCAAACCTCGATGAGAATGCCGTCGGGGTCTGCGACCATCACGAAGGTCTCGTCGCCTGGATCGACCACGCGGACCGAGTGGCGTTCGAACCAAGCGCGTGCGGCATCCAGGTCGGGAACTTCGAGCCAGAAGGAGGTGGCCGCGTGGGTCGGGAAATCGACGGGGCTGATGCGCTCGGCGTTGGGACAGAGCGTGATGACCAGCTCGCCGATGTGGAACCAGTCACCGACGTCGCGAGGGAGCCGCTTCGCGCTGAGGATATCTTCGTAGAAGCGTCGGGAGAGCTCACGATCGGTGCAATAGACCGTGATCGCGCGGCTCGTGAACGTAGGCGGGGGTAGGTCCATCCGTCAGGCAGGATGGCCCGGATAGCGCTCGCGGTGAAGGCGGCGGAGCTCCCGCAGGGCCTGCTCGATGCTCCCGGCGTCGTCCCGGCGGCCGAGTGCTCGGTTGTGTCCGCTGGCCCAGCGGGCAGCCTCGGTCACCGAGTCGTGCACGGCGTAGGGGAAAGACGGTCTCGCCAGGGTGTGCACGCCCCAGACGATGGCGCGTACGGACGCTGCCTTGAAGCCGGTCCCCTCGTGGGTGACCGAGAAATGCTGGAGGCCCGGGACTTCGAGCGCAGCTTTGAAAGCCTTGCGCGCGTCGGCTTCGGGCGGGCTGGCCTCCGTCTCCACGAGCTGGAGCGTCCCGATACCCTCGGGATGCGAGCGGCTGAGGTTCTCCATCAGGCGGATGCCCGCTCGGTAGGGCTCGAGCCGGGTGCGGAAGCGCCACACGATGACCACCAAGTTGTGGATGGTGCCGGCGACGTGATCCTCGTCCAGGGCGGCGACCTCGAGGTCGGAGGCAGCACGGCTGGGGGCTACGGACGGCGAGCTGGGCGAGGAATCCATGGACCGCATGGGGTAGCGCCGAAGGCGGCCTCCCGCAAACCGCGAGCGACGTCACTCAGGGCGCGTCGTGGCGGCTTTGTAGGCGGATCTGAGCCTTGATGCGGCTCAGGGAGACCGGCGTGACGCCGAGGTAGGAGGCGATGTCGGCCTCGCGCACGCGGCCCAGTAGGTGCTTGTGAGTTTCGAGAAAGTGGAGGTAGCGCTCCGTGGCGTCGGACGTGAGCAGTTCGGCCGCTCGCCGTTCGCGTTCGACCAGAAAATTCTCCGCCAGCTTGCGACCGATACGCTCCCAAGAGGCATGCCTTGCGTACAACGTGTCCATCAGCGCGAAGGGCACCACCAGAACCTCCGAGTCTTCGAGCGCCTCGACGCTCAAGTCCGAGGGCTTCCCGGTCAATAGCGACACGTAGGCCCCGACTAGCTCGCCTTCGGCGGCAAAGCCGCGCACGAAGCTGGGCCCATCTGGGGCGAGGTGTCGCTTGCACAGAACCCCCTGCGTGACGACGCCAAAGCGATCCGGCACGGCGCCGAATTTGGAGAACTGCCCGCCGCGGGGCAAGGCCAGGAGCCGCAGGTGTCCCCGCAGGAACGTCCATTCGGCCGCCGGAAGGTCGGCCAAGCGCGCCAAGAGCGGCTGGAAGAAGCGGTCGGCCAGACGCCCGCACTTATCCTGAGATAATGACATGATCGTCCGTCTCGGTGATCGTTCCCCGGTGCCCAGTCGTACCTCGATCATCGCCAAAGCGGGTGGCTCGGCCGAGCACGAAGAGAACAGCTTGGCCGCGATCTTGGCAACCTGCGCGCTCGCTCGGCGCATCGAGCGCTGGAGCGTGGTTCTCGAAGTCGACGTTCGCGCCAGCCACGATGGCCACTTGGTGCTCCACCACGACGCCACGATTGATCGCCTGACCAACGGCACGGGCCTGCTCGCGGATCGAACGTTGGCCCAGTTGCGAGCGCTATCGGTCGTTCCTGGGGAGCAGCGCCTGCTCACGCTCCCGGAAGCCTGGGAGAACATCCAGGGCGTGGAGACGGTCGTCGAGCTCCACGATCCGTCCCCCCGCGCGCTCGCTGCCGTGTCCGCTTGGCTCGGGGGTCTCAGCGCCACCGACCGTGATCGAGTCATCATCGCTAGCGAGCACACGCGCGCCGTCCTCGCCGTTCGGAGCCAGATGTCCCGAGTGCGCACCTCGGCGACGCTGCGTGAGGGCCTGCGACTGCTGGCGTGCTCTCGGCTTGGTCGACCAGGCTGGGCGCCTCGCGGTCACGTTTGGATGCTGCCGCGCCGTTTTCTGGGCATCGATTTGATGGAGCGGCGCCTGGTGCAGGCGGCTCGCCAGGCCGGTGACGTTCTCTGGGCCTGGGTCGTCGATGACGTCGGGAGCGCGCAGGACCTTTTTGCGCTCGGGGTCGATGGCGTCTTCACCACGCGTCCGGCAGGGCTCGTGGCCGAGCTCAGCGCAGGATTTTCTCCAGCGCCTTTCCCTTCGCCAGCTCATCGATGAGCTTGTCCAGGTAGCGGATCTTCTGCATCAGCGGATCTTCGATGTCTTCGACGCGCACGCCACACACCACGCCCTTGATGAGTGAGCTATTGGGGTGCAGGCGGGGGGCCTTGTCGAAGAACGTGCGAAAGTCGCTGCCCTTCGCGATCTGCTTCTCCAGACCCTTTTGGGTGTAGCCGGTGAGCCAACGGATGACCTCGTCGACCTCCTCCTTGCTGCGGTTCTTGCGCTCCGCCTTCTGCACGTAGAGCGGGTAGACCTTGGCGAAAGCCATCGAGAAGATGCGATCGGTATTCATGGCCTTGGATGAAGTTGTGCTTACTTTGGTCCGCACGGAGGCGGAAGTGGTCAGCGGTTTCTGCCGTGATTCTCGGACGGCCGGTCAATGGTCATCCCTTTGAGGGCGGGCGCCGCAGGTCATATCGGCTGAGCGGCCGAGCTAGCCACGGGGCGATATCGCTTCTGCTGATCTTGTCGCGCGTGCATGATGGGACGATGAGAAACGCGTCGACACTGGCCATGCTGAGCGCTGCTATGACACTCGGTTGCGGGCCGCGCATCGTCACCATCAAGTTTCCCGATATCGACCCCACGACGGACTACGTCGTCTGTGACCAGCGGGGCGGAGAGTGCCGCGGAAGGCGTGTGGAGGACGTGCCGCCGACTGCCTATCGGCCGGGACTCGATGTGCTCGTGCCCAAAAAGGGGACCGCCGGCGCCTGTCCGGATGGCCCTCGCACGATCGAAGTGGTGATCAAGGGCAAGCAGGTCACCGTCGTGGGCTACGAGTGCGCAGCGCCCGCGAAGCCACCGCCACTTCCCGATGATGCGGCGGAAGGGTCGCTCACGGGTGGACTACCACCGGAACCACCGGCTGCGCCCGAGGAAGAGGAGAGCCAGCCGTGACGGACTTTTCGTTCAATCAGGTGCAGAAGGGCGACTGGCAGAACGAACACGGCACGTTCTTGCGCAAGAACATCCGGCGCTTCATGCCGATTGCCTCACCCGCAGGCGGCCTCGAGCGTTGGCGCGCGATCGGCAGCGCGCTGAAGGAGTCGATCGGCCATGCGTTCACGAGCGAGCAACCGCTGCGCGTGGATGGGGGTCGTTGGTCCCTGTCCAAGATTGGACTCCCACAGAAGCTCGCACTCTCCTTGGCGGCCCACGACGTGCTCGAACGGGTGCCGGCGTCTTGGCTCGGCAGCGCCTACGCGGCCAGGCTGGCTGCCGAAGAGCTCACCCCGATGCTGGTGTCCTCGTCGATGAAGATCGAGCGCATCAACCGCCTGCTCACCATGGCCAACCTCGCGCTCCGTACGTCTGGGGCCAGCAACGGTCAGACATTTGCGGGCGCAACGTCCACGGGAACCCACGGTGCTGCGATCGAGTTTGGCTCGATGCACGACATGATCGTCGCCGTGCACGTGATGGTTGCGCCGAACCGCGCCGTGCTCGTACAGCCAGCGGGCAAGCCGCTGAAGGCGCAGGCGCGTGCCTCGCTCGAGCACTGGCTCGGCGTGCCGACCGAGCTCGTCAGCGATGATGCCGTGTTCGAGGCCGTGCGCGTGGGCTTGGGTTCGATGGGCGTCATCGTCGGTTACGTGATCGAGGTTGAGCCGCTCTATTTTCTCACCCAAACCGTGACGAGCCACACGGCCGACGCCGAGTGGAAGAACGTGCTCGCCACCCGCTCGGCCGCGTCGCTCGGCAACCACTCGCAGAGGCCGTTCAACCTGGCCGTGTTGATGTCGGTCTACAAGCAACACCCCGCCGCTCGGCCACGGGCGTGGGTCTCGACGTGCACCAAAACACGGTTCAGCGGGCAATCCGGGGTGGAGCTCGATCCGAGCCATCCGCTAAGGCCGAACCCTGACACGATCGGTCTTTTGGCTAACCTGGGTTCCTTGCTGGGCAGCACGGTGGCCAATCCCCTGTTTCGCGCGGCGATGACGGCTGAGCTCGTCAAGCAGCAGGGCGAAGGCGTCGTCGTGCGGCGCGCCTTGCCAGGGGTGCTGTTCGGTCCGACTGCGCTTCCGCGCGGACAAGGGCACTCGGTCGAGTTCGTCGTCGACGGAGCTCAGGCGCTGGTTGCCGTCGAGACGCTGCTGGCCAAGATCAAGGAGGAGTTCGATCAGGGGCGCCAGCTCTTGGGCGCCATGTCGGTTCGCTTCGTCGGTGGGAGCTCGGCAACGCTCGCACCCAACACCAAGTCACCGACCGCGTTCATCGAGATTCCGAGTATTCGCACGACGGAGACCACGCTGGTGTACGACGCCTGCTCGGCGGCACTCTCGGCGGCGAACATTCCCTTCGGCTGCCACTGGGGCCAGTACCTGACGCGGGTCCAGGAGAGCTTGACCGACTACTGGCCGGCCGGAAACCGCGCTGCCTGGCTCGCTGCGCGCCGCACGCTTCTGCCGTCGGCGAAGGCCCGGCGCGTGTTCGCGAGCCCCGTTCTCGCCGAGGTGGGGCTGGACGCATGACGTTTGGCCGAACCGCTACTCGAGCTCTTCGACCGTAGCTTTCGCCAGCACCTCGAGGTCGCCCTCCAAGTGCAGGTCGCCGGTCCAGCCGGTCTTGCCATCCGTGTCGAGCCAAAACGCGACGTCCGCTTGGTCGTGGCCCGAGAAGTCGACGCCAAACTCGCCGAACTTCGCTGCCACGTCTTCGGCGTCGAATGGTTGACCGAGGTAGGTGACCCCGCTCATCTTGACGATATCGAGCTGGCCTTCCGGGGTGTACAGGACGTAGCCGCCCATCGGCCAGGTGGCGAACGGCTCACCATCGCCCGTGCGTGTGAGCACGATCTGACCGGAAAATGAGAGGATGGGCCGGTCGTTTCCGCTGATGCAGAACTCCGCATCCGGCTGAATCGCCGCGTTGAGCTCGATGTCTGGCGCGGCCCCGCTGGTGAAGTGGAAGGACAGGCGGGGCGCGTCCGTGAGAAGATCGCGCAAGCGAGTGATCGCTTGGCCGCCGTCGAGTGGGCCACCGAAGTCCTCGCTGTAGCAGCCAGGGGCGTCCTCGTCCGAAGTTCGCCAGAGCACAGTCAGTTCTGGCGAGGTGCCGTTCGCGTTCGATACTTCGTAGAACGCGTCGACGACCAAGCCGAGCTGGCCCGGGGTCACGCCAAAGCTAAGGTGCGAGCGGTCGAGCTTCCAATGATTCGGTGGCCCTTCTGGGTCGTCCCCTTCGAGCTCTGTCTCGTGGGTGATGTCGAAGCTCCCCTGCATGGCGCCGGGCTCGAGCTCCACCTCGGCAAAAGCGACCGTCATTTGACGAGACCGCAGCGTGATCGGCAGGGTGTCGTCGAACGCACCATTGTCCGCCCGCAGCGTCAGCTCCCCTTCGATTTCCAAATAGTCGATGCAATAGGTCGCCGGCGGGCTATCTGGGCCCAGCTCGCGGTCGACGTAGGTGACGCTCTCGCTGTTCGTAGTGATGCTGACCTCGAGCACCGTGTCTCCAGCCGGCACCACCGACAGGTGCGAGTACTCCGTGGACAGACCGAACGGCACCTCGAAGGTGCTTGCGGCGAAATCGACGATGTCTCGGCCGCGGAATCCGATGGGGGTCACCTCGTCCAGGTCGAACGTCTGGCGTTTGGCGTCGATGCAGGTGGCCTCGTCGCCGCCGCTGCTCTCGCCCCCGAACTGATCCCCGAGGCAGCCCGGCAAGAGCGCCACGAGCAGCAGCGGGAGCAGGCGGGCCCTTGGGGCCGAAGGCGGCAGGTCGGGGCAAGGGCGCAAGGTGGGGCGGGCAGCCAAGGTCTTAAGCATGGGGTTCGGTCTCCTCTTGTCCTCACAGTGCCGATCTTCGTCGTCGCGAACCATAGCCAAATGCGACATTTTGCTCGCTGAATATCCCAAGCATGTGATAATCGCCCATATCCATGGACTTCGAGCGCCTGTCCTCTCAGCTGCTCCGGGCGCTCCGGGGGCGGCGCACGCAGCAGGCACTGAGTCGGAAGCTCGGCTTTCGCAGCAACGTCTGTAACGCGTGGGAGACTGGGCGGGACTTTCCGCGCACCTCGACGTTCTTTCGACTGCTCGCGCTGGTCGGTCAGGACGGGCGTGCGGCGCTCGAACGCTTCCGAGTCGATCTCGCGGGCTGCGGAGCGCCGGAGGAGCCGGGCGTGGCGGGGCAGGTGCTCGAACGGCTGCGCAGCAAGCGCAAGATCGGTGACGTCGCCGCGGCGTCTGGTCTCGATCGCTTTCTCGTTAGTCGCATCCTGCATGGCGAGTCGGACCCGCGCCTGCCGGACTTCCTGCGTGTGCTGGAAGCCCTGACGCTCTCTTGTCTCGACTTCCTGGCGCTCGTGGTCGACGTGGGCTCGCTGCCCGAATGCGCCGAGCGCTTTCGCGCGAGCGAAGCAGCCCGGCGCGCGGCCTTCGAGTTCCCCTGGGCGCAGGCGCTCGTCTTGCTGACGGACCTGCCCGAGTATCGTGCGCTCCGAGCGCACTCTCCGGGCTGGTTTGCCTCTCGGCTCGGCCTGACCACGCGCGAGGAGGAAAATTGTCTGGCGCTGCTCGTCACGCTCGGGCGCTTGCGGGAGGAAAACGGCAAGTACGTCCGCGCCGCGCCGAGCCTCACGGTGGATTCGCGCAGCGATCGCGAGCGCACCCAGCGCTTGGCCGCCTATTGGATGCGCGCCGCAGCAGAGCGAACCCAAAATGGACAGGAGGTGCGCTTCGCCTTCAACCTGTTCGGCGTCAGCCGCGCCGATGCAGAGCGCTTGCGGGAGCTGCAGCGTCGCTACTTCGCGGAGCTGCGGGCCATCGTGGCCGCCTCGGAGCCAACCGAAGTGGCCCTGGTCGCTCAGTTTTCGTTGCTCGAGCTGTGAGCGAAACCATTTCGCGATTCACCCCGTCGGCGCCGCAAGGTTTACGTGTTTGTCCGCGCGGCTCGGAGCTCCGCATCGCCGATCGCCGTCAAAACCGCGGTGGGCGCACGGCCCGGCGCTGGCACGCCCGATGCTGGATCGGATCTCGGAGGTATCCCCATGGCAGAGATTCGATCACTCGCCCCGGAGGTTCACGGCTTCGTCGCCCCTGGCTTCGAGGTCGTCCGTCAGGCCTTCGTCGACAACTTCGTCACCCGCGACGAGCTGGGCGGCGCGTGTGCTGCCTACAAGGACGGCGTCAAGGTCGTCGACCTATGGGGTGGACTTCGCGACGCCACCACCGGCCTTCCGTGGCAAGAAGACACGATGGCCATCGTCCACTCCGCCACCAAGGGCATGGCAGCCATGGTCATGGCGCTCGGCCATTCGCGCCGCTGGCTCGACTACGACGAGCGCGTCAGCCATTACTGGCCGGAGTTTGCGCACAGCGGCAAAGAGCAGGTGACCGTTCGGCAGCTCCTCGCGCACCAGGCGGGGCTGTTCGCGTTCGACGCTCCGGTCGACCGCAGCGTGGTGGCGGACCTCGAGCGGCTGCGTGTCGCGATGGAAGGCCAACGTCCCGAGTGGCCACCCGGTGAGCGGCAGGCCTACCACGCGATCAGTCTCGGCTTCTACGAAGGTGAGCTGATTCGTCGAGTCGATCCAGGCCGGCGCACACTCGGTCAGGTCTTCGATCAGGAGATCGCACGCCGCCTCGGCATCGATTTCTACATTCGCATCCCGGAGTCGATTCCGGACGAACGGATCGCGCCGCTCGAGTCCCCGAGCCTTCTCGCTCAGCTCAAGGGACTGCCGCTATCGCTGACCCTCTCCGCCTTCCGGCCGAGATCCATGGTCTCTCGCGCTCTCATCAGAAACCCTGGCACGCAGTTCTATCTCGACCCCGTTCGAGTCGTGGTTCGCGAGCTCGAGGTTCCGTCCGGCGGGGGAGTGGGGACCGCCCGCGCGATCGCCAAGGCGTATGGGGTGTTCGCTGCCGGCGGCGGCGAGCTCGACCTGAGGCCAGAAACGATTCGCGCCCTCGCGGCGCCGGCCCTGCCGGCACGACACGGGTACTATGATGAGCTCTTTCACGGCGAAGCGAGGTTTTCTCTCGGCTTCATGAAGCCGTGCGACGCCTTCCCCTTCGGCAGCCAAAGTGCCTTTGGCGCTCCTGGCGCCGGTGGAGCGATGGGCTTTGCCGACCCGGAGAAGGGCATTGGCTACGGCTACGTCACGAGCCGTGGCGGCACGAGCCTCCGCGGTGATCCTCGTGACCTCGCGCTCCGCGCGGCGTTGGACGCGGCGTGCCAGAGGACGGCGAACGAGGCGTCCGGGCCCGGTCAGCTCGAGCCGGACGCGGTCAGCCCGAGCGCCATCAGCCCGAGCCCGATCAGGCCCAGGTAGCCGGGCACCGAGAAGGCGGCGCCTGCCCAGAGTAGGAAATTGCCCCCTCGAGCGCGCTCGAGGGCCTTGAGCAGTGGACCGATGAAGAAGAGCCAGGTGGACAGGACGATGCATCCTGCGACGACGCTCGCCCAGCTCGAGTGCCCCGCCAGGCGGCCCCAGACGGCGGCGAGTGCCAAGAGCTGGACACCTCCAGCCGTGCCGCCGCTGTGCACGACGCGCCATTTCGACTCGGCCGCGCTCCCCCGTTCCGTTCTCGCCTGCGCGAATCCCAGAAAGGCCGCCACGCCCAAGAGCACCGCCCCGCTCGAAAGGAGCAAGGTCACTCCGTCGACATCCATGTGCTCGCCACTACCAGGTCACGGCCTTCGGCGAGGTCATCCTTTGGTCATGGCGAACTGCCACGCCGAAGCCAGTTGCTCGGCGGGCCGCTCCGTGATCGGATCGGCGTGCGCGACTAGAATGCGCTCCATCGGCAGCTCGCGCAGTCGGGCGATGGATTCGGTCGCGGCCGCGCTCGGCCGAGTGCTCCAGCGCACGTCCGGCGGCGTTTTGACCTTGCCGTAGCGGCCCCACACGCGCGCCGCGAAGCGCCAGGTCCAGTGATCTCGGGCGCAGGCCGAGGTCAGGAGGTCGGCGGCAATCAGCGAGCCCGTCGGTTGGTGAAAGAACACCGTTTCGTCGAGAAACGGCACGCCCCCGACGTCGAGCGGGACGAGCTCGGGCGTCTGACGCAGGTACTCGGCATCATCCAGACCCGCCGTCAGCCGGAGCTCGGGGTTGCGCGCCTCGGCCGACTTGGGTCCGACCACGAGCGCGCTCGGGTAGCGAGCGGCCGTAGCCGGAGCCGCAAGATGGTGGAACTTGTTGGGGACCACGATGAAGCGCACCTCGCCCAGCGCATCGAGGGCCGCGCACACTTCATCGGTGGGCGTGGTGGGGCTGTGGACCCAGAGGGCATCACCTGCCAGGCGAACGACGGTCGTCCTGGCTCGTTGGCAAACGCCCGCATACCAGACCGGACGTTCGGTCACCCAGATTGTTCCCGGCACCACCGTCTCGAAGACACTGGGGGCTGTCACACGGGCAGCATACACGCGTTTTTGCGCTCCCTACTTGAGGCAGATGTAGGTCGTATTCGCCCAGCACAGCGAGCCCGAGCCTTCGACCGTATCGGCCTCGAAGGTAAACTCGAGGGTCGGCTCGGACACATCCAGCACCCGGTCCGCCACGACGGTGGCCGGCTCATCGAGGATGACGTCGCCGTCCGACTCGATCCAGACCGAGCCCTCGGTCGAACCGATGCCAAGCGCGCCCGACTTGACCGACACGCACTCGCCCTCGGCGTCGCAGGCGCGCATCAGGTAGCGGTCCGGTGGCGCTCCGCTGTGGATGGCATAAGCAGAGTCGGGCTCGCAGGTCAGCAGATTGCAGTGATCGATTTGCTCGGCGATGCGGTCGTAGACGTGCGGGCCTTCGGGCAACTCGATGGTGATCGAGGACTCCTCGCTGCAACCGCAACCCGGGGGAGCCGGAGCGCCCGCGGAGCCAGCGCTGCCGCCCAGGTCGGCGCTCGAACCTCCGGTCGCGAGTCCTCCTGTTGCTGGGCTGCCGCCTGACGCCGGCACGCCACCGGAGGCAGTGGTGCCACCCGACGCTGGAGCGCCGCCGGACCCGGCGTCGTCGCTGGAGGTGGTGCTGCAGCTGGCGGTCAGCGCCAGCGCTCCGAGGAGGCCCAGCCATGGCTTTCGAATCTGCATGCACTGCAGCCTTGCAAATTGGGGGCCAGGTACCGCCGCTCCAGCTTTGTCGGCTATGTCGTCGAGCATTCGCGTCGGCTGAGTGCTGCCGTGCTCAGCTTTTGGGTGCTGGAGTCGCCAGCGGGCATTCAACCGATCAGCTTGAGCTCTGTCGGCGGCTGCATCGGCACGAACCCCGGCCGGGCTTGTACGCGCGCGATCCAACGCAGGACCGCGGGGAACTCGCCGAGATCGATGCCGCATTCGTCGCCGCGATGCGTGTAAGCGAAGAGGGCGATGTCGGCCACGGTGATCCGATCACCGTGGAGGAACGGACGAGCGGCGAGGGCTCCCTCCATCACACCGAGTGCGCGCCGACCGCGCGGCAAGCGCCAAGCGAGCTCGGCTCGACGCGGGTGGTCTGCTGGGGTGTGGCGCAGGAGAAAGCGCGGCGTCGCGATGTATGGCTCGTGGCTGTACTGTTCGAAGAACAGCCACGACAGGATGCGACTGCGATCGTAGCCGCCGCTCGGGAGAAATGGTGTTCCCTCGGCCAGGTGACACAGGATCGCATTCGACTCCGGGAGCACGCACCCATCGTCGAGCACGAGCGTGGGCACTTGCGCTGCAGGGTTGACGGCCAAGAACGCCTCGGTGTGCGTCTCGCCGGAGAAGATGTCGATCTCGCGGCGCTCGAGCTCGATACCGAGGAAGCTCGCCAAAAGGAGGATCTTGTAGCCATTGGCGGACTCGCTGTTGTCGTAGAGGAGCATGAGCGGATGCTGAAGGGCCGGTCGAAATCGCGCAACGTGACAATGGGATCGGCTAAGGCTTAGAAATACTAAGCCATGGCCCGCCGTCTACCGCCGCTCAACGCACTGCTCGCGCTCGACGCCGTCCTCCGTCGCGGCAGCGTCAAGAAGGCCGCGCTCGAGCTCGGCGTCACGCCGGCGGCGGTGAGTCAGCACGTGAAGGCGCTCGAGGAGCTGCTCGGGGTAGCGCTCCTGGTCCGGCATCCGCGCGGCGTCT
>Ga0247744_1000146_pt1 | contig 14592 bp, 16 predicted proteins | sample UWRJS154409C5_FD_180946 | JGI IMG/M metagenome (GOLD analysis project Ga0247744, IMG submission 180946) | Soil microbial communities from Arlington Agricultural Research Station in Wisconsin, United States - UWRJ-S154-409C-5 | ecosystem: Environmental > Terrestrial > Soil > Agricultural land... | reverse complement strand
CACACCGAGAAGAAGTGATGCCCGAGCCGAGCGACCCCGAAGTACCAACGGTCGATCGGCTGACGGAGCCCACGTCGCACCCATCGTGGGTGCCCGGCGAGGCGCGAGAAGACGTCGACAGCCGGCCCCGGGTGAGCCTCGGGCCGCTGTCCTTGCTCGGCTTCGGTGCCGACCGGCGCGCCGCCGACAGGCGCGCCCCGGCTCATTCGCCCATCGTGACGAACCTGGTGGGCACCGCGGCCATCGTCATCGTCATCGGTGCGCTGAAGGAGTTGCGCCCAGTCTTGGTGCCGCTCGTGGTGAGCGCATTCTGCGCCACGCTCACGGCGCCCATCGTCTTCTGGCTGCGCCGGAAGAAGGTCCCAGCCGGGGTGGCCGTGCCCGTGGTCGTGGTCGCTGCGCTGATCGGGGCGGCCCTGGTCATGGGCCTGGTCATCGGCAGCTTGAACGCCTTCATTCAGGCCGCCCCTACCTACCGCAAAGATCTGGACGAGCTGATCGCGCGAACCGCCATCGAGCTGGGCCGCTTCGGCATCTGGGTGTCGCCATCCAAGCTGCAGAGCGTCATTCAACCCGGCTCGGTGATCGGAGTAGCGACGCAGCTCGTTACTCAGCTGGCGGACCTGTTCTCGAGCGCGGTGCTCATCCTGCTCATCACGGTGCTGATCTTGTTCGAGGTGTTGCTGTTGCCGGACAAGATCCGCACGGCGCTCGGCGATCCGCTGGCCGATCTGTCGCAGGGAATGAGCGTGGTCGGCCGCGTGCAGGCCTACGTGGTGGTCAAGACGTACACCAGCCTGACGACGGGCGTCATCGTGGGGCTCTTGCTGTTCGTGCAGGGGATCGACTTTGCCCTGCTCTGGGGATTGCTCGCGTTTCTGCTCGACTTCATTCCGTCGCTCGGCGCCGTCATCGCCGCCGTGCCAGCGGTCCTGCTCGCGCTGGTGCAGAAAGGCTTCACCGGTGCGCTCCTGGCCGGCGGCACGTTCTTCTTGGTCAACCTCATCATCGGCAACTTCGTCGAGCCCCGGGTCATGGGCCGACGCATGAACTTGAGCCCGCTGATCGTCTTCGCGGCCTTGCTCTTTTGGGGCTATCTGTGGGGTCCCCTCGGCATGATCCTTTCGGTGCCGCTCACGATGATCCTGCGCATCTTGTTCGAGGGTAATCCCTCCACCCGCCCCTTGGCCGTTCTCATGGCCGCGGAGGATGCCAAGCCGGTGATCGACTTGTCCCGCGTGTCGAACCTGCCGCTATCTCGACGCTCGAAGATCCCCGGGCCGCCCAAGGAGGGGAGCGAGCACTCGGCGTCCATACCACCCCGGGCCCCGTCGGTCCCGCCGCTCTCGCCCGCGATTCCGCCGCCGCCCTCCGAGCCACGCGACCCGAAACGTTCTTGAAAGGGCTGCCGAGAGCACTGGTTCCCGCCTCGGCGGACCCGCAGCCTGCCGGAAACGAATCCGCGCAGGCACGACTTTTCCTCGGCCTAGAGTGTCGTTTTTGGCGCACGCTATCGGCTCGGTTGTCTTTGAGCGCTGCCTGATCTACTCGCCTGGCGCAAAGGCAAGGACTCCTCACATGAAACGCAAGAAGATTGGTCTGATTGGTGCTGGCAACATCGGTGGCGAGCTGGCCAACTTGGTCGTGCAGAAGCAGCTCGGCGACGCGGTGCTCTTCGACATCCCGCAGAAGGAAGAGTTCGCCAAGGGCAAGGCCCTGGATCTAGAGCAGGCTTCCACGCAGTTCGGTGCCGACTCGAAGGTGACGGGCACCTCCAAGTGGGAAGACCTGGCCGGTGCAGACGTGCTGATCGTCACCGCCGGCGTGCCGCGCAAGCCGGGTCAGAGTCGCGACGACCTGGTCGGCATCAACCTGCCGATCATTCGCAACGTCGCCGAGAACGCGAAGAAGTACGCGCCGAACGCCTTCTCGATCATCATCTCCAATCCGCTCGACGCGATGGTCTACGAGTACCACCGCGTCACCGGCTTCGACAAAAGCAAGGTCGTGGGCATGGCAGGCGTGCTCGACTCGGCCCGCTTCTCACTCTTCCTCGCCCGCGAGAGCGGCCAGAGCGTCAAGGACATTCGCGCCACCGTGCTCGGCGGACATGGTGACGACATGGTGCCCGTTCTGTCGGCGACGACGGTCAACGGCGTGCCCATCACCAAGTTCGTGGAAAAAGCCAAGCTCGACGCGATCATCGCCCGCACCCGCACTGGTGGCGGTGAGATCGTGAAGTTGATGGGTACGAGCGCGTACTACGCACCTGCTGCCAGCGCGATCACCATGGCCCAGGCCTACTTGAACGACGAAAAGCGCCTCTTGCCCGGCGCGGCCTACCTCGACGGCCAGTACGGCTACTCGGGCTTCTTCATCGGCGTGCCCGTCATCATCGGCGGCGGCGGCGTGGAGGAGATCGTCGTGCTCGACCTGACGGCCGAGGAGAAGGCCTTGCTCGAGAAGAGCGCGCTTAGCGTGCAGAGCGTCGTCGACGTGGTGAAGAAGTCCTCCTAACAGCCGTTTCCTTCAAAAGTACGCCATGAACATCCACGAGTACCAAGGCAAACAGATCTTCGCCCGCTACGGCATCCCGGTGAGCCTGGGTATTCCGGCGTTTTCGGTCGACGAAGCTGCGAAGGCGGCCGAAAAAGTCATCGCCGAGACGAAGAACGAGGTCGTCGTCGTCAAGGCGCAGATCCACGCAGGTGGTCGCGGCAAGGGCGGCGGCGTCAAGGTGGCCAAGGGCGCCGCGGCTGCCAAGGAGCTGGCCGGGAAGATCCTCGGCATGCAGCTGGTGACGCACCAGACGGGTCCCGCGGGCCAAAAGGTGCGCCGCTTGTACATCGAGCAGGGGCAGGACATTGCTCGCGAGCTCTACGTGGCGCTGGTCGTCGACCGCGAGACGCGCCGCGTGGCGATCATGGCATCGACCGAAGGCGGCATGGACATCGAAGAGGTGGCCGCGCACACGCCGGAGAAGATCCTGACCCAGTACGTCGACCCGCTGCTCGGCCTCACGCCCTTCCAGGCGCGCAAGATTGCCTATGCGCTGAAGGTGGGCGAGGGCACTCCCGATGCGAAGGCCACGGTCGCCGAGTTCGTCAAGCTCGTCCTGGCCCTGGGCGAGCTGTTCGTGAAGGAAGACTGCTCCTTGCTCGAAGTGAACCCGCTCATCATCACCAAGCAAGGCAAGGTGGTGGCCCTGGATGCCAAGCTGAACCTCGACGAAAACGCCGAAGGTCGCCATCCTGAGTGGGACGCTTTGCGCGACACCGACGAAGAAGACCCGGTCGAGCTGGAAGCAAAAAAGACGGGCCTTTCCTACGTATCGCTCGACGGCAACATCGGTTGCTTGGTCAACGGCGCAGGCCTGGCCATGTCGACCATGGACATCATCAAGCACTACGGCGGTCAGCCGGCGAACTTCCTCGACGTCGGTGGCGGCGCCAACAAGGAGCAGGTCACCAAGGCTTTCAAGATGATTCTGTCCTCCCCCAAGGTGAAGGGCATCTTCGTCAACATCTTCGGCGGCATCATGAAGTGTGACGTCATCGCCGAAGGTGTCGTGGCGGCGACCAAGGAGCTCGGCCTCAAGGTGCCGCTCGTCGTGCGCCTCGAAGGCACCAACGTCGAGAAGGGCAAGGAAATCCTGCGCACGAGTGGCCTGGCCATCCAAGCCGCCGACGACATGGGCGACGGCGCCCGCAAGATCGTGGCTGCTGTCTCCTGAGCTCGAGAAGAGATAACAATGTCAGTACTCGTTGGAAAAAATACCAAGGTTCTCTTCCAGGGCATCACCGGCTCGGCCGGCTCCTTCCACGCCTCACAATGCATTGCGTACGGCACGAACGTCGTAGCCGGCCAAACGCCGAATCGCGGCGGTCAGACGTTCGAGGCCGAGGGACCCGGAGGCAAGAAGGTCCAGGTCCCCGTGTTCGACACGGTGAGTGAAGGCGTCAAGCAAACTGGCGCCAACACCAGCTGCATCTTCGTGCCCCCGCTCGGCGCCGCCGATGCCATCTTGGAGGCGTTCGACGCCGGCATCGAGCTCGTGGTCTGCATCACCGAGGGCATTCCGGTGATGGACATGGTCAAGGTGCGTCGCGCCCTGGAGACCTCCAAGTCCCGGCTGATCGGTCCCAACTGCCCCGGCATCATCACCCCCGGTGAGTGCAAGATCGGCATCATGCCCGGCCACATCCACAAGCCCGGCAAGATCGGCGTGGTGTCGAAGTCCGGCACCCTGACCTACGAAGCCGTGGGCCAGCTCACCTCGCTCGGCCTCGGCCAGTCGACGTGCATCGGCATTGGCGGCGATCCGGTGGCGGGCCTCGATTTCATCGACGTGCTGAAGCTCTTCAACGAAGACCCGGGCACCGAGGCCGTCATCATGATGGGTGAGATCGGCGGCAATGCCGAGATCCTCGCCGCCGAGTGGATCAAGGCGAACATGAAGAAGCCGGTCGCCGGCTTCATCGCGGGCGTCACCGCGCCCCCCGGCAAGCGCATGGGCCACGCTGGCGCCATCATCAGCGGCGGCAAAGGCACCGCGGACGAGAAGATCGCGGCCCTGCAGGCCGCGGGCGTCAAAGTCGCGCCGACTCCGGCCGACCTCGGCACGACGCTACAGAGTTTGCTTTGAGCGGAGGCCTGCTCTGAGCGTTTCCGGCACAGCTAGGCTGCGACCAGCCGCAGCGGGACGCGGGCTTTTGCCATCAGGCGGAAGTCCCGCTCCGTGCTGAGCAAGAGCTGGTCGTGCGTCAGGGCATAGACCGCCACCAGCAAATTGAGCGGTTTGACCTGTGCGCCTTGCCTCGCCAGCGAGAAGCCCAGGTCGCCCGCGTGCATCCAGAGCTCGCTGGGTGCGTCCAGCAGCGTGCAGCCGCCCAGCAAGTCGAGCACCTTGCTGCGACTCCTCGCCTGCAGGCCACGACCGAGCTGAGTCAGAACCGGGCCGCACACACTGACCAGGCCGTCCTCGAGTGCCTCATCCACGGCAGCAGCCAAGCGCCCGCCGCGAAAGAAGTCCGCCCACGCCGACGCGTCGACCAGGATCACCGTCGTGTCCTCTCGGCGTCCAGATCGAACCCGACCTTGCCTCGCAGTCGACGCAAGGCCGCTTGTTTCGACTGCCGTTCGAGCGCCTCGAGCGCGAGCACCAGCGTCGCGGTGACCCCAGTGCCCGTCAGCTTGCAGGCGCGGTGGAGTGCTTCGAGCGGCAAGTTCACGGTGACTTTCTGCGTAGCGACCATCGTGCCAGTCTAGCGTATGGTATTTGCCAGCTCAAAAGCTGGTGTGGACGACCGTGCTAGACTTTGGGCGATGGTTTCCGAGCGAGCAGCACCGATCGCGCTTTGCCTGATCGCCGCCTGGCTCGGAGCCTGTGAAACCGTCAGCTGCCCACTCATCGCTCGCCCTGCGCTGGACATCACCATCCAGCACTGCGTGTACGCCGGCCAGGCGCTCTATGGCGTCGTCGTGGAAGATCCGGAAGGGATGACGCAGACCCTAGCCTGTGGGGTCGGAGACTCCGGGGCCTGTTCCTGCAGCACCGGCTTCATTCCGGGCGAGTACCGCGTGACCTTCACGGTCGCGGGCCTCTACGCCATCGAGGAGCAGGTCGTCACGGTCGGTCAGCACTCGTGCGGACTCGTGACGACGGAAGTCGTCTACGAAGGCGCACCGATTGCTGAGCTCCCGCGCGCTGCCTGCGACATGGCCAGCGAGCACCTGAGCTCCTGCGGCTTTTCGCCGGACGAAGCGCGCTGCGTCAAAAATGGGCTGCGTGCAGAGGTCCCCGAATCCGGAGCAGCCTTCGCCACCGTCAGCGATTGCCTGGACGAATGCGTCTCCCACCCGAGCTGCGATGAGCTCAGCCGCGACTTATGTGCACCCGCCGAAGACGTCACCGAGCTCGAGCTGTGCTGGGGCGATTGCCTCGATCTTTCCGGCGAGGATGTGGCCGACTACGCGCCCGAGCTCGGTCCGTCCAGCTACTGCGGCCTGGGTGGGGCCGGGGGCGACGGAGGCTGACTTTCCATGCATAACTTTGTTTTTACTTGTTTTTCAACGTAAGCGGCTTACGTTGACTGGATGGACGACAAGCTGCGCGAGCACCTGCGACAATTGGGTCGCCGTGGCGGACGGAAAAGCCGACGCACGCTCTCTCCGGACGAGGCCAGGGCGCTCGTCCGCGTCCGGGATGCCGGCCGCGCCTATCGGCGTTTCCACACCCAGTGCTTCTGGTCCTTCGACCCCGCGCTCCGCATCACGCGAGCCGACGTACCGTGGGTCGCAGAACGCTTGATGACACACGGCGGGCGAATCGGCCTGGAGCTCGGAGCACGCTTGTGCCGCTGACGCCGTATCAAGCCGAGGTGGCCCGTCTGTTGTCGGCACAGCGCACGCCCGACAGCTACCTCGCAGGGGGTGCGGCGCTCCACCTCCAGCCCAACACCCTGCGCTTCAGCAACGACCTCGACTACTTCAACGACAGCCCGGCCCGCGTTGCGTCGGCCTTCGATGCCGATCGCTTCGCGCTCTCTTCGGCCGGCCACGAGGTCACGACTTTGCTCGAACGCCCCGGTTTCGTGCGCTCGATCGTTTCGCGTGGGGATCAATCGACCAAGGTCGAATGGGTCTACGATACGGCCTTTCGCTTCTTGCCAGTGCTCGAGGACCCGCTGGTCGGTTACGTCCTTCATCCCATCGACCTGGCCATCAACAAGGTGCTGGCGCTCGTCGGGCGGGACGAGCCGCGCGACTATTTGGACACCATCGACGCTCACGGCCGTATCCTGGGCCTCGGCGGAATCGTTTGGGCGGCTTGCGGAAAGGATCCGGGCTTTACTCCGCTCATGCTGCTCGACCTGCTCCGTCGCAAGGGGCGCTACCGACCGGAAGACTTCAGTCGGCTCGCCTTGCGAGTGCCGCCGAACCTGCAGGAGGCAAAGCGGGCGTGGCTCGACGCCCTCGAGTCGGCCAGCGCCTTCGTCGCTGCACGACCCGTCGAGGAGATTGGCTGCCTGTACTACTCGGCGCAAAAGGGAAGCTTTTCGGGCGAGCTGCCCCTCCCCCATGACATAGCGCCACATTTCGGCCGCCCTGGCGGCCTCCTGCCACTCGTCGGAGATCCATGAGGTCCGCCAACCATCCGTGGCTAGTAGCCGCGTGCACGATGCTTCTGCTCGCCGGCTGCAAGACGATGCAGCACGAGGTCCGGATCCAGGCTCAGCCCGCCGAGGTGTGGGAGGTCCTGGCCGACCTCGAGGCGTACGAAGAGTGGAACCCCTTCTTCGTCAAAGCGGTGGGGGAGCTGAAAGTCGGGGAAAAGCTCCAGATCACCATGCAGCCGGTGGGTAAGAAGGCGCAATCGATGAAGCCGAAGGTGCTCGTCGTCAAGGAGGGCCAGGAGCTGGTGTGGCGGGGGCGCCTCGGCATTCCCTGGCTGTTCGACGGCCGACACACCTTCACCATCGAGCGCATCGACGAGCACACCGTGCTGTTCCGGCAGCATGAGAAGTTCTCCGGCCTGCTCGTCCCGTTCGTTGGCCTCGGGCCTTACCGGAAAGCCTGGGAGCGCATGGACGCAGCGCTCGAGAAGCGGGTGGAAGGCTCCAAAGTGGAAAGCCTACAAAAGGAAAAAGCGCGGCCCCAGTAGGACCGCGCTTTCGAGAGTCGGAAGGTTCTCGTTACTTCTTCTTCTTCTTCTCTTCCTTGCAGACCTTGCCGGTCTCCTTCTTCTTCTTTTCCTTGTGGCAACCAGCACCGGCCTTGGCCGAGTCCTGATCCGCCGCCCACGAGGCCACCCAAGCCAGCGCCGAGTTCCAGTTCAGCGTGATCTCGTTCGTCGACCAGGAGTTGATGTCGTCGATGTAGCACTGCTGCGGCGAGCAGCCCTGACCACCGAAGAGCCGCGTCATGGTCGGATCCCACTCGGCGGGATGCGAGTTGGGTCCGCCGGAGAGCGAGCCGGTCGGCGGGTTGGGCAGGTCGGGGTTCAGTTGGTGTGCGTACCAGCGGCTGTGCTCGTTGTGCGAGCTCACCGTGCCGTAGTCGGTCACGTACGAGTTGTTCAGCGCATTGCGGCCCAGGATGTAGTCGAGGCCTTCGAGAGCACCCTTCCTGTAACGCTCGTCGCCCGAGATGTCGTAGGCCACGGCCAGAACGACGATGTTGTTGAGCACCTGGCTGTTCGAGCCCCACACGTACTCACCATCGTCGGTGAGGTACGGCTGTCCGAACGGGCTCGCAGCCTGGTTGGCCAGGTAGAGCTCAGCGCCCTCGAGGACGGAGGCCTGCACCGTGTCCACATCCGGGAGCGCACTCGGCACGGTGGCCAGGTCGATCCGCGCGAGCGCGGCCATCTCGTACCAGATGAAGCCAGCCGTGGTGAAGACTTCGCCCGTGTGGTGCGGTGAGGCCTGGACGAAGTCCAGGTACTTGCACTTTTCGGTCGTCAGGTAGAGCTCTGCGGCTGCCCAGTAGAACTCGTCACTGACGTCGGCGTCGTTGTAGGGGCCACCACCCGAAGCTCCGTCCGAGGACGGCGCGTACAGGTCGGGATGCGCTAGGGCAGCTGCCCAGGCACTCTCGGCTGCTTCGAGCAGCTTGGCGGCGAAGGCCTTGTCGTACTTCTTGTAGATGCGCGCTGCTTGGGCGGCGGTCGCTGCCAGGTTGAGAGTGGCCGCCGTCGACGGACGGTGCAGCCAGCGCAGCTTGTCGTCCTGGTGAGGCAGAAGCGGCAGGCCGGTCCATTCGTGGTCGTGCACCTTGTGATGCACCATGCCGGCGAGCGGGTCGCCCGCAGGAACCACCATCTTCAGGAAGAACTCGAGCTCCCAACGCACCTCGTCCAAGAGGTCGGGCACGTCGTTGTCACTCTCGGGAATAGCCAAGCTGCCATCGCCCAAGGCACCTTGGTCGACGTTCGGTGCCCAGCCCGTGCGCTCGATGATGTTGAGCAGCTGGTGCACGGCAATGCCGCCGTTGACCACGTACTTGCCCTGATCGCCGGCATCGTACCAGCCGCCGGTGACGTCCAGCGTGTAGTCGCAAGTCCAGGGCTCGCCGTAGATCGGTGCGGAATTGTCGGCCGGCTGGCAGGGGACATCGTCGTCACCCTGGTTCGCATCGCCGCTCCCGGGTGAGGAAACGTGGCCGGCCGGACGGGCGTAGAGCGGGCCCGCAATGTCGCCGTCGATCTCGATGCCGCTGCGCTGCGTGTAGTAGAAATTCAAACTATCGATGCGCAGCGTCTCGTACGGATCCTTCGAGATCGAGAAGGGGTAGCTCGTGACGTCGCCGATCACGGCGACGAACCCGTCACCGGTCTTGGTGAGGCCCGAGAAATCGAAGGTGTGGACGCTTTCGCCAGCGGATGGATCGACGCCCTTGGGCACGGTCACGCCCGAGAAGACGACCTTGCCGTTGGCCTTCTTGATGCTGAAGGAAACCGGAGCCGTTTCCTCCGTCACGAAGGTCCCCTTCTTGGGGCCTTCGGCGGGATAGCCGTGCTGGTTGATGCGCACGGCGGGGCCGGTGTCCGGGGTGTAGTACTCGATGGGAGCGTCGCTCGTCAGGGCAACGCTATCCGCGCAGAACGTCCACTCCTCGGTCGCTCCGCCCACCTGGAACTGCACGGCCGCGTCCGCCACGTCGGTCGCAGCGGTGAAGGTGCCCGAGTAGGTCGTGCCGTCTTCACCCGGCTGCTGATTGAGCTCGATGTATCCGTCGTACGGAGCAGCATTCAACTGCACCAAGGCGCGAACGTTGGCCGCCCCGTTCCCTTTGACGAAGAACGAGAACTCGTAGTTGACGCCGGCCGTGAGGGCGATGCCACCCTGACCGATGATGGCGTCCCAAGGCTGGCCACCAGCGGGAATCGTCGCGCAGGCCTCACCCGTCGAGACATCGAGCGGGAAGCCGGTGGTCCACCACGGGTCCTGGCCAACGGAGAAGTCACCGTTGATGACCACGTTGACCTTGGGCTTGGCGACGGAGACGTCATCCACGCAGAAGATCCAGGGGTCGGCGCTACCGCCGAGCTGGAACTGCACGGTGTTCGGCACGTCGGCGGCCGGCGAGTCGTAGGATTGCGAGAACACCGCAGGCGCCTCGGTCAACGCAGCCGGGATCTCCGCAAACGGGGTGTAGGGACTGCCATCTAGCTGCACCAGGCTGCGCGCTACGTGGCCTCCCGGCGACGCGCTCGCGCTGAAGCGGAACTCGTAGGGGCCCGCCTCGTGCTCGACAGCGCTCTGGCCGACGATCACGTCCCAGGGGTTGACCGTGCCGCCGGGCACCTGAGCGCAGAGACGACCGTCCTCCACGTAGGGGGTCGTGTTCGAGCCCCACCAACCGCTACCGCCCGCCTCGAAGTCACCGTCGATGACCTGCCGCTGCGTCTTCTGCCCGGAGAAGTCCTGCGCCGCACTGCCAAGGCCATCCACACTGGCGTCGCACGCGACGCCCAAGGAGGCCAGAACGAGGCATGCTGCGCCCGAACGACCCAACCGAACCATCCATGCTCTCTCAAACCATGTGTTTTGCATAAAGCTGTCCTCTCGGGAGCACGACCCCCGTTGAAAAAACCGTCCGCCTGGAACGAGCCAGGGGCGCATACCGACGCCGCTCCCTCAGCGTCGGTATTTCATTGGCGATCGTTTACATGAACGCACCCTTGCTCACAAGGGGTTCCAGTCACCTTCATCAATGACTCATGCTCCCAATCTGCCCCTATTCGCGGCATTTCTGGGGTCTTCGGGGCACGGCGCGGCGAACCAATGACCATCCTATTGGCCACCCGGCCGACAGGGAATTTATCGCGTCTCCGGCGCCGCACGAAAAACCTGCGGATGCCCTTCTTCCCCTCCCCCAGGGCCGGCTATTTCGCCGGCTGAGACATGTCCGCTCACAAGGCGTTCGCTTCCGGCGCGGTGGTGATCGACGATCGCTACCTTCCAGCCCTCGTCACCACGTTCTTCGGTGAGGTCACACTCGAGGCCGCGACCTGGCACGGCACACGGCACCAGGCGCTGGTCGAGGCCGAAGGCCGCCGCGGCCGACGCGTCGTCACCATCACAGACAGCTCCCACACCAAGCCCCCCTCGGCCGAGGTGCGTAAGTACTGGGGTGACCTGACCAAGAACTTCCCAGCCGCCGTGAAGGACACCACCCTGGCCGCCTTCGTCGTCATCAAGAGCCCGGTCATCCGCGGCGTGATGACCGCGCTCAGCTGGCTCAATCCAGAGCTGCGGAGCGTCGAGCTCTACGACTCGATGGAAGCGGCCCTCCGGGCAGCCGGGGAGCGCCTGCGCGCCGCCAGGCAACCCGTTCCGCCCGCCGTCCAGCGCTACGAGCTGCCACCCGAGTGCCAGGCGACGGTGGCCGAGTGGCTGGTCTGACGCGCGGCCCTACGCGGCGCGGGACAGCTCGAATCCGCCACTCTCGTAGTCGACCCAGCATTCGTCGAGCCAGGTCTTTTCCTGGGCAGCGCGGAGTCGCCAGCCCTCGAACCAGTCCTGCCGCTGGTCCGGCGGGAGGGCGAGCAGGAGGGACGCGACCGCCGTGCCCTCCAGCACCAGGCGCACCACGGACGGCCGCTCGCGGCCCCGCAGGAGCGCCGCCGCGAGCCTGCGCTCGAGCTCCCCAAGGCCCGTGACCCCATGCGCGTCCACGATCTCCGTGACGAAGCGCAGCACATCGAGCGGGCGATGCTCACAAGTCTCGACTCGTCCAGCCCGCACCCGCACCAAGCTGGCCCCTTTTGCGCCCTTCTCGCGGGCGCCCCGAGCCTGCAAGTTGCCCGGAAACACCACATGCGGCGCCTCGCACAGCACGGTGCGCTCGTGCACGTGTCCGAGCGCCCAGTAGTCGTAGCCCTTGTCCCGCAATGTGCGCCGCGAGCAAGGCGCGTACTCGGCGTGCCCAAGCACGCCTTCCGCACTCGTGTGCAGGACGCCCAAATTGAAATGTCCGTCCAGCGGCGCGGGGTACCGCGCGCTGACGTCCTCGCCCACCGGCACCTCCGGGCCGCTCCAGCCGTGGATCGCCGCCAAAACGTCGGGAAAAACGCGCGTCTCAGGCCCCCGCGCGCCGAGCACCCACGCATGTTGCGGCAAGAGCAGGCAGCCGAGGGCGCGACTGCGCAGATCGTGGTTGCCGAGAAGCAGTAAGCATTCGCAACCACTCCCTCGCAGCTTCTCCAAATCGCGCGAGAGGCGCAGCGCCACCGAAAAGTCGCGGCACCAGCCGTCGATGACATCGCCCGCCAGAATCAAGAACCGCGCGCGCTCAGCCAGACAGAGCTCCACCAAGTTCTGGAGCGCCTGTCGGTCGGCCGAACGTGCCAAAAGGCCAAGTTCGGCACTCGGCGCCGCCGAGCGCAGCCAGCGGCGACCACCGAGATGCAAATCGGCGGCGTGAACGAAGGTGAAATCGGAGTCTGGCATCGCACGCTCACCAAACGGTCTTCACCAGAGATGAGCTCCGAATGCGCTCATCGGCGGTGACGAGCGGCCATGCGTGCGCGCGGGCCGTGGCAGCGATGATTCGGTCGGCTGGATCTCGCGGAAAATCAGGACCAAACGCCGTCGACAGCTCGGCGATGGTGGGAGTGAGCTCGAGGATGGAAACGCCCACACCGGCGAGGAGCTTGGCAAGCCAACCACTCGTCGTTCCCTGAACGGGCAGTCGCCCACGTTCGACGAGCTGCGCGATTTCCCAGAGCGTGATCGATGCGATGCTGAGCCCCCCCTGCGCGGAGGCTCGCGTGACCAGCTGCCGGGCCCGACGAGACAAACGCTTCGAATCGAGCACCATCCACAGCAGAACGTTGGTATCCAAAAGGACGTTCAACGCAGAACTTCCCAGTCCTCGGGTGAAACGACTGGGCTCTCGAGGTCCCCGACAATCGTCGCCGTACCAACCATGCAATCGAAGATGCTCGGTGCCTTGGCCTCGACCGGCACGAGCTTCGCCACCGGTACGCCATGCTTGGTGATGACGACCTCCCTTCGCCCCTTCTGCACCTCGTCCATGACCTTGAGGCAGCGAGCCTTGAAGACGCCAGCCGGCATGGTTTTTTCCATGGTCATATTCTAGTGACCACTTTTGCCCGGTCCAGCAGGATTTCTGCTGTCCTTTCCCACAGGGAAGAACCCGCCGCGGCTAGCATGCTATCCTGACTTCGTGCCCAAACCCGCCGCGCGCCGCGCCACGTACGAAGACGTGCTGGCAGCCCCAGACCATCTGGTGGCGGAAATCTTGGACGGCGAGCTGAAGCTGAGCCCACGTCCGGCGGCCCCGCATGCAGAGGCGACAGCCGTCCTCGGTATGGACATCGGTTCGGCCTTTCATCGCGGCCGCGGAGGCCCCGGTGGCTGGATCATCCTCGACGAGCCCGAGCTGCATTTCGGCGATGATGTGTTGGTTCCGGACATCGGCGGCTGGAAGCGCGAACGTCTGCCGGCCGTCGGTGACGTGAAGTTCTTCACCTTGGCTCCCGATTGGGTCTGCGAGGTCCTCTCCCCGAGCACGCACCTCATGGATCGCCGCAGCAAGATGCGCATCTACGCCGAGCGAGGCGTACCGCACCTGTGGCTGGTCGACCCGCTCGTGCGCTCCCTCGAAGCGTACCTACTCGACGGCGCCACCTACCGCGCCCTTGGGACCTACGGCGAAAACGAGCGCGTGCGCGTGCCGCCTTTCGAGGCCATCGAGCTCGAGCTCGCAGCCTTGTGGCCAAACACCGTCACCCCATTGCCGGAGTCCGAGTAACGCCATGGCGAAACGTATCCGTGCGTTCGGCTCCTACCTCGTCGGTGGCCTCTTCATCCTCGCCTTTTCCTGCACGAACGAGGTCTACGTCGTCGACGGCTCGAGCGATGGGTCGGCGAGCGGCGGCGGCGGAACGGGCGGCAATCTAGGCAGCGGGGGCGACGACTCAGGCGGAACCTCTGGCAGCGGAGCCACCGGCGGCGCCGGTGCCGGTGGCGGGCTCGACCCGGGCAACGGTGGCGGCCTCGGAGGCCTCGGGGGCATGAGCAACGTCGGCACCGGTGGAGGCAGCTCTTCGAACGCCATTCCAGAGTTCGACACCAGCATCGACTCGAGCACCCTCGCCTTCCAGTGGGCCAACGCCACGAACTACACGTCCTATCCGGACCCGGGCAGCGAAGAGTGCACCCTGTTCAACGGCTGCGAGTGGGCCGGCTATTTTGCCGCCATCGACGGCCAGCAAACCGAAGAGTGGGTCGAAGGGCACAACATCGTGGCCTTCTTCTCCGCCGGCGACGACAACGCCGGCTTCGACGCGCTGTCCCTCAAGCGCCTGCGTCTGCGCAAGAACAACGCCGAGATCGACGTCATCGTCTACGACACCTGCGGCGACAGCGACTGCGACGGCTGCTGCACCCAGAACGCCACCCAGAACGGCTACTCCACGCTCATCGACCTCGAGAGCTACACCTACGCCCGCTTCGGCCAGGGCGATGGTCCGATTGAGTGGGCGTGCTTGGACTGCGAGTGAGGGAGGTCCAATTGGGCTACTGTGAGGAGTAGTGACCGAAGCTCTCTGCGGCATCGGCG
>Ga0247744_1000145_pt1 | contig 14636 bp, 17 predicted proteins | sample UWRJS154409C5_FD_180946 | JGI IMG/M metagenome (GOLD analysis project Ga0247744, IMG submission 180946) | Soil microbial communities from Arlington Agricultural Research Station in Wisconsin, United States - UWRJ-S154-409C-5 | ecosystem: Environmental > Terrestrial > Soil > Agricultural land... | reverse complement strand
GAGCCGAACGTGATCTCCTCCCCGTGCGAGAGCGGGCGGTCGACGTTCTTGGCGCCGTAGAGGGGCGACAGCGCCACCTGGCAGCCGAGCGCTCGCTTCATCAGCCAAGCGCCGGTCACGTGGTCGGCGTGACAGTGGCTATCCACCACGTGCGTGAGGTTCAGCTCGAGCTCGCGAATCAGAGCCAGATCGCGCTCGTGCTGTTCGAACACGCAATCGAGCAGGATGGCCTCTCGCGTCGCCTCGTCGGCAAGCAGATAGGTGTAGGTGCTCGACACTTGGTCGAAGAGCTGTCTGAAGATCACCCGGGTTCCTCCGTCCGCGCGCCAGTCTACCCCGGCTGCTCGAGACTTTGGAGCGCGCGCCCAGCGCGGGCGAGCTGCCAGAGCGACAGACCGTGGAGAATCAGAGAGTGATCACGTGGGGTCGAGTCATGGTGGAGCCTCCTCCCCGGTGAGGAAGCAAGCGGCGTTCCAAAGCTGATTTTCCCCGGCCTTCGCGCTTGCCCGAGGGGTTCTTCCGCGCAGCCTCTGCGGTCCTTCCAGTCCACGCTGCACGACCTGCGCGGACTACCGACTCCAGGTTCGCATTCCGCCACTGCTTGCGATCAAGAGCAGGCGCCCGTCCGCGCTCATGCTGAGGTGGGCGCGTTCGTCCCCCCGGTGGAGCACCTGAGCTCTGGGGAGCGTCGTCAGGTCCTCCATGTTTTCGGGCAGCGCGTGGCTGGACACGGCGCTGCCAGTGGTAATGAGCAGGAGATCCCCCTGCGGGCTGAAGGCCAACCTCTCGATGGGCTCGTCCTGCGGCAAGATCTCGAGGATCTCCTCACCAGGGCGCAGGCTGAACAGGAGGAGCGAGCTGCCACCGACCGCGACCAGCTGGCCGCTCGGCGACACCGCGATGCTGCGTGGGTACGCCGGAGCCGAGAACAGGGCCAAGCTGCGCCCTTGCTCGAGGTCGACGATCTCCACCATCTCACTCCCCGCGTGGAGGAGTCCGAGCGTCTTGCCGCTTTCCGACAGGGACCAAGCGCACAGGCGCTTGCTGCCAGAAATGTGAGCGGCGAGCTCGCCGCTGATCCACTGTAGGTAGAGGTCGTTGCCCCCGTCCCGGGCCCCGCCGGCGAAGTTGGCGATACCGTACAGGCCGTACCGCTGCGTCGGCTCGATGTTCGTGCCGCCGACTTCAGCCAGCCGGCGCCTTTTGTAGACGTCGGGGTGAGCGAGAATCACGCTCGAACGGTGGGCGACCAGGACGCGATCGGGTTCGACTAGCTCGCGGGCGAAGGCGAAGTTGGCTGGCTCGTCCCGGGTGGCCGTGGCGATCGACACCCAGCCCTTGCCCTTGCCGCTGGCCAGGTCGATGAAGCGAACTGTGCCCTCGCCGCGGTCGAGCAAGGCCAGAGTGTTCTTGTCGGCAGACACCCCTCCCTTCACGTAACTCCCCTGCGGCGTCGGCAGCTCGCGCTTGGGCCGCGAGTATCCCAGCCTGAGGCGCACTCCGATCGCCTTGCCCGCCTTCCACACCGTGGGCAGGCCGGAGGGCAAAGCAGGCGGCTCGGGGCGCAGGGGCCCGACAGGTGGCTCTGCCGGCATTTTGTCCTTGAGCGCGGCCCACGGAGGCTTCGCACCGAGGGTCAGGATGAGGTGGCGGTCCTCCTGCTCCCGCTCGCGCTGGCGCTGGCGCTCGCGTTCCTCCTCCTCCCGCGCCTCCCGCTCCTCCGCCTCCTGGTCGGTCTCGCTTTCCTCCGGATCGTCCAGCTCCAGTGCCTCGCTTCGTTCCTTACAGGCTTGGGCCGCCGGCTCGGACGCAGGCTTTTTCGGCGGCGCGCAGCAGGCAAAGGCGAGCGCGAGGGTGAGGAAGGAAGGAAGGCGCCGGGCCATCGTGTGCTCTACGAACGGGCGCCCCAAACCTTCCCGGGCGAAGTGCCTAGCTCACTCCGGACCGAGGAGCAGCTCGGTCAACGAGTGCGTTCGGCTGCCGGCAGCCAGGCGCGCGCTGACTTGCTGCATCGCTCTCTGGACGCCCTGCTCGAACTGGAATCGCACTTCATCGAAGGGTCGACCCCACTTGTTCCCTGGCTCGAACGCTCGCCCCGTGCGCTTCAGCGGAGCATAGAAGTTGAAGAGCGAGACCTCCTCCTCGCGGACCGGCCGAGCGTCTTCGACGAGCACCACGCGGGCGTAGACGATGCACCGGGAAGAGACTTTCAAGGACTCCGCCGAAGGCCAGGCAATCTCGAGCGACAAAAGCTCGATCGTCCGCTGTGCCTCGACGCTCGTGATCGGGAAATGTGCGCGCAAGGTCACGGGCAAGCCAGCCGCGAACTGCTCGAAGAGCTTGTTTTGAGCCGCGGCGTTGGCCCGGTAGTGGCGGACGATCGACAGCTCGCCGTCGCCTGCCTCGACGAACCTCGGGCGCTGTCCGAAGGCGTCCTGGACGCGTCGGTCGAGGATGGCGTGCTGGGGCGCGTCGCGGTAGCGCACCGGCTCGTGACCCTCGGCGCTCAGCGCGACCCTGATGAGGTGGACGATCGCGTCGTCGCCGAACATGTGCTGTCCTGCTCCGGCCAGAGGGTCGAGGTCGTACAAGTCCGGCGAGTAGCGCTCTTGGCACAGCGCATCCAGGCGGCGCCAGGCGTCGTCTCCGCTCGGCGGCAATTCGCGCGTCGATCCCACCCGTCCCAAGGTACAGCCGGGCTTTGCGGGTGCAAGCTCCGGACTTGGGCACTTGACCAACATATGCACTGGAGTGTATATGCACTGACATGCAACTCGACGTGTTCCAAGCCCTGGCCGATCCCACGCGGCGGCGCATCGTGGAGGCACTTTTGGCCGGAGAGCAGCAAGTCGGCGACGTCGTGCTGCGCGCTGGCATCCACCAGTCCGGCGTCTCGCGCCACCTGCGCATCCTGTCGGAAGCGGGCTTCGTCAGCATGCGGCCCGACGGACAGCGCCGTCTCTACGCCCTGAAAGCGGGCCCGTTCCAAGAGCTCGACGAGTGGCTCCGCAACTACCGAGCGCTGTGGGACGCACGACTGGAGCGCTTCGAAGCGGCACTACAGCGTAAGAATCAAAAATCCAAAGACAGGAGCAAACGCAAATGAGCACCGACAAGAAAGCCAAGATCGTCATCGAACGCACCTACCAGGCCAAGCTCGAAGACGTGTGGGATCTCTGGACCACGAAAGCGGGCTTCGAATCCTGGTGGGGGCCGCAGGGCTTCCGCGCGGACGTGGCCGAGCTCGACGCGCGCGTCGGGGGAGCGCTCCGCTACGAGATGGTCGCCGACACACCGGAAATGGTGGCGAACATGAAGAAGATGGGCCAGCCACCGTCCCACAGCGTGACGTCCCGCTTCCGCGAGTGTCAGCCGCGCGAGCGGCTCGTTCTCACCAACATCATCGACTTCTTGCCGGGTGTTGCGGCCTACGAAAACGACATCGTCGTCGACTTCCGCGCCGCGGGCGGCAAGGTGACGATGACCGTGACGCTCGCTCCGATGCACTCCGAGGAGTTCTCCGCCATGCAGCGCGAAGGCTTCACGAGCCAGCTCACCAAGCTCGACGCGCGATTCGGCTGACCCTGGGCTTTCGTGCGCTCCGGGCCGAACCGTGCTGAACTTCACGGGTGACATTGGATCGAGCTTGGACATTCCTGCTCGTCGGGGTTGTGACCACCCTGGTGGACGGCTGCGGTCTGGTCTCCCAAGACGACGGAGGGAGTGGCGGAAGCTCGGGCGATGGGGGCTCCGGCGGCAGCCCGGTGACGCTGGACGCCCCAGCCTGTGAGCCGATCCCCGGGGAAAATTCCGGCGCCACGTCCGGGAGCTACAGCATACGGGGCCGCATTCTGGACGCCGTCGGCGTCCCGCTCGTGAACGTGCCCGTCGAGCTCAGCGGCGATGCCGCGGCTCGCCACGCCACGAGCCTGTTCGGAACCTACACACTGCGCGTCGACCCGGGGGACTACGCCGTCGCTCTGGGTGACGACCGGTGCACGGTCGATCCGAACGCGGTCGCGTTGACGGTGGAGAGCGAGAGCTCGACCCAGGATGCTGCTTCGGTGGGGGGAAGCTGCACCTCGGGAGAACAGGAACATCCAAAGCCCGAGAGCTGGTTCGTCTACGTGGACGACCCCAATCTTGTTTCTGACGTGGCGGAAATAGACTGGAGAACCAGCATTGGGGTCACCGAGAGCAAGTCCCCGGAAGAAGCCTTGGAGTCGTTGATGGAGCTGAGCACCTCAGGCTTCGAGCCCGACCAGACCTGCTCATTGATCAAAGGAGCTTTCGTTGGCTTCGAATCGCGATGGCTGGTCGTGATGGAATCGGATTTGTTCCGTTACACGTATCGGGAGCTCGTCACTCAGTTCGTTCGGGGAGCATTCACCATCGACATTCGCACGCTCCGCGACGAGTACGCGACGGAGGAGGAGATGCAGCGAGCGCTGGTTCCCGTCCGTAACCTATCCGAGGAAGATCTGGACGCGTTGCTCGAAGGTCTGTGACCTACTGGGTGCAGTCGAGGACGTAGTAGGCCTGAGCGAAGCCGCCAGCGGGTGGGAGTGGTGTACCGGAACCCAGTGGACGAATCGTTCGTCGGGAGTTGGTCTCGCAGGCCGCGGGGACGAGGTCTGGATTTCCGATCGGCGGGACCGTTTCGAGGTCGATCACGCAAATCCCTTCAAGCAACGGGTCAGGATCGACCTCGTTCTGGCAAGACCACAGTTGGGACGCCCGGTCCGAACTAGTCCCCGCTTGCTGAACGTGCACGGGGGCTCCGATTAGCGATAGCGGACGACGAGGGCGATGCCTCCGAGCACCGCGACCGAGGACACGACCAGGCGGACGCTCAGCGCTTCACCGAGCAAGAGCACGGCCAGGCCCGCCGTGATGACGGGCACCGACAGCTGGAGCACCGCGGCGCGCGTCGCGCCAAGGGCCGGCAGCACCGTGTACCAGGCCGCGTAGCCGAGACCGGAGGCGATCCCGCCGGAAGCTACCGCCAGCAGGAGCCCTTGGGTCTCTAGTGGAGCGCTTCCGACGGCGGCCGTCCGCGCGAAACCAATGGCCAACGCGAGCGGCACGCTCCAGGCGAAATTGCGCGCGCTGGCAGCAATCGGATCGCGGGCCGCCCGCCCCCGCAAGCTGTAGATGCCCCACGACACCCCGGCCACCGCCATCAGTCCGGCGCCGACCGGATCGGGAGCATCGAGACCGGGCAAGGTCAGGCCGACGAGCCCGGCGATCGCCACAGCCGTGCCGAGCCAAGCCGCAATGCGGGGGCGCTCGCCGGCGTGCACCGCGGCGGCCAGCATCGTCACCTGCACCGCGCCGAACACCAGGAGCGCTCCGGTGGCGGCCGTGAGCCGCAGGTAGCCGAAGGAGAAGGCGATGGCGTAAGCGAAGAGGGCTACGGGCGCGACGATCTCGGGGACCGCGGCCGTGGCGTCCTTGCTTGCTTTGCGCAGGCGGTCGAGCAGCGCGAGCACCACGGCTCCGGACAGGAGGCGGATGAGCGTGAAGCTCGCTGGATCGATGAGCCGCGGGCCGAGCGCCGCTCGACACAGGAGAGAATTGGCGGCGAAGGCCAGGAGCGCGAGCGCAGTGAGGACAGCGGTGCGCGCCATGGCACCGCGCTCAGGGGGTCCAACCCGGTAACGCTGCCGCCTGCTTCACCCATTTCTTCAGCTGAGCTTCGTCGAGCTCTCCCTCGTGGACATCGACGTAGCGGACTTCCGGGTGCTTGCTCGTTCCGGGCGGCACCGGTGACAGCGAGGTGCCGCGGAAGAAGGTTACCTTCACGTAGCGGGTGAAGACGTGGAAGGACAGGAACCAGCCCTGACCTTCGATGCCGTAGAACGGGGAGTTCCACTTTACGGCCTTCTTCACGCCGGGGACGCTCTTCTGGATGAGCAGGTCGAGCTTCTGGCCGACGTCCTTCTTCCACGCCGGCATGGCGGCGATGTACGCCTGCACGGGGGCATCCCCGTCGCCCTTGGCGATCTGCGGGTTGCCGCCGGAGAGCAGGACGACCGACTTCTTCTTCGGCGGCGCCTTCTTCGCGGAGGCCTTCTTCGCACTCATTGTGCTCGTTTTGCGTGTCGCCATGTCTCCCTCGAAGGCTGTCAGAACTCGGAATCGGCGGCAGGGCACGAGATCGAGCCCGATTCTTCGGCCCCGTCGAAAGCGGTCCCGTCAGGCCCCCAGCCTTCCGGCATCGAGCCCGGTCCCGAGCGGCGGACCAGGTAGCCGGAGTCGTCGGCGTAGGAGTAGCGGAAGTAGTCGGTGGTGCAGCCGCCGTCCAAGCACGAGTCTCGGTACCAGGCGCACACCGTGACGTCCTGGGCTTCGACCGTGCAGCTATCACCCTGGCCCTGGACGCGCAGCGCTCCTGAGAGCTCGCCACAGGCGCAGTCGGCGTCCGTCGCCTCCGGATCGCAGGTGGGAAACGGGGGGTGGCAGACGTCCGCAGCGCCCGGCTCGGCCCACGAACAGAGCTCCCCTTCGGCGCAGTCGTCCTCCGTCTCGCACTGCTCGTGGCAGGCTCGTTCGTCGCCGACGTGGAAGCTGACGCACAAGCTGCCGCTTGGGCAATCTTCATCGACGGCACAAGGGCCGCCGGAGGTCTTTCCGCAGGCCTGCGCTATGAACAGCACTGCCAAGATAGCGCTGGGGACCGCGGGGAGTCGCTTCATCGCTGGCACTCCGCCGGTTGGTCGAGCTCCACGTAGCGCTGGCCGAGTGCGGTGAGCTCGCCGTCGGCGCCGAGCAAGTCCACGTGCGGTACGTTGTCGGCGCGGCCGGCAAACCAGGCGTAGCGGGCAATGCGCGGCTCGTTTTCCAGGTATTCCACCGCATCTTCGAGGAAGCCGAGCTGCTGGGCCTCGTTCTGGGCGCTGTCGCAGGCGAACTCCGTCAGCCAGAGCGGCAGCGCGAAGCGACTCTTGTACGTCTCGACGTGGTTGATGAGCCACTCCGCGTGGTTGTCGCCGTCGGGATTACAGCCGACGTAGATGTGCATGGCGATGGCGTCGACCCGGCAGCCGTCACACGCAGCGAAGAAGTCGTCCAGGTAGTCGAACGGGTCGGTGTTCTGGCAATCGCCGCCGCAGAAATTGACGGCCGGCGAGACCAGGTCGAGCCCGTGCGCGTCGGCAATGTCCTCGAGCTCGGGCCAGAGATCGGCGGCTGCTTGGGCCGACATGTTCGCTTGGGAGCCGAAATTCGGCTCGTTGAATCCGAGCAACGAATGGGCACCCGCAGGGATGTCCCTGTTCGCGGCGTCGAGGTTGACGTTCGCCCCCCAGATCATGGGCACGTACTCGACCTCGAGATCGAAGTAGCTGCCGTCCGCCAGGTCTTCGTCGGGGACGAAGGCCCAGTTGTACCACCAGCTCACGCCCGCCGAGAGCGCCGCCATGTCCGCTTGCGAATGGTAGCCGTAGGCGACGCCGCGCTTACAGGCCGAGCGATCACCGCCGCCGCTCGCGCCACCACTCGGCGCGCCGCCGCTGCTCGTCCCTCCGCTCGCACTGCCTGTGTCACCAGCGAAGGCGCCGCTCCCGTCGTTACCGCCGGCGGCGTTCGTGCCGCCCGTGTGACTGCCACCACCGCTCGCACCGCCACTGCTCGAGCCGCCTCCCGTCCCGTCCGCGGCGGCGCCCTGGCCGCACGCGCCGAGCACCACCGTCCACACGATCGTCCAGGCCGCTCTGTTCATTTCATTCCTCGGGCAAGCGCAGGTGAAGGATACCATCGATGCCCGAGCGAGGGACGGTGCCGGGCAGGTCGGGGAGCACCGCAGCCGCGCCGCTCGGGATGTTCTTCGGGTGAATCATGCCGACTTGGATCATGCGCGTGGCCTCGTCGAGTGCGATGAAGAAGTAACGGTCGCCGTCCGGCCGGCGCCACACCGGGCAGCCGTCGGAATCGCCGCCGGCCACCACTTCGGGGCCTGTTTCGTAGGCCGTCTGCGCGCAGGCATCGACGACGTCGACGTCGGCCGGAAAGGCGTCTCGGTCGCAGCCGGAGCCGCACACGCTGCCGCCGACGTGGCCCTCCTGGAAGGAGCGCACGCCCGTGCTGGCAAACTCCCGGTTCGAAAAGTCGTTGTCGTCCATCACGACCTCGAACACGTTGATCTCCCCACAACCGTCACCGACGCTGCCGGTCTTGGAGTAGCAGTTGCAGAGGCCGTTCCATTTGCGACCACCGTCGCGGATGAGCTCGGACGAAACGAACGCGACCCACGGTCCGGGATGCCCCTGGCCGTCTCCGTCACAGCCGGCGACCCGGGCGTCGTCGAAGGTCATCGAGCCGTAGAGGACGACCAGCTTGGAGCCGCTGTAGCCATGGTGGAGCACGCCGGGGTCGTTCGGGCAGTAGTAGTCGAGCTCTCCGCACTCGACGGCCGGCGCTTGCGCCACGTAGCCGACGCAGTCGTTTTGCGTCAGATCGCCGGGAAAATCGGGCGAACCGTCGCCGTCTTGGGCGAACCAAAGGTTCTCGCCGGCGCTCGTTCGGCGGTCCCAGCCGGTCACGCGCTGCCAATCGGCAGCGTCCGACCCGGAGCTCGGCTGGTAGATGGCCAGCTGCTTGATGTCGATCGCCTTGACGATGAGCGTCATCTCCTCGTCGAAGGGAGACAGCTCGGTGCTGTCCGTCTCGTGGAGCGTCATGCAACAGTGCGAGCCCCAGGTGTCGGTCCCATCCTTGTAGTCGCACGCGGGGTCGCCGGCCTCCCGATCGAGCCGTCGTGGCCAGGAGCCCAGGGCGCCGATGTTGGTGAAGGTGATGGTGCCGCCTTTGCTGATCGGGCTGTCATCGGGCGGGAAAGCGCCGAGCGCATCGTCCGGTGGGGTCGGCAGGCTGCCGCCGCTGCTGGCGCCGCCAGGTTCGGCTCCGGCTTCGCCGTCGCTCGATGTGCCGCCGCTGCCATCCGCGCTACCTCCTGAGGCTTGCGTCTGGCCGCCGCTCCCCGCATCCACGCCGCCCGGCGAGGTCCCGCAAGCAAAGGCCCAGGACAGAACGGCGAAGGGAATCAAGCCTCGGGCGCGCATCATGGCTCCGGACAGAGTACGATGTCCCAGTCTTCTCCGGCGCAGGCCTTCACTGGGCTTGGATCGTCGCCTTCTTGGTCGTCCCCCGACCAGGCGTAGGCGTCGTCACACTGCTCGAAGTAGAGGGCGACCGGGCTCTCGGGGTCGTTGCGGTTCGGGCTCACGCAGGAGGTCACGGTTCCGCTGCTGTCCTCGGAGCGACCGACCTCCGGACAGTCGGGCAGGAGGTCTTCGGCGCAGGTGAGCGTGTCGCAATCGTCCTTGGCCACGGGCACGATCTGCAGAGGCAGATTGAACGCGTCGACGAAGCTGATGTTGTACCAATCGAAATCGTAGAAATCGGTGTTGAAGGTGAATTCGGCCAGGGAGTGGTGCTCCGCCCCCGGGTCTTCGCCGACCCAAGCCCAATAGCGCTTGGCGCTGAGCGACTCGGTGTCCGAGCCGATGTCGACACATTCGTGCTCGCCCGGCGCCAGCGTCCCGCCGGCGATGTCGCTGCCCGCGAACTCGAGCGTCTGGCCGCAGTGATTGACGAACGCGAGGGTCGTCAGGCCATCGCCTGCTATGCGACAGTCGATAGCCCCTGCGCCCGAGCTGGGTCCGCTGCCGCCGAGCCCGCCGCCGCCGCTGGCGCCGCCCGAGCCCGTGCTGCCACCGCTCGACGTGCCGCCGCTCGAGCTGCCGCCGCTCGACGTGCCGCCGCTCGGGCTGTCCGGGCCGTCATCTGGGCTCGTGCCGCAGGCGACGGTCGAGGCCAGGACTAGGCCCCCGAGGGCGATCGAGCCAGCACGCAAGGCCATCCGGCCAGTCTACCGCGGCTCAGCCGGCAGATCCCAGCGGGCTCAGAACCAGGCGACCGTAGACGATGAAGGCGGCGAAGCCCGCCACGACGAGCCAGTAGATCATGGGCCCGTGCTCCTTGGCCCCGGAGGCGAGGTGGATGCCCGAGAAGGCGAGCATCTCGAGCGCGATGAGGCCCGCGGCGATCGGCACGAGCATGCCGAGCGGCTTGACGAAGAAGGGCAGCACGAGGTCGAGGGCCACGAAGATCTCGACCACGGCGATGATCGTCCAGGCCTGGTGCGGGATGGCAGCTAGCGTGGGCACGCTCTGTTCGGAGTTGGAGAATTTCCACACCGCGCCAGTCAGCGTGTGCAATGCCAAGAGGGTTTGGAGGATCCAGAGCAGAATGTTCATGATCAGGCCTTGGGTTGAAAGTCGGGAGACTCGATGCCGAACTGTTCGGCGTACTCGGCGTTGAGACGTTGCCAGCCGCCGAACCGGATCGCATCCGGGCCGACGATGCGCCCGAGCGGCGTGCCACTGATGAGGTGGTCCAGCACGTCCAAGCAGATGTGCCAGCCGGCGGCACCCCAGGCGATGTAGCGGCGGTTGATGTTGTGAAAGAGCGAAAGCCGCGTGCCACCAGCGAGCGGTTCGAGCTCCCAGCGCAGGTTCTGCCCGCCCCAGTCGTACTCGAGGAGTCGGGGTGCCTCGGCGCGCTTCACCGTGCCTTGGGAAACCTGGGGGGTCGGCGCGCGCGCCGCGGCGAGCTGCACCGGGCCGATGCCGTCGAGACTCCGATCCGCGTCGAACGGGGCCCACTCGGCCAAGTGCTTCGGTTCGGTCAGTGCTTCCCAGACCAGGCTGGGCGGATGGCGCAGCTCGCGCACGAGCAGCAGCGTCCAATCCTCACCCTGCTTCAGCACGCTCGCCCCGGCAGCGGGACCGGGGACGTACTTGCCCGTTGCGTTCATCGGCCCTTTCCTTTCGTCGGCGCCGGATTGACGCGATCCAGATGGCGCTCGAGTGCGTCGACGTGAGCGGACCAAAAGCGGCGGAAGGGAGCAATCCAGTCGTCGACCTCGCGTAGGGGCGCCGGGACGATGCGGTAGACGCGCTTCTGCGCTTCGACTCTGGCCTCGACCAGGCCAGCTTCCCGCAGCACGCGCAGATGCTTGGACACCGACGTCTGCGGCATGCGGAGGCGCTGCTCGAGCTCGCCCACCGAGCGCTCCGAGGAGGCCAAGAGGCCGAGAATGGCCCGGCGATTTGGCTCGGCAATGATGGCGAACGACTCCATGGCCGTTACATACTCCGACAGGCATATGCCCGTCAAGGTATGTAACGGACGGAGCTCGCGCTTTTCCTCAGACGGGGCTCTGGCGGAGCGTTCGGGCCGCCGCCACCAGGTTTTCGAGCGCGGGCACGACCTCCGACCATTTCCTGGTTTTCAGGCCGCAGTCGGGGTTCACCCACAGCCGCTCGGCCGGGATCCGGAGCGCCGCCTTCCGCATCAGCTCGACCATCTGCTCCCGAGTCGGAACGTTCGGCGAGTGGATGTCGTAGACGCCCGGGCCGATCTGGTTCGGATACTCGAAGGCGTCGAAGGCGTCGAGCAGCTCCATGTTCGAGCGCGACGTCTCGATGGTGATGACGTCGGCGTCCATGGCCGCAATGGACTCGATGATGTCGTTGAACTCGGAGTAACACATGTGCGTGTGGATCTGCGTCTCGTCACCCACGCCGTTGGCGGCGATGCGGAAGGCGTCGACCGCCCAGCTCAGGTACGCGGGCCAGTCCGCGCGGCGGAGCGGGAGCCCTTCGCGCAGAGCCGCCTCGTCGATCTGAATGATGCGCACGCCGGCGCGCTCGAGGTCTTGAACCTCGGCCCGGATGGCCAGCGCGACCTGGTAGCAGGTCACCTTGCGCGGCTGATCGTCGCGGACGAAGGACCAATTGAGGATGGTCACGGGCCCGGTGAGCATGCCTTTCATGGGCCTGCGCGTGCGTGATTGGGCGTAGAGGGTCCAGTCGACCGTCATGGGTTTCGGGCGGCTGACGTCGCCGAAGAGGATCGGTGGTTTCACGCAGCGCGAGCCGTAGGATTGGACCCAGCCATTTTCGCTGAAAGCGAAGCCAGCCAGCTGCTCGCCGAAGTACTCGACCATGTCACTACGCTCGGCTTCGCCATGCACCAAGACATCGAGCCCGAGTCGCTCCTGCTCCAGGACGGCGCGATCGATCTCCGCCTTCATCTCGGCCACGTAGCTCGCACGGTCGAGCTTTCCTGCGCGGTAGTCGCTGCGCGCCTTGCGGATTTCCGGAGTCTGGGGAAACGAGCCGATGGTGGTGGTCGGAAACAGCGGCAGCTTCAGGCTCTGGGCCTGCAGGCTCGCTCGCACCGGATAGGCAGATTGCCTCTGCCCGAGCGCCCCGGTCCTCGCCGTCAGCGCCGCTTGGACGCTGGGATCGTGGGTGCGCCCGGAGCTCTGGCGGCTTTGCTTGGCCGAGTTGCTCGCCGCGAGCGGGCCGAGAATGGCATCACGGCCGTGGTTGAGGGCTGCGCCGAGGGCGTGGATCTCGTCCAGCTTTTGCTGCGCAAAGGCAAGCCAGCTCTGGAGCTCGGAATCGAGCTTCTTCTCGGCACCGAGGTCGACCGGCACGTGTAAGAGCGAGCACGACGGTGCGACCCATAGGCCGTCGCCGAGGCGCCGCTGCAAGGGCTCGAGCTGGTCCAGAATCGACGCCAGGTCGGCCCGCCAAATGTTGCGCCCGCTCACGACACCGAGCGAGAGCACGCGTCCTTCGGGCCAGCGCTCGAGCACCCGGGATAGCTCGGACGAAGCGCTGACCAGATCCAGGTGCAGGCCGCCGACCGGCAAGTCGAGGGCGAGGTCCAGATTGCCGGCGAGCCGACCGAAGTACGTGGTCAGGAGCAACTCGGGGCCACCGCCGGTGAGCTCTGCGAACGCAGTGCGGTACGCCTCCTGCCACGTCGAAGGGAGCTCGGTGACGAGCGCTGGCTCATCGATCTCTACCCAGTCGATCCCCTGAGCTCGAAACAGCTCGAGGAGCTTTTGATACACGGGCAGGAGGCGCGGTAAGAGCGCGAGGCGATCGAAATCACCCGCAACGGACTTGCCGAGCCAGAGGTAGGTCAGCGGCCCGAGCAGCACGGGCTTCGGGCGCAGGCCGAGCTCGCTGGCCTCTCGGACCTGTGCCAGTAGGCGCTCGGGCTGGAGCTGGAACGTGGAGTCCGCCGACAGCTCCGGCACGATGTAGTGGTAGTTCGTGTCGAACCACTTGGTCATCTCCCCGGCGTGGATCCCGTGGCCAGAGTCGCCGGCCGCTCGTCCACGGGCCAGGCGAAAGTAAGCGGCGAGGCCGAGCGGGCCGGACTCTGCTGCCCGGCGGGGCACGTTGCCGACCAGAAAGCTGGTGTCGAGGACGTGGTCGTAGAAGGAGAAGTCGCCGACGGGCACCCAGTCGAGCTTGGCCTGGCGCTGCCAGTTCCGTCGGCGCAGCTCCGCGGCGGAGGCCTCGAGCTCGTCCTCGCCGAGGGCGCCGCTCCAGTGTTTTTCGAGCGCGAACTTGAGCTCCCGCTGCGCGCCGATGCGGGGGAAGCCGAGGTTGTGTGTGCGTGCCATCGGCGCTGTTCGTAGTCCTCGGCGACCATGAAGAAAAATGGTAAGTTTTCATGAATCGATGAGCACAGCTCATGGATGGGAGACGCCATGCTCGAACGCTTTCACCTGGATTTGCTGCGCCAAGTCGATCAAAAGGGCACGCTGACGGCGGCTGCTCGCGGTCTGGGGCTAACGCAGTCGGCGCTCAGTCATGCCGCGCGCAAGCTCGAGCAGGAGCTCGGTGCCGAGCTCTGGCAACGGGAAGGCAGAGGCCTGCGATTGACCCCTGCGGGACGGCACCTGCTCTCGTTTGCCGAGCGGGTGCTGCCGCAGTTCGAGCACGCCGAGCGGGTCGTGACCCAGATGGCGCGTGGCGAGCGCGGGACGCTGCGCATCGGCATGGAATGCCACCCTTGCTACCGCTGGCTCTTGAAGGTGGTCGAGCCCTACTTCCGCCAGTTTTCCGACGTCGAGGTGGACGTCAAGCAGCGCTTCCAGTTTGGCGGCGTGGGTGCGCTTTTTGCCTACGAGATCGACATGCTGGTCACGCCGGATCCCTTGCGGCGCAAGGGCCTGCATTTCGAGCCGGTGTTCGACTACGAGCAGGTGTTGGTGGTGGGCCGTGAGCATCCGTTGGCGGCGCGCGACTACGTCGTGCCGGCTGACCTCGCGAGCGAGACCTTGATCACCTACCCGGTGGAGATCGAGCGCCTCGACGTCTACAGCCAGTTCCTCTTGCCCGCCGGCTGTGCGCCCAAGCGCCAGGTGACGATCGAGACGACCGACATCATGCTGCAGCTGGTGGCGAGTGGACGCGGAGTCGCGGCGCTGCCGCACTGGCTCGTCCTCGAGTACGACAAGGACCTGCCGGTGGTCCCAGTGCGCCTCGGTCGGCGGGGCGTGAAAAAGCAGATCTTCCTCGGCACCCGCAGCGCGGACACCAAGATCGACTACCTCGCGGCGTTCGTTCGCCTGGCCAAGTCGACCAAGACCTTCGGCCGTACGCGCTTCCGGGCAAAGCGGCGCAAGTAGCCCCACTGCCGTAGCTTCCGCAGCTAGAGAGCTTCCCGGACTAGAGCCGTACGACGACCAGCTTGGGATCGCCGCTCAGGGCCTTCTGTGCGGCTTTCCCGGCCAAGTCGCGCGCCCGGACCGGGATCCTGCC
>Ga0247744_1000144_pt1 | contig 14677 bp, 8 predicted proteins | sample UWRJS154409C5_FD_180946 | JGI IMG/M metagenome (GOLD analysis project Ga0247744, IMG submission 180946) | Soil microbial communities from Arlington Agricultural Research Station in Wisconsin, United States - UWRJ-S154-409C-5 | ecosystem: Environmental > Terrestrial > Soil > Agricultural land... | reverse complement strand
AAACCACCAAGAAGACCGCCGCACCCAGGGCCGCGTCGAAGAACCATTTCTGCTCCTCGTACAGCGTGCGCCAGCTTGGCCACTTTCCCGAGCTCTTGCGCTTGCGGGCCACGTAGTAGGCAACGGGCACCCCGAGCGCGAGCAGCGAAATCGCGGGGAAAGCCCGAATCAACGCGGAAAATGCCAAGAGGGCACCCCCCAAACGGTAGCGCTCGGTCTTGAGCGCGCACGCGCCGAGGCCGAGGTAGACCATCCAGTCGTTGCGCAGCGTGGCACCCGCCCAGTTGGAGCCGAACATGTAAAAGTCGTTGGCACCGAAGACGACGAGGGCCAAGAGCGCCGTACGGGCGCCGAACGCTCGGAACGTAGCAAAGGCAAAGAGCAGCAAGAGGAGCGGGTCCAGTGCGGCCGCCCAGATCAAGACCTCGTTCGAGGCGTTGGTGTTCGCGAACAACGCATGCGCGATGGTGAGCCAGAGCGGCGTCGCATTTCCGCCGTGATCCCGCATGCTGCCGAGGTAGCCACCTGCTCCCATGGTCTCCCAGAAGTAGGCCATGTCCCGCTTGAACTCGGCCCAGCGCCCGTCGGAAAAGCGGGCTCGAATGCCGGGAAATTCGCTCATCACGTCCTTCACGCGACGCATGTTGTGGTCGCGCAGGTCGCGGAGCTCGGTCTCCTGAATTTGGCGTGATTTCAGCCCGCCATGCTCCTCCGCGTACGAGAGAACGCTGGCCAGGTAGAGGCCATCGTACTTGAGCTCATCAAAGTACTTCGCCACCGGGTAGTACACCCGCATGTCGTAGTTGTGCACGATGCTCGGCTCCTTGTGCTTGGCATCGTAAAACTGCGGGTTGCCCAGGTTGAAGAAGCAGCCGAGCGCAAGCGCCGCTGCAACTACGAGCTCGACCAGGTGCAGCGGAGCCCAGCCCTCCAGGCGTCGCGGTGAAAAGGCCTCGCGCGCCACCACCCCGAGCGCAATCATGGCGCTGATGGCTCGAGTCAGGCTGACGTCGACTGCCGGCAGCGGATAGGCCTCGCTCAAGGCGCTGTAGGCCTGATAGACGCCGACCGCGAACAGCACGCCGAGCGCCAAGTTCCAAATCAGCGAAGCGCGCTTTTGCGCCAGAACGACGGCGGCGAGCGCCAGGGTGGCCAAGAGAAGCAGGCGATGCCGAAAGGCCAGCTGGTCGTCGTCGGCGGCGACCGAGCGCAGCGCCGCCTTCGACCCGGAGTCGGAGCGCACGCTCAGCTCAGCGACGCTCAGACCGTGGTCACCAGCCCGAATGCCGAGCTTGATGTAGCGCCCGGTCTTCTCGATCTCGGTGCTGCGCCGCCAGCGCACGCCGCTCTCGGTGTCGCGGCGGGCTAGCCAGGCTCGCTCGTATTCCTGCCCGTCCTTCGACACGAGGAGCTCGTACTCGTCGTTGTTGTCCCCGAGCAGGTCGGCTGCCTCGACCTTGACCTCACGCCCCAGGTCGTAAACGACGAACGCACGCTGGGTGCGAAACTGAGCCGTGCGGTTGGAGTCCCAGGCGGAACCCGTGGGCGGCACGAGGCCGTCGGTGATGCGCTCGGCGTGAACGACTCCTTCGCTCGCGGTTGGAGTCTTTCCGGACAGGAGCTCAGCCCCACCGTCCCGCCCGGCACCGCACGCCGTGAGCAGTGCCAGCGGCACCAAGAGGAGAAGGAGGACGACCAAGCGATGGCAGGAGCGCATGAAAACCGCGCGGATGATGCCAGGCTTGGAACGCGCATCACAGCCCCCATGCGCTGGGTTTCCGCTCTCCTGCCCCGACGGCTACCGGGTGCGCGAAGGCCTGTAGAGCTCCCGGGGAGGCGCCCCGGGAGCTGGTCTTACGCTCAGGCTTCCTCAGCCAGCTGCGCCACGGGGACCGGCTTCTGCAGGGCGGGCGGGTGGAACCGCTCGCCGTCCTCGGTGACGAGGCGCAGGCGCTTGTAGGCGGGGAGACCCGTTCCGGCCGGGATGAGCCGACCCATGATGACGTTCTCCTTGATGCCCGCCAGGTCGTCCGTCTTGCCGTGGATGGCCGCCTCGGTGAGCACCTTGGTGGTTTCCTGGAAGGACGAGGCACTGATGAACGACTCGGTCGACAGCGATGCCTTGGTGATACCGAGCAGCATCGGCTCGGCGACCGCAGGACGACCGCTGCGCGAGAGCACGCGCTCGTTCTCCGTCTCGAACAGGAACTTCTCGACCTGTTCGTCGGGCAGGAAGTTGGTGTCACCGCGATCCTTGATCCGCACGCGACGCAGCATCTGGCGAACGATCACCTCGATGTGCTTGTCGTTGATGGTCACGCCCTGCAAGCGATAGACCTGCTGGATCTCGTTGACGAGCCAAGCCGCGAGCTCCTTCTCGCCCTTCACGCGCAAGATGTCGTGCGGGTTGGCAGGACCGTCCTGCAGCGGATCGCCGGCGCGCACGTGGTCGCCCGGCTGCACCTGGATGTGCTTGCCCTTGGGGATCAGGTACTCGCGTGACTGATCCTCGAGCAGGTTGCCGTCCAGGCTGAGCGGAGTGACGGTGATCTTGCGCTTGCCCTTGGTGTCCTTGCCGAAGTCCACGACGCCATCGATTTCCGCGATGATCGCATGGTCTTTGGGGCGACGGGCTTCGAACAGCTCGGCGACGCGGGGCAGACCACCGGTGATGTCCTGCACCTTGGTGGTCTCGCGCGGCATACGAGCGAGCTCTTCGCCCGGCGTGATGGCCACGTCCTCGCCGGCGACGATGTTGGCGCCGACCGGCAACAGGTAGCGAGCGTCCAAGCCCGACAGCGGCAGCTTGACCGGCTCGCCCGTCTCCGGATCGACGATGGTGATGCGCGGCCGCAGGTCGGCAGCGCGGGACTCCACCACGATCTTGCGGCTGAGACCGGTGACCTCGTCGACCTTCTCGACGACGGTGACGCCTTCGACCAAGTCGCCGTACTTCACCATGCCGCCGACCTCGGTGAGGATCGGCTGGGCGAACTGATCCCACTCGGCCACGGCCTGACCGGGCTTGATGTGATCGCCGTCCTGCACGAGCAGGCCCGCTCCGTAGAGCAACCTGTGGTGCTCGCGCTCGCGGCCGGTGTCGTCCACCACCACGAGCTCGCCGTGGCGATTCATGATGACGGCCATGCCGTCCTTGCGCCTGACGAGGTTCACGTTGCGCAATCGGACCGTGCCTTCCGTGCGCAACTCGAGCTTGTTCGCCTCGATCTTGCCACGGGCAGCAGCGCCACCGATGTGGAACGTGCGCATGGTCAGCTGGGTGCCCGGCTCGCCGATGGACTGGGCAGCGATGATGCCGACTGCTTCGCCGACGTTCACCTGGTAGCCGCGCGCGAGGTCGCGGCCGTAGCACATGCCGCACACGCCGCGGCGCGTCTGGCAGGTGAGCACCGAGCGGATGACCACCTCTTCGATGCCGGCCTCGTCGATACGACGCACGGTATCCTCATCGAGGAAGCTGTTGGACGCGACGAGCGTCTCGCCAGTCAGAGGATCGACCACTTCTTCGAGCGTCACGCGGCCGAGGATGCGGTCGCTGAGCGGTTGGATGACGTCGCCGCCCTCCTCGAGCTTCGCCACGCGAATGCCGTCGAACGTGCCGCAGTCGATCTCGGTGATGACCGCATCCTGCGCCACGTCGACGAGGCGGCGCGTGAGGTAGCCGGAGTTGGCCGTCTTGAGCGCCGTGTCGGCCAGACCCTTACGGGCGCCGTGCGTCGATACGAAGTACTGCAGCACGCTGAGGCCTTCGCGGAAGTTCGCGATGATCGGCGTCTCGATGATCTCGCCCGAAGGCTTGGCCATCAGGCCGCGCATGGCAGCCAGCTGGCGCATCTGCTGCGTCGAGCCGCGCGCGCCGGAGTCGGCCATGATGTAGATCGGGTTGAAGCTCGATTCCTCGCTCTTCTCACCGGTCTCGTGGTCGACGACGGTCTCCTTGCCGATGCCGTTCATCATCTCTTCGGTCACCCGGTCAGCCACGCTGGCCCAGATGTCGACGACCTTGTTGTAACGCTCGCCGGAGGTGATGAGGCCTTCCTGGTACTGCTCGAGCACCTTCTCGACCTGCGCCTGCGCCTCGTCGACCAGCTCCTTCTTCTTCGGCGGGATGATCATGTCATCCATGCACACGCTGCAGCCGGCGCGAGTCGAGAACTCGTAGCCGAGATTGCGCAAGCGGTCCGCCAAGAGGACGGTGTCCTTGTTGCGGTTGATGCGGTAGCAGATGTCGATCAGCTGGCTGAGCGCCTTCTTGTTCAGCACCTTGTTGACGGCCTCGAACGGCACGCCGGGGGGCAGAACTTCGCTGATCAGCACGCGACCGACCGTGGTGGTGACGGTGCGGGTGACCTCGTTGCCGTCCTTGTCCTCGGTCGTCAGACGCACCTTGATGCCGGCGTGCAGGCCCACGTGCCCATGGTCGAACGCCATGCGCACTTCCTCGATGGACGAGTAGTAGCCGCGCAAGTGCCCGGCCAGCTTGTTGTCCTTGAGGCCGAGACCATCACGGTAGCAACCCTTGTCCCAGCGGCGCTCGCGGGTGGCGTAGTAGAGCCCGAGCACGATGTCCTGCGTCGGGTTGATGATGGGCTTGCCGCTCGCGGGCGAGAGGATGTTGTTCGTGCTCATCATGAGCACGCGCGCTTCCATCTGCGCCTCGACGGACAGCGGCACGTGCACGGCCATCTGATCGCCGTCGAAGTCGGCGTTGAAGGCCACGCAAACCAGCGGATGCAGCTGGATGGCCTTGCCTTCGATCAAAACCGGCTCGAATGCCTGGATGCCCAAGCGATGCAGGGTGGGGGCGCGGTTCAGCATCACGGGATGCTCGCTGATCACCTCGTCCAGGATGTCCCACACCTCGGGACGCTCCTTTTCCACCATCTTCTTGGCACTCTTGATGGTGTTGACGAAGCCGCGCTCTTCGAGCTTGTTGTAGATGAACGGCTTGAACAGCTCGAGCGCCATCTTCTTCGGCAAGCCGCACTGGTGCAGCTTGAGCGTGGGGCCAACCACGATGACCGAGCGGCCCGAGTAGTCGACGCGCTTACCGAGCAGGTTCTGACGGAAGCGACCCTGCTTACCCTTGAGCATGTCGCTCAAGGACTTGAGCGGACGCTTGTTGGGGCCGGTGATCGTCTTGCCGCGGCGGCCGTTGTCGAACAGCGCATCGACCGCTTCTTGCAGCATGCGGCGCTCGTTGCGGATGATGATCTCGGGCGCGTTCAGCTCGAGCAAGCGCTTGAGGCGGTTGTTGCGGTTGATGACGCGACGGTAGAGGTCGTTCAGATCCGAGGTCGCGAAGCGGCCACCATCGAGCGGCACCAGCGGCCGCAGATCCGGCGGCAACACGGGGATGACGGAGAGCATCATCCACTCGGGGCGATTGCCGCTCCCACGGAAGGCCTCGAGGACCTTCAGTCTCTTCGCGAGCTTCTTGCGCTTGGCCTCGCTGGTTGCCCCATCGAGCTCCTGACGCAGCGACTCACTGAGGCCGTGCACGTCGACCTTGCGCAGCATCTCGACGATGGCTTCGCCGCCCATCTGGGCGTCGAACTTGTCGTCGCCGTACTCGTCGCACAGCTGCGCGTAGCGCTCCTCGCTCAGGACTTCGCCCTCGCCGAGGCCCGTCTCACCGGCGTCGGTGACGATGTACGCCTCGCAGTAGAGGACCTTTTCCAGGTCCTTGAGCGTGATGTCCAAGATGTTGCCGATGCGGCTCGGCAGGCTCTTCAAGAACCAGATGTGGGCGACCGGCGTTGCCAGGTTGATGTGGCCGAGGCGCTCACGGCGCACCTTGGACTGAATCACCTCGACGCCGCACTTCTCGCACACGATGCCGCGGTGCTTCATGCGCTTGTACTTGCCGCAGATGCACTCGTAGTCCTTCACGGGCCCAAAGATCTTGGCGCAGAACAGGCCATCACGTTCGGGCTTGAACGTGCGGTAGTTGATGGTCTCGGGCTTCTTGACCTCGCCGTGCGACCACTCGCGGATCTTCTCTGGGCTGGCCAGAGAGATGCGAATCGCAGAAAAGGAGAGCGGATCCTTGGGCTTCTCGAAAAACGAAAAGATGTCACGCATGGCTGGGGACTCCGGAGGGACGAGCTAGCTGGATCGAACGATTGAGAATCTTGTGAATCGAGGGTGTCTCAGGCTCGGGCCGGCCAAAAAGCCGGCCCAGAACCCGCTTCACTCCTCGGCGGCGACGGGCGCCAGGCCCGGAGCTTCGACGAGCTCGACGTTGAGGCAGAGCGACTGCAGCTCCTTGAGCAGCACGTTGAAGCTCTCGGGCAGACCGGCTTCGAGCTGGTACTCGCCCTTGACGATCGACTCGTACATACGAGTACGACCCTGGACGTCGTCGCTCTTGACGGTGAGGAACTCCTGCAGCGCATAGGCGGCGCCGTACGCCTCCATGGCCCAGACTTCCATTTCACCGAGACGCTGACCGCCGAACTGTGCCTTGCCGCCCAGCGGCTGCTGAGTGACGAGCGAGTAGGGACCGATCGAGCGGGCGTGGATCTTGTCGTCGACCAAGTGGTGGAGCTTGAGCATGTACATCACGCCCACGGTCACCTCGTTGTCGAACGGTTCGCCGGTTCGACCGTCGAACACGATCTGCTGACCGCTGGGCGAAAGCCCTGCCGTCACGAGCGCCTGCTTGATCTGCTCCTCGTTGGCACCGTCGAACACCGGCGTGCCGAAGAAAACGCCCCGGCGCAGCTTCTTCGCCAAGGTCATCACCTCGTCCTCGCCCATGCCCTTGATCAGAGCCTGGAACTTCGGATCTGCCTTGTAAGCATCGCTGATGCGTTCCCGCACCTTGTCGACGCTCTGGCCGAAGTCGAGCGCGCGACCGATGCGCACGCCGAGCTCACGGGCCGCCAGACCCAGATGGGTCTCGAGGATCTGACCGACGTTCATGCGGCTCGGCACGCCGAGCGGATTGAGCACGATGTCGACCGGCGTGCCGTCCTTCAGGTACGGCATGTCTTCCTCGGGCAGGATGCGGCTGACCACACCCTTGTTGCCGTGACGGCCGGCCATCTTGTCGCCGACCTGCAGCTTGCGCTTGATGGCGACGTAGACCTTCACCATCTTGATCACGCCCGGCGGCAGCTCGTCGCCGCGGCTGAGGCGCTCGATCTTCTCGCGGAAGTGCTCTTCGCGAGCGCGGATGACCTCTTCGAGATCGTGCAGGAGCTGCGCGACCTTGTCGGCGTCCGAGTCGACCGGAACCTCGCCCCAGTACTTGCGGGCGACGCCATCGAGCACCTTGGCCGTGAGCTTCTCACCCTTGCCGATCAGCGTCTTGCCAGCGTCGTCCACCAGGTTACCCGTGGTGGTCTTGCCGGTGAGCACCGTCTTCATGCGGTGATAGAAGCTGTCCCGGATGACCTTGACCTCTTCGTCACGGGTCCGCTCGAGCTTGGCGCGCTCCTGATCCTCGATGGCGCGAGCGCGCTCGTCCTTCTCGGTGCCTTTGCGCGAGAAGATGCGAGCGTCGATCACGATGCCACCAACGCCGGGCGGAACCTTGAGCGAGCTGTCGCGCACGTCGCCAGCCTTTTCGCCGAAGATCGCCCGCAGGAGCTTCTCTTCGGGGCTGAGCTGGCTCTCACCCTTGGGAGTGATCTTGCCGACCAGGATGTCGCCGGGCTTCACCTCGGCGCCGATGCGCACCACGCCCGCGTCGTCGAGGTCCTTCAGGGCCTCTTCGCCGACGTTCGGAATGTCCTTGGTGATCTCTTCCTTGCCGAGCTTGGTGTCGCGCGCCACGCACTCGAACTCTTCGATGTGCACGGAGGTGTAGACGTCCTCCTTGACGATGCGCTCGCTGATCAGGATCGAGTCTTCGAAGTTGTAACCCTGCCAGGGCATGAACGCGACGAGCACGTTCTGGCCCAAGGCGAGCTCACCGCAGTCGACGGCAGGGCCGTCGGCGAGCACTTCGCCTGCCTTGACCACTTCACCCGGCAGAACGACGGGCTTCTGCGTGTAGCAGGTGCTCTGGTTCGAGCGCTGGTACTTGTGGAGGTGGTAGATGTCCGGCACCTCGTCGCCGTCCTGGCCCGTGGTGGCGCGCACGACGACGCGCTCGGCGTCGACGCTTTCGACCACACCGTCGCGCTTGGCGACGGCACACACGCCCGAGTCCATCGCCACGTGGAGCTCCATCGTCGTACCGACGAAGGGCGCCTCGGAGCGCAGACAGGGCACGGCCTGACGCTGCATGTTCGCGCCCATGAGGGCGCGGTTGGCGTCGTCGTGCTCGAGGAAGGGCACGAGCGCCGCGGCGACCGACACCATCTGGTTGGGGGCGATGTCCTGCAGCTGGATCTGGTCGGCCAGGGCCATGCGGAAGTCACCGTTCAAGCGGGACGACACGACGGCGTCGCGGAACACACCGTCGGCACCGGTCGGCGCAGAAGCCTGGGCGATGTACTTGCCTTCCTCTTCGAGGGCGCTGAACCAGGTCACCTTCTCGCTGACCTTGCCGCCATCGACGTGGCGGTAGGGCGTCTCGACGAAGCCGTACTCGTTCACGCGGGCAAACGTCGACAGGGATGCGATGAGGCCGATGTTCGGACCTTCCGGCGTCTCGATCGGGCAGATGCGGCCGTAGTGCGTGGCGTGCACGTCGCGCACTTCGAAGCCGGCGCGCTCGCGGGTCAAACCACCTGGGCCGAGAGCGGAGAGGCGACGCTTGTGCGTCACTTCGCTCAGGGGGTTGGTCTGGTCCATGAACTGCGACAGCTGGCTGGAGCCGAAGTACTCCTTGACCACCGCGCCCACGGGCTTGGCGTTGATCAGGTCGTGCGGCATCAGGGTGTCGATTTCCTGCGACACGCTCATGCGCTCCTTGATGGCGCGGGCCATGCGCACCAGGCCGATGCGGTACTGATTCTCCATCAGCTCGCCCACCGCGCGCACGCGGCGGTTACCGAGATGATCGATGTCGTCCACGCTGCCGCGCCCATTCTTGAGCTCGATCAGGTGGCGCACCGTCTCGAAGATGTCGCGCTCGGTCAGCGTGCGCTGGTCGAGTGGCGGACGGTCCTCTTCCGCGACGTCGCGATAGAACTTGTAGTTCAGCTTGAGGCGACCGACGGCCGACAGGTCGTAGCGCTCCGGATTGAAGAACAGATTGTGGAAGAGCAGCTTCGCCGTCTCCAGCGTCGGTGGGTCACCGGGACGCAGGCGGCGGTAGACTTCCATGATCGCGTCTTCGGTCGTGGTCGTCTTGTCGGCGATCAGCGTGTCCCGCAGATACGAACCGACGTTGAGGCCATCGATGAACAGCGTCTTGAACGACTCGATGCCAGCCTCGCGCAGGCGCTCGAGCGCGAGCTCGGTCACCTCTTCGTTGCACTCCATCAAGACTTCGCCGGTTTCCCGGTCGACGACGTCTTCTGCGCTGACTTTGCCGACCAAGTCCTCGATATCGAGCGACAAGTTCTCGATCCCGGATTCCTTGAGCTTCTTGATCGAAGCGCGGGTGAACTTGGTGTTGCGACGGATGAGGACCTTGCCGTCCGCCTTGATGTCGCGCGTGGCGCGCTGACCGAGGAGGAGGTCGTACTCGATCGCCTTGTTGAAGGTGCCGCCCTTCTCCATGGTGATCGTCTCGGTGTCGTAGAAGTAGTTCAGCAGCTCTTGGGTGCTGTAGCCGAGCGCGCGCAAAAGCACGGTGGCGTGCATCTTCCGGCGCCGATCGATGCGCACGTAGATGATGTCCTTGTGGTCGAACTCGAAGTCGAGCCACGAGCCGCTGTAGGGGATGACCCGCGCGGAGTAGAGCAGCTTGCCCGACGAGTGCGTCTTGCCCTTGTCGTGGTCGAAGAACACGCCCGGGCTGCGGTGGAGCTGCGAGACGACGACGCGCTCCGTACCGTTGATGATGAAGGTACCAGTCTCGGTCATCAGCGGAATTTCGCCGAAGTAGACTTCCTGTTCCTTGATGTCGCGAACGATGCGCTCACCGCCCTCGCGCACGTCGTAGACCATCAGCTGCGTGGTCACCTTGATCGGACCAGCAAACGTCATACCGCGCTGGCGGCACTCATCGACGTCGTACTTGGGCTTTTCGAGATTGTAGCCGACGTAAACCAGCTCGCTCGTGCCGTCGAAATCTCGAATCGGAAACACGCTGCGGAACACGCCTTCGAGGCCCATGTCCTCGCGGGTCTTCGGCTCGACATCGGATTGGAGGAACTTGTCGTAGCTCCGCTTCTGGATCCCGATCAGATTCGGGACCTCGACGATCGAGTCGACCTTGCCGAGATTGGTGCGGTGCCGGAAGTTTGACTGTACCTTGGATGCCATTTTTGTCTCCAAACGCGCCTAGCGGGTCACGGCAATGCCGTCCCGCCGGGCAATCCCCTCGCGATTGCACACGCCCACGGAAGGGCACCCTGCTCCAGAAGGAGCAAGGTCCCTTCCACGGGATCCGAAGTCACCTGAATGGCCAAAGTTCGAGTTACTTGACCTCGACCTTTGCGCCTGCCTCTTCGAGCTTCTTTTTCAGGTCAGCTGCTTCGTCCTTGGAAACGGCCTCCTTGAGCGTCTTGGGGGTGCCTTCGACCAGGTCCTTGGCTTCCTTGAGGCCCAGGCCGGTGATCTCACGCACGACCTTGATGACGTTGATCTTCTGCGCGCCAGCGTCGGCGAGGATCACGTCGAACTCGGTCTTCTCTTCCTCGGCAGCGGCAGCAGCGCCACCACCAGCAGCGACGCCAGCGACTGCAACCGGTGCAGCACTCACGCCCCACTTCGTCTCGAGCTCCTTCACCAGCTCGGCGATCTGGATGACAGGCAGGTTGGACAGGTAATCGACCACTTGGTCTTTGCTAATTTCGGGCATTTGCTCTCTCCTGGAACTGCCGCACCGGAATGAACCGAGCGCGGTCGTATCGTTCGTTTTCTTATTCGTACTTGGTTGGGATCAGGGTGACTTCGAATGCCGCCGGGGGAGGCGGCACGGAATCTTGGGGTTTTTTCCGGAAGACTTTGTTCCGGAATACGGAGCGGCTGAAAATCAGCCCTTGTTGCGCTTGGCCTCGAGCACGAGGACGAGCTGCTGTGCGGGTGCGTTGAGCAGGCGAACGAACGTCTGCGCCGGCGCGTTGAGGGTGGCCAAGAGCATGGCGCGCGCCTCGTCCTTGCTGGGCAAGGTGGCGAGCTGCGTCTCGACGGCCTGAGCGGTGAGCACCGCGCCGTCCATGAGACCGCCCTTGATCTTGAGCTTCTCGTTGTCCTTGACGAAGTCCTTCACCACGCGGGCCGCAGCGGACGGCTCCTCGAAGCTCAGGGCCACGCCGGTCATGCCGCGCAAGGCCGTCTTGGCCAGCGCGTCCACGAACTTCTCGCCGGCCAGCGCCTTCTTGACCAAGGTGTTCTTGAACACCTTGTACTCGACGCCGCGCTCGCGGAACTTCGAACGCAAGTTCGAGATTTCCTGGACCGTCATGCCGGTGTAGTCGACGAACACGGCGGAACTCATGCGTCCGAACGTGGCGCGGATGTCCGCGATCGAAGCTTCTTTGTCGGTGCGAAGCATTAGACTTCCTCCTGACCAGTCGTTGCGGCATCCGAAGTGTCGATACGAACACCGGGACCCATCGTGCTGGAGATCGTGACGCTACGAACGTAGATGCCCTTGGCGGTGTTCGGCTTCTTGGCCACGAGCTCCGACATCATCGCGCGGACGTTGTCGGTCAACTTCGAGCCATCGAAGGACTTCTGGCCGATGCGTGCATGCACGACGCCAGCCTTGTCCACGCGGTACTCCACCTTGCCGGCCTTGGCCTCTTTGACGGCCCGAGCGACGTCGGTAGTGACGCTACCGACCTTGGGGTTCGGCATCAGGCCACGGGGGCCGAGGATACGGCCGAGCTTACCGACCGCGCCCATCATGTCGGGGGTGGCGATGACTCGATCGAAGTCGAGCATGCCGCCCTGGACCAGGGTCACCAGGTCGTCGGCGCCAGCGAAGTCGGCTCCGGCGTCGCGAGCTTCCTTCTCCTTTTCGCCCTTGGCGAACACGGCAACCCGCACCGTCTTGCCCGTTCCATGCGGCAAAACGACGGCGCCGCGCACCATCTGATCGGCGTGCTTGGGGTTGACCCCGAGCCGCACCGCGATGTCGACGCTCTCGTCGAACTTGGCGTAGGCGAGCTTCTTCACGACTGCGACGGCTTCGTCCACCGTGTGGAACTTCTGCCTGTCGAAGCCCGAGAGTGCCTCGTTCCTCTTCTTTGCGATCTTTTTCGGCATTGCTTTCGTCTTTCGACTCCTGGTCGTCTGGTGGTCCGAGGGACCACCGACCAGTCATTTTCGACCCGTCTCCGCTACGCGGTACGACCGGGTCAGAATCGTTTTAGCGGGAGCGTTCAGTCGACGACGTCGACGCCCATGCTCCGGGCCGTCCCCGCGATGCTTCGGGCTGCGGCATCGACCTCGTGCGCATTCATGTCCTCGAGCTTGGTCTGCGCGATCTGGCGCAGCTGGGCCCAGGTGATCTTGCCGACCTTGTTCTTGTTCGGCTCCTTCGAGCCAGAACCGGGCTTGCCCATCTTCAGGCCGAGCGCCTGCTTGATGAGGATGCTGGCCGGGGCCGACTTCATCACGAAGGTGAAGGAGCGGTCCGCGTACACGGTGATGACGACCGGAACCACGGTCTCGCCGAGCTTCGCGCTGCGCGCGTTGAAGTCCTTGCAGAACGCCATGATGTTGACGCCCTGTTGGCCGAGCGCAGGTCCGATCGGCGGGGCAGGATTGGCCTTGCCCGCAGGGATCTGCAGCTTGATGTACCCGGTGATTTTCTTCTTGGTGGCAGCCATGGGTCTTCTCGCGTTTAGCGTTTCTCTACGTCGGTGAAGTTCAGCTCGACCGGGGTATCCCGGCCGAAGATGCTGACTTTGACCTTGAGCTTCTGTTTGTCGGCGTTCACTTCCTGAACGGTGCCAGAGAAGTTGGCGAATGCGCCGACGACGACGCGAACCTCGTCGCCCTCGTGGAACTCGTACTTGGGCTTCGGCTTGACCGCGCCTTCGCTGATGCCACGTCGCAGGCCTTCGATGCTCGGCGGCTCGACTTCCTGCGGCCGATTGTTGCCGATGAAGCCGGTGACCTTCGCGGTCTCCTTCACCAGATGCCACGCTTCCTCTCCCATGCGCATCTGCACGAAGAGGTAGCCGGGGAACGTCGTGCGCGAACGAACGCGCTGCTTCCCGGTCTTGGTGGTCTCGGTGATCTGCTCGGTCGGGATCAAGATCTCGCCGAACTTGTCTTCCATCTTGTGCTGACGGATCCGCTCCTGCAGCGCCGACTTCACCTTGTTCTCGTAGTTCGAGTAGGTGGTCGCCACGTACCACTTCATCGGGCGGTCCTCGGACGAAGACGGCTCTCCGGATACCACGCCGGCGGCGCTGATCTCGTCGTCCTGTACTTTCGCTTCGCTGGCCATGGTGCTCTCGGTGGGCACGTTCGTATCGATGCGGTGGAAGGGTTTAAAGCGCGTGGGCTGAGGAGCTGAGTGGGACTTCGTGATCGCTTTGTGAGCGGTCAGGTGCCGTAGACCAGGTTGGTGAGGTAGCCCCAGAGTCGGTCGAGAACGGCGACGTAGAAGGTGGCGACGGCACCAGCCACGAGAACCACGACAGTTCCATTCGTGACTGCGTCCTTGCTGGGCCAGGTGACGCGGGACAGCTCGCCCGCGACCCCCGTGGCCCAATTCCGAACGAAGGGTCGGCGGTAGTAGCGCAAAACGATGAGAGCGCCCAGAACTGTGCCGATGAGCAGTGTCAAGCTCCCGCGTTGCTCTTCCGAATACTCGAGCAGCTGCGGGACCTGGCGCACCGCGTCCGGCCAATCCAAGAGGTACGCCCAGCCAGCGGCAAAGACTTTCCCCAAGACATACGCGGAGATGACAGCGGCAGCGAGGAAGGCGGCGTGGACGTAGCGCTCCACACCGAGCTCGGAGACCGGCCGGGTCTCGTTCTGGATCAAGGCGCTGGTGGCGGCGGACGCCAGGGCGCCCTCCTGGTCCGGCGACAGGCTTGTCGCAGGCGCGGCTGTCTCCACCCCTTCATCGGGGGAAGCGTCGTCGCCCGTGCTGTTCTCGTCGGCCATGGCTAGTTTCTCTTGGTGGATGGGGCAGGGGCAGAGAGGCTCGAACTCCCGACCTGCGGATTTGGAATCCGCTGCTCTACCGGCTGAGCTATACCCCTGTACAGTTATTGGATCCCGCCGGCGACAAGGCCCGCAGGCTCCGGTGCCGTTCTATCTCGGCGGGGGAGCTGCAGGCCCTGGGTGCGGCGCGCTGTCACTTGCTTTCGATGTGGACCGTATGGACTCCGCACTGTGGGCAGTGCTTCTTCAAGGTCAGTTGACCTTCCTTTTCTCGGGATCGGGTCGTCTTGTAGTTGCGAGTTGCGCAGACCGTGCAGGCTAGGGTGACGGGGACTCGACTGGATCGATCACGAGCCCGGACCATAACCGTTTACCGACACGGTCCTTCCCCTCAAACGAGGATCTTGGTGACGACGCCGGCACCGACGGTGCGGCCGCCTTCGCGGATGGCGAAGCGGGCCTGCTCTTCCAATGCCACCGGCGTGATGAGCTCGATCTCCATGGTGACGTTGTCACCTGG
>Ga0247744_1000142_pt1 | contig 14883 bp, 14 predicted proteins | sample UWRJS154409C5_FD_180946 | JGI IMG/M metagenome (GOLD analysis project Ga0247744, IMG submission 180946) | Soil microbial communities from Arlington Agricultural Research Station in Wisconsin, United States - UWRJ-S154-409C-5 | ecosystem: Environmental > Terrestrial > Soil > Agricultural land... | reverse complement strand
CCCGCCGGTGGTCCGGTCGCCCTGCGGGACGGCCCGTCAGCCCATCGGCCAAATATGCAAAATACCTACGGGGTTTCGTCCCGACGAGCCGCCCGCGTGCTGCTGCTCGTTCCTGGCCCGGCTTGGTGCCCCGACTGCAGGCGACCCCGCCGCGTGCGGCCGGGGCTCGCCGGGCGATGATTGGACGGCCGAAGAGTCCTGCTCGAGCGTGGCAGCGCAGTCGCGCTTAGGCCGCCTTGGCTGGCCCCGGCCCGCCCTCCGTCACCCCGAGCAGACGCTCGAGCTCGATGCGCACATCGGCGCTGTCGAGTACCGCTTGCCGCGCGCGCTCGCGGCCTTGACCGAGGGACACCCCGCCCAGGGCCAAATGGGCCCCGGAACGGCTCAGGACTCCCGCTTCCAGGCCCCAGTCGATGAGCTCGCCCGCCGCATCGATGCCTTCACCCCAACGAATGTCGAACTCCGCTTCGCGAAACGGTGGCGCGAGTTTGTTCTTGACCACTTTGACTCGCGTCCTGTTCCCGATCACCTGCTCTCCGACGGCGGCCTTGCCGATGCGCCGGACGTCGAGTCGCACCGAGGCGAAGAAACGGAGCGCGTGTCCGCCGGTCGTCGTCTCCGGGTTGCCGAAGACGACGCCGATCTTCTGCCTCAATTGGTTGATGAACACGACGCAAGTCTTGGTGCGACTGGCATCCGCAGTGATCTTGCGCACGCCTCGGCCCATCAGCCGAGCGTGGAGGCCCATGTGGCTGTCCCCCATTTCGCCCTCGATTTCTGCCTTCGGGACGAGCGCCGCCACGGAATCGACCACGACCAGGTCCACGCTGCCCGATTCCACGAGCGCCGTCGCGATGTCGAGTCCCTGCTCGCCGCAGTCTGGTTGGGCCACGAGCAATCGATCCATGCGAACGCCGAGCGCCTTCGCGTAGCTCATGTCGAAGGCATGCTCGGCGTCGATGAACGCCGCGGAGCCTCCGCGAGCATGCACCGCCGCGATAGCGTGCAGGGTCAGCGTCGTCTTGCCGCTCGATTCGGGGCCGAACACTTCGACGATGCGTCCGCGCGGGTAGCCTCCAATCCCGAGCGCGCGGTCGAGCAGCCGGGAACCGCTGGAGATCACGTCGACCTCCGGTGGTGGGGCGTTGCCGAGGCTCATGACTGCCCCATCGCCGAACTTCTTGTTCAGGGAGCGAGCGAGCTCGTCCAGTTCCTCGTCTGCACGTGTGGTTGATTCCGACTGTTTTGACTTGGTCATGTTGGTTTCCTTTCCTGGGGAGATCGGCGGTCGTTCTTGCGGCGGACGCTGGGCGCGGTGTCCGCTGGGGGTCGTGTGAAGGGTGAGGCTGCTGGTACGCCGGCCGTGGCGCCCAGGGCGCGGTAGCAAACGGCTTCACCCACGTGCTCTTCGCGGACGTCGGTCGCGTCGTCCAAGTCGGCGATGGTCCGCGCGACGCGCAGCGTGCGCACGTAGGAGCGAGCCGAGAGACCGAGCCGAGCAAACGCGGCCTCGATCAACCTGGTGCCCTTGGTGTCGAGCTGGGCGATGCGCTCCAGCTCGGCCAGGCCGAGATCCGAATTGTCGACGGCGGCGGTCAGACCAGCCTTCCTCCGCTCCGCCTGCCTGGCGCGGGCGACGGCGACACGCCTTGCCAGCTCGGCCGTCGATTCGCTGCCTTGGCTGCCGGACTTTCGCAGGCTGCCGGCGTCGACCGGTGGCACGTGCACGTGCAAATCGATGCGATCCAGAAGCGGACCGGACAGCTTGCCGAGGTAACGCAGCCGAGCCGCCGAGTCGCAACGACACTGACCGCGTGGGCTGCCGTAGTGCCCGCACGGGCACGGGTTCATCGCGAAGACGACCAGTGGCCGCGCTGGAAACACGACGCGCGCCTGAGAGCGCACCACACTGACCTTCTGCTCTTCGAGCGGCTGGCGCAGCGCCTCCAGCGCCGAGCGACGAAACTCGAGCAGCTCGTCCAAGAAGAGGACCCCGTGATGAGCCAGGCTGAGCTCGCCGGGCCGTGGATTGGTTCCACCCCCGACGAGACCGATGTCGCTCACCGTATGATGCGGGGCGCGAAAAGGCGGCGAGTCGATGATGCCGGCCGAGCGGTCGAGCAAGCCGGCCACGCTGTGCAGGGCCGTCGTTTCCAACGCTTGCTGGAGCGAGAGCGGCGGCAAGAGGCCCACCAGACGCCGCGCGAGCATGCTCTTGCCGGCGCCGGGTGGGCCGAGCAAAAGCAAGTGGTGGCGGCCGGCGGCGGCGATGAGCAGCGCGCGTTTACCGATGCTCTGGCCGCGAATGTCGACCAAGTCCGGACCAGATGCTGCGGCTGGCACGTACCGCTCCGCTGTCAGTGCCGAGACCCGCTCGTCGCCCCGCAGATGGGCCACGAGCTGACGCAAGGAGCGGATGGGATACACATCGAGGTCGCCCACGCGCGCGGCTTCTCGGCTGTTGTCGACGGGTACGAACGCTGCGACCAGCCCCAGGCGCCGCGCGCCGTCGAGCAGCGGCAACACACCGGGGATGGGCCGGACAGTGCCGTCCAGCCCGAGCTCGCCCACCACCAGTGCCCCGGCCGTCGACCCTGCTGGTAATTGTCCGAGGGTCTCCAGGATGGCGATGGCCAGCGCCAGGTCCAGGCCCGAGCCGTTCTTGCGCACGTCAGCGGGCGCCAGGCTCACCGTGATCGCGTACTCCTCGAGCGTCAGTCCGAGCTGCGAGATCGCGCTCGACACGCGCACGCGCGCCTCGCGCACGGCCGCTTCCGCCAGTCCGGCGAGCTGGAAGTGAGCTGGACCCCGCCGCGTGCCCACCTCGACGTCGACCAAGCGCAGGCTGAGGCCGAACAGCGTACCGGAGGTCACCCGGGCCAGGGACAGGGCCGGCGGAACGAACACGGCTTGCACGAGCTCCACACTGATCGCCCTGAGCAAGCGCCATGCCGGCAGGGCGCCCTGGGTGGGGCGGCTCTGGGGCGTGGTGAGGGCGGGCGGTCCGCCATGGCGCCCCTTTCGGCGCACCACCGGAGGCCCCGGGTTTCGCTTGCCCTGCGCCGGGCGTACGCAAGAGGCCTATGAACGTGCACAGCGTCGTCCTCATCCCCGGCGATGGGATCGGTCCAGAAGTCAGTCAGGCCGTGGTGCGCATCCTCCAGGAAGGTGGCGCCCCGGTTTCCTTCGTCACCGCCCACGCGGGACTCGCCGCCGTGGAGCGAGGATCCGACACCGTGCTCCCAGCGGACACGCTCGAGCTGATTCGCGACACGCACGTAGCCTTGAAGGGGCCGTGTACGACGCCCATCGGTAAGGGCTTCAGCTCCGTCAACGTTGCCTTGCGCCGTGAGCTCAATCTGTTTGCGGCTCTGCGGCCGGTGCGCTCGGTGCCTGGGGTCACCACGCGCTTCGAGAACGTGGACCTGGTCATCGTGCGTGAGAACACGGAGGGCCTGTACAGCGGCATCGAGAACTTGATCACCCCGGGCGTGGTCGTGTCGATGAAAGTCGCGACGCGCATCGCCTGCCAGAGAATCGCGCATTGGGCGTTTCGCTACGCCAACTCGCGCGGCCGAAAGAAGGTCAGCACCTTCCACAAGGCCAACATCATGAAGCTTTCGGATGGCATGATTTTGGAGGAAGCGCGCAAAATCCATCAGCGCGACTACCCGAACATCCTGCATCAAGAGGTGATCATCGACGCAGCGTGTATGAAGATCGTCCAGGATCCGTCCGCGTTCGACGTCATCCTGTGCGAAAACCTGTACGGTGACATCGTTTCGGATTTGTGTGCGGGACTCATCGGGGGCCTCGGGGTCGCCCCTGGCGCCAACATCGGCGATGCGGATGCGGTCTTCGAGGCCGTCCACGGTTCGGCGCCGGATATCGCCGGCAAGGACCTGGCGAATCCACTGTCCTTGCTCATGAGCGCCGTCATGATGCTCGAGTACCTCGGCGACACGCGGAACGACGAGCGCTGTACGGCATCGGCCAAGAAGATTCGCACTGCCTACGAGTCGGCGCTCGGTGACGGCCAGAAGACGAAGGACCTCGGCGGGGGCCTCTCCACCAGTCAGTTCACGTCCGCCGTGGTCGACCGGCTCAAGGCGGTGTGACCTGCACCTTGCGCTCGTAGTCGCCCCGTACGATGCGGTAGGCCACGCCGAGCGCCAGATCCGGCCCGTTTTCCGGGTTCTTCGGCACGTTCCGCGCCACGCCCAGGTGGAGCTCGTCGTTGGTGGGTGGAGCGGTATTTTTCGCCCCGGCGCCGGACTTGTCCCCGATGTGGCCGCTCAGATCGCTCTCGCGCACGACGAGCTGCGTCGAGTGCTCCGGATAGCCCGGGTTCACCGTCACGTGTGGCGCCACACCGCGAGCCTGGAGGGTCGAGCCGCGTGGCGTGTAGTAAAGTGCCGTCGTGAGCTTCAGTGCTCCGCCGTAGGCCAGCGGCAGGAGGGTCTGCACGCTGCCTTTGCCGAAGCTTCGCGCGCCGACCAAAACGGCGCGTGCGTGATCCTTGAGCGCTCCGGCCAAGAGCTCCGCAGCGCTGGCGCTGAACTCGTTGATCAGGACCACCAGCGGTCCGCTGGCGTAGGCGCCCCCCGAGTGCGCGCGCACCGTCCGGATCACCGTTTCGCGGTGTCGCGTGGAATAGACCACGCCCGAGGACAGAAACTCGTCGGCGACGGCCGTGGCTTCCCGCACGAGGCCGCCCGGATTATTGCGCAGGTCGAGTACGAGCCCCTGCAGTTCGTGTCCGGCCTGCCTGAGCTCGCCCAGGCCATGAAGAAGCTCGCGATGGGTCCCGTCCTGAAACGACTTGATGCGCACGTAGGCGATGTCACCCTCGAGGACTCGAACGGTGACGCTCTTGACCGAGATGCGCTCACGCACCAGCGTGAGCTCCTTGAGCGTCGCGGTCGCGCGCACCAGGATGACGAGTCGTAGCTCCGTCCCAATGGCGCCACGCATGAGGCGGACGACCTCATCGGGCTTGTCGCTGTCGAGTGGGCGGCCGTCGAGGCTGACGATGACATCTCCCGGTCGCACGCCAGCCCGATCCGCCGGGGAGCCGTCGACGGGGGCAATGACGATCACCTGGCCATCGCGGAAGTCGACCTCGACGCCGATGCCGCCGAAGGTTCCCGTCGTGTCCCCTTCGAAGATGGCCAGGTCCTCCGGGCTCAGGTAGCTGCTGTGCGGATCCAGGCCGAGCACCAGGCCGCGGAGCGCACCTTCCAGGAGGTCGGCTCGATCGACCGGCTCGAAGTAGTTCTCTTCGACCGCTTCCAGCGTCTGGCCGAGCTGGTCGAGCAGCCGATAGGGGTCCTGGGGCTCGTGGGGGCGCCCTTCAGCGGCCGCGAAGCTCGTCCCGAGCAGGATCCCGAGTGCTGCGAGACGGGCGCGCTGCCGGGTAGCGGAAGAAAATAGGCTCAGCATGCAGTTCATGAAGGGCGCGTCGGGTGGGTCCGGCGTTGCCAGGGGGTGCACAATTCTTTACCCTGAACTGCTCGGTAGCCAATCCCGCGGCTAACTCCCAGTCCCGCCCCCCCGGCGGCACCTCCGAGCAGACCAGCGCAAGAACACCCCTTTCATAGAACCTTCCGTCGAGGTGAGTCAGTGGCAGACGACAATCAGACCCGAACCGGTAGCGACAAGCGCAAGCAAAGCCTGTACTTCCCCGAGATCATGCTGCAGGAGATCAAGGACGAGGCTGCGCGTCTCGACCGCTCACTCTCCTGGGTCGTCCAACGCGCGTGGAAGCTCGCGCGCACCGAGATCCGCAAGATCCCCAGCGTGAACGACGTAGACGAGGAGGACAGCGAAGAGGCGTGAGGTTTTCGCTCGCGCACTCGTCCTCATCGCGCTGCCCTTCGAGCCGAGGTCCGACTGGCCCTCGGCTCGCGTTCATTTCGCATGCTTCACGGTTGGAGCAGGACGAGCGATTCGGGCGGACGGAATAGCAGCTTGCCGGTTTCGCCAGGACATCCCCAGCAGCCACTGAAGTGCATGCGCGGGCGGATGGACGTCGCGTAAGCGAGTGCGATCGGGCCTGGCTCGTTTTTCATGATAAAGCTGCCCGCCAAGACGCGCTCGCTTCCGGCCGTGAAGTAGGCCACGACGAACGCCGTGCGTGCGCCGCTATGGCCGGACACTACGAGAATTTCGACCCCCTGGGCGGGTGACCACACGACGGCGCGCGTGGTGAGCGAAAAGCCCATCGTGTCGCCCGGCCCTCGCGACAGCACCGTGCTCGCTGCATCCTCGTGGAAATACGCGAGGTCCTGGGTCAGCTCCTTGGTGCGCTCGCTTGCCCCGAGCAAGCCGCTCAGCTCGGAAAGTGGCAGGTCGACCTCGCGAAACGCGACCTTCTCCTCCGGATCCTTCAAGCGCTCTGCGTTCGGCGCGCCATAGCAACAACGGAAGGTGACCGGTTCGCTCGCCACTGCCCCTTCGGCATCCGCCAGACGGCGGGCGCAGCGCCGCTCGGCCGGCGCTGCAGCGAGGGGGCTACCGCGAAGCACGTGCCGTCCTCGAAATGGGGATCTCGACTCGAACAGGCTCGAGGTCCACTCCAGGCCGGCGCCCAGGCTTTCCACCTCGTATCCGCTGACGCAGCTCGGGCCTGCGCAGGGTGCCTCCCCACCCGGGTAGACGCTGCTCTGTGGTCCCTTGCACGCGCGCTCCCATTCGACGTCCGTACAGAGACGCCCTCCGCTCTCTGCGCACACGACTTGGGCCTCTTCGAACGCAAAGCCAGGTCTCGTGTCCTGCTTTTTCTCGGGCAGTGATCGCGGGCGGCGATCGATGCGGAACGGCCCGAGCGTGACCGAGTGAGGCCACGGCTCGGTCGCTGGATCACGACCGGGCTCGAGGGGCAAACTGCCAGCCTTGAACGCACCGACGGGCACGTGAACGATCGGCTCTCGGTCGGTCCCGCGTGCACGCTGCGCGCTCGCATCATCCGCCGTCGTCTTCGACGACAGCTCCGCCGACGGACCGTCGGTCCGGCCTACCTTCTCCTCGCCGGAGCGATGACACGCCGAGAGCGCGAACGCAACCACGATCGCCGTTTGCGGCGGAATCCAAGCGTTCTGGGGCGTTCGGGACCTGCACACGGAGGCGCAGCCTGCCCTTCTGCCCAGGGGAGTTCAAGTTGGCGGTTCGAGATCGCAACGCCCCGTGACGTTCGCAGCGGCCCTGCTACATTGCTCACGTCATGACGCATCCGTTGGTCACTCGCCTGGCCCCCTTGATGGACGGCGACTTGGGGCAGTTGCGGTCGATCGTTGCCGAGTGGGTACTGTGCACCGAGTGCGAAAAGCAGCGTGCTGCGCTGCGTGCGTTCGGGTCCGAGCTCGGCGCTGTGCAGAGGCGGATTCGCAACCGTGCGATTCCACCCACCTGCGAGGAGATCGAAATTGCCCTCACGGCAGTGCTCGCCCTCGCTGGTCGTCGCACCCAGACTCCCCCTACGCCGCCCGGTCTCGACCCGGCGGTTTTCTCTTTCTCGGCGCTCGGTGGTGAGAAAGGTCGGGGGCCCAGCCGGAGCTCGTGACGTCCTTCCAGGTTGGACCCAGCACTTTCTACGTCTTCAGCTATCAGGCGTTCGACGCCGACGACGAGCCGGCGAGCGAACCCGAGGTGATCGGTGCCGTGTTCGGAACTGGGCAGATCCTACCCGGCGTCGAAGCTGCGCTCGAGGGCAAGACCGTCGGGGACCGCGTGGACGTTCGACTTGCCGCGGGGACGGTGTTCGGAGCCCGCCAGGCGAGCTCGATCCTCGAGGTGGACCGGGCTGATTTTCCCGCTGACGTGGCCCCCGGTGACCGGTTCGAACTGGAAAATGCCGCCGGCGACCTGCTCGTGGCGCATGTGCTGGAAGTCGTGGACGACCTGGTCGTCATCGACACCAACCATCCCCTGGCCGAACAGGACGTAATCCTGCGTGGTGCGCTGCTCGAGGTCCGCCCGGCCACGGGTGAGGAGCTAAAGGCCGCGGAACTGGCGCTGGAGGAGGACTTGGCCTTGCTGAATGCCAGCCCGCCGGACGTGGGTGTGGGCGCCTTGATTCGCCCTGCCAACCGAGGCTAAGAGGCCTGGGTTGAGCGCCCAGGAGACCTAGCCATGACCATCGAAGAGAACTTCCGTTTCGACACCCGCATCCAGCAGCGCATGCTCAGGAAGGGCGAGGTCACCCAGCAGGAGCTCGATCAGCGTCTCTCGGCCCTGCCGGATCGCGAACCCGACTCCACCGTGCTCGACCTGGCACAGCCCGCCAGCATTTCGGACGAGGACGACGAGTGACGGACACCGAGGCGGCTGGCTCAGGGGAAGACATGGACGCGGCGGCAGACGCCGCGTTCCCGGCCGTGGACTTCTCCACGTTCGTGCTCTCCTTGGCACATTCCGCCTTGGTTCATTTGGGCGTCGCTCCCGACCCGGCCACCGGCAAGGAGCATCCGCCGAGCCTGCCGCTCGCACGGCAGACGATCGATCTCGTGAGCCTGCTCGCCGACAAGACGAAGGGAAACCTGACGGGTGAGGAGGAGCGGCTGCTCGAGCAGCTGCTCTACGACCTCAGGCTGCGCTACGTCGAAGTGAGCGGCGCTGCTGGTTCGGGCAGTGCCACCAAGGCTCCCGGCGTGTGAAGGATCACCATCGTTTCCTCCTCGGCACGCTGCTGCTTGCGCTCGCCGGCTGCGAAGTACGCGGGGACCTGAGCGGTCCAGACCGGAAAGACCCTCAACTCGTGGCGCCCATGCCGGTCATTCCGCCGCCGGCTCCGCCGCCGGTCGCCTTTCCGCCCAGCGGCGCGCCCGATAGCTTTGCCCCGCTCGCTCAGGCGAGCGATGAAGCGGTCGTCTTCGTGCGAACCGTGAGCAGCCAGCGGCGCGGCTTTGGTCGCGTCTTGGCGCAGGGCTCGGGCTCGGGTTTCGTATTCGACCCCGCTGGGAAGATTCTCACGAACTACCACGTCGTTCAGGGCGCGCACGCCATCGAGGTGGAGTTCTCCGACGATCGCACGTTTCTGGCGGAAGTCGTCGGCGCCGACCCTCACACCGATGTCGCCGTGATCTCGATCAAGGCAAGCGGCTTGGTCGCCTTGCCGCTGGGCGACTCGGACGCCGTGCGCGTCGGCGACTGGGTCTTGGCGATCGGCAATCCGTTCGGCCTTTCCCACACCGTCTCGGCTGGCATCATCTCGGCGCGCGGGCGCACCGGCCAGGACGTGAAGCTCGAGGATCCACGGGCCTACTACAACTTCCTCCAGACCGACGCGAGCATCAATCCCGGCAATTCCGGCGGTCCGCTCATCGATCTGTCGGGACGCGTGGTCGGCATGAACACGGCCATCAACCCGGAGGCCAACAGCATCGGCTTCGCCATCCCGGTGAACATGTTGCGCGAGCTCTTGCCGCGTCTGTTGTCCGAAGGCGTGGTGCGGCGTGCCGCGATTGGCGTGCACGTGGACGCGGTGGACCGTCAGCTCCAGCAGGAGCTCGGACTCCCGGATCGCCGAGGCGCGCTCATCCGCGCGGTACAACCGGATGGTCCAGCGGGTGAGGCCGGTCTTTTGCCTGGCGACGTCGTGGTGGAGTTCGATGGCCGCGCCATCGCCACCCCGGAGGATTTGCGCTGGCGCGCCAGCCTTTCCCGCATCGGTGCGCCGCTTGTCTTGGTGGTGCTCAGGGCTGGCAAGCGAATCCCGCTCACGGTCAAGCCGGCGGCCATGTCCGGCAACTAGAAGAGCCGGCAGCTAGAAAAGCCGGCAACCTACGAACTGGCTCATTCGTCGCCGAGCGAGCTCGACGCTTCGATGTCGACGATTTTAGCGCCGCCGACGTACGGCTTCGTTTCGTAGCGGGTGATGCGCCCGACCTTGCGCACGATGTTGGCCATGCGCTCGGTCTCGCTCAGGATGACGTCGATGGCGCGCTCTTGCGCCAGATCACCAGAGACCGTGCGCTTGAGGTACTCGGCGTAGCCCATGACGGCCGTCAGCGGCTGGTTCAACTCGTGGGCGGCTGCACCTGCCAGCTCGGCGATGGCGGCCTGTTTCTCGTGGCTCTGCAGCTCCCGCTGGGCGCGCGTGAGACGAGCCTCCATGGCCAGTTTGTCACGCACGTCGGTAAAGATGCCCACGGTGCCCACGGGGCGTCGGCCGTCCAGGACCAGGCTCGCCGACAAACTGACCGGGATCCGTTCGCCGCGGTTGGTGAGCATGTCGACGCGGTAATCGGTGAGGCGCCCGCGGCCGCCGAAATCCTGACTGCGGATCTTCTTCATTACGTCGCGTGCGACGCCGGGCGGGTACAGCGTCTCGACGTTCATGCGACCGAGCACTTCGTCCCGGTCGTAGCCGAAGATGCGCGCCGCGGCCTGGTTATAGACCAGGATGTGCCCGCGCAGGTCAGCCGACACGATGCCGTCGACCGAGCTCTCGATCACGCGTTCGAGAAAGTCGCGTGTCTGCGCCAAATCCGCGCGCTCCTGCAGCAAGCGCGAGATGCCATCGAGGGCAAGAGCGATGGCGTCGGCTAGGGCGCTGGCCCACGTCAGGCATGCCGGGCCGAGCGGGCCCCCCTCCGCTGGGCGGACCAGGAGCGCTAGCGGCGGGCCGATGCGAGTGGGCAGGGGCAGCAGCGTCACGGGATCCGAGGCCGGCCTGGACCGATCGTGAACCTTGGAGCCGACCGCCTCGATTTCGACTGCAGCACCGCCCAAGAGCTCGGGCGCCAGGCGGCTCGCGGTCTGAATGACTTCTTCCGTCGTCGTGGAAGCAAACAGCTCACGGGCGAAGGCCACCAGGCGAGCCGGATCGAACGCTGCCGTCGGCATGGAGTGGTCCAAGTCGGCACCGTCCGATCCGGAACCGTCATCGGGGGAGGGGGCGGCGTCTACCTCCATTTACCCGAATCCTAACACGCTTCAGGCTGCTAGCATGGCCTCGGGACATGCTTGGTGGCCGGTTGCCCTGGTTTTCCAGCCTGACGGAGTTCGGGGGCCTGGTCCGACACATCGAGCTTCGAGCTGTGTCGCGCTGGGTGGCTCTGGGGCTCGTGGTGGGCGTTTGCGCCGGTCTGGCCGCTTCGGCGCTGCATTTGGGCGTCGAAGCGCTTCGACACCTCATGCTGGTGCAGTTGGCCGGTTTCGAGCCGCTGGAGGCGGCCGGGGAGGGAAGCCTGTTTCGTTCGGGACCAAGACATGCGCTCTGGCCGTGGTTTGCCGTGCTTTGTCCAGCGCTTGGACTGTTCGCCTCGAGCTGGCTGGTGACGCGTTTTGCGCCCGAGGCCGCCGGTGGCAACGGGGGCTGGCTGTCGGCCTTCCACCACCGTTCGGGCCGGATCCGGCGCCGGATCATCTCGATCAAGCTGCTGGCGTCGATCGCGGCGCTGGGCTCGGGAGCGAGCGCCGGGCGCGAAGGCCCGATCGCTCACGTCGGCGCGGCGATCGGTTCCACCCTCGCGCGTGCGCTCAAGCTGAGTGCTCGGGAGCGACGGCTTCTGCTCTTGGCCGGGGCAGCGGGCGGGATTGGGGCCATCTTCCGCACGCCGCTCGGGGGCGCCTTGTTCGTGGTCGAGGTCTTGTACTCCGATGATCTGGAGGCCGATGCACTCGTCCCAGCGGTGTTGTCATCGGTGGTGGCGTACTCGCTCTTCACGACCCTGTTCGGCGAGACCCAGCTCTTCGCGACACCGCACCTCGAGCGACTCGATCCGCGCGAGCTGCCCGTGTTCGTGCTGATGGCGATCGCGGTGGGGGTCGTCGGTGTGTTCTTCGTGGCCCTCAATCGGCGCCTGGTGGGCTGGGTGGGGCGACTGTCGTACTGGCCCCCGCTGATCGCGTTCGCCGCCGGAGCCGTGGTGGGTCTGCTCTCCCTCATCCATCCGGTGGTGCTCGGTGCCGGCTACGGCTGGGTCCAAGAGGCGCTCCTTCCCCAGGGCCACTTGCCCGATGGGGCGGCGGGCGCGGGGATCCTGCTACTTTTGGCGCTGCTCAAGGTCTTCGCCACCGGTCTGGTGGCGGCAACGACGGCGGCTGGCGGCACGTTCGGACCTTCGATGGCGATCGGTGGGCTCGTGGGTGGGGCGTTCGGCACTTTCTTCCACACGATAGCTCCCGACGTGGTGACGCAACCGGCCGCCTACGTCATCGTCGGCATGGCCTGCTTCGTGGGTGGCGTGGCCCGCGCGCCGCTCTCCACTCTCGTCATGGCCAGCGAAATGACCGGAAGCTACGAGCTCCTGGTCCCGACCATGCTGGCCGAGGTCATCACCTACACGCTGGTGCGCAGGTGGCGGCTCTATCCAGAGCAAGTGTCGACGCGGCGCGATTCTCCCGCTCACGCTGGCGAGTATGTGCTGGACGTCCTCGAGGGTCTCTCGGTCAAAGACGTCCTCTTGCCTGGCCCCGTGCGCATGGTCCCGCGCTCGATGCCGCTCGCCACGCTCTTGCGAGAGGCGACCGAAGGACAGCAGGTCGTCTTTCCTGTGGTCGGTCCGGATGGTCGTCCCGAGGGCATGGTCACGCTCGAGACGGTGCGCGCCTATCACTACGACGAGGCACTCGGACAACTCGTGCTGCTCGCCGACTGCGAGTCGGCGTTCGTCTGCCTCGAGCCGGATGATTCCTTGGCGGTGGCGCTCGAGCGCATGGCTCGTGGGCACCACCAACAGCTCCCCGTGTTCGAGGCCAAGGGACTCGGGCGTCCGCTCGGCCTCATCAGCTACGATGACCTGTTCCAGGCCTACAGCCGAAAGCTCGGCCTCCTGCGCCAGGAGCTCGAACCGCCGCCGAGCACGACGGCGCAGCCTGGAGTGAGCGGCCCATCGGGTCCGGGGTAGCCGCCGCGCCGAGGGGGGGCTATATCGGGTCCAGGCTCACACCGTTCGACATGCGCTCCGCCCCGCGTCATTCCGCGCTCGATTCCGTTCACATGGAAAAGACACCGCGCCGCCTTGCTCCCTCGGGCAGCGCCCCGCCTCCGCCGGGGTCGGTCGTCGTCGATCCCACGTCGCAGGCGCCGTCGTCGGGGCCGTCGTCATCGCGTAGTGGGCGCGCGCCAGCTAGTGGCGGGGCGCGGCGCAAGCCCGAAGCGACGCTCGTGCTCGAGGCGCGCCGGGTGGACACCCTGCGGCGCCAGGTGGTGGAGCGGCAGCGCGCCGAGCAGAAGGGACGCCGCCGCCAAATGGTCTTGTGGGGTCTGGCGGGGGCGGGCGCCGTGCTGCTCGGCGGCTGGCTCGCGACGCGCCTATCGCCGAAGGACACCAACCACGGCGAGGCGCCGCTCGTGCTCGGACGCTCGGACGAGGAACCAGGAGCGCCAACGCTCGAGCCGGCACAGGCCGACGAAGAGAATCAGGTCGCGGCGCCCGGCGAACCCGCGCGAGACCGGCGGCGCGGCAATTCGAGCGCGCGCGCGGTCGCGCCAGCGGGTGCCGAGCCCGAGGCTACGGGGCTACCCAGCGCAGATGCTCCGCCCCCAGAAGCATCGACCTCGGCGCCGGAAGTCGCGGCCGAGCGTGACCCCGACGAGCCGAAGGTGGTGGGCGACTGGGGCGATGGCTTCGAAGGAGCTGCGCATCGGGAGGGCGGTTCGCGAAGTGCCGCGGCTCGTCCCGCACCGGCCGGCAGTCAGGCCGTCAACTTGGACGAGCTGCCCACGGAATGACGCCTGAGATCGCGCCACGGACCGTTGCGAGCGGCTCAAGGGCGCAGGCTTCCCGGACTCGAACCCTCCTGATCGATTGCCTCGTTGCCGTGCTGGCGGTCGCAATCTACGCCCCGGCTGTGGGGGGACCATTCGTTTGGGACGATCGTCTGCTCCTGGAGACGCCGCAGATCGCGCAACTCGAGCCCCTGGACGTCTACTTGCGCCAGCCGTTCTGGCAGGTCCCGGACCCAGCCAGTTATCCCGCCGGAGCGCGGGGAGCCTACTACCGGCCCCTGACGACGCTGAGTCTGGCGTTGGATCGCAGCATCCATGGCGACAATGCCTCAGGCTTTCATCTACTCGGTCTAGTGCTCCACGCGCTCAATAGTGCGCTGGTCGCGTCCCTGGCGCGCCGCCTCGGTGCTGGCCTAGGCGCTGCGTTCGTCGGAGCGCTCTGCTTCGCCTGGTTTCCGCGCTCGACGGAGGCGGTCGCCTGGATCTCCGGTCGTACCGACGTTCTCGCCACGACCTTCTCCCTCCTGGCGCTCCTGCTGACGTTCGGTTCGTGGCCTGCCCGCCGCTGGCTCGCGGCAGGGTGCATCCTCCTTGGCGCCTTCAGCAAAGAGGTGGCACTCGCCACGGCGGTTGGCGTCCTGTTCTGGGAATGGTCCTCGCCCAAGTCTCCTCCGCCTCGTCGGCCATGGCTGCGTCTGGTGCCCACCGGAATCGCGTGCGCCATCTATCTCGTCCTTCGCATCTCCGCCCTTGGCGGTAGCGCCGATGCGAGTCGGCTCGCACTGACGAGTCGGGCCCTGGCATCACTGGAAGCGGTTGCAAGGTACGCGATCATGCTCGTCGACGGCTGGCAGCCTCGCCTACAGATCGGCTACTTGGCCGGGCCGGAGCCCTGGCTCGCGGCGCTCGGGTTCCTCCTGCTTCCGGTGCCCTTCGTCCTACTGCGCAGCCGGCGCTGCAATGTGCGGGAATCCGCCCTGCTCGTCGTTTGCTTTGGCGCTCTGAGCGTCGTGCTGCACGTGGTGCCGATCCAGGGGATGGTCGTGGCGGCGGATCGGTTCCTCTACTTGCCGGTGGCGGTTCTCGGCGCCCTAGGGGCAGCCTGGATGTCGCGGGCATCGGCGTGGCTTCCGCCTGCCCTCGGTCTCGCCCTTGCGCTGAGCTACGCGCCGGCGACGTGGGGACGCGCGGGTGTCTGGGGAGACAGA
>Ga0247744_1000141_pt1 | contig 15201 bp, 11 predicted proteins | sample UWRJS154409C5_FD_180946 | JGI IMG/M metagenome (GOLD analysis project Ga0247744, IMG submission 180946) | Soil microbial communities from Arlington Agricultural Research Station in Wisconsin, United States - UWRJ-S154-409C-5 | ecosystem: Environmental > Terrestrial > Soil > Agricultural land... | reverse complement strand
GCTCGACTCTTGAACTCGTCGGTGAACTTCCGACGGCCACGCTTCTGCTTCTCCATGGACACCATTTTCTCCTTTCGGGGGGTGTCCACCAGACCGGGTCAACTCCAGAGCTCGCCGGCCTACCGATATATTCGTACGAGTGGGGAACAGGCCTTTGGGTCTTTCTGACGCCGGTAGAACAATCGGACGCCGTTCGCCTCAAATACAGGTTCGACGGCGAGCTCGATGTGTCCACGACTTGCGGCCTGGTCAAAGCCCTCCCCAAACCGGGGCTTAACATCATGGTTAGTTTTGACCTCGACTTGACCCCGACCGACGGCCAATGGTCGGGAGCATTCAACCAGACGGTGATTGATGATATCGTGGCGTGCGACGATGCGGGCTGCGAGTGCTTCGAGAAGTGCGTGAAAAGTACGGAAGAGTGCGTCGCCGAATGTCGCGCTGATCTCATCAAGTCGACCTTCACTCCGGCCGGTGCGGCGACCTACACTAGTGCCGGTGGCCTGGTGTTCGCAGGTGACATCAAAGTTACGTCCACAAATGGATCTGCGACCTTTCACTCGGACAAGCTCGTCATAACCTCCAATGGGTCCAGGGCGCACCTCTTCGGCGGTGCCGTAATTAAGGGCCTTCCTTTAGGGATCTGCGAGGGCGAAACCGCGACGATTAGCGCTTTGGGCACGGAGGTCCTGAGTGTACCCGGGCCTTAGCTGCTGCTCGGTGGCTTGGTCGTGCCGTAGCGGAGCGTTTGGGGTGCGAGCATCGCCTTTTGCGTCGTGTTGCTAGTAGATCGCTCGAGAAGTCCCGGAGGCTGCTCCACTAGGAGTCTTGCGATGCCCGTCGCCGTGCGCTCGCGTCGACGGGCACTAGACTCTCGCGTTACCGATAGGGTTGGGGTTTTCAACCCCGCCGCCGCGCGGCGTAAGTGATTGGGAGCACTACGGAAAGCTGATGTTGGTGAGGGTGGTGTAGCGGATGCGTAGCTACGGCGCGCGAAGACCCGATCACGGCGGTCTACTTGCCGGCGAGGCGGGCCACTCGCTCGACGTATCGCTCCATACGATGGTCGGACACTCCAAGGACGGTCGCAATGCCCTTGCCAGACCGGAGCGCAAAGTTGCCCTTGCGTAAAATGGGGATCACCTCGGGAGCGGCGTTCAAGCAACGTTCGTTCGCGGAATCTACGAAGCCGAGACTGGTTGGCGGAAGCGTTGGTATCGCGTCTAGTTCATTAAATATGTGAAACGGCTGCGAAAGAAACGATTTGGCGTTGATGTCTCCGTAGCGGGGCATGCCGAACGTGTAGCATGAAGTGGACGGTTGAATTCGGTGCCAGCGATGGTGCCCGAAGTGCCGCTGGACGCGGTCGCCAAGTCGAGCGTGAAAGATTGCGGCCATTGCACCGCCCAACGAGTGTCCCGTTACGCAGAGGGGAACGTCTTGGTCGCCGTCCAATTCTTCGATGCGGTCCACAATTTCGTCAGAGCATTCCAACACGGCGTCGAAGAACCCGCGGTGAAGGCGCGCTGACTCTCCGAATCCGATCGAGCATTTCACTTTTCGGAAGTCTAGGTCCGCCTTGAAGTCCGCAAACGATAACGTTGTACCACGAAAAGAGACAACAATGACGTTTCTCAGACGCGTCGCGGTGACGACCACTCGACTATGTACGATGGTGTTTACCTCCGCATCCATCTCCAGATTGCGGATCGAAGGGCGGCGCTGTTCCGATTCCCAGCGCGCGACATGAGACTGGTACCTTTCGCACGGGATGACCTTCGCGCGTTTAGTCCTTCGGAGCTCGAACTCAGGAACTTCCTCGTAAGCGATGGCGGCAAACGCGCTCGCAACGTATGCCTTCAGCCAATGAAAACGGTCGGTGTCCCAGTCGTCGATTGTTTCCGCAGTCTTGCGAGCGTCGTTGAAGTGGCGAACGAAATCCATTTAGCCCTCCCCCTGTCGAAGGTGCAATTAACCATAACGGTGTCGGACATGCGAGTGGCCGCACCAACAGGCGTCAGATTGTGCGCTGCATCGTTTCGATAGTCAGGCGGCAGGGCCCCCTGCTCGCCGGGACCAGTCCGCGAGCGTTCAAGGCTCCCGCCGTGTGCGGTGCTGCGAAAGATCGACGACAATCGAGGTTCGTCGGACGCACGACCAGGCATCCTTTTTGCGGCAGGCAACCCCAGCGGATGCCTGGGGCGGGTCAGCGCGTTGCGCTTTCGGTGCGAGGCCGACCCGAGAAATTTCTGACGGGTAGCGGACGAGTTTCGTGGAGGAGGTCAAAGGGGTAGCAATCCGTCCGAGAATGCCGACAGCCAACCAACCCCTCTTTCCCGACTCCTTCCTGGCGGCGCGGTGGGCCGAGGAGTACGCGCGATTCCGCGGATCCCCTGCCGAGCGCCAGCTGCTTGAGCGTCTGCAGACCTGGGCGTCGAAGCGAACGCAGAAGGAGACGGCAGCGGAGGGCGCGTTCGTCGGCGTGTTCTTCAAGCAGACATGGGGGTATCGCGCATCAGGCGAAGGAGTAGCGAATGAGGGCTTCACGTGCGAGCCACAGTATTCTGTAAAAGGCGCAGGGCAGGGTGGTGGCACCGGGGCTGCCGACCTTGCTCTCGGCTGGTTTGACCGTCCAGAAGTTGCATCTGTTCCGCAGGCCTTTTGCGAGTTCAAGGGCGTTCGTTCAGATCTCGACAAGCCGCAAGATCGAAAGGGCAACGACCGTTCGCCTGTGAAACAATGTGCTGACTATCTCAAGGAGGCCGCGGCACAGCTCTACGGCAACGAGCCCATCCAACCCACGTGGGCGATCGTCACCGACATGAACGAGTTCCGCCTCTATTGGCGGAAGAAAATGCCGGCACAATTCCAACGCTTTGTCGTGAGGCCGCCGCCCGGGGATCCGCAGATCGGACTGATCGACGAATCGGACGAGGCCTCGTTTCAGCGCTTCGTCTTTTGGCGCATGTTCCAGCACGACATGCTGCTATCGACCGGCGGGCCGTCTGCGCTCGAACGGTTGCTTAGCGAGCAATGGGTTGAAGAGCGCGCGATCGAGAACCACTTCTATCGAGAATATAGGGACTATCGCGAAAAGGTCTTCAATACGCTCGTCGAAGCCAATCCGAATTTCAAGGGGACGCGCGGCAAGCTCGTGCGACTCACGCAGCGCTTTCTCGACCGATGTATCTTTGTCCTCTTCTGCGAGGATATGGGCGCAGCGCTGAACTTTCCGCACAATATCTTGCGCGATGTTCTTGTCGGCGTAAGCAACGACCCGGACTACGATTCCGAGGACGACGCGGCTTGGGAACGCGTGAAGAAGTTGTTCGTCGCAATGCGCGATGGGAGCCCCTTCCGCGAGAAGAGAATCAACAGGTTCAATGGAGGTCTGTTCGCTCCTGAGCCAGACTTGGAAACGCTGCATATCCCAACGCGTCTCTTCTGCGCAAAGGGACAGGGTGCGTCGGGAGATGCCCTCAAACGACATCCGAAGACGCTTCTCTACTTCTCGGCGAGCTACAACTTCGGGGTCAAAGGTGGGACCTTGGAGAGAGGGATCGACCTGTACACGCTCGGTCGCATCTTCGAGCAGTCGATCACCGAGCTGGAGTTCATGGAGGCGCAGGCCGAGGGTTGGCCGTCCATCACGGAACTCTCGAAGCGGAAACGCGACGGCGTCTACTACACACCCGAGTGGGTTACGCATTTCATCGTCGAGGAGACCGTTGGGGCAGCGCTGACGGAGGTGCGTCAACGGCTGTACCTCGATCCCTTGCCGGTATTTTCTGACGAGGAACTCGACCACTACCGCCGCGCGCGTGCTTCCGGACGCAAGGACAAGCGGTTCAGAACGGAGCGCATTGAGGCATATTTGGACGGCCTCGACCGCTATGCTGGTGAACTCGACGACATCAAGGTCCTCGACCCTGCCTGCGGCTCGGGTGCGTTCCTAATCCAGGCGCTGGATCGTCTCGTTGCGGAACGTCGGTGGTTAGTATCCGAACGGGAGCGAGTTACAGGAGCGGTCGCTCTCTTCGACACGGACGCGGTCACAAAGGCTGTCCTTTCGCGAAATATCTACGGCGTGGACATCAACGAAGAGTCGATCGAGATAACGCGACTAGCTCTTTGGCTTCACACGGCGCTACCCGACCGACCCCTCACGTCGCTCGACACGAACATCCGCTGCGGCAACAGTCTCATTGATCCAGATTTCTACAAGGACAAGCAGGAGGCGCTGTTCTCTGAACGCGAGCGGGAACGCATCAACGTATTCGACTGGAAGGAAGCCTTCCCGGAGGTGTTCAACCGCCGACGCGAGAAGGCTGGCTTCGATTGCGTCATCGGCAATCCGCCGTACGTGAAGCTTCAACACTTTCGCACGGCCATGCCGGCAGTTGCGGAGTATCTTGTTGAGGCTCGCGATCCCGCCGGTGCGCCGAAGTTTCGGAGCACCCAGACGGGCAACTTCGACATGTACCTCCCGTTCATTGAGCGCGGGATTGCTCTGCTCAATGAGGGCGGCCGCATGGGCTTTATCTCGCCGAACGTGTGGCTGATCAACGAGTACGGCGAAGGGCTTCGCGAGTGGCTGCAGCAAACGAAGCGGCTGGAGCGCTGGGTAGAGTTCAAGGACTTTCCCGTGTTCGACGAAGCTATGACTTACACCGCACTGCAGTTCTTTCGCGGTAGTGCGAGTGCAGCGATCGCGTGCTCTTTCGCCCCAGACGGCGATCTCGCCGGCGCGGATTTCTTGGACGCCATTGTCGGATACGGCGACTTGCCGCAGGGCGCGCCATGGGTGTTCCTCCCCGCCCGAGAACGGGCTTTCCTGCGCCGGCTTGCGAGCGATGCGCAGACGCTTGGTCAGGCCGCCTCGAACATATTCCAAGGCGTTATCACCAGCGCAGACCACGTTTTCCACTTGGAACGCGTGGGGGTTGGTCGCTACCGGCACTTTCCGAAGAAGCAGGCACCGGTTGAGGTTGAGATCGAGGACGAGATCATGTTCCCACTCATCTCCGGAGACGCGAAGCGATATCAGGCGCCCATGTCGTCGACTTGTCTCTTGTTTCCGTACAACACCGGCGAGGATCGTGCCCGCCTGTGGACGGAGGGGGAGATGAGCACACGCTTCCCGAAAGCGTTAGCACACCTCCGTCGCTATGAGCAGGAGCTGCGCGCAAGAGAGAAAGGCGCATTCGACGACGCTCATTGGTTTCGGTTCGGGAGGAACCAGGCGATCGACAAACAGGCCCTCAAGAAACTGGGCGTGGCGCAGACTGTCCCTGAGATGCGCGTGTTCTACGACGAGAACGGTGGCTATTGCCTGAACAATGTTCGCGTCAACGGGATCCTCACGCCGGACGATACTACGGCGTTCTTCCTGATGGCGGTCCTGAACTCGCGCGTCGTCGACTTTGTCTTCCGTCGCATTGCTAAGCCAAAAGAACCGAGGCCGTCTGGGGCATACTTTGAAGCAAACAAGCAGTACATCGTTCCCCTCCCGGTCCCCAAGGCTGACGACGACGAAAAGGCGCGTATCTCGGGTCTTGGTCGAGATTTGCGGGACCTGCACACCGAACGTTTTGGGACCATCGAAGCGATCGACGCGCGTCTTGCGAGCCCTCAACTTGTCTCAGACAAACGCGAGGAGAAATGGTTCTGGGCCGACGTCGCAGACGTGGCACACTGGAAGAGGATCAATACCCCGGGGCTGGGCGGGAAGGAGCTATCAGTTTGGGCGAAGGCCACGTTCGACGAGAAGGTCGCCGACCACGTTGCCCCAATCGACGCCCTGATCGCTTTCGGAATGCCGATGGCGGCCGCGGAGCGGAACGGCGAACTTCAGTTTTTCGTTGGCGATCGGCGAGTGATCTCGGGCGTGTTCGTCAGCGCGCTTGAGGCGCCAGTGATCCTCGCGCAATGGCGACAGAAGGCTCGCGACACGTTCGTTTCCGATTCCATGAACGCTTGGAGGATCGTCGCGATGCTTCTCGACCTTAAGACGACGGACAACGTCGCGTTGATCGAGCAGCTCCGCGATCTCAACGCCCGCCTTGCGGGTATTGAGGAGAAGATCCGCGCCACGGAACGAATGCTGGACGATCTGCTCTACGGACTCTTCAGACTCACTGACGACGAGAGAATCATGGTCGAGGCGGACACGAGTCGTCGCTGGGAGGCGCGCATGCCGCGTCCGGCAGTTGCGTGAGGTCTGAATCTCCTCGAGCCACGACTAAGTCCTTTGCCGCGTCATAGCCCGTCAACAGTGGCTACGGCCGTGAGGGAGCGGAGAACGGTCGGAAGCAGCTTGAAGATGGCCGCCGCTCTGGCTTGCCAGCGTGAAACCGCCTTTCGAAGTTGGCTCGAACCGCTGCTCGGCGATCTCCAAGGCCGCTCAGTCAGGCGGTCCACATCGCGATGGCGCTCGCCGTTCAGGAGTCTACGGGCGAATTCGATGGGGAACTGAAGCGGCTTCTGGACTGAACGGAGGCCGAGCAGGGGCCTCAGCCTAGTCGTCGCACACCATCTCGATCAATTCGCAGAGGGTGGACTCCAGCTTGGCGACTCGTGAACGGAGCTCGATCAAGCCAGCTTCGGGGACGCTTGTCTGCCTGCCTCCAGCTAGTCCGTTCGGTAGACGTTGCCCGCGCAGCACGCTCTGGCGGAGGGCCTCCACCTCCGCCTCGTCGAACCGGCGAATGCCGCGAAAGTCAGTCCGGGGGTGCAACAATGTCCCTTCGATGCGGCGCACGGTCGCAATGCTCCGCGCCAGGCGTTTTGCAACCTGGCCACGGGTGAGCATCACCAAGTCTGACCTACTGGACCGGGAATGGAAAGTGCCGCGTTCTTTTCCGCGGAGGGATTCGTCTGCCCGGGCAAGGCGGGAATACTGGACGCCTACGGCTACGTCGGGCAGACCATGGTGTCCATGAAGGTTACCCGGAAACGCGCGGACGAATTGGTCGAGGGGCTGCATCGCCGGGCGCAGAGGCTCGTCGAGCTGTCGGCCTGGCAGCTGGGCCTGGATGGTTTCGCTGCTCCCTTCGGCAAGCCTCCGGATTTCCAACGCATCTCGAACTGGTGTGCTGGTTTGCCCAATCACCGGGACAGTCGAGAGCCGTTGATCGTGGCGACCGAGCTCCAGCGCCGATCGGGGGCTTGGATGGGGCTCATTTCGACCGAGCGCCTTCCCGGCACCGTTCGACCCGGCCCCGTGGCGGAGGTCTACGATTCGGTGCTGGATGCCTTGGCCCGATCGGGAGTTCTGCAACCGGATCAGCTCGCCGAAGTTCGTGGAATCCGTCGAAAACTCCGGTCCGTCTCCCCCAACGGCCTAACCCCCGCGGTGGTGCGTCGAATGATCTGGGACGAGGAGGAGGCACTGCGCGCGCGCGGTCTTCGAGCGGCAGACATCGAGTACCTCCGCAGTGGTCGAACGGACGTTGAGGCGGGCCTTCGGACCAGGATGCGTGACTCGAAGCGCCGTCTTCGTGCGAAACCCTCCCGTTTGTCCACTCGTGCGAAACAGCTGGTGCCCGTATCAAGGGGGCATGAACCGACAAAGTCCGCGCGACTTCCTGCTTCTCGACGAAGTCGCTAGGGAACTCCGTTGCCCAGTGAGCAGCGTGCGCGATTGGGTTGCCAGCGGACGCCTGCCGAGCTTGAAGCCTGGTAGGCGGCGCCTCGTACGCGTCGCAGACCTCGACGCCTTCCTCGAGCGTGCCACTCGGCGAGGGCAGCACTCGTGAGCTCGCCTCGCGCGCCGAAGCCCACGGACTCGCACTCCGCGGGGGCACCCTCGGCCGACCCGAGGTCGGACGTGGGCTTCAGCGCGTCAGGCACCGCTCCGAGCGAAGCGACCCAGCCCGTGCTCGACCTGGGCTCGGTCGAGGGTGCCGGGGGTGAGCCGCAGGCGAGGGGGCCCAGCCCCCTGCGCAGGGGGCCGGGGACAGAGTCCCCGGGGCTGGAAGCCAGGACCGAAAGCCTCGGGCAACGAGGCCCCGGGGCGAGTAACACCCGGGGCCAAACACCAGCAGGTCAAGGAAGGGCGCTCCAGCATGGGGTCGACTCCCTCGTGCTGGCGGCCAAGGGGGAGGTTCCGGACTTCGTCTTGGCTCGCCTCGCTCGTGCCCTCAACGGGACCTCGGCGGTGGGAGTCGCGCAGATCGACGGGCACCGGTTCGAGGTGTCCCGAGTGGGAAAGAGTTTCAAGTGCGCCAACGCCGATTGCGCCCTCATCCTTGGGCGGGACCAGTCTGGGTTCGACTTTGTGTTCGAGGCACGCGCTCTCTATCTGCGGACTCACAGACTTGCGGAGGTGCTAGCAACGGCGCGTAGGCTAGCCTCGAAGGTGCTTGCTCGCGCGCCGCGGTTCGTCCGTGTGCGCCGACTCGATCTCTTCGTCGACGTTGCGGGAGTCACCTTCGGACCGGGCGACGCTGAGGCGTTCGTCTCGCGTGCGAAGAAAGGCACCGAATTTCATGTGCCGGAGAGGTCGTACACACGGAAGGCCGCTGGCGAGGTTCAAACAACGGGTTTCATGTTCGCGCCGGGTAATCCGGTGCTGGTTCGGCTCTACGACAAGCGCGAAGAATTGATCCACGTTCACGGCGCAGGTTCGGAGAAGACGAAGACAGAGCTCGCCGCCTATCACGCGGCCGGGTGGTTGGAAGGCGAACCGGTTTGGAGGCTCGAAGCGCAGCTGCGGACCAAGGGGTTGCAGGAGCTCGGTGTGACGGACGTGAGCGTGCTCGAACGAAGTATCCCGGCTCTCTGGGATCACATGTTCTCCGGCGCGACGCCCTGGCTCCGTTTGGTGGTTCTGGCGACGGCAACCCGTCGCGAGCGGATGGCAATTGACCCGCGCTGGGAAGCGTTCCGACAGCAACATTTCCTTGCAAGCGATACCCCGGCCCCGCTAGGCGATGGCCTGCGAGGAGGCATCAGCCCCGAGCAAGCGTTGGGGTCGCTCTTCTCCCTCCTCGGTGGGCACGGTGCGCTAGAAGCACTCTCTGCGGAGCAATCTGTGGCCGAGATGCTGGCAAGCGACATGGATGCAGCCGTGCGTCTTCTCAAGTCGCACCTTCCGTACTCCGGCGCAGATTACCTGCGACTGCGCGAAAGTGCCCGAGCTCGGCGCTCCCATCTCGAGGAACGGGACGAGGTTGCGTCATGAGGTTCGCCCGGAGGCTGCGTAGGAGGATGAGTCGGGCAGAACCTCGGGTCGATGCCGAGCCTGCACGCCTGCTGGTGGTGCATCATCTCTTCAAGGTGGATGACGATGGCAAGGTAGCTGTTTGTGAATGCTGCGGTCGACCCATGGAACGGTTCTGGTTCCACGAGGAGCCTGAAAATTGAGCTCCCCGCGCTTCCTCACCGTGGCCGACATCTCTGCCGATCTGCAGATCTCACGCAGCCATGCGCACCGGCTCGTCAAGCAGATGGTGCACTTCCAAAGGGGGCGCGTGCTGCGGGTTCCTCGTGCAGCCTACGAAGCGTACCTTCGAAAACAGGAAACGAGTCCATGTCTGACAGGCTCTTCAAACGCGGGACGACTTGGTATTGCTGGGTCTTCGACGCGAACGGCAAGCGCATCCAGAAAAGCACCCGCTGCCGGGATCGAAAGGCCGCCGAGGCTGTCGCTCGTGAGCTCGAACGACGTGCCGCCGATCCGACCCACGCAGCCTCGAACCAGACCACGCTCGCAGCCGCCATCCAAAACTTGATCCGCGATCGGATGCTCAAGGACCGGGCGCCAGGCACGCTCGCGATGCTCCGCCTGAAGGGAGGGCATCTCACGCGCATCCTGGGCGCTGACCTGCCTCTGGCGCAGGTCGACGCGAAGGCAGTGGACGCGTTCGTCGACCAGCGCCTCAAGGAAGGCGCCGCCAAGAACACGATTCACAAGGAGCTGTCGACACTCCGCGGTGCGCTCAAGGTGGCCAAGCGGCGCGGCGAGTATGTTCGGGATATTGGCGCGGTGATGCCGGACGGATTTTCGGCTGAATACAGGCCGCGCGAGCGGTTTCTGTCGGGGGCTGAGGCGCGGGCACTGTTGGCAGAGCTCACGCCGGACCGGGCAGCGTGCGTCGCGTTCATTCTGGCGACGGGGGCGCGCTGGAGTGAGGCTGAGGCGGCGATGGTGGTGGACGTGGACCTGCCGCGCGAGGTCGTCTTCCTGCGCGGGACCAAGACGGAAGGCTCCCGCCGGGTGGTGCCCATCGTCGGAGTAGCGCGCCCGCTCCTCGAGCACGCCTTGCGCTACGCGCAGGGGGAGGGCGGGAAGCTCTTTCGCTCCTGGGGCAACGTCCGCCGCGACCTGCACGAAGCCTGCGAGCGGGCCGGCATCGCGCCCGTGTCCCCCAACGACCTCCGCCGCACCTGTGCCACCTGGCTCCGCCAAGGGGGCGTGGAGCCGCACCTGATTGCGGCGATGCTCGGCCACACGGACTCCCGCATGGTGGAGCGCGTGTACGGCCGGCTGCCCGTGGAGTCCTTGGCTCGTGCACTCCGCGAACGCCTCGGCGAACCGGAAAGGCCCGCCGAGGACTGTAGCGTATTTGCAACAGACGCCGGCAATTCGGAGGGTCCCGAGGGACCCAGGAGACAACAAGAAGTCGCGTTTTCCGCGGGATTTTCGGTGCCCAGAGACGGAATTGAACCGCCGACACGCGGATTTTCAATCCGCTGCTCTACCAACTGAGCTATCTGGGCAGGACCATGCCTCCGGGCGCGCTGCGGCGAGCGAGGGCGATGGCGGGACGCGGCTTCTAGCGGGCGGCCCGGGGGAGCGCAAGACTCGGCGGAGGGGGCTTTTGTAGCCGCTTTCACGCCACGCCGGCCGGTCGGGCGGGGGCCTGGGCCGAAAGCCGGCCGGCTTTGCTATAACGGCCCGACGAGCATGAGCGACAACCCGTACGCGTCCGAGTCGTACTTTCACCAGCTCTTGCAGAAATCGATCAAGGCCGGCGCGCGCGACATCCACCTCAAGGTGGGGCAGCCGCCCGGGGCGCGGGTGCACGGGGACCTGGTGTTCTTCCGGCTGGACCCACTGACCGCCACGAACACCGAGTCGGTGGCGCAGCACCTGATCTACGATAGCGAGATCCTGCAGAACCTCGGCGAGCTGCGTGAGTTCGACACCAGCTACGAGGTGGTGGGGCTCGGCCGGTTTCGCGTCAACATCTATCGGCAGCGCTCGACGCTCGCCATCGTGATGCGCGTGGTGCCGGAGGTGGTGCCGAGCTTGGAAGAGCTGGGCGCGCCGCCCGTGTGCGCCAAGCTGGCCGAGCGCGAGCGCGGGCTGGTTTTGTGCGTGGGCGCGGCCGGAAACGGCAAATCGAGCACGCTGGCGGCGATGGTGCGGCACATGAACCACACCTTGCCGCGCCACATCATCACCATCGAGGATCCGATCGAGTTCGTGCATCACGATGCGCAGTCGTCGGTGAGTCAGCGCGAGATTGGGGTCGACACGCGCTCGTTTGCCAATGCGCTGCGGGCGGCGCTGCGGCAAGATCCGGACGTCATCTACGTGGGCGAAATCCGCGACCAGGAGACGATGAAGATCGCGCTCGAGGCGGCGGAGACGGGGCACCTCGTGCTCTCCACGCTGCACACGCCGGACGTGGCGCGCACGATGAACCGCGTCATGTCGCTGATGGATGGCCTGGGCGCCGACGTGCGCGAGCGGCTCGGCGATGCGGTGGCGGGGATCGTGGCGCAGCGGCTGCTCCCGCGGGCGGACGGGCAGGGGATGGCCCTGGCGGCCGAAGTGCTCGTGGGCACCGGCTCGGTCAAGGAGTCGATCAAGCGGCCCGCCGGCAATCCGTCGCTCAAGGAGCTGATGACCCAGGGCGCCGACCTCTACGGCATGATGACCTTCGACCAGTCGATCCGTCAGCTCGCCCAGCGCGGCATCGTCGCGACCGACGTGGCCAAGGCGGCGCTCGTCGCAGGGTAGTTGCGCGCGAGCCGCCCCCTCACTGGCTCAACCTCTTTTTCGTTTTTTGGGCTCCGGGCACCCTCGCGCGCGCCGTGGCGCCTGGCCCGGAGTCTCCGCCGGCGGCCTCCGGAAACGTACGTGCGTTGTGTGTACATTTGCGGACCCCCGCAGAAGACACGCCCGACGCCTGGCGGTCGCCCGCGCGCCCCGAGTCTCCCGCGGCTCGAGTGCAAATGTACGTACGCGTTGGTACGTACATTCGCGCGCGCCCGAAAAGGGACGTCCCCGCTCGGGGCGGACCGGCTCGAACCGGTGCTGACTTCCGGCCCCGTCCCGCCCAATTTCCCTTCGGCCCGGCCTCGCGCTAGACGGAGGCGCGATGAGTCATCCTTCCTCGGCGCAGCCGACGCGCCACGACTGGACCCGCGAAGAAATCCGCGCTCTCCACGACCTGCCGCTGTTCGAGCTGATCGACCGCGCGCGGGCCGTGCACCTCGCGTTCAATCCGAAGAACGAGGTCCAGCTCTGCACCCTGCTCAGCGTCAAGACGGGCGGCTGTCCGGAGAATTGCTCCTACTGCCCGCAGAGCTCGCATCATCAGGCCGTCGACGGCGAGAAGATGCTCAGCGTGAGCGAGGTGCTGGGGGCGGCGGAGCGCGCCAAGGAAAATGGGGCCACGCGCTTCTGCATGGGCGCGGCCTGGCGTGAGGTGAAGGACGGCTCGGCCTTCGATCGCGTGGTCGAGATGGTCAAGGGCGTCAAAGGCATGGGCCTGGAGGCCTGCGTGACGCTCGGCATGCTGACCGAGGCGCAGGCGCAGAAGCTCGCCGACGCGGGGCTCGACGCGTACAACCACAATCTCGACACCTCGCGCGACTATTACAAGTCGATCATTTCGACGCGCCGCTTCGAGGAACGGCTGAGCACCCTGCGCAACGTCCGCAAAAGCGGCGTCACCGTGTGCAGTGGCGGCATCATCGGCATGGGCGAAACCATCGACGATCGCTGCATGCTGCTCGTCGAGCTGTCCAGCCTGTCGCCGCATCCCGAGAGCGTGCCCATCAATGCGCTCGTCCGCGTGCCGGGCACCCCGCTCGAGCATTTGCCGCCCATCGATCCGACCGAGCTCGTGCGCATGATCGCCACCGCGCGCCTGGTCATGCCGGGCTCGCGCATTCGACTCTCGGCCGGCCGCCAGGAGCTCAGCCGCGAGGCGCAGCTCCTCTGCCTCTACGCCGGCGCGAGCAGCATCTTCTACGGCGACAAGCTGCTCACCACCGGTAACCCCGGTGAAGACGAAGACCTGGACCTGCTCCGCACCGCGGGCCTGGGCATGGAAGCACCGGCGCCGCGTGCTGTGCTGCGCGCCGAGCCGCTGCGAGCCGAGCCTGCAGCCGAGTGAGCGTCAGCTCACGGCGCGTCGACGAGCGAGCAGCCGGGCCGCCAGCGCCGCCCCGAGCACGCTGAGCCACACGGGCCCGGCGCTGCCCGAACCGGCACCGCCCGCTCCAACGGGCGCCCGCGAAACCGAGCAGCCACCGCCGGCGCACTGGGCCGAATAGGTGCCGTAGGGATCGCAGCTGGTGCCGCTGGTCTCGCGACCTTTGGGGTAGCTCTTGCAGATGCCGAGCTCGTCGTCCGTGGCGAGCGTGCGCTGATCGATGGTGCGCGGCACGTAGCCCGGCGCCATCGTGGCCGTGGTGTCGTTCGTGTGGTCCAGGCCCAGGAAGTGGCCGGCTTCGTGGGTAGCGATGGCCAAGAGATCGATGAAGACGGACTCGTCGCCGATGGTGAAATCGCCCTGAGCGGAGTTGAGCTCGACGTCGGCGTCGAGCAATTCTCCCGTCTTCCAGTTGAAGGTGACCGTCGTCAACGCCAGGGCCGAAGCGTTGACGGAGCTGCCGCTCTCGTCGAGGTCCGAATGCGGCCAGGCCTCGTCCCGGAACATCCACACGTTGGCGTTCGGACCACTCGTAATGCCGTTCACCTCGACCTTGTCGCACTCCGACAGGCCGAAATTCTGGAAGCTGATGCTCGGCGTGCTCGAGCCGCAGCTGGCGTGCGTCCAGGCGGAGAAGGCCTCGTCCACGGTGTCCGACAGCTGAGCGGCGGTGATGCCCCGCAGCGGCGAGCCGTCTTCGTGAATGGCGTAGCTCGCGCACAGGCTCGGCCAGGTGATGACGATGCCGCGGGTGTCGCAGCCGTTGCGATCCCACTCGCAGCACTGCTCCGGATTTTCCTGACAGGTGACCGAGGGCAGGCACGTCGTCGTCTGGCAGAAGGCGAGAGCGCGGGGCGCCATCGCGAGAGACAGAGCGCCGAGGGACGCAGCGAAGAGCAGCGCAGCGCGCGGTCGAGACGCGCGCATCATCGAGCCGCCTCGATGGCGCGGCGAGCGGCCGGGAGATCCAAACGGGGAAGCACGTCGACCGCCGGGCGGGACGAGGGCCGGCGCACGAGCTGGGGCAGGTCGCGACTGCGCTCGAGGTAGAGGCCGCCGGCGCCGCGCGACAGCGGGTACTGGCCCTGCGCCATGCCGACGACGCGTCGCGCTTCGTCGTGCAAGGGGCCGGTGAAGAGCAGCACGGGCTCGTCCTGGCGCAGGACGGCCTCGCCGTAGACGCGCTGCTGCAGGTCGCCCGCGCGGCCGCCCAAGGTCAAAACGACCATCTCTTGCTCGTCCGGCTTCGATTGGTCACCGTCGGGCGCGGCGTGCCAGACGTCCTGCAAAAGGACCGTGGTGCGGGTGACGATGCGGCGCTGTCCGTCGGCCTGTTCCCAGCCCGCGCTCGACCGGGTTGGCGTCACCAGGGCGACGCGATAGCTTGCTCGGACCAAATCCTCCAGGTCGAGCGCGAGCGCCGTGGTCGCCTCTGCCGTGCTAGGCAAGAGGAGGTGCCCCAGGAGTGCCGCAGCGGCGCCACCCCAATCCCGTCGAGAGAGTGTCCGCCCCGAGAAGTTCATTGTCCTCAGCGTAGCACAAGCGTCGGAAGGCCCAGCGGCCGACGCTCTGCTATACGAGTTTCTCCCCAACATGCAGCTTTCCGCCACCACGAGCGCTCCATTTCGCATCGGCTCGCCGACACTCGCGCGCGAGATCCGCGACTACATGGACAAGCATCGGACCCAGGTCGAGGGACTGCTCACCTCGGGCGGGACGAATGCCGGTCAGGCGACCAGCACGCAGTGGGCCAAGGTGTTCGACGGCCTGCTCTCCGCCTTGTTCTGCGCGCTGCGTGGTAGCGTTA
>Ga0247744_1000140_pt1 | contig 15290 bp, 12 predicted proteins | sample UWRJS154409C5_FD_180946 | JGI IMG/M metagenome (GOLD analysis project Ga0247744, IMG submission 180946) | Soil microbial communities from Arlington Agricultural Research Station in Wisconsin, United States - UWRJ-S154-409C-5 | ecosystem: Environmental > Terrestrial > Soil > Agricultural land... | reverse complement strand
CCACTGGCTGCGGGCCTTGCGATGCTGGGGACAGCTGCGCCAAGCCAAGCGACTGTGACAGCGGGGTGTGCAAGTCCGGGACGTGCCGAGCTCCCAGCTGCAGCGACAAGGTGAAGAACGGGACGGAGTCCGACATCGACTGCGGCGGCACGGGTGACTGTCCACGCTGCGATAGCGGAGAAACCTGCTCCGACGACGACGACTGCGAGCAGCCCCCCACCAACCCAACGGACTTCGCGACGTGCGACGAAGACGACGACGTCTGCGTCATCACCTGCGGCAATCCGCTGTTCGGCGACTGCAACACGCAGGCATCCGACGCATGCGAGACCAATCTCACCACCGCCATCGCCCACTGCGGCGGCTGCGGCGACACCTGCGCTCCCGACAACGCGGTGGGCTTGTGCACTGCCGGCAACTGCCTCATCGACACCGCGGCGGTTGGCACGAACGAAGGCTGCTTGGGCAACTACGCCAACTGTAACGGCGAGACGCTGGACGGTTGCGAAGCGGACCTGGACAACGATCCAGAGACTTGCAGCTCGTGCGACACGGTGTGCTCCGAAGCCAACGGTACTGCCGATTGCGACAACGGGGTCTGTCTCATCGACTGCGATGCGGGCTTCGACGACTGCAATACGGACGTCTCCGACGGCTGCGAGGCGGACCTGACGGTCAGCACGCTGCACTGCGCCCAGTGCAACAATGCCTGCACGGCCGTACCGCCCGAGGTCCCCGTGTGCGACGGCACCCAGTGCTTGGGCATCACCTGCAACGCTCCGGGCGACTGCGGCGGCGTGCAGCCCTGCGGCGCCTGCGATCCCGACGCGTCGTGCAACGATGTCCTCACCACGACCACGCACTGCGGCGGCTGCGGCATCGATTGCACCGCGGCCAACGCGACCACCGCCTGCGAGGACAACAGCGGCTACACCTGCACCATCGCCGGCTGCACCGGTTCCTACGCGGACTGCGACGAGCAGTACCTGAACGGCTGCGAAATCGAGACCGACACCGCCCGCAATCGCTGCGGCGGTTGCCTCGCCTCCGACCCGGCGGGCGGTTCCGGCGTGGACTGCGACGCTACCAAGGGCCAACAGGTGGCCCAAACCAGCTGCGGCGGCGGCAGCTGCAAAGTGCTCTCCTGCAATAGCGGCTACGCCGATTGCAACGGCACCTGGAGCGATGGCTGCGAGGTCAACCTCAACGCCACCGACATGCATTGCGGTGGTTGCACCTCTGGCCCGACGACGACGTGGGACGGCGGCGCGAATTGCGACACCCTGTACCCGAATGCCAGCGGCGTGTGCACGGCTGGCGTGTGCGGGTTCTCGGCCTGCACCGGCAACTACGAGAACTGCGACGGCGGCATCGTCAATGGCTGCGAAACGCTAGCTCAGGGCGATCCCAACAATTGCGGCGGCTGCGGCAATCTTTCCGCCCAGTACAAGTGCGTCACCAACTCGAACACCACGATCAATAGCTGCTCCGGCTCGGCCACGACTTGCTCGCCGACTTGTTTCAACAACTCGGGCACGACCGGCCTCGACTACGGCGACTGCGACGGCGAGCCTTGGGATGGCTGCGAGACCGGCCTCCAATCCTCCGTCGCCAACTGCGGTGCCTGCGGCAACAACTGCACGACCAGCATGCACTCGTCAGGCGCCAGCGCCGCCTGCAGCTCGGCTGCCTGCGCCATCGCCACTTGTGATCCGGGCCTAGCCGACTGCAACGGCACCTGGAGCGACGGCTGCGAGCTCAACTTCACCGCCAACAACACGAGCTGCGGCGGCTGCACCTCGGGTCCGACGACGGCTTGGGACACCGGCGTCAACTGCTCGAGCTCGGTCGGTACGAACAGCATCGCGTCGACTCAATGTGCGACGAGCGCCTGTTCGGTCCTCACCTGCAACGCCGGACGCGCCGACTGCAACGGTACCTTCTCCGACGGCTGCGAGATCAACACCACCACCAGCACCACGAACTGCGGTGGCTGCCAGTCGGGACCCACCACCGCCTGGGACGGCGGCGTCAACTGCACGACGACGATGCACACGAGCGGCGACACCGCCCAGTGCACGTCCTCGACTTGCTCCATCGCCACGTGTGACGCGGGCCTGGCCGACTGCAATGGGACCTGGAGCGACGGTTGCGAGATCAACATCCAGACGAACCCCGCGCACTGCGGCGGCTGCCAGTCGGGACCGACCACCGCTTGGGACGGCGGCGTGACGTGCACCGACAAGCCGAATGCGCCGGTCAGCGGCTGCTCTGCCGGAGCTTGCACTTACAGCTGCGCATCGGGCTGGTTCAACACCAATGGTGATTGGAGCGACGGCTGCGAATCGCGCGCCCTGGTGCGCGTCGGAAACTCGGGGATCATCAGTGGAGACATCGCCAGCACGGGCGCGAGTGGTACCTACAGCGTGATCACCTCGGCGGGGAACTACCGTCTGCTGCTCGTAGGCGTCATCTGCAAGGCCAACGGCGCGACCGATTGCACCATGACCACCAAGACGTATGGCGGCCAGGCGCTGACCCAACTCGGCACGACCACGGGAGCCACCGACAGCTGGGCGTCGATGTACTACCTCTTGGAGTCCGGCATCGCCGCCGCGACGAACACGACCTTGGCGCTCGACAGCGCTGCCGGCTGGGGCGCTCTGTCGGCCCAGGTGGTGGAGTACAGCGGGGCGGAGCAGACCGCGCCCATCGCGATCTTCGGCGGCGCACACAACGCCAACGACTGCACGAATACCAACCCAGACGCCATGGTCACGCTCTCCGGCGTCCTCAGCGGATCGGAGGTCTTCGCCGTCTCCGGTGGTCATTCCTCCGCCGGCAACGCAACGGCCGTCTCGCCCCTGACGCTCCTCGGCAACAATTTCAACGACCCGCTGGACGTGATGTTCGGCTCGGCCGTGGCGACGAATCAGAGCGGCACACTGACGAACCTGACCATCGCCCTGACCGGTTGCTTCAAGTCGTCGATCTTCGCCGCAGCGATCAAGCGCGAAGTCGCCCCGTGACGAGGTTCGCCAGCGCGTTGCCCCGCCGGCACGTTGCTCGCCGGGTCAATCGAAGCCGATACCGGCGCACAGATTGATCAGGACCTGGTCGCCGATTCCGCCCGAGGGCGCGAGGTAGCTGAGGCGGACGGCGCCGACGATGTGGACCGGACCGACGGGAACTTCGATGCCGACCTCGGGCGCCAGCGCGAAATGCCAGTGCTCCTCGGAAAGGGTCACGATGCCGGTGTCGATGCGGCGGATGCTGCGGGTCCCGCCAACGCCGAGGGCAGCGAACGACGTCAGCTTTTCGCTCTGTGACAGCGTGTAGCCGACTTTCGCCATGATCGGGTTGTAGGACAGCTCCTTGATCATCGTGCCGGTGTAGGCCGCGCTGCCGGTGTCGACGGAGTCCTCGCGGCGCTGGGAGATCGTGTGCCAGCCGACCGCGCCCCCCAAACGCCAGGGGCGGAAGCCCAAATAGCGGAAGTCGACACCGAAGCCGCCGAGCCCGAACGAGCCCGCGAACTTCGCCGCTTCGCCGAGGGCAAGGGTCGCCTCGATCTGGGGCACGACCATGAAGTTCCCCGGCTTCTTCTGTTTTTCTTCGACCAGGTGGCTGGTCCCCGGCTTCTCGTAGGAGGTCTCCGCCTTCTGCTCGGCGACGTCGCGCGCGGCAGTACGGGTGGGCACGGAGCCAGCCGCGGGAACGGCCTTCTTCCCCGCAGCGGGATCCTGAACGGGAGGGGGCGCCGAGGCCGGAGCCGGAGCCGCCGCGGGCGCAGGGGCCGGTGCGGCAGGAGCCGGGGCTGGGGCCGGGGCCGCCGGCGCGGCGGCCGGTGCGGGGGCAGGCGCGGGCGCGGGCGCGGGCGCGGGGGCGGGGGCTGGCGCTGGCGCTGGGGCCGCAGGCGCAGGGGCCGGTGCGGCGGGAGCCGGAGCTGGGGCCGCAGGCGCGGGGGCCGGCGGCGACTGGGCGAGCAAGCGGCCGGGTGCGAGCGACAGCGCCCCACCGACGAGCGTGAGCGCGGTGCGTCGACCGAGCGAGCGGGAATGGCTCACTGTGCGCCTCCGTCCTCGAGGTACGGCGACTGCTCGAACGCCTGCTCGATGGCCGCGGTCATGACGTCCTCATCAGCGTCCGGTCTGGCGACTCCAGACAACACCGCAGTCCAAACGGACACGAGCTCGTCCTCTGACTGCGCCGGCAGCACGAAGTCCATGAGCAGCGTGCCGTACTTCAGGTTGTACGGATAGTCGTAGCCTGGGTCCCAGCAGCCGCGGAACAGGTCGTGCGCGTAGCACCAGGGCACTCCCTCCCAGAGGTGAAGCTCGGTCTGTGCCACCAAACCGACGAGCACTGCGATGTCCGGATCGGCGTCGCTGTCGACCTCTTCGTAGCCGAGAGCTTCGAGCTCACTCGCGATCGCGTCGAGGGCCAAGTCATCGAGGGAATGATCCGGCTCGGTGCACGAGTCGAGACCGTCGAGCGACCCCGCGCCACCTTCCCCGCCCGCCCCCCCGAGGCCACCGGGTTGAATCTCGCCCAGCTCCTCACACAAATCGATGACAGCCTTCGGCATGGCGAAGGTGCGCAGCTCCTCGAAGTCGGCCGTTTCGCTCCGACGGGTGGCCACCACATCGACCTCCTCGTCCGCAAATGGCTGCGGTGCGCAACCGACTATGCACAGGGCGCCGAGGAGCGCCTGGCCGACCTTCAAGCAAGAATTCAAGGCACTCACCAGGCCCTCGGTATCGCCGGATCCACAGTCCGTCAACTCGACTGCAGCTTTCTACCGAGGAAGTAGAGAGGACAGCCCGCTTGCCTTTCGTCGCCCGAGCTTGACGGCTCGGCAGTCCGATCGGATACGAGCGGGCGCAGAAACCCCGGCTTGCTGGGGCCTTTCCCTGGCGTACGCCCGCTCTCATGCTGCTTTCCAAACTCGTCCCCACGCTCGGTCGCGTGCACTACCCGCTCGGGGGCGGCGGGCAGTTTGCCGATCTCATCACCGAAATCGACGAGTACTTCCAGCACGGCATCACCTTGGTGCCCGGCGATGTGGTCTTCGACGTGGGCGCCAACATCGGTGCGTTCGCCTTGCACGCCTCCCGGCGAGCTGGCGGCGGCCTCGAGCTCTTCTGCTTCGAACCGATCCCGCCCGTGTACGCGGCGCTAGAACGTAACCTGGCCGACAACCCGGTGCTCGGCGCCGCCAAGAAGCATTTGTATCAGGCGGGGCTGACCAGTCTCGACGGACCGAGTCGGGCAACGTTTCACTACTTCAAGCGCCTGCCCTGTGACACCACGCTGCACATCGACGAGAAGCGTGAAGAGTTTGCCGCGTTCTTCCAGGCCAAGGGCCAGAAGTTCGACGAACAGATGCGGCGTGTTCCGGGTGGCGTGGGTCGGGTGGTCGGCGGCTTGACCAAGCGGTCCGTGTCGGGCATCGCCACGAGCCCGCTGACCAGGGCTGCCCTCGATCGCGCGCTCGGGCTGACGAAGCTCGATTGTCCGCTGACGAACATCGACGCCATCGTGGCAGCCGATGGCGTCGACCGAATCGATCTGCTCAAGGTAGACGTGGAAGGCGCGGAGCTCGACGTCCTGCTCGGCATTGGGCCCACCACCTGGCCGAAGATCAAACAAGTGGTGATGGAAGGTCATGACAAGGCCGGCCGCCTGGACCGCATCAAAGGTCTGCTCGTCAGCGCAGGGTTCTCCTTCATCCGCAGCGAGGTGCCGCCCCTGGCCATCGAGCGCGGTCTGAACAACTTCGTGCTGCACGCGCGCCGCAGCTGAAGCCCGCGGGCCCTCGTGCTATGCGGGCCTCATGATGCCTTGCTGGCGCGTGCTTGGCCTGTTGGTGTGCGGGATCGCATGGCCGTCAGGCTTGGCTCATGCGGCGGCACCCGGTGGGCAAGACACGCCCTCGATGCTCACCTACCAGCCGCCGAAGGTGAAGCGGCGTGACGGCTTCATGGTGGGGGTCAGCCTCGGGGCTGGTCTCGCCGGCTACGCCGGCTACCCGAACGTGGCCGGGCAGATCGGCGATCCGGACTACCTGACGACGAGCGGACCCCTGTTTGGGTATGCGGTGACCTTCTGGGGTGGTGGCGCGCTCCGCGATTGGCTGACGGTTGGGCTCGGTGCCAGCATCGCCGCCGCAGGGGCAGGCGGCACGCAAGGCGGCATCAGCTCGGCCATTCTGCACCTCGAGGTGTACCCGTTCTTTCCCTGGGGTGGGCCTTATCAGGACCTCGGCCTTGCCTTCGACGGTGGGCTCGGCGGAGGAGCGCTCTTGCAAACGGCCTCCTCGCCCGACCCGCTGAGCGCAGGATCGACGTCGCACGTTGCGCTGACGGCCTTCTACGAGCCGTTTCGCTTCGGCCCGTTCTCCGCTGGTCCAACGCTCACGTACTCGCACGATTTCAGTATGACAATGCAGGTGAGCCAAGCGACGTTGGGCTTTCGCTGCGCTGGCTACTCGCATCAGCCGAAACAAAAGCCAGCACAGACGCTGGCGGGCTTCTGGGCCGGTCTCTTCTGATCGCTGCTGAGCGTGGATTGAGCCTTCTGATCCCACGTTCCGACACTATCTGATCGATGCACTCCAACGCCTCGAGATGGAGCGATCGACGCGCGATCATGCACGCGCGCAATCGGCTCAAATTTTATTCATCGTTCGACCAGAAAGCGCTGCCACGTCGCAGCAGACGAGAGAATCACAGTCGAATCATAGACAGCCTTTTTCTGCACGAAATCAGCTCGGAAAGCCGGGCAATGGCGTCGGTCTTTGCACTACACTCCGCGCACTACTCGACCTCGACGTCGACGAGAGGCCTCTCTGGGCTGCAAGAAAAGGACTTGAAGTGAAATCGGCAAACATCTTTCCTAGCGCGGGCATCGCGGCCACCGTCTTGCTCGCGTTCGCTTGCGGTCCGGGTGGCGGCACGGGCCCTGGACCTGGGCCCGGAACAGGCGGATCGAGCACGGGCGTCGGCGGAACGTTCAGCGCTACGGGCGGCGCCGGGAGCGGTGGAGCAATCGGCAGCGGTGGAGCGATCGGCAGCGGTGGAGCGGGCACTGGCGGGGCGACGATCGGCGGCGGCGGGGCCGCCACGGGCGGGGCAGCGACAGGCACTGGCGGCGACCTTCACGTCTTCGACCATTGCAAGTACGGCTATGACCCGGACCCCAGCGACGCGACCATGGCGCAAGGACCTGCCGTTCAGTCAAATCCACTCGACACTTGGCTCCAGCCGGAAGCCATCTCGTGGATGGAGGAGCACGAATGGCAGGCCGCCCACTTCGCCTGGCATCAGGTGCGTCGCTGCCCCGGATCCGGCGGCACCATCTGCACCGACGGCCCGGCCCACGGCGTGACGATCCCCGCCAACCAGGAGTGCAAGTCCGATGGCGACGGCATGGAATTTTTGGCCATGCATCGCCACATGATCCGCTCGCTCAAGCAGCTGTGGCCGAACCACATCGAGATGTTCGACGGCATGGAGAAGTTCCCGCAGCAAGCGAGCGACGTGCCGGAAGCCTGGCGCGACGTGTGGAGCTCGTTTCCGGAGGCCGATCTGGCCAATGCCAAGATCGCCGACGAGATCGACAAGCCGGAAAACTACAGCCGCTTCGCCGACGAAGGACAGTTCGGCCGCTGGCTGCAATGCGGCACCCCGTCCGTCCAGTTTGCCCTCGCCGGGAGCGGCCTACACGGATCGCTCCATTTCAAGTGGACGCCCGGTGACTTCTCCAGTGGGTTTCCCGAGCACAGCCTGGGCAACCAAGAGTCGAACATCGACAGCTACATGTTCTGGAAGATCCACGGCTGGATCGACAAGGTCTGGGAGAAGTACCGCACGGCCATCGGCAAGCCGCTGGACGACCCCGAGCTCGAAGCTGCCATCGAAGAGCAATGCCGGGAGATGGACACGTACGTCACCTACTTGAATCCCGACGCGCCCACGGAACAAGGCCCCAATCTCGAGCCTGACCCTGGCAATGAAACGGGCTTCTTCGACGAGCAAGTACGTCCAATCTTCGAAAACCAGACGTACAAGTGCGCCAACTGCCACACCGGTGGCTTGGCCGCGACCGGCGGTATGAACTTGAGCGGTCCCTACAGCTCGAAGTCCATCGTCAAGTACCTGGTCAATACGCCGTCCAACGATGGCGGTCAGTTCAAGCGCGTGGTGCCAGGCGACGCCTCACAGAGCTGGCTCTACCTGAAGATGCAGAAGACCGTGGAAGCACAGACCGCGCGCGATGCCTGCGTGCCGACCTCCACGGCCACCTGCAACACGGACCCCATGCCGCCTTCGGCGGACGCCGCGATCTCTGCCGCCGACCTCGAAATCGTGCGGCAATGGATCGAAGACCACAACGCCGAGGGGCCGCCCTGAAAGGCGACCTGCCCGCTCCCCAGATTTTTCGAACACTGGCCCGGCTCGGGCTCAATAAGGAACGAACATGAAAAAGAAGAAGTCATCGGACCAGGCCTCGACTCCGGAAACCTCGCTGAGTCGCCGCGACGCAATCTTGGGGATCTCCATGATCCCGGCCTTCGCAACCATCGCGTGCGGCGACGGAACGGGCCCCGGCGGCGGATCCGGGGGAGCTCCCGGCTCGGGCGGCTCCACGGGTACGGGCGGCGTGGGGAGCGGCGGCACCCTCGGCAGCGGTGGCTCGCTGGCCACGGGTGGTCAAGGGACCGGAGGCGTCGCCACGTCGAGCGGGGGCTCCGTGTCCACGGGCGGGGTCGTGGCCACTGGAGGAGCCGGCAGCGGCGGCGCTGGTACGGGCGGCTCGCTCGGCACCGGTGGTGCGGGCAACTTCACCTTCGCTCCCATCGGCGAATGGGAGGAAGTCCCGGTCTGCATGCCCTCGTACTCGGACGGCGCGGGCCAGGGGCCGTTCATGATTCACGAGATGGAAGTGAGCGCAGACGAGTCTCTCTACCGCCAAGACATCCGCGGTCGCTACAACACGGACGCAGAGCCCGGTGTGGAGCTGCAGCTCCACCTGCGCATCTTGGACGGTTCCGAGGATGGCTGCAGCACGGTCCCCGTCAAGGACGTCGAGGTCTACGTCTGGAACACGGACGCCCAGGGCTTCTACAGCGGCTTCGGCACACGCGGGACGAACACGGAGCAGAATCCCGACAGCATGTACGCTGGGGTGCCGAGCAAGGACGACCTCGACACGGTCGATAATGACCGCTTCTGCCGCGGCGTGCAGCTCTCGGATGAAACCGGCATCGTGTCGTTCCGGACCATCTTCCCCGGCTGGTACAACGGGCGGGACGTGCACATCCATGTGCTGCTTTTGCACAAGGGCTCCACGTCGAAAGGGCGCTCGGACTACAGCGGCTCTGAGCACTACCTCACGACGCAGTTCTACTTCGATCCTGAGCTCACGGACGCCGTCCACAAGTCCGCGCAGCCGTATTTGCGCCGCACCGAAGGGGCGCTCGCGAGCGTCTACACGGGAGCCATCGCGGCTGACGAGGGCACGAACAGCGGGATTCACGCCGCTGCCACGTTCGAGGGTGGGATCGTCGTCGCCCAGCTCAACGTTCTGCTCAATCCCACCCAGTCGCTGACCTACCCCGCCAACGGGAAGTAGTCGGTCTCGCGACTAGGGCGTCTCGCGAGTAGGCGTCTCGCCCGTCACACCGAGGGCCTCGAGGATATCCCCGAGGCCTTCGTCGTTCAGGACCTCGAGCGAGAGCGGGGGCATGTCGCCGCCGTAGCCGAGGAAAGGTCCGTGGCGGACTTTTTCGATGAAGACGAGCCGGATGAGCCGATACGAGTAGCCGAGCGCTAGGTGCGACGCCACGCTGTCCTCGGGCAGGATGGGCACCCGATCGGAGAGACGGCCCTCTCCCGAGTGAGGAGCGCCGTGGCAGCCAGCACAAGCTTCATCGTAGAGTGAGCGCCCAGGCTCGACCGATCCCCTCGGGATGTCCACGATGGTGCGCTGGACGGTGAAAGGGATCGGCCCGGGGTCACCAGGCTCGAGCGAAAGCAGGTAGGCGTAGAGCGCCTCTCCTTCGCTCGAATCGGCCTCGAGCGGGGTCGAAGCTCCCATGAACGCCGCACGGCAAGCATTGATCGATTCCAGGAGATCGTTCTCCTGTCCGGCCCAGAACGAGGCGCGCGTGGTAGCTCCGGCGAGCGGCGCGCCAGGGAACCGGTGCCCGGGCGCGGCATCGCCGGTCTCTGCGTGGCAGGTGAGGCAGGCATAGATGTTGGCCGTCGATGGGGAGAGCGCGGTCGTCGACGCCGCCAGAGCGGCGCCCTGATCTTCGAGAGAGGTCGGGGCACAACCGAGGCAGACCGCAAGCAGAGCAGCCGAGCAGACAGGCGCGATACGAGCTCGCATCATGGTTCGTCCACCACCATGCGGTCGGGAAAGAGGCCGAGCTCCACGCGTCCGAGGACGGCGAGGCTCTTTCGCTCGAGCTCCAGCAGCGCGCCAGGCTCGAAGTGATTGTTCTGACAAACCAGGAACAGGCGCCCGCCCGCGAGCTCCGTCAAGCTGCCAGGGGCACGGCAGTCGGTGGGATCGAGGCGCAGCTCTTGCTCGATGGTGTCCGTGGCCAGGTCCACGACCACCAGGGCATCGGGGTCCACGGTCGGCACGATCAAGCGCGTCGTTGACAGCCAGAAAGGCCGCTGGGGCACACCCTCGAGCTCTACCAGATGCTCGAGCGAGAGCGCCTCTCCGCTCTCCAGGACGCCAATCCGCCGAGTGACCTCGTACGAAACGGCTATGCGCTCGGAACGGGCATCGACCTCGAGCCAGACTGGCTTTTGAGGCGCATTGGCGTCGATGTCGAGCTCGGCCGTGACCTCCTTGGTGTCACCGTCGAGGCGCACGACGGTGTCGTCGCCGACACAGGCCACGAAGATGGCGCCGTCCTGACCGTACGCGACGTCCGCAGGTGCGATGCAGAGCGCCATTTCGCTGGGAGCCCGCTCGGTCTCGTCGGGATCGACAAACGCGAGAACGGCCCGACTTTGGACGGGGTCACCATCGGCCAGGATGGGCAGCAGCTTGTCGTAGTGCGTCGCGGCGAGCTCGCTTCCGTCGGGCGACAGCGCCACCGCAAACGCTGCCGGCTGCAAGCGAACCTCCGCGAGCGGCCTGAGGTCGTCGCGCGCCAGGACTTGCATGTACCCCGCGCGCCGTGCGCTCGCGCTCGCGGCATGCACGCTCGTCACCGACTGGGAGTAGGTGAGCGCGACGTAGAAGACATCGCGCGCCCGATCGAAGACCAGGGACCGCGGGCCGTCGAAGTCGACCGGGTCGCGCCCGATGGGGACGTCGGCCAGTACGCTGAAGGCGCTTTGGCCCCCCATGCCGCCCTGACCGCGCTCACCGAGGTCGATGACGCTCACGGTGTCCGAGTCTTGGTTCGCGATGAAGCCGAGCGAGCGATCGGCGGGGAAGCGGGTCCGCTGGTTCGGGAAAGCCTCTCGTGCCTCGCTGTCAGCGGCGCTCGAAGATTCGCAGGCAACGGCGGCGAGTGCAGCCAGGAGTAGTAGTGCGAGCCTATTGAATGGTGAAGGTGACCTGAGCGCGCTCAAAAGGTCCTCCTTCTGACACCACGTCGTTCTCTTCGAAAGTGGCCGAATAGATGGTCAGGGTGATGGGGCTGGGGCTTTCCGCGAGCGCCGCCCACTCGGCCTCCGGAATGGTGAAGGTCGTCATGTCGGTGAAGACCTGGAGGCGTTTCTGCCCGCCCCCATCCGCGAACTCCAGGAGGTACGCCACCCCGTTGTAGGGCGTGCCGTGGGCGTGCGCTGCCGTCACGCCGAGTGCCTGCACGGCGCGCTCGAGCCAGTGGCTCGAGTGACCGGATCGACGCCCGGCCCGCGGTGTGAGCCGCGCCGTGCCCTCCTCGAAGCTCACCGTGAGCGGCGCCTCGGCGCCATACTCCTCGCCCTCGGTGGGCTCGAGGATCGTCAGCGCAAGGCCGCTTTCCACGGGCAACGCCAGCATCTGCGCGAGCGCCTCGTCCGTCGGTGCGCCGTCGTAGAGAACCGTGGGCTCCTCCGCGGGATCCGAGCAGCCCAAGAGCAGAGACAGCGACGCTACGGTCGCGAGGATCCGAAGAAGCATGGGCGCCACGATCGTAGCCCCGGTACCCCGCCGGGCAACCCTCCGAACGGGCCCTGGCCGAACGAGCCGAGCTCAGACCTTCTGGAAGATGACGGTCGCGTTGGTGCCGCCAAATCCGAAAGAATTGTTCATCACGGCCGTAAACCGAGCTTCCTGAGCACGCAGCGGAACCAAGTTGAGGCCTTCCGCTTCCGGAATCGGATTTTCCAGGTTGATCGTCGGCGGCGCGATGCCCGAGTTCAGGCTCAAGATGGACAGCACCGATTCGAGCGCGCCCGCGGCGCCGAGCAGGTGCCCCGTCATCGACTTGGTGCTCGACACGCGCAAGCCCGACTGCGCATGTGCACCAAAGACGGCACGCATGGCGAGGAGCTCGTTGATGTCACCAACGCCCGTCGACGTCGCATGAGCGTTGACGTAGCCGATGGCCGACGCATCCAAGCGCGCGTTCCTGAGCGCCATGCGCATGGACCGCTGCGCGCCCTCACCTTCCGGCGCCGGCGACGTCATGTGATACGCGTCCGCCGTCGTGCCGTAGCCGGCCACCTCCGCCAGGATGGGCGCGCCGCGCCGCTTGGCCGCTTCGTACTCTTCGAGCAAGAGCATGCTAGCGCCCTCGCCGATGACGAACCCGTCGCGGTCGACGTCCCAGGGCCGGCTAGCCCGTTCCGGCTCGTCGTTGCGGGTGGACAGCGCACGCATCTGGGCAAAGCCGGCCACGCCCAGCCCCGTCACGCAGGCTTCGGCTCCGCCGGTGAGACAGGCATCGAGCTCGCCCAAGCGAATGGCCCGGGTCGCTTCGCCGATGGCGTGCGCACCCGAGGCACAGGCGGACGTCGTGGTGAAGCTCGAACCCTTGTAGCCGTAGCGCATGCTGAGCTGCCCCGGGGCCAGGTTGGAGATCACGGCCGGAATGAAATAGGGGGAGAGCTTCTTCGGGCCCTTCTCGACCAGCGTGCGGGCCATGGCCTCGATGTACGGCAGCCCACCGAGACCGACGCCGATGATCGTACCGACGAGCTCCTTCTGGGCGTCGGTCGGCTCGAAGCCCGACATCTTCACGGCCTCGTCGGCCGCCGCGATCGCGTAGTGGATGAAGGTGTCGCTCTCGCGCACCCGCTTCTTCTCGATGTAGGCCGTGGGATCGAAGCCCTTCACCTCACCCGCGATGCGCACCGAGTACTCGGTGGTATCGAAATGCGTGATCGGCGCCACCCCACTGCGACCCGCCGCGATGGCTTCCCAGGAGGCGGCCGCATTTGGGCCGCAAGGACTGACCGCACCAATTCCAGTGACAACGACTCTACGCATGATGGCCTGGCTCTGCGGGCTCACCTAGCCCGGAAGGAGCGCAAGGGAAGCAGCAAAGCGGAGAATTTTGAAGGATTCTTGGGCCTCTTGCGCCACTTTTGATACGAGCGGAAGGTGATGAGTCCGTTCGCACTCTCGTTTGCCGTGTCAGACACCCCGCCTGGCCCTCCGTCACGCCCTCCCGGCCCCCCCCGGCGCCCGTCCACTCCGGCCTCCAGCCGGCGCCGTTCGAGCCTGGGCGCGCTGCTCGGCCAGCGCTACCGGGTGGAGTCACTGCTGGGCGAAGGGGGGACGGCCACGGTGCACCTGGCGCGCGACCTCGAGACCTCCGAGGTCGTGGTGGTCAAGCGGATGAAGGCGACCGTCGCCGCCGAGCCCGAGCTTCGGCGTCGCTTCGTCCAAGAGGCCACGGCCTTGCAGAAGATCGCGCACCCGCACGTGGTGCGGGCGCTCGGTGTGGAGGAGCCGGTCGGCGAGCCGCCGCTGCTCATCCTCGAAGCCCTCGGCGGCGAAACGCTCGGCGACCTGCTCAGGCGCCAGGAAGCGTGTCCGGTCGAGCTGACCCTACCCCTCATGGCTCAAGCGGCGCTGGCGCTCGAGGCCGTGCATGCGGCAGGCGTCATCCACCGCGACATCAAGCCGGACAACCTCTTTTTGATCGGCCCGATCGGCGCGCCGACCAGCCTGAAGGTGCTGGACTTCGGCATGGCCCGTTTCGCGGACGAGCAGGCCGACGAGCATTCGACCAGCATCCTGGGCACGGCCCAATACATGGCGCCCGAGCAGATCCTGGTCGAGACCATGGACGCCCGCACCGACGTCTATGCACTCGGCGTGGTGATGTTCCGCATGGTGACGGGACATCTGCCCTTCGACGCCAAGGACAAGAAGGACCTGCTCCGCCATCAGCTGTTCTCGCCCGTGCCACCGATCACGTGGCTGGTCGATGGCCTGCCCAAGGGCCTATCCGAGCTGGTCCGCCAGGCCACGCAGAAGGCGCCGGCCCGTCGGCCCCAGGACATGACCGCCATGCGCGAGCTCCTCGCTGCCATCGATCCAGCGGTCATCGCCGAAGGCGGCGTCGAAAGCATGGACTGGACCGATTACGCAGACGACGTTTACGAGCCGACCACCGAACGCGGCCGTACCGCAGCGGAACTCTTGGCGCGCGAATTCGGAGCGTATTCCCGTCCTCATCATCCTGTGCCATCAAAGGACGACGAGAAGGACACGCCCGACGTTTGACGTCGGCGCAGAACCCCCAGCGGCTAGGAGCCTCACATGCGTCTCATTTCCCACCGTTCGTTCAATGTTCGCGGCGCGACCCTCGGCGCGGCTCTGATCCTCGGCGGCGCGGCCGCCTGCGCGCCGCCACCACCGCCGCCCGAAGAGCCCGCGGCTGCGGAGCCACCTGGACCGATGCCCGAGGCCAAAGCCGAGAGCATGAGCGACGAGCCTCCGCCGCCAGCCGAAGCGCCGCCGGCCGAGGAAAAGAAGAAGGCGTTCCACGACATGGATCCGGGTGAAAAGCTGAACCACATGAAGACCGTGGTGGCGCCCCAGATGGCCAAGAGCTTCCAGGAGTTCGACGCCAAGGAATTCGCCAATTTCGGCTGCGTGACCTGTCATGGTCCGGGCGCGAAGGACGGCAAGTTCGACATGCCGAATCCAGCGCTCCCGCCCCTCGACAAGAAGCTGATGGACAAGCATCCGGCCGCCACCAAGTTCATGATGGAAAAGGTCGTGCCGGAGATGGCCGCCCTCCTGGGTGAAGAGCCGTACGATCCAGCCAAGGGCGAAGGCTTTGGCTGTATGGAGTGCCACACCGAGAAGAAGTGATG
>Ga0247744_1000139_pt1 | contig 15291 bp, 13 predicted proteins | sample UWRJS154409C5_FD_180946 | JGI IMG/M metagenome (GOLD analysis project Ga0247744, IMG submission 180946) | Soil microbial communities from Arlington Agricultural Research Station in Wisconsin, United States - UWRJ-S154-409C-5 | ecosystem: Environmental > Terrestrial > Soil > Agricultural land... | reverse complement strand
CTCTCACCGACCAGGCTCACGCCCAGGCTCACCCCCCCGGAGATAGCGCCCCTGTCGGTGCATCTCCCCCAACGCGCTAACCTCCCGTCCCCATTCGGGTCGCACCGGCCCGTTGACCGCCGGCTGCGCTTCCACCACGGTGGAAAGAATGGCTTGGCGGACGGGGAGCACGGTGACGGCCGGGGTACTGGCTGCTCTGGTGCTGGCCGGCTGCGGCGAGGCGAGCCTGACGGACGGCGGAGCCGGCGGGACCACGACCGGGACCGGAGGCCAGGATACCGGGCTTGGCGGCGGTGGCACGGACGGCGGGCCGGAGCTCCCGCCTCCGGACTTCGCGACGCGCGTCGCGCGCCTGACGCACGCGCAGTACCAGCACACCATCGAGGATCTGTTCGGGATCGACGATGAGCTGGCCCAGGGCTTCGTGCCGGACGCGCTGAACGGCTTTGCCTTCGACTCCAGCATCAACCTGGTGGTCGACAGTCGGCTAGCGGAACAGTACCGGACGGCTGCGGAAACGCTGTCCGTGCGCGTCGTGGGTGACGATGCGGTGCTGTCGAACATCGTGCCCTGTGATGCCGCGGAGGCCACCTGCGCCGAGACGTTCCTCACCGAGTTTGGCCTGCGCGCATTCCGGCGCCCACTCTCACCCGCTGAGGTCGAGCGCTTCGGTGTGCTGTTCGACGCAGGAGCGGAGCTCGTGGCGAGCGGCGACGCGTTCAAGGACGGCGTGCAGATCACGATCGAGGCGATGCTGCAGAGTCCGGACTTCCTCTATCGCGAGGAGCTCGGAACGGCCACGAATGCAAACGGCCGCGTCCTGCTCTCCGGCTATGAGCTCGCGTCTCGGCTGTCGTACTTCCTCTACGACTCGATGCCCGACGATGAGCTCTTGCGGGCCGCCGGCGCGGGCGAGCTGTCCGATCCGGAGCAGGTCCGTGCTCAGGTCGAGCGCCTGCTCAGTGACGCGGGCACCCTGGCGCGCGTCGTGGAGTTTCACGAGCAAGCCTTCGACTTCGAGCGCTACGGTCGCATCTCGGTCGATACGGACACGTTCCCCAATGCTCCGGACGATTTGCAAAGCCGCGCCCTGGCCGCATCCCGGCTGTTCCTCGAAGACGTCATCCAAAATGGGGGCGGGCTCGGGGAGCTGCTCACCGCGCCGTACGCCTACGCCGACTCCGAGCTCGCGCCGCTCTACGGAGCCGAGGTGACGGGCGATTTCGAGCGCATCGATTTCGATCCGGCCGAGCGGGTGGGCCTGCTCAGCCAGGTAGGCTTCTTGGCTTCGCACGCCTACGCCAAGAAGACGGACCCCATCCACCGCGGGCTCTTCGTCGTGCGGGACCTCTTGTGCGTGTCGATCCCGGACCCGCCACCGGGCGCCAGCCAGACGCCTCCGCCCGCGGATGCGCCCGTGCCCAAAACGACGCGGGAGGAGGTCGAGATCCTCACCGGACAAGCGGGCTGCATCAACTGTCACCAGGTCATCAATCCGCCCGGTTTTGCCTTCGAGGCGTTCGATGCCGCTGGCGGCGTCCGTCAGGACGAAGACGGCACCGCAGTCGACACGACGGGCACGCTCGAGATCGACGGCCAGCAGGTGGCGTTCTCCACGGCGAGCGAGCTGATGGAGGCGGTGGCCTCGAGCGAGGCAGCGCACACCTGTTACCTCGGCAAGTGGGCCGAGTTTGCCCAGGGCCGACAGCTGTCTGCCGAGGAGCTCACCTGGACCTCCGAGGTGCCCGCGGAGATCGGCATTCTGGAGCTGCTCCCGCTCATCGCCACCGACGAAAGCTTCATGACCAGGCCCGCGAGCGAGGTGTCGCCATGATGAACCCTACCACTCGCAAGCCGGTGCTTTCGCTGCCAAGGCGTCGCTTCCTGCGCGGTCTCGGCACCATCGCGGTCGGCCTGCCCTTCTTGGAGGCGCTGGCGCCACGCGGGGCGAGCGCTCAGAGCGCCGCCATCCAGCGCTTCTGCGTGTTCTTCTGCTGTAACGGCGTCAACATGCAGAATTGGTTTCCCAAAGGCGACTTCGGAGCGATCAGCTCGGACAGCCTGATCGGCACCACGAACGAACCCATTGCCGCGTTCGCCTCACGGCTGACCTTCCCACGCGGCATCCACATGAGCCCACGTGGTTGGGGCATGGACCCGGGTGGCGGCGACGACCACGGCAAGGGCATGGCGGCCAAGCTGACCGCGAACTTCGCCAGCGATGACGAGTGGCTCGCCCTGGGCGAATCCGTCGACCAGTACCTGGCGCGCTACATCAATCCGGGCGAGGAAGGCGCGCGCCGGGCCCCGCTCAACCTGCACGTCGGCCAGCGCTACGACTACAAAGGGCTCGATTACATCTCGTACCGCGGGCCCCAGGATGCCGTTTCGCCGATCGACAACCCCTGGAACGCATACAAAGATTTCATGAACCTCGGCGGGACGCCCGGTGAGACCGCGGAAGCCACCGAGCGCATTCTGAAGCGCCGCGAGAGCGTGCTCGATCTGGTCGACGAACAGCTGGCCGATCTCAAGCGCGGCCCGCTCAGCCAAGCGGACAAGGACAAACTCGACGCGCACTTCACCGCCCTGCGCGGCCTGGAGACGGCGATGGGTCAGATGGACAGCATCATCTCGTGCATGGACGCCGACCTGTCCGAGCGAGCCAGTCGCTACGACGCGGAGCCGGATCTCGTCGCCGACGAAGCCGAGTATCCGCTCTTGGCCGATCTGCAGGTCGACATCGCCGCCCTCGCCCTGGCCTGTGACGCCAATCGCGTCGCCACCATCCAATTCGGCGGCGGCGCCGGTGGGCCCACCTTCAAGTGGGACGGCATGAACCACGAGTACAACCACCACAAGCTGTCCCACGGCAAGGTGCGGGACGATTGCTTCGGCGACAGCACGGAAGACGGCTGTGACGACGTGGCGGGTTACCAGGACATGCTCACCGCCATCGACCACTGGCACCAGAGCAAGTTCGCCCGCCTGCTCGAGCGGCTGGACGGCTACACGGAAGCCGACGGCAAGACGGTGCTCGACAACTCCGCCGTGCTCTACACGAACGAGCTCTCCGACGGCAAAGCCCACTCGTGGATGAACCTACCGTTCATCCTGGCCGGGAGCGCGGGCGGCAAGCTCCGCATGGGTCAGCACATCTTGCTCGGCGCCGGCGGGGACTACGATCCCGAGCAAGCGCCGCACAACAAGCTCTTGAACACCCTGATCAACGTGCTCGGCGTCGAGTCGGACTGGTTCGGTGCCGAAGAAGGCAGCGGCGGCGCGACGATGCAGGGCGGCGTGTACGAAGATTTGCTGGTTTGAAGATCTGCGGGCGCGACGTCGAGGCCCCACTGCGACGCTTCGCTCCGCGGCCAATGCGCTTTAGAGGGCGCCGCATTTTCGAACGAACGTTCGTTTCTGCGCGCTCGTCGCCAACGAGGGCTGACCCGTCCCCCGCCGTCAGCCGTGGGACGCCTCGCTCCGCGGCCAATACGTCGCAAACGTTGCCCCTTGGCCCGGCGTGCTGTGGACCACGACGTCACCGCCCAGGGCGCGCAGGGAATCGCGGACCGAGGCCAGGCCGAGGCCGGTGCCGGCGTCGCCTTTGGTGGTGAAGTACGCCTCGAAGATGCGCTCCTGCTCGCCCAGACCAATGCCGCCCCCGGTGTCGGTGACTTCGAGGCACACGAAGTCCTCCGGAGGACGCAGGCTGAAGGACACTTCCTCGGAGCGCGGCGTGCGCAGGACCAGCGAGAGCTCGCCGCCTTCCGGCATGGCGTCGCGGGCGTTCAGGGCCAGGTTCATGGTGGCGCGCTGGAAGGTGGTCGCGTCGCAGGAGACTTTGCCCGACGCGTGCACGTTGACCCGGGTGCGGATCCGCGAGGGCATGACGAAGGTCAGCATGCGGCCGAGCCGCTGGACCTGTTCTTCGACCTCGATCGCGCCGCCGCTGGTGGTCTTGCCGCCGCTCAGGGCCTTGAGCTCTTCGTGGGTGACGACGGCGCCCTCGATCGCGTCGTCGAGTGTCTCGAGGGCCTCGCGCACGTCCTCGGCCCGATCCGGCAGCGGGCGCAGGGTTTCCAGCGTGCCGCGCATCACGGTCAGCGCGTTGCCGAAGTCGTGCGCGGCGTAGCCGCCTAGGCGAAACAGCACTTCCGCTTCGTCCGCACGGCGGACGCTCGCGCGCTGGAGCTCGAGCTGACGCTCGAGGGCGGCGCGCTCGGCTTCTTTGCGCCGGAGCTCGAACAGGGCGCGGGTCGTCTCGGCCAAGTGGGCATTTGCTCGGTCGACCAGGTGCGAGATGCCGAAGGTGAGGATCCCGGTGCAGGCGGCGAAGAGCAGCGTTAGGCGCGCCGCGATTTCTGGACGCGTCGTATCGAAGCTCGAATACCAACCCTCCGGGCGGGTGAAGACCCCCGTGATGTAGCCAGTGAACACGAGGCAGAGCACCAACGTGGAGACGACGAGCATCCAGCTACCGGCCCGACGACCGCCGAGCATCGCCGTCGTCGCCGCCGCGGTGGCCAGTGCGACCACGGCGTTCGGACCCGTACCGTAGACGAGCAGACCAATGGCTCCGCCGACGAGCAGTGTGCCCACCACGGCGACGGAGCGCACCACGTACGGCAGCTTCGGAACGAGCGCCACCGACAGTGCGAGGAGCGTGAGGACGAGAAAGGGCGTCGTCGCCCAGCGCAGGTCCACGACCGTCAGGCCGAAGAACGTGGTCAGCGCGCCCGCGCCCACCACGACCCAAAGTAGGCCTCCCACCAGCTGTTCGCGCCAACGGCGCGCCTCGCGCTCGAGCGCCGCCGCCGGATCCTCGGCTTCGTCCGTCCTGTCCTCCATGTCCCGGAAAGATCGTCTCCCCGAGGAGTCGGTCTCGGCAAGAGTCGTAGTAGATTGCGCGGGATGCCGGCTCCTTTCTCCCGCTATCTCCTGCGCACGACGGACGTCACTGCCGCCGCTGCCTTTTACGACGCCGTGCTCGCAGGTCGGGGCGACGGCATGGTCCCCCTGCACGAGGAGGCGCTCGCGCGGGGCGCGCGGCCGCACTGGCTGGGCCACGTTCGGGCGCGAGACCTCGGCGGGTCGGAGGCCCTCGCCGCTCACTTCATCGAGCGCGGCGCGGCGCGTCTCGGGCCAGCTCCAGGGCGCGGCGACTTCGTCGTCTTGCGCGATCCGGGCGGCGCGCTCCTTGGTTTGACGGACAGCGAGGCTGAATCAGCCGCGGGCGTCGTTTGGCACCAGCTCAACACCCGGGACCCGGACCAAGCGGCGGAGAACTACGCGGCGCTCTTCGGCTGGTCGCACTCTGCGCCCTTCGACTTGGGGGAGCTCGGCCAGCACCGACGGTTCGCCTACGGCGCCGGAGCGGAGAGCGTTGGGCTCGTGTCGGGCATCGAGGGCCGTCCACTGGTTCATCCCCACTGGCTCTTCTTCTTCGCGGTCCCGTCCCTCGATGAAGGGGTCGGTCGCGTCCGCGAGCTCGGCGGCGTCGTGCTCGGACCCACGGTGCTGCCGGGCGGTGCGCGGGTGGCCGTGTGCGACGACCCACAGGGCGCGGCATTTGGCCTCATCGAGCCACACGACGCCAGCAAGCTCGCGCGAGAGTGACGCCTAGATGGACCTCGTGGCGCGTGCAGCGGTCGTGATCTTGGTCGAGAAAACCTGGTAGCCTCGGCGCATGGTCAGGCTTGGGCGCGCCACGTGCGGAGCTATCGCACTCGGCATTCTGTCGCTCGTCAGTGGTTGCACGCGCAAGGCCCCGCCGAGCGAAGGGAAGGTGGCTCGGCAGCCAGCGGCGGAGACGGCTCCACAGGCTCCGAGCGGCCGCTTCCTCAGCTCGCCGCTGATCACGACCCTCTACACCGCGGACCCATCGGCGCACGTCTGGGGCGGGCAGCTCTATGTGTACCCATCGCACGACATCGACGCGGGCGTGCCGCCGGACGACCTCGGCAGCCATTTCGACATGAAGGACTACCACGTGCTCGCGCTCGACACGGCACTGGGGCCGGCGCGCGACCTCGGCGTCGCCCTCGACATTGGCTCGGTACCGTGGGCGAAGCGGCAAATGTGGGCGCCCGATGCGGCCGAGAAAGACGGCAAGTACTACCTCTACTTCCCGGCCAAGGACCAAACGGACGTCTTTCGCATCGGCGTGGCAGCTTCGGACCGCCCCCAAGGCCCATTCAAGGCGGATCCGGAGCCCATCACCGGCAGCTTCAGCATCGATCCGGCCGTGTTCGAGGATGGCGATGGCGCCCACTACCTGTACTTCGGCGGCATCTGGGGCGGGCAGCTGCAGCGCTGGAAATCGGGCACTTACCGCGCGGACGATGACGCACAGCCGGGCCCCAGCGAGCCGGCGCTCACGCCCAAGGTCGCGCGTTTGTCAGCGGACCTGCGTTCCCTGGCCGAGCCGGTGAAGGACGTCGTCATCCTGGACGAAGCTGGAAAGCCGCTCTTGTCGGGGGACACGAAGCGCCGATTCTTCGAGGCGTCGTTTCTGCACGTCCACCAGGACACGTACTACTTCTCGTATTCGACCGGTGACACGCACTTCATCGTCTACGCCACCGGGACGTCCCCGTATGGGCCGTTCACGTATCGCGGACGCTTACTCGAGCCAGTGCTGGGGTGGACGAACCACCATTCGATCGCCGAGTTTCAGGGCAAATGGTACCTTTTCTATCACGACTCCGAGCTCTCGGGCGGGCAGACGCATTTGCGCAACGTGAAGGTGACCGAGCTCTGGCACGAGGCGGATGGTAGCCTGCGGCCGATCGACGCCTACCGGGAGTGAGCACGATGATGACCCTCTCGATCGGCCTTTGTCTGTGCGGCGCCGCGGCGCTCGTCCACGTCTACATCTTCTACCTCGAGTCGATCGCGTGGACGGGGAAGACGGCACGCGCCGTGTTCGGCATCAAGACCGTCGAAGAGGCCCAAAGCATGAAGCTTTTGGCCTTGAATCAGGGCTACTACAATCTGTTTCTGGCGATCGAGATCGCGCTCGGCACGACGCTCTGGCTCGGCGGTCAGAGCACCGTCGGCGCGACGTTGGTCTTCGTCGGCGCAGGCTCCATGGTCCTGGCGAGCCTGGTGCTCCTCGTTTCGAGTCCGGACAAGGCCGCCGCGGCGCTCAAGCAAGGGCTGCTCCCCTTGCTTGGGATCGTGGCACTCACAGTCGGGCTCTGGAAAAGCTGAGCCAGCGCAAGGGCGTCTAGGGCTGCTCCCGGGCGCCACCCCAGAAAACGAACGTTCGTTCGTTTTTCGGCGCGAGCCGCTCAGGGGTCGGCCGCGCCCTCGTGCGTCGAACGCAGCCGTCCCCTGCGGCGACGTCACGGCAACGTCACCGCACCGATCGGGTACGGGTTGTAGGCGACCTCCCAACGGAAGCCCTCGGGGTCGACGAAATAGCCGCTGTAGCCGCCCCAGTCGCGCTGCGCGCCGGGAGACATCGCCGCGCCGGCCGCATGGGCAGTGGCCAACACGGCATCGACCTCGGCCGGCGAATCCACGTTGTGCGCCAGCGTGAAGGGCAACGTGCCGCCGCGGGTGACGACCCCAATCTCGGGGCGGGCCGCAGCTTCGGCCCAGAGCGAGAGCAGGAGCTTGTCCCCGACCTGAATCATCGCGACCTCACCCGGCACGTCGAGTGCAGCCGTCCAGCCCAGCCCGCCGAGGTAGAAACGTCGCGCGCGGTTCAGGTCGGCGACGACCAGCGTGACCAAATGCAAGCGCGGCTTCATGCGCGCCTTCTACCATGGCCCTCACCTCCCGATTGCGCCTCCGATTGCGGAAGGTCCAGGATCGAGCGCAAAGTACGGCCCTGCCATGGCAAACTCGCCTCAGAAGCCCTCAGCCGCCCTCGATCCGTCCACCTTCATCGATCAGAAGATCGCCGGGCTCGGCGATTGGCGAGGCAAGACGATGGCCCAGGTGCGAGCGATCATCCACCAGGCCGACCCCGAGATCGTCGAGGAGGTGAAGTGGATGGGCACGCCGATCTTTTCGCACGGCGGCATCGTGACCACGTGCGAGACGTACAAGACCGTGGTCAAGCTGACGTTCATCAAGGGCGCGCAGCTGCCCGATCCGAAGGGCCTCTTCAATTCGAGCCTGGACGGCAACGCGCGGCGCGCCATCGACATCCACGAAGGCGAGAAGATCGACGCCGCGGCTCTGAAAGCCCTGATCCGCTCGGCCGTGGCGCTCAACCTGGCCGGAAAGACAAAAGCCGCCGCAAAGCCCAAGGCGAAGGCCGTCGCCCAGGCCAAAACCAAGCCCAAGCCCAAGCCCGCCCCGGCTCGGGCCAAGCGCAGCCGCTAGCGCCTGGTTTTTGGCGGGGTCGGCAGTTTTTTTCTGGATCGTTCATAAGCGAACATACGAGACCCCACCCACCCGCTCAGGGATAGGTCGGGCTTAACTCTGGTTCTTCCTTGCCTTTTTACTAAGTTATTTCAATACTTTGTCGGATTTGTGTTGCAGGCGCCGCGGTCATCCTACATCTTGCTTCCCAGAACCGAGGTCCTTGCCAGATGACTAATTCACGAGTCGCCAAACTTTGCAGCTTCCTTGCTGCCGCCTTCCTGACGCTCGGCCTGCCGGCCGTCGCCCACGCGGTCCCGGTGCTCCAGGTCTACGTCGAAGGTGCCGTCTACGACTCGGTGAACGAGACCTGGACGCTCGACACGACGACGACGAGCGGAAACGTCACCATCACGGCCACCACCCAGAATGGCGGCGGCCCGGTGAACGACGTGCTGAACGTGTTCATGGTCGTCTCGGCGCTCGAGGACACGTCGTTTGGCGCCACCCTCACGGGCGGGGACGCAAACCTCAACCTGTCGGCGACCTCGTCGCTCGGTGACTCGCCGCTCTTGACCGGTGGCGACGCCAACAACGCCGCGAGCTACCTGAGCTTCTCGCTCGGCAACTTCACGGGCACGGCGGACGCGACCATCGACTACGTGGGCGGCACGGGCAACGGCAGCGGCAACAGCCAGACGTACTCGCTCACCCTGACCAACCTCACGGGGACCGTCATCATCGACGCCTACGGCAGCGCCAAGGGCAAGCTGGTGGTTGCGCCTTACTCGCACAACGGCGCCATCACCACGGTGAGCGACGTGCCCGAGCTGTCGGCCCACGGCTCAGCCCCGGCTGCAACACTGCTCCTAGGAGGCCTCCTCTTGCTCCAGGCTCGGCGCCGACGCCAGCTGGCCTGAGGTCCTGCTCGAGATGACCCGAGAGGGGCAGACGCACGTCTGCCCCTTTTTCGTTTTCCTCGGTGCCCTGCTTGGCCCTGCTATCCTGAAGGCAATGCGACGGACGTTCGTCACACTGTGTGCGCTGCCTTTGCTCCTGAGCGGCGCTGCGTGCAAGCGATCGTCAACCAAGCCCTCGACCGACCGGTACCTCGACAGTGGCTACGCCCTGCTCATCCAAGCACCCGAGCGAGCGCTGGCCGAGTTCGAGCGCTCGACCGACACGGGCGAGCGTAAGCAGTACGCGCTCGGCCAGGCGCACGAGGCGCTCGGCCACTTGGGCCGCGCCCAGGAGCACTACGACCGGGCGCTCGCAGCGCGCCCCGGCTTCGTCAAGGCCGAGACGGCGCGCGCGCGGCTCGCTCTTTTGCAGGGGGACCGAACCCAGGCCCGTGAGCGCCTGAGCCGGGTGGTCGGCAGAGCACCGGAGGAGCTGCCCGCGCTCCTACTCTACGGCTTGGTCGTGGAAAGTCCGGCAGACGTGACGCGAGCGGTGGCGGCTCTGAAGGCTTGGCCCGAGCGCGCCAAAGCCAAGGAGCCGCCCGCGGAGTACTTGCTCGTCCTGGCTCTGCTCGAGCGCCCGTCCGCTGGCCGGGCCGAGCTCGCGGAGGCGGCGGAGCGCGTGCGGCGCGCCCCGATCCACGCCCCCAGCGCGGCCCTGGCCTTGGCCGAGCTGGCCGTGTTGTGCGGGCGGCCCTGGCTCGCCCAAGCCCTCGTGGCCCGTTTGACCCAAGACAAACAGAACAGCGCCGACGCCACGAAGATCGCCGCCCTGGCCCTACGGCTGGGCCAGATCGAGCTCGCCGCCAAGGCGGCCCTGTCGATCCAGGTGTATCCGGAGGTTCGGCAGAGCCAGCTCGTGCTCGGCGAGGTGGCGCTGGCGACGGGCGACGCGGCCCAGGCGCTGGGCCCACTGCGGCGCGCGGTGGCGCTTCTGCCGCCCGGCCCGTCCCAAGAGCGGGACCAGGCCGAGTTCTTGCTGGCGCAGGCGCTCTTGCGCCAGAAGGATCTCGCCGCGACAACCCCGCTCTTGACCGAGCTCGCGCGACGCGATCCGAAAAACCTCGCCGTCCAGCTGCTCTCGGCCGAGCTCGAGCTCGAGCTCGGGCAGGCCCCCGCCGCCGCCCTGCGCCTCGAACGGCTGCGGAGCGAGCAGCCCAAGCAGCCGAGTGTCTTCGAGCACCTGTCCCGAGCGCGACGCGCAGCTGGCGACGCGGACGGTGCGATCGAGGCGCTGCGCGCCGGGGCCGCCCTGACTCCGGAGGATCCGAAGGCGCTCGAACGTCTCGTCCTGCTCCAGCTCGAGCTTGGGCGCAAAGACGCGGCCTTGAGCGAGCTCGAGCAGCAAGCCCAGGCTCGCCCCGACGATGAAGCCGTCTGCCTGCTCTTGGCCAGGACCGCGGAGAGCGCAGGGCGGCCTCGGGTCCTGCGGGCTGCCCTGCTGCGCTTCACGGAGCGCCAGCCGGGGAGCGTCAACGCGTGGCTGTCCCTGGCCCGGCTGGAGGAGCGCGAGCACCATCCCGAGGCCGTGCAGCGCGCTCTCACGCATGCGCTCGGCGCGAATCCGCGCTCGACCCCGGCGCTCTTGCACCTGGCCGAGTGGTCGATGCGCCAGGAAAAATGGCAGGCCGCAGCGGAAACGTACGAGCGGCTGCTCGCGATCACGCCGGATGACCCCAGCGCGCTGAACAACCTCGGCTATCTGTACGCCGACCGGCTCGATCGAACGGAGCGCGCCGTCGAAGTGGCCGAGCGCGCGCATCGCCTGGCCCCGGAGCGTCCGCTCATCGACGACACGCTCGGCTGGGCCCTGCTCCGACGCGGCCGAGCCGAGGATCGCCCGCGTGCGCTCGCGCTCTTGCGCCACGCCAGCGAGCTCGTGAGCCAAGACGATGTCCGCCTGCACTTCGCAGTCGCTCTGCACCTGACGGGCGAGCAGGACCGAGCGCGCGAGCTGCTACGCGGCTTTCGCTTCCGCCCGGCCGACCCGGGCCACGCTTTCGCGCGCTCGATCTTGGCCCAGACGGGCTGACGATCAGGCGCTCTCGGCCTCCCCGTCGTCGGCGGCTCAGGCTCAGTACTCCGCGAACGTCGCCCAGGTCATTTCCGCGGCAAAGTGCGGCCAGCCGTGGTTGGTCCCGCCGTACTCGGGGTCATTGTGATTGCACCAGTAGACGGGGAAGCCGTCATCGCAGCCCTGGAAGAGGACGCAGTTGGACATGGAGTCCGTGTAGCCGTCGACCGGATCGGAAACGTCGGTGCAGTGGTTCAGCTCGCGGTAGAAGTCGCGCGTGAGCGGCCCGTTGGTGGTGCCCACCTGGTTGTCCATGGTGCCGTGGATGACGATGGCGGTCACCTGACCGCTGCAATCTCGCGCGCTAGCATTGAGCTGGTATTCGGGCACGTTCTTGGTGGCGCACGGCGCGATGGCACGCACCTTGTCGGCGTGCTCGCAGCCGAGAATGCTGACGAAATCGCCGCCCGAGCTCTCGCCGGCGGCAAAGACGCGCTCTTGATCGACGCAGTAGTCGTCCAGGATCTTCTGATAGAACGGCTCGAAGAACGGCACGTCGCCCGCCACCCAGCCGCTGGAATTGCTGAGCGAAGCCGGGTAGACGCGAATGGCGTCATCCTTGGCCGCGGTGCTCTCGTAGCCGGAATTCTGCTCGGCCCAGGTGATCGGATTGCCGGTCGGGTGAAACATCATGAGCACCCGATACGGCGTGTTCTCGTCGTAGTTGGTGGGCAGTTTCACGTAGTACTCGTGATTGGAGACGTTGAGCGTCTGGGACGACGTGCCGGTGGCCGGGTTCGCCTTGCCGCAGCCTGGGCTCGGATCGGGCGCCGGCTTGCCGCTGCCACCGCCGCCCGTGCCGCCGGCTGCGGCGCCACCGCTGCTCGTGCCGCCCGTCGGAGCTCCGCCGCTCGCAGTGCCACCAGTCGGCGCGCCGCCTGCGCTCGTGGGTGAGCCCCCCGAGCCGAGCGTGCCTCCTGCCGGCACGCCGCCACTGCCGCTCGGCGCACTGCCGCCACTGCCCGTCGCGCCGCCCGTCGTCGCGCTCGAATCCGCGGGGGTGCTCGATCCACAGGCCATGGCCGTCAGCAAGCAGATCGCGAGCCAGCAGAGTGCCCCAAACGACTCACGAAGAAACTTCATGCCCTCACGTGTACGGATCGGATCGTCTGGCGCGAGCTGTTTCTCCGGTTTCCCCGGCTCTCGGGCGGAAATCACCGTCCGAGTGCTAAAAGATTTCGCCCTCGTCAGACGAGCTAGTTCACGGAGCCGAGGACGTCGGCCAGCTTCGCCCCCAAAGCGGCCCGGCTGAAGGGCTTGCTCAGGTACTGCTCGCCTGCCGGAAATTCGCCATGATGGGGCAGGTTCTCGGCGGCGTAGCCAGAGATGAAGAGCACGCGCAGCTCGGGATTTTTGGCGCGCAGCTCGGTGGCCAAAGCCGGCCCTCCCATGCCCGGCATCACGATGTCGGAGATGAGAAGCTCGAACTCCCCTGCCCTCCGTTGTGCGAGCTCGAGCGCTGCGGTGCCGTCGTGCGCTTCGACCACCGTGTGGCCCAGCGACTCCAGAATGCGCCTGGTGGCGACGCGCACGTCGGCCTCGTCCTCCACCAGCAGGATGTGCGCCGAGCGTGCTGCTGCGGGCCTCACCGAAGGGGTTCGGCTGCGCGAAACGCGCTCGTGGGTCCGAGGTAGGAGCACACGGAAGGTCGAGCCGTGTCCGAGCGCCGTTTCGACCTCCACGTGCCCGCCACTCTGAGTGACGATGCCGAGCACGGTGGCTAGGCCCAGCCCCGTGCCCTTCTGGCCGCCCTTGGTCGTGAAAAAAGGCTCGAAAATGTGGGTGCGCACGTCTTCGGACATACCAGCACCGGTATCGCTCACCCGGATCTCCACGTACTCCCCCGCCGGCACCCGCCGTTGATTCGCTGCGGCGTGCACCGTGAGGTTGTGTGTCAAAAGGGTGATCGTGCCACCGCCCGTGAGCGAGTCACTGGCATTGGTGACCAGGTTGATCAAGACCTGCTCCAGGTGCGTCTCGTCGACGGTGACGTGTCCGGTTTCCTCGTCCGCAAGGACGACGAGCTCGGAGCTACTCGGAAGCAAGCGCTCGAGCAGGGGGTGCAGGCCCTGCACGACGTGCGCGGGGCAGAGCACGACCGGCTGCAGGACTTGCTTGCGACCCACGGCGAGCAGCTGACTGGTGAGCTTGGCCGCGCGACCTGCAGCGTCCTCGATGCGATCGACGTCGCCTTGGAGGTGGGGTCCGAGCTTCGCCCGACGCAAGAGCTCCACCTCGCTCAGAATCACGGTGAGCAGGTTGTTGAAGTCGTGCGCGACCCCACCCGCCAGCCGCCCCACCGCCTCCAGGGACTGCGAATGGGAGATGCGCGCTTCGAGCTCCTCGCGCGCCTCTCGGGCCCGAACGCGCTCCCCTTCGAGCAAGAGCGACTGGAGTGCCGCATGGCTGATGGCTCGCAGGGCCGCGCCCGAGATCCAGGCCACGGCGACGAGCTGAAACGACATCTCGGCCCACAGCTGCAGCGGCGGCATGGCCGGCGATTGCGGTCCCGTGTAGGTCATCCAGCCGACGACTGCGGAGGACAGCGCCGCGACCAGGATGGCGCCGCGCGCGCTCCAGCACAGGGCGGAGAAGACCACGAGCGTCACATACGAGGTCATCGCCGGCGCATTGGTCGCGCCACCACGGACCGAGGCCAGGATGGTGACCAGCACGAAGGCGCCCAATGAGCACAAAAGGCCGGCCCAGGTCCGATGCCGCTCGCGCCAATAGTGGGCGAGGGCGAGCAGGCCGAGCAGCCCGAAATAGCAGCCGTAGACCAGCTGTGGCTCGCCCCGCAGCGGCGCCGTGACCAAGAGCACCGAGACGAAGCCGCCCGCTCCGACGGTCGCAAAGCGAATCGCCGTGGTACGGCTTGCGGCGACCACATCGTCAGACGGGGCAGAAGGCTCGACCACTCGCCCGGCAGGGTACGGCGGCGGCCGCGGCAAGCCAAGCGCCAATCCCCGAGCGGCCCGGGCGGCGAGATCGCGCGGGCTGGGCTGGGTCTGCAGGGCTAGTTGGGCAGCTCGACCGTGAGCCCTCCGTCGGCGCTTTGCTGGATCGGATACACGGCTATCACACAGCTACCGTCGCTGCAGGTGCCGGTGGTCAAGTCGAAGACCTTCTCGTGGAGCGGGCACACCAGGCTCGAGCCACCAACGATGCCGTCGGCCAAGGGACCGCCCTTGTGCGGACACGTTGCCTGAGTCGCGTACACGGCGCCCGAGCGGGAATGGAAGATCGCAATGTCGGCGCCGGGGAGCGCGATTTGGCGGCCCTCGCCGCGGGGGATCTCGCTGACGAGGTGTAGTGAGACGGTTCGCTTCATGGCTGGTTACCTCAAAACTGGCAGTGATGTTCGGAATTGGTTCTGGGTTTTCGGTACGTCTCGTTCGCGCCACACGTCGTAGGTCGCGTCGACCGACGCCTGCATGTCCCGATCGAGGCGCTCGGCGATGCCTTCGCTGTCGTCCAAGAGGACGGCGCGGAGTTTGTCCACACCGATGCGAGGCACGAAGCTGTACGTGCGCTCCTTGTACTTGGCGTTCTCGCGGTAGTACTGGATGAAACGGCCGGCGATCTTGACCACCTCGTCCTCGCTATCGAGGATGCAGAGGCGGTCGCCTTTGCGGATCTCCGCGCCGGCCGCACCGCCCACATAAAGCTCCCACTTGCCACCTTCCACGGCCACGGCCCCGACGTCTTTCACGTACGCCTCCGAGCAGTTGCGGGGACAGCCAGCAGTGGCGAGCTTCAGCTTCGCAGGCGTGTCGAGACCGCGGAAACGCTGCTCGATTTTCACCGCCAGGTTCATGCTGTGGCCCAGGCCGAATCGACAATAGTCGATGCCGATGCAGCTCTTGCATGTGCGATAGAATTTGCCCCAGGCCGAGCCCGCCGGCATGTCGAGATCGCGCCACACCGCCGGCAGATCAT
>Ga0247744_1000138_pt1 | contig 15368 bp, 7 predicted proteins | sample UWRJS154409C5_FD_180946 | JGI IMG/M metagenome (GOLD analysis project Ga0247744, IMG submission 180946) | Soil microbial communities from Arlington Agricultural Research Station in Wisconsin, United States - UWRJ-S154-409C-5 | ecosystem: Environmental > Terrestrial > Soil > Agricultural land... | reverse complement strand
CAGTGCCGAGAGGAACATGGAGAAGCAGCCCGCGATGGCCGCCCCGACCAGCGCTTCCGGATTGGTGCCCTCGCCCGTCTCGAAGCGCGAGGCCTTGGTGAAGGGGCCATTGTAGTTGGCGAAGGACATCGTGCCCTTGCCCTCGGCCAGGGTTCCGTTCCAAACGGCTGAAGCTTTGCGGGTAGTCATGCGGGAGGATCCTCTCGGCTGGGTTCGTGGTCGGGCGGTTCGGGGGCGCAAGGAATGCGCCTCGCCCTGGCGGATACCGCAGGGGGGCAGGAGGTCAAGCACTGACCGGCCGACCCGACACAATCGCAGCGACCCACTCGCCGATGGCCGGGCTTGCAGTGAGACCCGGCGACTCGATGCCGAGGAGGTTGATCAAGCCGGTCAGGCCAAAGGCCGTTTCATCACGAATGACGAAGTCGCGTGCTGGCTGGCCCGGGCCGGCCAGCTTGGGGCGCAAGCCAGCGTAGCCGGGCGCGAGGTCGGTCGCCCGAACTCCCGGCATGTAGCGACGGACGGCTTCGGCGAAGGCCTCGCGCTTCGATTCGTCGACGTTCAGCTCCCGGCTGGTCACGTATTCGGCATCTGGGCCTGCGCGCAGATGGCCCGTCAGATCAGGCGTCAGATGGATGCCGAGGCCTGCAGCGGAAGGAAGTGGGTAGATCAAGTGCGTAGCGCAGCGGGCGAGCCGACCGGACAGGGTGAAATAGCTGCCCTTGCACGGGTAGTGGGTCAGGCCGAGCCCGACCACGTCGACGCCCGCCAGACGAGCGACGTCGTCGGCTTCGAGACCTGCAGCGTTGACCACCCAGCGACTGCGCGCGCGGCTGAGCGACCCGTCGCGCTCGACCAGGGCGACGCAGAGGGCTGCTCGTTCCGGCTCGATCGCCGTGACTCGAGTTTGGAACAAGCAAGTTGCGCCGTGGTCCTCCGCGCCGCGCCGATAGCTCGCCACTAGTCCTTCGACGTCGATGATCCCGCTGTGCGGGGACCACAAGGCGGCGCTGGCGCGCACGTTCGGCTCGAGCCGTGCCACCTGGCGCGAGTCGAGGGCCTCGAGCACGACGCCCGAGGCGGCGGCATTTTTCGCCAGCGCCTCGAGCCGGGGGAGCTCGCCGCTGTTGCTGGCGACGACGAGCTTGCCGGTCCTCTTGAGCGCGAACCTTCCGTGGCGGCTGCGTGCTTCGAGCAAGGTTCGTCCGCGCAGGCAGAGCCGCGTCTTCAGCGAGTCGGGTGGGTGGTAGATGCCGGCATGGAGGACGCCGCTGTTGCGGCTCGACGCTTCCCGTCCAGGCCCAGCATGACGTTCGACGACGAGCACGGAGTATTTCATCTTCGCCAGCTCCTCGGCGCAGGCGAGGCCGATCAGGCCGGCGCCAATGACGATCACGTCGAAGTTCCAGTACGCGCTCATGCTTCGTTCAACCCGCCCGAGCGCTGGACTCAGTCGCCGGGCGGGGTAGTCGCCCGCGTGCTCAGCACGATCGTGGCGATCGACTCCGCCGGTAAGATCTGCGCCTTGCCCCGTGGTACCGCCGCTCGGTCGTGAATGCGACTGGTGACGATCATCGACGAGATCGAGCGGCGTCGGCCGTCCGCCTGCAACAGCTCGAGCCGCACTTCTCGCTTGGAACGATTCATGGCGATCAACGTGACCTCTGCTGACTTCGACGACTCGCCCGCGGCAGCGTCGGTGGAGGCCGAGTCGAACGCCACGACCCGAACGGTTTCATCGTCAGAGGTTGCAGCGACTCGGCGCATGCCGGGGCGAACGAAGCGGAAGAAATGACTGGCTACGGCGAACTTCTTGCTCGATTCGGTGAGAGTTCGCAGGGCATGCTCGTTCTCCAGCGTATCGACGACCTGCCAGAACGCGACGAGGGAAGCCCGCCCGGAAACGAGGGCGTTCATCAGGGACGCTCCCAACTGGTGAATGGGCGCGGGCCAAGCGTAGCCTCCCGTTCCTCCTTCCGTGAGCCACACTGGACGCTCGTAGCCAAGAGCGAGCTCGAACAAGCGTGTGGGGGCAGCGGGGTCTTCATCGGCTCGGTACCCGTCTACGTAGCCGTGTCCTGCGATGGCATGGATGTACCTGCGAGCCTGCGAAGAAAAGAGCGCGTCGAGGTAGAGCCGGTTGGCGGCGGTGTCGTGAGCCATGGTCTCGGGCACGAACAGACGGGGTACGGGCGCCCCTTCGCGTTCGAACGTGGCGGCGATGACCTCTGTGATCTTGGCGAGCTCGGCCGGCGTGTACACCGACGACTCGAACCAGTGCGAAAAGCGAGGCTCGTTCTGCGGGCTCAGGGCGTAGAGGTCCACACCGTGCCGTTGGTAGAGACGGGTCCACTCCACCATGGACTTCGCGAAGTGCTCGTAGCGGTCGGGCCTCAGTCGGTTCGCCGTGCGTGGGCGCTGCCGGGCCTCCGATCGTCCCTCGGAGGGGGCGAGTCCCAGATCCTGCAAGCTGAGCGAACCCCCTTTGGGAGCCCCGCGCCCTTCGCCCAAACGCCCGTTTTCCTTCATCCAAGCCGGCGCGGTCCACACCGAGGCAATGACGCGAAAATCACGGGGCGCCGCGCGCGTGAGGGCCTGCGCGACACGAACGTACGCGCCGCCGCGGATTCCTGCGCCATCGAGCAAGAAGTCCTCGTACGAGATCTCCCGCCAATCGCTGCGTTCGGGCACGGAATCACCGTGCAAGTCGACCCGGAGGACGCTCGCCCCGAGTTCTTCCAGGTAAAGGCGAGCAAATTCGTCTCGCTCATAGAAGTTGCGAGTGCCTTCTTGCCAGCCGATGAGGGACGTTCCGAAGCCCTCCATGGTCTGAAAGCGTTGCGCCGGATCGATTTCGATCGTCGCCGTGGGTGGCCCCGGCGGCTCACGCCGGCAGCCGAGCTGGGCGAGCGCCGACACCAGAACGAGGACAGCACCGCCGACGGGACACCGAGGATGCATGGTTAGGTTCGTCCGCGCACGCTCCGGTCGGCCGGACACGAGGCCTTCCCACGCCCGCCAAGCACGCGTCAACCGATTCGATCCACTGTCACGCGAACGGGGAGCGTTCTGTCACGGTCAGCGGCGAGCGAGCCCCGGAGCTTGATCCGCGGGAGGTCGCGCGTATGCTCAAATGTCGTCGCCTATGGCTGCCACGCAACCTCGCGTAACTCCAATTGCAATCGTGGGAATGGCAGGACGGTTTCCGGGCGCCAGAAGCACGGCCGAGCTCTGGGAGAACTTGGTCGCTGGGCGCGAAACGATCAGCACGCTGGACGAAGCCACCCTGCGCGAGAGCGAGATTGACTACGACGCGCTCAAGGGGCGTTCCGACTACGTCCCGCGAGCAGGCATCGTCGCTGACGCCGGACAGTGGGATGCCCCGTTCTTCAAATGCAATCCGCGCCAGGCGGCGCTGATGGATCCGCAGCTCAGGGTTTGGCTGGAATGCGCTTGGGAAGCGCTGGAAGACGCTGCCATCGACCCGGACCGTTTCCCGGGAGCCATCGGCGTTTTCACGGGGACAGGCACCCGTGGCAACTACCTGATGGCCAACGTGGTGCCCGACCGGGCGTTTTTGGAAACGTTCATTCGCAACCGTGATGTCGACGTCTACGACACTCAGATCGTCAACGATCGGGACTACATCGCGACCCGGGCCGCATTCGCTTTCGGTCTGCGCGGACCAGCGGTGACCGTGCAGACGGCCTGCTCCACGTCGCTCGTCGGAATCACGCTGGCTTGTCAGAGCCTGTGGAGTGGCGAATCGGATGCAGTGATCGCCGGTGGCTCGTCGATTCAGTTCCCACAGGCTCGTGGCTACATCCATCAGCCCGGCGCCATGTTCTCCACCGACGGCTCGACGCGAACCTTCGACGCGCAGGGCAACGGCACGATTTTCTCGTGCGGTGTCGGTTCGGTCGTCCTGCAGCGCCTGGAAGACGCGCTCGCCGACCGGCGGCCGATCTATGCCGTCATCCGGGGCGCGGCCATCAACAACGATGGCGGGACCAGCGCGAGCTACGTAGCGCCCAGCGCCCAGGGGCAGCAGCGAGTGATCGAAACGGCGCAGCGCATCGGGGGTATCGACGCGCGCACGATCTCCTACGTCGAATGCCACGGCACGGCGACGAAGATGGGCGACCCCATCGAGATTCAGGCGCTCACGAACGCGTTTCGCCAGCACACGACCGATGTCGGCTTCTGCGCGGTCGGCTCGCTCAAGACGAACATCGGCCACATGTCGACGGCCGCTGGCGTCGGTGGTGTCATCAAAGCGGCTTTGGCGATGCACCATCGGACTCTGCCTGCGTCCCTCCACTACCGAGAGCCCAATCCGAACATCGACTTTTCGTCGACACCCTTCTTCGTCGTCGACTCCACGCGCAGCTGGAATCCCGACGGACCCCGTCGCGCCGGGGTGAGCGCCTTCGGCGTGGGCGGGACGAACGCTCACGTGGTCCTCGAAGAGGCACCATGAACGGCAAGAAGCTCGTTTTGCTGTCTGCACTCGATGCGACGGCCCTCAAGCATCGAGCCGACGCCGTTGCCAGCGCGCTCGAAGCCAATCCGGATGCGCTCCCCGACGTGGCGTACACGCTGGCGGTTGGTCGCAAGCGCTTCCCGCAGCGTGCTGCCGTGGTCATTCCGGATGGCCGCGCTGCAGGCGAAATCGTCCGCGGCATGGACCGCGAGAACACCGAACGGACTCAGAACGGAGCCAGCACGAAGCCACGGGTCGCCTTCATGTTCCCTGGCCAGGGAGCGCAGTTCGTCGGTATGGCGCAAGGACTGTTCGAGGCGCACGACGGCTTTCGCGACACGTTCCGAAGCTGCGATCGGTTCCTGACCCCGCGGCTCGGCCTCAGCCTGGAGCAGCTACTGTTTCGCAGTGTCGACGCCGAGCGCGACGCCGAAGTGCTCAAGCAGACGAACATCGCTCAGCCGGCGCTCTTCGTCGTGGAGTACTGCCTGGCCAAGACGCTGCTCGAGTACGGGGTGGTTCCCGACGCACTGATCGGCCACAGCATCGGCGAGTTTGCTGCCGCTTGCCTGGCCGGGGTCTTCGAGCTCGAGGCGGCGCTCGAGCTCGTGGCCGAACGGGGACGGCTGATGCAGTCTCAGCCGCCCGGAGCGATGATGGCCGTGCGTTCGGCGCCGGAGCTGCTCGAGCCGCTGCTGTCTTCCGACGTGACCCTGGCCGCGCACAACGCACCGGAGCTCTGCGTCGTGTCGGGTGCGTTCGACGCCATGGAGCGTTTTGCTGTGGCGGCTCGTGGCGCCGGACTCGAGCTGCGCGAGCTCCACACGTCGCACGCCTTCCACTCGCCGATGATGGAACCCATTCTCGGCCCCTTCCGAGAGGCCGTGGAGCGGGCGCGACCGCGCGCGCCCGAGATTCCGATCATTTCGACCCTGACAGGCCAACCGCTGACGGCTGACGAGGCCACCTCGTCGGACTACTGGGCGCGGCAGCTCCGTCACGCGGTGCGTTTCGCGGATGCGGTCAAGCTGCTCTTCGACTCGCCGGATCGGGTCTTGATCGAAGTTGGACCAGGGACTGCGCTCACCACCTCGGCCGCCAAACAGACGGGCCCTGCTCGGCCGCGCGCCATGCTCGAGACGCTCGGGGGGCCCAAAGACCCGCGGCCAGCATGGGACGCCACGTTGCGTTGCCTGGGGCGGCTCTGGATCCACGGCGCGGCGCTGAACTGGGAGGTTTTGTACGACGGACCGGCACGAAAGCTGCTCCGGCTACCGACCTACGCGTTCTCACGCCAGTTGCATTGGGTCGAGCCACCCACTTCGACGGAGGGCGGCGCGAGCCGGGAGATTCGCATCGTCGGTGCCAGCGCCGGTGCCAGTGTCGCTCTCGACCAGAAGGGTGTTCCGCAGCGCCTTTACGCCCTACTGACGTCGCGCCTCGGTCGCAGCCTGGAGGGGGATGACCTCGAACGGTCGTTCGTCGAGCTCGGCTTCGATTCCCTCGCGCTCTCGCAGCTGCGCGTGCGGTTGCAGGAGCAATTCGCGCTCGACATCCCGGTCCGCTTGCTGTTCGAAGGTCAGGATACCCCGCGCCTGCTTGCGGAGTTCATCGAGCAGAAAACGCAGGCAGCAGGCGCAGCCGACGGTGCCGTCTCCCCTCCAGCGGGAAGCGAAATAGCGGAGCCCGCGCTCCCCGCGCCCCCGAGTCGACCCGCACCTGCCAGCAGTCGCTCGCCAGCGAGCAGACCAGCGGAAGGGCCACGGCACGGGGCGACTACCGAACCGCAGCGTGAGCTCTGGGTTGCGTGCGCCGCTGGCGGCCCGGAAGTCACGCTTTGCTACAACGAATGTCGACGCATCGAGCTGCGAGGCGAGCTCGATGTCTCCCTGCTCGAAAAGGCCATCGAGGAAATCGTGCGGCGGCACGAGGCTTTGCGCATGGTGTTCAACGCGGACGGCTCCGAGTTCATCGTGCAGCCGTTCGGCGGACACGCCCTGCGCACGACGGATCTGCGGGCCGTCGAAACTGCCGAGCGCATGCAGCGCCTTGTAGCCTACGAGACCGACGAGGTGAGGACGCCGTTCGACCTCGAGCGAGGTCCCCTCTTTCGCGTTCACCTCGTGCGCTTGGAGGAGCACCGCTCGGTGCTGCTTCTGTGCGGACACCACATCGTCACCGATGGCAGTTCGGTCTTTCTACTCTTGCGCGAGCTAGCGGAGCTCTACAGCGCGTTCAAGGAGCAGCGGCCAGCGGACCTACCTACGCCTGACTCGTACATCAGCTACGCAGAGCGTGAGACCGTCCGTGCGGAATCGGGCGCGGGCCGAGCGGACGAGGAATTCTGGCTTCGCCATCTGGCAGGGCACAGCGAAGACCTGGACCTTCCGACCGATCGACCTCGACCCGCCCTTCGCTCGTTCCCGGCCGCGCGCCAGGACTTCTACCTCGATGCCGCTGCCACGGACGCCCTGCGGCAGATCGGTGTCTCGGCCAAGACCACCCTGCAAACGGTGCTCATGGCCATGGTGCAGGTCTTGCTCCAGCGCGTGACGCGACAGACGGACATCGTGCTCGGCATGCCCGCCTCGGGGCAGGCGGCCGTCGGCGCGCGTGCGCTGGTCGGACACTGCGTCAACGTCTTGCCGATCCGACAGTCCCTGGATCCGACGAAGGACTTCGGAGACTACCTCGGCGATGTGCGGCGCACGCTGCTCGATTGCCTCGAGCACCAGCAGACGACCTTCTCGAGCTACCTGGAGAAGCTCGGGCGTCCCCGCGACCCGAGTCGGATCCCGCTCGTCCCCTTTGGTTTCGGCATGGGGCGCACACCCAAGCGGCTCCCGCTCTCCGGGCTCGAAGTCGACGTCAGCACGGTGCACCGTGTGTACGAAACCTTCGAGATCTACTTGTTTGCGACCGAGGACGGCGAAGGCATCAATCTCGCCTGGTCTTACAACACGGACCTTTTCGACGCCGAGACCATCCAGCTCTGGCAGCGTTGTCTCGAGGCTACCCTTGGCTCGCTGATCGAACGGCGAGGCCGTGGACGTCTCGACACACTGGAAGTCCTGAGCGAGCAGGATCGACAGGTGCTGCTCCGTCATGCCCTCGGTCCGCAGACCGCACCGGAAGACTACGTGGCTCCGCACGAGCGCATCCTCCAGCGAGGTGCGTCCTTCCCCGAGCGGACGGCGGTGATCGCGACCGACGCCACGTTGACTTACGCCGAGCTCAATCGCCGCGCCAACCAGCTCGGGCAGTGGCTCGTGCGGCAGGGCCTCGAGCCCGGTTCACTCGTGGCCGTGTGCCTCGAACGCACTTCGCAGCTGATTTGGTCCCTGCTCGGTGTGTGGCGCGCCGGTCTTGCCTACGTGCCGCTCGATCCGAAGTACCCCAAGGCTCGGGTGCAAATGATCCTCGAGGATTCGCAGGCGCCCGTCGTCTTGACCTCGCGCGAACTGGCCGAGGAAGTGATTGGACACGAGCATGCCGGACCAGTGCGCATCGTGCTCATCGAGGACATCCTGGCGGAGCTCGAAAGGGAGCCGGACCTCGTGCCAGAAGTCGCGCGCGATCCCGAGCATCGCGCTTACGTCATCTTCACCTCGGGCTCGACGGGTCGACCCAAGGGGGTTCAGATCTCGCAACGCGCCTTCGAAAACTTCCTGGTGTCGATGGCGAAGGTCCCCGGATTTTCGGCTGAAGAGCGCATCCTCGCGCTCACGACCATCAGCTTCGACATCGCGGGGCTCGAGCTGTTTCTCTCGCTCACGCAGGGGGCCTCGCTGGTGCTGGTCTCCGCCGACCAGGCGATGGATCCGCATGTTCTGGCCGGGCTCGCCGAGCAGCATGGGGTCACGGCGCTCCAGGCCACGCCGGCGACCTGGCAGATGCTTCTCGATGGCGGGTGGCAGGGTGACCCGCGACTCAAGGTCCTGTGTGGTGGCGAAGCTTTCCCGCAGAAGCTCGCTGAACGGCTGCTCGCTTGCTGCGGCGAGGTCTGGAACGTGTACGGGCCTACGGAAACGACGGTGTGGTCCTCCGTGAAGCGCGTCGAGCGCGCGACGGACCTCAGCATCGGGCGCCCGATCGACAACACCACCATGTACATTCTCGACGACAACCTGGGCCTCGCGCCCTTGGGCTCGGGGGGTGAGCTGTGGATCGGCGGGCGTGGTGTGGCGGCCGGGTATTTGGGTCGCCCGGACCTGACGGCGGAACGCTTCAAGCCGAGCCCGTTCGTCGCAGGTGACGTCATCTACCGCACTGGAGACCTCGGTCGCGTGCGGCGCGACGGCGAGTTCGAGTGCCTCGGTCGCGTGGACTTCCAGGTGAAGATCCGCGGGTTTCGTATCGAGCTCGGCGAAATCGAAACGGCGATGCTCAACCAGCCGGGCGTGCTGTCGGCAGTCGTCGTCGCGCGCGAGGACGAACCCGGCAACAAGGTGTTGGTCGCCTATGCGGTGCCGAAGCCCGGTGAGCGCCTCGACGTGGCGGACTTGCGCCAGCGCATCGCCGGTTTGCTACCCGCGTACATGGTGCCGAGCGCTTTCGTCGCACTGGAGCAGCTCCCGATGACGCCCAACAACAAGGTGGATCGGAAGGCCCTGCCACGACCGGCGAGCGCGGGCGACGTGGCCTATGAGGCGCCCGATCTGCCTCGCGAGAAGAGCGCGAAGGAGATGCTGTGGCGGCGGTCGTGGGTGGAGGCGCAGCTGTCCGCCGATCTGCTGCCCCCGTCGAGCTTTCTGCTCTTGGGCGACGACGACGAGCTGGCGCGGACGGTCACCGCGCTCTTGCGTAAGGGCGGCCACACCGTGACGGTCGTGCACGCCCGCGACCGCTATCACGAGGCGGCGGAGGACGTATTTTCCGTCAACCCGGAGGTCGGACGTGAGCACTTCGAACAGCTGCTCCGGCGCCTGGACGAGCTCGGCCGGACGCCGGACAGAGTCCTGCACCTTTGGCTGGCTGCGACCGAGACGCGCGTGCGCGGGGGTTCGAGCCCACTTCATCACCATCGAGAGCGCGGGCTCTTCGCCCTGGTGCATCTTTCGGCGCTCTTCGCCAACCTTTTCCCGGAGCGGGCGCTCACTTTCCACGTCGCGACCACGACGCTTCACCACGCGCGCGTCGCCAAGGACGATCGCGCCAAGGCAGCCGCCCTCGGGCTGGCCGCGCTCGTTCCGAGCGAGTTCCCGCGGCAGAAACTGTCGTTCTTCGAGCTTTCGCCCGACGCGAGCCGGGCGACCAAGAAGGCCGCGTCGGAGATTGCTACGGAGGTGTTGCGTGGCCCGACAGAACCCTTGGTATCGTCGCAGGGAGGCAAGCGGCGGCAGGGGACATGGGCCCGCGCGGAGGCCAAGAATCAGCAGGCCAAAGTCCCGGCCGCCGCGGCCATCGTCTTTGGGCTATCGACACTCGGCTTGGCCGTGGCCCGTCGACTCGCAGCGAGGGAAGGCGTCCGGGTTGCCTACTTGGTACCGAGCGAGATGGGGGGAAACCCGGCACTCGAAGCCGAGCTCAGCGAGCTCGAGCAGGCCGGAAGCGTCACCGTTCGTCGCGGACTCCAGCTGGCCAGCCATGTCGGCTTGCGCCAGGGCCTGACCGAGGTCACAAGCGAGCTGGGCGCCATCCGTACGGTGGTGCTCGCACCGCCGCCCGGGGCGCCCTTGCTCCTCGAAATGGCGACGGAGGGCGACCTGGAGGCTGGTCTTGCTCCTCTCGTGCAAGGGCTCTGGGCTCTGGATCAGCTGCCGAAGAAGCAGCTCGGGCTCCTGGTCGTGCTGTCGTCGCTCGATGCAGCGCTCGGTAGTGCCGGTACGCTACCGGACGCCGCGACGAGCCACCTGCTCGAGCTCGAGCAGTATCGCGACGGCTGCCGGGTCGTGGTTGCCCACGTGAACCCCGGGGCCGCTACCGATGGCTCCGATTCAGCGCGCGCGCACGTGGCGAAGGACCGAGCCTATTTCAACGACAACTGGCTGGACGCTCGAGAGCAGAACGACGTAGTCGATCTCCTGCTCGGCCTGGATACCGGCACCTATCTCGTGTCGCCGTTCGAGCTCGGCGCCTATCGAGCACGGCTCGAACGGCTGGCTGCTCGGGATGCTGCGGAGCGATCCGGCAAACGTTTCGTCGAGCCCAAGAACGAGACCGAGCGGCGCCTGGCGAACCTCTGGGCCCAAGCTCTGCGTTTGGATCGCGTCAGCACCGAGGACAGCTTCTTCGATCTGGGCGGGCATTCGCTGCTGGCCGTGCGGCTCTTTGCGGCCATCAACAAGGAGTTCGGAGTCGCCCTTCCGCTGGCGGCGCTGTTCGCTGCGCCAACCGTGTCCGCGCTGGCGCAGCAGCTGGGCGACGGGGCTTCGGCAGCCGAGGCCAGCGCGAACGGGGAGGCGAGCCTACTGATCAAGCTCAACCGCGGCTTCAACGGCCATGCCCCGCTCTTCGTCGTGCATGGTGCCTTCGGCAACGTGCTCAACTTGCGGCATCTTGCCCGCCTGGCCGACCCTGGTCGGGACTTCTATGGGATACAGGCCCAGGGCTTGGACGGTAGCGCACCGCCCCATCAAACGTTGGTTGAAGCGGCAACCAAGTACGTCGAGGAACTGCGCGAGGTGCAACCACACGGGCCGTACCATCTTGGTGGCTTTTGTGTCGGTGGGGTCGTGGCGCTCGAGATGGCGCGCCTGCTGAAAGAGAGCGGCGAGGAAGTGGAGCCCCTCGTCTTGTTGGACTCCCACCTGCCCGAGCAGCGCGGGACGCTCAGCATGCGGGATCGCCTCCAGATCCAGTTGGAACGTTTACGCTCCGAGCAGTTCGGCTACGTGCAGGCCTGGGCGCGGGGCAAGTACAACTACGAATCCCGTCGGCTCAAGAAGGGGCTCGGCCTATTGCCCGATGAGAGCGACCCGACGCAATACCGCTCGCAGCTGGTTCGTGATGCGATCGATCACGGAATGCGAACCTACGAGCCACGCTACTACGATGGCGACGTCGTGCTGTTTCGTCCGCCGCTCGCTCCTCACCATCATCTCACTGGTGATCGCAAGGTCAACGTCCGGCGCTTCTTCCTGCTGGAGGACAACGGCTGGCGCCGAGTCGTCAGGAACTTGCGTGTCGTCGAGCTCGCGTCGCCACCAGGAGATCACGATGGATTCGTGCTGGAACCGCACGTCCGGGATCTCGCACGCAGGCTGAAACCGCTGCTCAACGGTCGCGACTGAGCATTTCTCGCAGCGCTCGCGAGCACGGCAAATACGCGAATTGCGGGCGCATTTGTGGACTGCTAGGGTCGCCTCGGTGATCGAGTCGCTGGCCAGAAGCATGAAAGGGTCGTTGCTCGGCAACTCCTTCCTTGGCAACTCCTTCCTCGGCAAGGTGCTCCGTTCGCCGACCACGTTGCGGCGACGTGGCTCGTTTCTTCTGCACCAAGCCATCACCGCGTTCAATCCGTACTGCAAGCCGAGTGGTGAGATGCCGCTCTTGATCAACGGTAAGCCGTGCATCTGGCTGGCGTGGCCGGGGGACGACGAGATGCCCGGGTACCTGCAGGCATGCCTGGACACGGTGAAACGCCACAATTCCGAGCATTTCGAGGTCGTCGTCATCACGCCCCGAAACGTCGGCCAGTACCTCGACGGCATCCATCCGGCTTTCGAACTGCTCTCCTACGTCCATCGTGCCGATTACATTCGCTGCGAGATCCTGAACCAGCGTGGCGGCATCTATCTGGACACGGACACCCTGGCTTTTCGAAGCTTCAAGGTGTTCTACGATCTGCTCGAGCTCTACGATATCGTCAACTACGACGGATCGAAGTGGCAGGAGGTGTTCGGCCTCAGCGCGTTTGGCCCGACGCGGCGCGGTTCTCTTCTGACCAGCGCGTGGTCGCAGAAGCTGCACCAGCGCTTGGATGAACGACACGAAGACCTGGCGCGCTTCAGGAGCACCTGTGCCGACCTGCGCGAGGACTGCTTGGCGTGGACCGAGATCTTGCGCAACATCGTGGTACCTGTTGCCAAGGGGCTGCAGAGGCGACGGCAGCTCAGCTACTACAAAGTGTCTCTCGATCACTTTCAGGTGGCTTCCGAGATGTTCTCGCTCGAGCAGATCTTGAGCGGTCAGGACGCGCGGGTGTCGAGCGACGCCTACCTGTTGGTCCTCAACAATGCGCTCTACCCCAAAGAAGTCAGGCAACTGACCAAGGAACAAGCGCTCGAGTCGAGCTCGGGCATCGGGCAACTGCTGCGTCAGGCCAACGCCTGATTGGGCGTGCTGGCATTGGGCCGGCCGTGCTGGGTGGCTGAGCTCAGCCGGAGGTCATCAAGTCGAGCGCCGTGCCAAAGCCGAGCGCGTAGCGCGCGAAGACCAGGAGCGCCGTCAGTGCGACGGTGATGAGGAGCAGGAGCAGGTCCCGGCCGGGCATCGCCACACCTTCACGGTAGAGGCCCAAGTTGATGGCGATGTAGTAGGCGGCCGAGCGGGTGGCGACCGCGATGACGGCACCCGGTACGCCGTACCAGATGAAACCGAGTGGGATGGCCACGACGTTCATGATCAAGCGCACGCCGTTGGCCATTGCCTGGTAGCCGGTGCGACCCGCAGCGATCAGAAACGGATCGGAGCTGAACGTGAGAGCCTTGATCCAGGTGCCCACGATGAGGATGGGGAAGATCCAAGCAGCCCCCGAGTAGCGCTCGTCGTAGATCCAGAGCACCGGCAGGTCGCCGAAGGCGAACATCAGAGACGTGAGAGCGCTGAAGGCGAGGAGCGGTAGCCACGTCGCGCGCGCTAGTTTGGCTCGGAGCTCCGGCCTGGGCAGGTGGACCAGCCTGGACAGGGCAGGAAAGACGACCTTGTACGAGAGGGTGACCAGAAAGCGCTCTGGCAGATCGGCCAAGGCGGCGGCGACGCCGAAGACGCCCAGCAGCTCCATCGTCAGGTAGCGAGCCAAAACGAGGCGATCCAGCTGGTTGCCGAGGAAGGTCAGGATCGTCGAGACGAAGATCCAGCGTCCGAAGGTGACCAGCGAGTGGACTACCTCCTTGTCCCAGCGAAAGCGGTCACGCACGCCGCTCAAGCGGAAGCCCAGAATCATCATGAACGTGGAAGCCAGAAGGCTGCCACAGATCAAAGCCCACACGGACGGCCACACGAGTGCGAAGGCGATCGTGCCGACGAGGCCCGCAATCTGGCTCAAGATGTCGATCTGGTACTTCTCACGCACCCGCAGCTCTCGGTCGAGCAAGATGAACTTGATCGACCAAAGGCCGGATAACAGCGAAGAGATGGCTGCGACGGGGATCAGGTAGGCAAGCTGTGGCTCCTCGTAGAGGACCGACATTGGCCAAGCGGCAACTGTGGCCACGAGAAAGATGCCGGCTCCGCGCAGGGCCTGCATGGTCCACGCGGTGTTCAAGAAGACCGGATCATCCGAACGCGGGCTGCGCACCACACTGGGACCGATGCCGATGTCGGAGAACAAGGCCACCGCACTGAGCACGACGCCCACGATGGCCATCAAGCCGAAGGCAGCCGGCGTCAAGAGGTGAGTCATGACGACGTTGGCGCCGAAACGCAGACCCTGGCTCACGATGAAGGCGATGGCGGTCCACTTCGCGCCGTCGATGACGAGCCCCTTCATGGCTCGGCCGGGCTGAACGCTGTCCGAGCTCATCCGCGAGCACCGACCAGCGCTCGAACCTCGGCCTGAAATGTGTCCTGAAAGGACCCTTCGGGTGCGCTCAGGATCTCGCGTGCCCGGGCGATTCCCCACAGATGGGCGCGCACGCCGGGCAGGGAAAATCGGCCGCGGAGCGGGTCGAGAAACAAATAAAGGGCGGCAGCCTGCAGATAGGTCCCGAAGATCCGACGGCGCGACGCCGCCAAGTCAGGGCTGTACACGCGGTGCAGTGCAGCCAGGTTGAGGACACGCAGGCGGTCGACCGTGGCGCGCGGCAGGCGCCCCCCGGGAGCCTGGCAGTGGCAGACGCGGCCTTCGGGGGAAATGACGAGAGCGCCCAGGCGCGACAAGCGGTACGAGAAATCGGCGTCCTCGTGCAGGCCGTAGAAAAGTAGGACCTCGCACCACTGGACCTGTCTGCCCAGCGCGGTCCGGAAGGTCGTGCGGAACCCGTTCAGCAGGCGCACTGACCAATACTTACGCTGGTCGACCTCGACGTGGTGCTGCTCGAGCACGTCGCCTGGGAAATACGGAACGAATCTTCGATCCATGTCGAGCTGTCGATCGATCAGCCGCTGCACGAGAGACTTGGGCGTGGGCGCTTCGCCGTCGGGCGCGGAGGGCGTTGGCTGAGCAGCCTCGACCTGAGGCCCTTCGTCGGGAGGAGTCGGGATGGCGATGATGCCGACGCCAGCGATTCGGCCCGCCCGATCGTGCTCGTAGACGTCCATCACTCCGGCTGCGCAATCACGCGTCATGAGTGAATCGTCGTCGATGGCGAATACGACGTCGGCCTGCACGTAGGGGAGGGCCTGGTTACGTTGATGCGTGGTGGACCGCACCTTGGCCCCTTCGTAGACGAGCCGCATTCCAGGCCTGATCCGTTCGAGCAGCTCGGCCACCGCGCGGGCGGAGCTCGCCCAGCCGTCGGACGCGTCGACGATGATGATCTCGAGCGGCGGCCGCGACTGCTCGAGCGCCAAACGGACGCAGCGCAGCAGCATCTCCGGTCGGTTGTAGGTGCAAACCATCAGCGCCCAGCTGAGCTTGGTGCTCGAGGTTTCGCTACTCACGTCCAACCTCGGTCAAGCTACCAGCCTGGCGCGCCTATTTCAATCGCCGTCCCGGTTCGCCCGGTGCCTGAGCGGAGCGTGGCGGAGCGGAGCGCGGCGGAGCGGAGCGTGCCTCGGCTCA
>Ga0247744_1000137_pt1 | contig 15588 bp, 10 predicted proteins | sample UWRJS154409C5_FD_180946 | JGI IMG/M metagenome (GOLD analysis project Ga0247744, IMG submission 180946) | Soil microbial communities from Arlington Agricultural Research Station in Wisconsin, United States - UWRJ-S154-409C-5 | ecosystem: Environmental > Terrestrial > Soil > Agricultural land... | reverse complement strand
CCCCCTGCGGAGCGAGGGCGTGCTCATCGTCGGTAGCGGCATGAGCTACCACAACTTGCGCGCTTTCGGCCGCGTGGCAGCCCAGCCGGCCGCCGAGGCCTTCGACGCCTGGCTGCAGAAAGCCGGACAGGCCGAGCCCCAGGAGCGCCGTCAGCAGCTCATTCATTGGGCGCAGGCGCCAGCCGCCCGTGAGGCACACCCACGCGAGGAGCACCTGCTGCCCCTGATGGTCATTGCCGGCGCCGCCGGAAATGACCGCGGGCGCGTGGGTTTCTCCGGCACGTTCGGGGGCATGCGCATCACGGCCCTGCACTATGGCTAGCTCGCGAGGGGGCTAGCTCGCGAGGAGCTAGCTCGCGGGGGGGCTAGCTCGCGAGCTGAGCAGGAAAAATCGCGGGCGCGACAAATGGTCGCATGCCCGTCGGGGCCTCCGGCCACTACACCGCGCAACATGAAGCTTCGTCCCTCCGTCCTCTTGACCCTCCCCCTTCTGGCCGCGGCAGCCTTCGTCGGCTGCAGCAGCGCGGACTCGCACGAGACGAGCGAGCAGTGCGAGGAGATGGGCTCCCTGTGCCACGAGCCCGGGGAAACCAACGCGCAGGCTCAAGCCTGCCACGAGTTCGGTCACGACGGTGATCCCGAGGTCTGCGCGGACATGTATGACGACTGCATTGCGCTCTGCGAAGAACTGCTCGGCGCGGGCGGCGCCGGCGGTGAGGGCGGCGCGGGCGGCGCTGCGCACTAAGTCGTCATCTCACTCTTCTCACGCAGGCTCGCGCTTTCCGGGGTAACCTGGAGGCGCATGGATCTCCTCGTGGTCGGCTGGTTCGAGCCGGTGAGCTTACCGGGCCTGGGCATCGACCTGTGCTACGGGCGCATCGACTCGGGCGCCGACTATTCCACGCTCCACGCGCGCGACGTCCAGCTGGTCGGCGCGGGCAGCGAGGTCGAATTCACGCCGCCGCTGCTCCGCCGCCAGTCGTCGGCGGAAGCCTGGCCTGGTGGTGGAGTGCGCCGCGTGCGCGCGCCCTGCATCGATCAGCGCATCATCAGAAACTCCGGCGGCACCGAGGAGCTGCGTTACGTCATCTTGACCGAGGTACGGCTCGGCACCATCGAGGCGGAAACCGAGCTCACGCTCACGCACCGCGAAGGCATGCGCTTCCCGCTGCTCGTCGGTCGGCAGACGCTGGTCGATCTCGGGCCCGGGATCCTCATCGATCCCAGCCGGGAATGCCTGACCCGCCTTCCCGACGTATAAGAGCCCCGCCATGGGCCTCTTCGACGTGCACGCCCACCTGACCAGCACACGCTTCGACGATGACCGGAACGACGTGATCCGGCGCGCCGCCGCCGCCGGCGTCACCACCATCATCTCCAACGGCCTGAACGTCACCGACAACGAGAAGGTGCGCGCCCTGGCCTCGCGCGAGCCGCTCGTCCGCCCCGCCTTTGGCCTCTACCCGGTGGACGCGGTCTTGCCCGAAATGAATGCGCTCGGCGTCGACTACCCGCGCGACGACATCATCGTGCACAGCCCCGAAGAGACCATCGACTGGATCCGGCAGCACGCAGAAGGCGCCGTTGCCATCGGCGAAATCGGCCTCGATCACCACTGGGTGCCCGAAGAGCTCTGGCCCCGCCAAGAGCAGATCTTCCGCCAGTTCGTGGCCCTCGCGCTCGAGCTCGAGCTCCCCATCATCATCCACACGCGCAAGGCCGAACGCCGCACACTGGAGGTCCTGCTCGAGATGAAAGCCCCGCGGGTCAACTGGCACTGCTACTCGAGTCGCCTCACCCTCGGTCGTCAGATCGCCGAGGCAGGCCATTTCCTGTCGATCCCCGCCAACGCCCGCAAGAACGAGACCTTCAGCGGCCTCCTGCGTGGGGCCAAGCGCGAGCAGCTCTTGCTCGAAACCGATTGCCCCTACCTGGCGCCCGAAGCCGGCACCCGGAACGAGCCCGCCAACGTGAAAACCACACTGGCCTATGCAGCCGAGCTCTGGCAGCTGCCCGAGGACGAAGCCCTGCGCACCTTCGAAGCCAACTTCGAGCGGCTCTTTCGCTTTGCTCCCTGAGCTGCAGTGCTCCCTGAGCTGCAGTGCTCCCTGAAGCGCCTAAGCCCTGAGCGTCTGCAAGGTCACCGTGTTGGTGCGGCTGCCTTTGGGGAAGCCGGTCACCAAACAGAACGAGCCTTCGGTCAGGTGCGGGAACATCTCGGCCAGGACGGACCGGGCGAGGTCGATCGAGCCGAGCACGTTCGGAGTCGGCGGTTCGACGCGCGCGCACACGCCCCAACGCAGGGCCAAACGGCGCGCGACCATCTCGTCGTCGGTGATGGCGATGATCGGACAGCGGGGTCGGTAGCTGGCGAGCAGGCCAGCACTCTGACCATCCGACGTCACGACGACGACCGCCGCCAGCTGCAGCGCCCCCGTCAGAATGGCCGCACCGCGTGCCGCTGCGCCGGTAAACTCCCAGCCGCCGCCCACCCGCGCCAGCTGCCTGGGATCGACCGTGAAGTCACTGGCTGCTTCTGCCTCCAAAACGAGCGACTTCATCATGCGCACCGATTCGACCGGGTACTGACCGCTGGCCGTCTCGCCGCTCAGCATCACCGCGTCCGTGCCGTCGAGCACGGCGTTGGCCACATCCGCCGCCTCGGCCCGCGTCGGCCGCGGGTTCCGGATCATCGAGTCGAGCATCTGCGTCGCGGTGATGACGATCTTCCGCTTCTGGTTGGCCAGGCGAATCATCCGCTTCTGGGCCATGGGCACCTTCTCGGACCCGAGCTCCACCCCGAGATCACCGCGCGCCACCATGATGCCATCGGCCGCATCCACGATGGATTCCAGATTGTCCAGCGCCTCGGGCTTCTCCAGCTTGGCGATGAGGGGCGTGTCCCCCGCTAGGGCTCTGGCCTGCTCGATGTCCTCGGCGCGCCGCACGAAGGACAGCGCCAGGTATTCGACCTTCACCACCTCGACCGCATATTTGAGGTCGGCGATGTCCTTCTTCGTGAGCGCCGGCAGCGTCGTCTTCACGCCGGGCAGGTTCACACCCTTGCGATCGGACAGCTTGCCGCCCGTCTCGATGATGCACACCACGTCCCGGCCGCGGATCTCTTTGACCCGCATCGCCAAGAGGCCATCGTCGAGCAAAATCAGATCGCCGGGCTTGGCATCCTCGGCCAAAAGCTCATAGCTGACCCAAGCGCGCTCGGCGTTGCAGGGCGACTCGTCCCCCGTCAGCACGTACTGATGCCCCGTCACCAGGTCGACCGGACCACCGGGGAACTTCCCCACCCGGATCTTCGGCCCCTGCAGGTCCGCCAAGATGCTCACGGACCGACCGGCCTTCTTCGCCGCCGCCCGAATGCGTTCGGCCATGGCCAAGTGCCCCGCCTGCTCGCCGTGACTGAAGTTCAGCCGGGCACAGTCCATCCCCTCTTCAATGAGGCGCTCGACGACGCCCTCCGCCTGGGTGGCCGGGCCCATGGTGCAAACGATCTTGGCTCCGCGCATGGTTCGCTCCTGAAATCCCGGCCCTCATAGCAAATCCAGGTCGGGCAGCGAAACGCGGGCAGCCCAGAATCCCCGGACTCTGCACACACGGCGCCCGGGCCGGCCCGCGCCGCCAGCCCAGAAACCGGGTTTCCAATCGTCGCCTGCGCCTGCTTTCCGCGCCTTGACAGGTGCGATCCCCGAAAGTAGATGTTCGGGCCCTAGCGGCGGACCCCCTCTCGAGGCGGACCACCCAGGGTTCTCCCGTCCGGGAGAATGCGGGAGTAACTCAGTGGTAGAGTGCGACCTTGCCAAGGTCGAAGTCGAGGGTTCAAATCCCTTTTCCCGCTCAGAATTAGCTAACTAGATCAACCGGTTGCGAAAGTGCTCGCAGCCGGTTTTTTCAATTTCGCACCACCTCCTGGTGCGTCGCACCACCTGTCGCACCACTTGGGGCCTGATCGGCCCGCTCCGCGCGCACCTGCAGGAGGTCGATGACCTTCGCAAGTCCGCTTGCCTGCTCCTCGGCGCCGACCGTCGAGTAGTGCGCCTGCATCCGCGGGGTGGCGTGCCCGCTGATGCTCCTGGTCACGAGGTCGCCCACGTGCGCGGCGCGCGCCAGGTCGTTGAACGTGCGGCGCATCCCTCGCTGGGTGAACGTGTAGCCCAGACCCATGCGGGACGAGACGTCCTCGAAAGGCTTGTTCAGCACGCTCGGCGAACGAAACGCCCCGTTGATGGCAGGAAAGAGAAGGTCCGAGGCTCGCTGCTCGTCCGTTTCGAGCTGCGTCTCCACGTGCCACCGAAGCACGGCCACCGCTTCCTCGGGCAACGCGATGTTGTACCGAGTCCGCTGCTTGGTCGTTTCGAGCACCCGCTCTCCGCGCGTTTGCGACCGGCGCACGAGGAGCCGGCCCTTGTCCCAGAGAACGTCCGCCTGCTCTCCCCTGCGCCGGAGGGGGCGCAAGCTCGACGGGCGGAGGCCGGTGCACAAGCCGAGGAAGGTCATCGCGTAGTGCTGCGGGTAGAGGGTCCGCATGAGCGCGAGGAACTCCTTCACCTGCGCGGGGGTGAGGCTTTGGGGCTCCTCCTCCGAATAGGTGACGTGGTCCGAAGCATCGAAATTCGCGATGTCCTCGACCAACGTGCGCGGCAACTCGAACTCACGGCTCGCCGCCTTGAGGATGACCCTCAAGATCGAAAGCCAGCCGTTGACCGTGTTCGGCGAATACTCGCCTCGCTCGATCATGCCCGCGTGCCCCACCTTCCAGCGGTCCACGTGAGCAATCCGGATCTCGTCAATCGCAAGCTCGCCAAAGCCGGGCACGAAGTCCCCGCTCGGGCTGGTCGTCCCGGCGATGAGATGCACAAGCGCATGCTTCCAGCGTTCCTCCGTCAGCGCGCTTCTGAGGTCGCGGGTCGCGATCTTCTTTTCAAGCAGAGAGACCGCGAAGTCGCCGAAGCGCGGCTTGTGTGTGCTCGCCGAGCCGATGCACAGGCGAATTCGACTCTTCTCTTCCTCGAGCCAGTTGTAGGCGGCTCGTTCGTCCTGGTCGTCCAGGACTTTCTTGATCTCGCGCATGCGCCCCGTCATCGGGTCCTTCACTCGGGCGCGCACCACGTATCCTCCTCCTTTCCTTTCGAACACTCCCGGCAGGCGCGTCGGCCTCACGAGGTTGTTGTCTATCTTCTTCCAGTTTCGATCTTTCATTCGGGCTCCCTTTCGGAAAGGGCGCACCCGGACGATCCAAGGGCACGCTATCCCCCCGGCGACCGGTCAGGAACCGATCGAGCTCGGCTAGCTCAAAGACATGGGTGCCGGTGCCACCGCGACGGCCGGCGGGGACGAGCCTCCCCTCGCGCACCGCTTTCCGGATGGCGCCGGTCGTCTTGAAACCGCAGTAGGTGGCGGCATCCGCGGTGGTGAGCAGGTGGCGAGTCACGATTCCTCCGGCTCCTTTCGCCGCACACGCACGGAGCGCGGCAACTCCGATTCGCAGTCGCAGAGCTGACGGCCGCCGGCCTTCTTCATCAGCTTTTGTGAGGACTGACGCTGGCGCTTTCCGTCGAACGCCTCGTAGACGCGAGCCAGGACCACCGGAGGCACGGGCCGGCCGTTGTGGTCGATATCTTTGGTCAGATACTTGATGATCTCCTGCGCTCCGCCGCGACCGCCCAGTACCCGCTCGACGTGCACGAACGGTCCCGGCGCCGTGGACGGCATGCCAGCGAGCAGCAGGGCATTCCGCCACCAAACCACGAGCTGCGTCTCCCGATCGAGGTAGGGGCCGAAGAACCAGAAATGCACGTGCGGGTGTCCCGCCTGGTCGTCCTGCGCGGGAACCCATTCGACGCACCGATAGAACTCGTGGGAAGTCACGCCACTGCCCTTCATGTGCCGATTCAGCGCCTTAATGAAGTACGGCCAGGCTTCCAAAACCCGCTCAATCCTGGAGTCCACTGTGTCCCCGGGAACGTGCGGCGCGGTCAGCGTGACGAACTTCTCGGAGTAGGCGCCTCCACGACGGTTCACTGCGAGGAGCCCGGCGGCACTAGCTGCATCGACCACGGCTTTGCGTGCGGCCAAGAAGCGTCGTCGCTGTTTGGCGGCGATACTGCCGCGGCACCACGGGCAAAGACTGCCGATGCGGCAACCAATGTTCCATGTGTGGACTTGGCCGCAACCTGGACAGAAGACCTCAATGACCTCCGCACCGCAAGCAATCACGCGCTTGATGCGCTCGCGATGCCCGGCCGCCCGCCGACGGTACCAAGTCCCCTTTTCGCGTGCCTGCTCCGCCGAGCATCCGTCCTGGATAGCGGCACGAGTCGCGGCAATCGCCTTGTTGATGAGCTTCCGGGCCTGCGCGCTGCGGTGGGGACGAGTCTCAGCGCCGATCCTTTCCAATCGGGCCAACCAAAGGGCCGACTTCTCCCTCGGTTCACCACGTGACGCGATCGGCAGGCTGCTCTCAGCCTCTCGCACCTCCGATGTCGGTGCGCCCTGTTGACCGAAGGCGGATCTTCGCCCCGCTGGTCGTGTTGTGTCTTTGGTATGAACTAAAGAGGAAGCGCCTGACGGCGCTTCTGTCGAGGGACCAGCCCTCGAGCTCCCGCGCAGGGAGCTCCGCTCCCTCGCCTTCGGCTCACCCTCGGCACCCCCGGCCGAGCCCTGGTCGAACACAGGCTCCTCGGCAGGCCGAACAGCGAGCTCCGCAGCGGCGACCGCGGCTGACGCCCTGAAGCCCGCGTCCGACCGAGGGTCGGCCGAGGGTGCCCCCACGGGTTGCGAGCCCGCAGGCTTCAAGGCGTCAGACGGCGACGGGGACACCCTCACGGGTTCCCCCTGGCGCTCGATCGCAGGAACTCCTCCAAATCGGCCCGCCGGACGAGGTGCCGGCGCCCCGGCTTGATGGCGCGGAGTCGGCCGCTCGCAATCCAGCCGCGCACGGATCCGCGTGGGCAACGCAGAAGGGCAGCGATTTCTTCGATGTAGAGCAGCTCAGGCGACGTTTCGGATGTCACCTGACCTTTCAACCAGTTTTCGGTGCTCCCGGCGTCCCGGAGGATCGCCCACTCGATTATCGGGGTTGCTTTTTTTCTTTTCGGGCATGCCGCTGCGCGACCTTCTTCCCGCGATCCCTGGCAGATCCTCCAGGTCCATCGGACATGATTCCGATCTCCGACTGCGAGAAGTCGAGCTCCGCCATCCGAACCTCGAGCTCCTCGCGCTGAAGACGACTCTCGCGCGGAGCCAGGCCCACTCGCGTACCCAGCGGCACCGACGCCCGGCCCGCGGGATTCACCTGACCGAGGAGCAGAAAATCAACCCGGCGCGCGCGTAGGTGCGCTTCCTCGTTCATAGCGAGCTCGGCCAGACCCCGAAGGCGTGCGACCGCGCCCGGCTTTTCCGCCTCCTGGAAACGGAACAAAGCTCCTGTCACCCGAAGCGAGAGCGCGCTCAGCCGACCTTCGAGCTGAGCCAACAGCGCGAGCACCGTGTCCAAGTCGTCGACGAGGTCCTCATCCGGTGTGTCACGCAGGAACGCAAAGGCAGTCGCATCCCACGCCTCCAGCTCTGCAACGCTGAGCACGAAGCGCACCTGCTGCCACGGCCTGCCCCTCGCCTTCCCCGCACGCGCAAAGGCGAGCAGACGCCGGTACCGGGTCATGTCTGCGACTCCCTTTGGAAAACTGTCGCCGAGCATGTGATGCAGCAAGGCCAGGGCGTTCTTCGCTCGGTCCAGCGCCTCGGCGATTCGAACGGGTTTGCCCTTGGTCACAGACGGCATACTACGCGGCGCGTGTACTGTTTCCCTGCCCGGGCAGGGTTGGCAGGCGAAATTTATCGCGCGCGCATTTCCATCCGAAGACCGCGGGTCCAGACTTCTCCGATGCTGACCCGTTCCCAGGTGGCCCGGCGGCTCGGGAAGAGCGTTGCAACGGTCCGACGCTTGGAGGGGATGGAACTCTACCCCCGGCGGGATTGGCGGGGGGTCTGGCGGTTCGACGAGGCGGAGGTGGGGGCGCTCCAGAGGAAAATGGACGCGGGGTTTCGGGCACCGGTGGGGTTGAAGGGAAGACCGCGCGGAAAGACTAGCCGCGAGACTCTGGAGCAGCGCGTCGGAGCCCTCGAGGAATTGATCGCAAAAATCCTTGAGCTGGAAGCGCCTTAGGCGCCAGGACCCTCAAGGGGCATATGCCCCCAAACGCTGCTGGATTTCCGGCATGCCTACCGTGGAGTACGCTGACTACACAGGATCGTTCGCGAGGGGACAGGCGTTGGTGAACAGATCCTGACCTGCAAATGGATTACGAGGCTTCCGTTAGGGCGAGTCGCGACGGCGACCAGTTTCACTACCATTGGGCAGCTCGCCAGTGCCTCTGCCTACTCCCTGGAGGCGGTGATCTCGTAGCTGTCACTATTGAAGGGGCGTCCAACCAGGAGGAGAGCGCAGGGCTCGGAGGCGACGAGCTGATCGACGTTGGGCTCTACTACGGGTCAGAGAAGCTCTCGGACGCTCGAATGATCCGCTACATCCAACTCAAGCACTCGACTGTGCGTACTGGGCAGGCATGGACCGCAAGCGGCCTGGAGCAGACCGTCTGCGGGTTTGCAAAGCGCTTTCGGGACATTCGCGGCACCTGCCCGCTGGACGACGTCGCCAGGCGAATTCGGTTCGAGTTTGTAACAAACCGCCCCATCGCGTCAGAAGTGATGGAAGCGATCGAGAAGCTTGCGACTGGGAGTCCACCTCGCAAGAAGTCGCCCCAGATGGCCCTAGCGACCTTTAGTGGCCTTTCCGGCGAGGACCTTGAACACTTCTTCGCCCTCTTCTCTGTCAAAGGGGACGAGGGTGACCTTTGGACGCAACGGAACCTGCTCTCTCACGACATCAGTGCGTACCTACCGGGCTCAGACGCCGACGGTCCCGTGCAGCTAAAGGAACTTGTCACCCGGAAAGCAACCAGCGAGTTCAAGCACAATCCTTCGATTCAAGTCCATGACGTCCTTCGAGCCTTGAAGGCTACCGAGGACGACCTCACCCCGGCGCCCTGCCTCATCTCAAACGCCGACAGCTCGATTCCCCGCGAGCAGGAGCAGGAAATCCTCTCCGCGCTTCTCACGTCCAGTCCTCTGGTTGTGCACGCAGATGCCGGGATCGGGAAATCGGTCATCGCGGCTCGCCTCAAAGCCATAGTGACAGCAACCCCTGGGTCCGAAGCCGTTCTGTACGACTGCTTCGGCGAGGGGATGTACCGAACCGAGGGGGGCCGTCGAGACCGCCATCGCGATGCGTTGGTCCAGATTGCCAACGAGCTCGCAGCGCGCGGGCTCTGCTCTCCGATAGTCCCGACACCTCATGCGGACCCACGGGACTACATGCGGGCCTTCATCGGTCGGCTGAAGCAAGCGATTCAGCTCATGCGCTCAAGGAACGCCGGAGCGTGTCTGCACTTGATCATTGATGCTGCTGACAACGCGGAAATGGCCGCGGAGGAATTCGGCGACTCAAGGGGTTTCGTCCGAGACCTGATTCGCACGGAACTTCCGGACGGCGTCCGCGTAGTGCTCACCTCCCGCACGCATCGCGTCGACGATCGCCTTCAGCCTCCGCCGTCGGTTCGTCGACTCCAGCTGAACCCCTTCAGCCTCGCCGAGAGCGCCCGTCACCTTCGGGGCGCGTTCCCAGCGGCTACCGAAGCGGAAACGGCGGAGTTCGCCTGGCTGACCAGTTCGAATCCACGAGTGCAGGCGCTAGCTCTATCGACGAAGGGCTCGCTGCACGACGTGCTCAGTCGACTGGGCCCGGCACCAACAACGATAGAAGGATTGTTCAACGAGCTGCTCGATCGTTCCCTTTCTGAGCTGCGGGGTCAGGCAACCCCGATAGAAGGCGAACAAATTCAGCTCATCTGCCAAGGACTTGCTGTCCTTGGTCCGCCAGTGCCCGTTGCAATCCTCGCCCGTGTGTCGGGCACCCCCGCAGGCGCCATCCGGAGTTTTGCTGCAGAGCTCCAGCGGCCGTTGATTGTAAAAAACGATCGCCTCTACTTTCGTGACGAGCCATCGGAAACATGGTTCCGAGGGCGCTTCCTGCCAGATCCATCGGCAATGGGACTGTTCCTCGGGCGCCTGCGCCCTCTTGCCAACGAGAGTTCCTATGCGGCGGCAGTACTGCCACACCTCCTCCTTCAAGCCGGCCAGCTGAAGGAACTTGTCGACCTAGCGCTTTCTAGTGACCACCTCCCGGGGACGAATCCGCTCGAGCGACGCACGGTCGAGATGCAACGACTACTCTTTGCGCTCAAAGCGTGCCTCCGGGAAGGAAACCACGTTGCCGCAGCGAAGCTATCCTTGAGAGCCGCAGGAGAGCGCGCCGGGGAGCAGCGCCAGAATCGTCTGGTGCAGGCGAACACAGACATCGCTGCCGTCTTGCTGCCACCGAATCGCATCGAGCACCTTGTTGCGCAGCGAACGTTCTCGTCCGCGTGGCAAGGATCTCGACATGCATACGACGCAGGACTCCAGTCAGGTCGGGAGGAGCACGAAGCCGCGGCATCGAGTTCGCTCCGCATGGCAAAAGCGTGGCTTACGTCTTGGACCCGTCTTCCAAAGACCGAGCGTCACGAACAGATGGTAGCGAATGCGGATATCGTAGAGTTGACGATCGCTGCGCTCAGGTTGCGTGGACCGACTGAGGCAGCGCATTTCCTTGCCGGTTGGAAGCCGCGTGCCGTGACGTTCGATGCGGCACGCGGTGTGGCTCGCCGTCTCATCGATGTGAGCCAGACTAACCTTCTTCAGGCCCTCACAGTCGCCTCCCAGGACGACCATTGGGTACTGCTCGGATTCGCCGTCGAGCTGCGACACGCCTGCCTGTCCATGGAGGCAGAGCCGCTTGCTCGCCTCGTCGCGAAGCTCAGCCGGGAGGCGCCGATACCGGAAAGGGATACCTTCAACCGGCGATGGGAGATCCTCGACGCCGTTGTTGCGACCGTTGACCTTGCCCTGGCGGCACTACCACGAAATGCAAAGCGTTGGCGGAGAATCCTTCAGAAGTACCTACCAAAATCCAGTCCCCATGAGTTTGTGAGTCACTTTTACCTTGATTGCATGCCGCTCCTTCGTGGGTATGCGCTCGAAGCCCAATTGACGGGCAAGCAGGTCACACTGAGCGACCTTGCCCCGCCGAACGTTCGGACCGATCTCGCTAGAGGAAGGTCGATGTATCGAGAGGAAACAAGTTCATTTCTGAAGCACACCGAGCCGCTGCTGCACTGGTGCCAGCTGTCCGCGAAACTGGCCTGCACCCTTGAGGAGCAAGACCTTGAAGCCCGCCTAGAGGAAGCGTTTCGGAGGACAACCGAATCCTTGAGTCACCACTATGTGAGGACGCCCGAGGTCCTGGAGGTGGTTGCGCTTGAATGGATGCGAATCCTGCGCAGCCTTGGCTCCGTCAGTGACGGGGCCTTGGCTACGTATCGGTCCCGGCTGCTGACCGAGAACTCGCCGCTACGCGCTGATGCGCTGGCAAGGATCGCACGTACCGCAGCTAGAGGTCTGGAGTTGACCCGGTCTGGTGGACACCCCCCGAAAGGAGAAAATGGTGTCCATGGAGAAGCAGAAGCGTGGCCGTCGGAAGTTCACCGACGAGTTCAAGAGTCGAGCCGTCGACCTGGTGCTGAAGCAGGGAGTCTCTGCGTCGCAAGTCGCGCGTGACCTCGGTATCTACGAGTCGAGCCTGGGCAACTGGGTCAAGCAGGCCAAGATTGACCGAGGAAAGGGCCCGCCTGGAGCGCTGACGAGCGAGGAGCTGGCCGAGCTGCGGCAGCTTCGCAAGGAGGTCAAAGTCCTCCGGGAGGAGCGCGAGATACTAAAAAAAGCGGCGGCCTTCTTCGCCAAGGAAAAGGGATGAAGTTCGACTTCATCGCGGCGGAGAAGGCAAAACACTCGGTCCAAAGGCTTTGCTCGATGCTGCGGGTCTCGCGTGGCGGGTACTACGCGTCGCGGGTCCGCGGACCGTCGAAACGCGCCGTGGAGGACGCTCGGCTCGGCACATTGGTCGTCCAGGCGCACCGGAGCGGTCGAGGGACCTACGGCAGCCCACGAGTCCTGAAAGAGCTTCGAGAGCAAGGTGAGTGGATTGGTAGGCGACGCGTGGTGCGGCTCATGAAGGAGCGTGGTTTGGCCGGCGAAATGGTGAAGAAGTGGCACCACCCTGCGGGAGCGCTCACGTCGGACCCGTGCGAGCCGAATAAGCTGGACCGGGACTTCACGGCGCCGCGTCCCAATCAGCTCTGGGCGAGCGACATCACCTACATACGCACCTGGGAAGGTTGGCTCTATCTCGCCGTCGTCATCGACCTCTTCTCGCGAAGGGTCGTTGGCTGGTCGATGCAGAGCCACATGAAGACCGACCTCGTCCTTTCGGCGCTCACCATGGCTGTCGGTATGAGGCTTCCCGAACCAGGACTGCTCGCTCACTCGGACCGTGGCTCGCAGTACACGAGCTTCGACTACCAATCCGCTCTCAAGTCTCACGGAATCGAGTGCAGCATGAGTGGTCGCGGCAACTGCTGGGACAACGCTGTCGTCGAGAGCTTCTTCGGCACTCTGAAGAAGGACCTCATCTACCGACGCTCGTGGGCAACGCGAGACGAGGTAGCGGCAGCCATCCACGAGTACATCGAGGTCTTCTACAACCGCGTCCGCAGGCACTCGACGCTCGGCGGCAAATCACCCGCGGCCTTCGAGGCCATTTACGAACGCGGAATCAGTCAGGCAGCATAACGAAACCGTCCACTGAACCGGGTCAACTCCATCGAGAAGCAATGCGACGTTCTGTACCGTCGCCGAGGGCGGGTATTTCCGGTGCCTAGTCCGTCGGCGAATGGGGGGTTTTGGACGGCTCCATCCACCGCGCTAGCGCGACGGTACATAGCGATTGCTCCAAGAGGCGTGACGCTTGAGTATGCGGTGGATCGCACCCTTACTGAGTTGCAGACTGCGATTCGTCGATTTCACGACAAGCCCGAGGTGGTCTGCGCAGAGGCTGGGGTTGCTCTCGAACACGCGGCAGAGCTGGTGTCGCTATACGGAACAAACGTCGTGTACGGCCACTCGCTGCGGGACATCGACGCATCGATGCGTTCTCTTGAGACGCAGGTGACCGTGAGCGGCCAGCTCAGGACGGCGCTCCTCACTGGTAGAACGCAATTTGAGGAGGTGCGCGGAATACTCAAAGAACTTGAAAATCCCCAGGCTGCCTTCGACGAGCGCCTGCACGTCATTGGTGCCTCTGCGATGATGTCTCACGGCGTCGACATCGACCGTCTGAACACCATGGTCATGCTTGGTCTCCCTCTCACGACGGCGGAATTCATTCAGGCGACGGCGCGCGTTGGCCGGCGATGGCCGGGCATCGTGTTCGTGGTGCACAAGATCGCCAGGGAACGCGACGCCAGCGTCTATCGATCGTTTCCGCACTTCGTACAACAAGGGGATCGGTTCGTGGAGGCGATTCCTATTACTAGACGATCGAGGCGTGTCCTCGAATGCACAGTTTCGGGTCTGGAGCTCGCGCGGGTTCTGATGCTTCACGAACCACGGAGCTCCGAACCGTTGACACTTATCTCAAGACTGCGTGCGTTCATGGATTCGCACCGAATGGACGCCTCCTTCGAGGTTGATGCTTTGGTAGGTGCACTTGGCCTGGAAGGCGACGTGGACGTGGCCCTGAGGGAAGACCTAGAAAGTTGGATGCGACGATTCTTCGCGAACCTTCGTGATCCCGGCGGTGACCAAAAATACCCACCAGACCTGAGCCCGACGGGACCCCCTATGATATCTCTGAGGGATGTCGAGGAGCAGGTGACGATTCGAGGGGTACTAGAGTGAAACTTCAGCGAAGCGCGTCGCAGGTCCAGTTCGGATTCCTCCCCAAGCAAACGGTTGATCTTGATCGCCGGATTTGGAAGGTTCGTGAATGGGTGAATCCGATCCCCGTCCCAGTGGATTCGACTGTGCTTAGGCGCGAGCTGATTCGAGCATGTGCCCCCTGGACTCTCGCGAGCAAAGACGGCGGACTCGGAGCATCGCTCCACGCGAATCGGGACATCCGGCTCCTTCGAGTGGACAACGACGCTGGGGTTCGAGTCGAACCTTTTCCCCAGACCTGGATGTGCCGAAGTTGCCATCGAGTCCATGGACGGGCGGGCGGCTGCAAGTGCGGCAGCCGCCAGCTCGGACAATTGCCTTTCGTCGGCTATTGTTCTGAATGCGGCGCATTGAGAGAACCGTGGATTCCGCCTTGTCCGGAGCACAATGCCATCAGGGTCCACCTACCGGGGACGGCCTCGGCTGCGGAGATTGTTTTCGACTGCCCTGACTGCGGGAAAGTTCTCCGGAAAGGATTCGGTTCTCCCAAGTGCCAATGTGGGAAGGGCAATTTGGTTTTCAACGTGCATCGTTCGGCAGCGGTTTACACCGCACGGACAGTGGTGGTCGTAAATCCCCCATCTCCAGAGGTTGTCAAACGGCTGACTCAAGCCGGTGGGAGGACGCGTGCTCTGAGTTGGCTGCTTGGGGGAATGAAGGAACGCCGTGCGGAAGATCTCGGCCTGACCCGTCAAGCGCTCGTGGCGACGCTGGTTTCCCAGGGGCTCTCAACGGAGGCCGCGGGTAGAGCCGCCGATGCCGCAGGGGTGGACCTTGCGCAGTCGTCGCCCATTGAGCTGGATGAACAGTTCATGGAGCCGGCCCTCGATGATGCAGAAACCGTCGCTCTCGCGTTCGCAGATTCTAGGATCTGCATTTCTGACCTTCCGGCTGCCGTTGGCGCAAAACCTGAATTGCGTTCGATCTTCAGCAGGGAATATCCCGCGGCGATTCGCCGAGCGGGTTTCGACTCCGTGGAGCTAGTCGACAAGTTCCCGGTCCTCACCGCCACGTTTGGTTTCACTCGGGGTAGCACCGTACCTGGTCACTCACGGCTGGTCACGTTCGAGGGTCGTCGGGGCGAGGTCGAGTTGTATGGCGATGTGTCGCCAACGGAGGCGTTGTTCTTCAGGCTGGATCCTCAGCGCACGGCCCAGTGGATCGAATCTCACGGCCATCGGTTGGCGACTTGGAATGACGCACGCAGTGCTCGCCTGGCAATACTTGGCGGGTTGCGAGTACCTTCATCCGCGGGCAGTTCGGTCACGGGAGACCCCGGAACGCTACTGCTCACGTTGGTCCATTCCTTGGCGCATCGGTTGATCCGGCAACTCGCAGTGGTCGCGGGGATTGATAGGAACTCACTGTCAGAACTCTTGGTTCCCCTCCACCTCGGATTCTTCATCTACGCGGCCAATCGGGGTGATTTCGTCCTCGGCGGCCTTCAAGCGGTTTTTGAGACAGAGCTTCACCGAGTGTTGCACGAGTTCGTCAATGCGGAACAACGCTGTGCGCTCGATCCAGGGTGCAGCCTTGCGGGCGCCGCCTGCATGGCCTGTCTGCACATTGGAGAGCCATCGTGCCGCTACTTCAACACTCATCTCGATCGCCGTCTGCTTTCGGGCAGGACGGGGTGGTTCGCCG